>Ga0114996_10001541_pt1 | contig 30906 bp, 30 predicted proteins | sample ArcticOcean_MG_C_4_FD_87039 | JGI IMG/M metagenome (GOLD analysis project Ga0114996, IMG submission 87039) | Marine microbial communities from western Arctic Ocean - ArcticOcean_MG_CB4_134 | ecosystem: Environmental > Aquatic > Marine > Oceanic | place: Arctic Ocean: Canada Basin | collected... | reverse complement strand
GGGCCACCGGGACCCCTGCTCGGCGGACCACCGGGACCCTTGCTCGGCGGGCCGCCGCCCGGACCACGGGCTGGGGGACCACCGGGACCCTTGCTCGGCGGACCACCGGGACCCCTGCTCGGCGGACCACCGGGACCACGGGCTGGTGAGACAGAGGGACCGCGGGAAGGAGGGCCGGACGAAGCGCCGGGTGGTCCGGCTGCGGCCGCACGCGAAGGACCGCGAGGTGGACCACTGGGTCCGCCGCCACCGGGTCCGGGTGAGCCACCGGGGGAGGGCGGGGGCGCGGTCTCGCTCTCCCAGTCATCATCATCGACGAATGCCGCACCGCAACCAGGGCAGGCATCGTCGGATTCGCTGATCGGATAATGACCACAATCCTCGCATGCGAACAGATCCTCATCCTCATCGGGAACGCCTTCATCCTCACCCGGGTCTCCCCAGACGAGTTCGATCTCGCCATCCAGAGAGCGGAACAGGGCGATCTCGATGCCGATGTCGAAGCCCTTCAGAGCGAGTTCTGTGGCGATCGCATGTTCAAAGGAATTGGACAGGTCAGGCGGCGTGTCGAGCACGCGCCCGTCGTCGATGTAGGTCACGTTGACACGCACCGTGTCATCCTCGGTCATCGCGACCTGCGGGGATTCTACCGCGACGCCACGCTTGCGTGCGACCCGGCGCACAGCCACTTCGGACATGCGTCGAAGCAGAGAAGAAGAGGGTTGGTTGGCCTTGACACGCTTCTTGGCGAGGCTGACATCGTCGCCATCATCGAGGAGGCGAGCACCACCGCTGCCCGAGGCCAAATGGCCCGGCAATTCTCCACCGGCAAGATTCGCGAGCACATCGCTCGCCGTGTGCTGGTTCATCGTCAGCCACTCATTTCGAGCGCCGGCCTTCTCAGCGCGCTCATTCTCGACGATGCGATCGACCATCTGATCGGTCTGGGTGTAGGCCTCGTCATTGTTGGTTGAACCTTCCACGGGCGGGCTGCCGCTCATCTCGGTGGCCAACTGGGAGAGCACATCGGCAGAACCGGGGATGACCGGTGCATTGGCGGCATCGGCGGCCTGCATATCGCGACCCGCTTGAACGGCCTGCGGACTGACCACGCCGAAGTTCCGTCCACCGATCGTGCCCGACTTGGAAGGGTCCTGCCGAGCGCCACATTCCGGACAGAAGAGAGAGTCATCTGGAATCTCTTCCACGCAGGCCTGACAGTCCATGGTCCCACCCCTCAGGCTGAAGGGCTGCCCACCCGTTAGAAAAGGTTGCCTCGGACAGGGCCGCCCACAGGGTCAAGAACAGACGCCCCGCCAAGAGCATGAGGGTGCATCATGGCGGGATTGATCAACCCCGAAATCGATCCTCTTCTCAAAGAGACCTCGCGTTCATTCCACCTCACGCTGAAGGCGCTGCCCTCACGCATCCGAGGTCAGGTCGGTCTGCTCTATCTGCTCGCCCGACTGGCCGATACGATCGCCGATTCAAAAGACGGTGATGTCAAGGGCTTGCTGGAAGCGCTCGATCTCTACAATGAGCGAGCCCAGGGGCGTTCTTCGGTGTTGCCAAATCTCACCGAACTCTCGGCTCTGCAAGACAATCCTGCAGAGGCGCGTCTGCTCGAGAACGTGGAGAAAGTCATCGCTGCAATCGAGTCATTCTCAGCCCCGGATCAGCAGCGAATCCGGCAGTGTCTGGACATCATCGTCAGTGGTCAGAGTCTGGACCTCAAACGTTTCGGATTCAGCGACGAGGGTGCAATCACACCGCTTGCGAACGCACAGGAACTCGACGATTACACCTTCAGGGTGGCGGGATCGGTTGGGGAGTTCTGGACTCATCTATCTCTGGACCATTGCTTTGAGGCAGACGATGCATTGGCGACGAGACTTTTCGAGACCGGCGTGCGCTTCGGCAAGGCGCTGCAACTGATCAACATCCTGCGCGACATCCCCGAGGATCTTCGCCTCGGCCGCTGCTATCTTCCGAGCCCCGTTCTGGCCGAGCATGGACTCACACCAGAGGACCTACTCGACCCCGCGAACATGGAGCGATTCAGGCCCCTGTTCAATCTACACATCGACCAGGCCGCTGCGCATCTCGATGCCGCGGTCGACTACATCGGACTTCTGCCCCACCGTCAATACCGACTGCGCGGTGCCAGTATGTTGCCCGTCCTGATCGGGCAGCGAACATTGGCTCTGCTGCGGACCGGAAATGTGCTCGATGCAGAGCACCGGATCAAAGTGCTGCGGCCCGAAGTCAAGCGGCTCACGAGGCAGGTCCTGTGCGCCCTTCCACTCAAGGGGAGAAGCCGACGACTCCTGCAAGCCATGCGGTCCTCGTAGAGGACCAAACGCCCTTTTCGCAGGTGGATTCAATAAGGCACGGTCCCCCCCTCTCACTGACGCACATGACCGAACACGTGTCCAGCCAGCCTACAGACTTCGTCGACGAGTTCATTCTCCTCGATGAAGAACCTGTCCGCAAGGGTGAGCAGGGCACAATCGTCAACCCTCGGCTCGAGCAATTGCGGGCCGCGGTCGTCCTCACCCGAGAGGCGGTTCGAGCCGTCTCGATCACCGCCCTTGAACTGGCTACGGAATCGGCCCACTTCATGGGTGTCGTCGGCAACAAGGGAGAGTTGGTCAACCCGTTTGAGCACATCGAGGCCCCGGTCTGGGAAGAGGATGACGTCCCTCAGGAGATGCTCGATACCGCCTATGCATACTGTGTGGAATTGACGCGTAGAGAAGCCGGGAATTTCTATCACTCGTTCAAGTATCTCCCTGAGGAGCAGCGCAAGTCGATCTGCGCCTACTATGCCTTCTGCCGCCGCGCAGACGACATCGCCGACGGCGATTATGAGGACACATTCCCCGGTGCGCTGGGCGCCAACGACCCCGAGGCAATCACCTACCGACGCGAACTCGAGGAGATTGCCATCGCCAAGTCCGTGATGGAGCGTACCGAGTACGAGGACAAACTCGCACAACTGTTCTTCTTCCGCAAGAAGTTGTCCACCGCCTACAACTGCATGTCGAGCACCGACCCGATTTTCATGGCGCTCAAGCATACCATCTCGACCTATGGGATTCCGCGAGAGTACATGGACGACATGATTAGCGGCATGGAGGATGACCTCTACACCAACCGCTACGACACCTTTGAGGAGTTGTACTCCTACTGTTACAGAGTCGCGAGCACGGTCGGCTTGGTCTGCATCGACATCTATGGCCATGAATCGACGCCAGCCGCCCGCGAATTCGCCGAAGCATGGGGCATCTTCATGCAACTCACCAACATCATCCGTGATGTCGACGAGGATGCAGAACGCGACCGGATCTACCTGCCGATGGAGGATCTGGAGCGATTCGGAATCACCGAGGAGGACATGAAGTCTGGACGCGCCCTGCTCGACCACCCCAGTTGGAAGCCCTTCGTCCAAGAATACTGCAAGCGGGTGCGCACCTACCGTGACAAGGCGTTCAAGCTGCTGCCACTTCTGCCCAAGCAGAGCCGATACAGTCCAGCGGCGATGATGGCCTTCTATTCGAGCATCCTCAAGCGGATCGAGAAGAGCGGAGGCGACGTCTTCACCCAGAGAGTCAAACTCTCCAAAGCCGAGAAACTCACCCTGGCAGCGGGGGTCTACCTGCGCCACCGATTCCTCTCATTCTGAGACAGCAAAGCACGGGCTTGCCACTGGTGAGCCACGCAACGGATAAAGAACGACTGGCCGAGCCAAGGAACGAGGAGGGAGAGACATGCGTGTGGCCGTGCTGCTGGAGGATCGATGCCAGCCGAAGAAGTGCAATGACGAATGTCGGGTGTTCTGCCCGCCCGTGCGCAACGGCATCGAGTGCATCGTGATGGATGAGGACAGCGGCAAGCCGATCATCTCCGAGCCGTTGTGCATCGGCTGTGGGATCTGCATCAACAAGTGCCCCTTCGACGCGATCATCATCACCAATCTGCCCGAGGAACTGAAGTCCGAGATGACCCATCGCTATGGCGAGAATGGCTTCCGGCTGTTCCGCCTCCCTGCACCACGCGAGGAACAGGTCGTCGGCATACTCGGCGCCAACGGCATGGGTAAATCGACCGCAATCAATCTCCTCTCGGGTGTGATCCGGCCCAACCTCGGCGATTGGTTGGTCGGCGAACTTCCCTGGGAGGAGGTCATCGAGGCCTTTCCCCGCGGTGAACTGAGGGATTTCATGGCATCCGTGGCCGAGAACGGCGTACGCATCGCCGTCAAACCACAGAACGTCGACAGGATTCCGCGCGCCTTCGATGGCAAGGTCAGCGCGCTTCTCGAACGCATCGACCAGCGCGGCGTGATCGAAGAGGTCACACAAGCCCTCGCCATCGACCACCTGTTCGAGCGCAACCTCCCCGAACTGTCGGGCGGTGAACTGCAACGTGTCGCCATCGCCGCCACCCTGCTCAAAGAGGCGGATGTCTACTTCTTCGACGAGCCCTCCTCCTACCTCGACATCCACGAGCGCATGCGCATGGTCAAGATTATCCAGGACCTCTCTGAAACAGGCAAGCGCGTCATCGTCATCGAGCACGATCTCGCGATCCTCGACGTGATGTGCGACCTGGTCCACATCGTCTATGGCGAGCGCGCCGCTTACGGCATCTTCACTCCGCCACGCTCAACACGGACGGCGATCAATGCCTATCTGGATGGTTTCCTCGAACAGGAGAACATCCGAATCCGCGACAAACCGATCAACTTCCTGCGCGGACGAATGCGCGGCGAGGAGGTCGGCCAAGCCATCCTCGAGTGGGGAGACATGGAGAAGACGCTCGGCGATTTCCATCTCAAGACCGAACACGGCAAGGTGCACAGCGCCGAGGTCGTTGGCGTCGTCGGACCCAATGCAACGGGCAAGACCACCATGGTCAAGATGGTCGCCGGTGAGATCGAAATGGATGCAGGCTGGTGCACCATGGAGGCCAAGGTATCCTATAAACCGCAACACGTCAAGGCGGACTTCGAAGGAAATGTCCAACTATGGCTCGATTGCGAGATTGGCACCAAGTGGCGTCAAGGCGAATTCAACACCACAGTGATCCGACCGCTCCAGGTCGACAAGTTGCTCGAACTGGATGCGCGCCGACTCTCTGGCGGTGAGCTCCAAGCGGTGGCCATCGCAATCTGCTTGGGCAAGGAAGCCGATCTCTATCTGCTCGACGAACCCAGCGCACATCTGGACGCGAACGCACGCATGGAAGCGGCCAAGGCGATCCGCAAGACCATGGAGGTCAACGAGAAGGCGGCCATGGTGATCGACCACGACATCTACTTCATCGACATCGTCAGTGATTCCCTACTCGTCTTCGAGGGTGAAGGCGGCAAGGAGGGCACAGCGATCGGACCTCTCCCACTCCGCACGGGCATGAACCGCTTCCTCGAACAGGTCGGCATCACCTTCCGCAGAGACGTCGACTCCCACCGACCACGCATCAACAAGCAGAACAGCCGCAAGGACCGCGAGCAGAAATCCAGCGGTCAATACTTCTACACAGGTTGAGTCCGATGCCAGTCATTCCGCAAGCCACCGGCGTTCACGCGCGCAGCAGACGAAGACTGAGCGCTTCCTCTCTGGTCACTTGGGAACGCTGCAAGCGTGACTGGTTCCTGACCCGTCGACTCGGCCTCCGGGTTCCGACCCATCCCGAGATGCTGCTCGGCCATATCGCCGAGGAGGCCGTCACCGCCATCTGGATGGAAAGACCTCAGGCATCGAGGCTTGCAGGGGACTCATCCTGGGTCTCAAATGATGCTTCTGAAGAGATGAACATCGACTCTTTATCGGATCTGAGTGATTGGCTACGGACTCTCATGAGAACGATTGTCGATGAGATGCGTCGACAACTCGAAGAGAATTGGGACAACTGCCTGTGGAAGGCCGAAGGGCGCTCAATCTCTGATATCAAGCGTGAGAAACTGAATGCGATGGTCAAGAATGCCGTGAAACTGCAGATCGCTGAAGCCAACGAGTGCTTGGAAGCGAATGGTGGCCCACATCTGGAAGCGTTCAGAAACGGGGGTGATCCGTTTGGAACCCCAGCGCCATGTTGGGGCGGAGACACCCATTGGCAGGCAGAGGGCGAGCCCTGCACCTGGTGGGAGGCATGGGAGATCGCAAGGCCCTGGGCCAAGGACCCCAGAATCCACACCGCCCAGCGCCTGTTCCATCCCGATGGCTGGGCGGCTGGTGAACTCGACGTCGCCCACCGCTGGCGCGGTACGGTCCACATCATCGACATCAAGGCCAATCGAGGCCATGGGCGCGACCACAGTGGTGTCGCCTACCAACTTCGATTCTACCACTGGCTCTGGCATGAGACACGTCGACACGAATCCAAACCGTCCAATCGAGTGGAGGAGGGACCGGTTGAATCGCTCAAGTCCTGGCATCTCGCCGATGGCTTCGTCCACACGGCTTCGCTGCTGACCGATTTGGAAGCAGAGACCAGTCGATTGTTCGAAGTCCAGAAACAGATGGGATCTGTGAATATCTCAGATCTTCACTTGGATGCCGAGGAACCTTCGACTGACAATTCTCTCGGGTGCTCAGTCTGTCATGGATTGCAGACCTGTGATTATCCAAGAGGCGGCCAGGAACAGCCGCTTCACCAACTGATCCCGACTACTGACATCCAGCCCGCAGGGCCTCCATTCACTGCGATTGCGGACATGCCGAGCAGAGTGACGGTGAAGGGCAGCATCCACGGACACTGGGGCCCGATGCCGAACCATTACGGCGATGCCGTCATCGGGGCGGCGATCACCGCCGGCGGCAAGACCTCGGTCATCGAGGAGATGGGGGTCGGTCAATTCCCCAATCTCACCGACTTTTCGAATGAATACATCATCCAGAATGCCGCGCCCGGTCAATGGCGCGGTATGATCCGCCTCTACCTGGATGCGGATTCAGAGATCATCCCTCCCGATTCAGATGTTCAGATCGATCGCTTGGGTTTGATTCCCACTCGCGCCAATGTCTCGGGCATCGTCATCAGCCGCGGCGAGAACAGTGGCATCAATGCCAAGGGCCGACCCTGGTCATTGTCAGCCGTACACATCTGGGACGGAACAGCACTGACCGAGGTGGTCGCCTTCGGTAGAGGCAGAAGCGAATCCTTCGACAACCTCCGCGTCGGCGACCGAATCCGACTCATGGCCGCCGAGATCGGCTGGCGTGAAGGCACGCCTCAACTCCGAATCGACCCGCGCAACACCCGACTCACGGTTGATTCCGCTCCTCCGGGCCTGGAGGAAGATCAAACTCAGACTCCCCCTGAATGAAGGTTCCAATGCTCATGTCGCCGACCCATTGAATGGTGATGTGGAGCATGATGATGGCCGGCGAGAAGCACACACAGGTAAGGAGCAGACGAGCGATTATCGGGCCCTCCGATCCGAGACCGCCAATGGCGAGCCAGAAAAGGGCCCCAACCGCGAAGAGGATGGCCGTGGCGGCATAACCCCAAGCGCGCATACAACCCGTATCTGTCCTAGGAATATGAACAGATATCCTCCGCATGGTTCATGGACGATGTCGCGCAGGCCAGAGGTGTGCCTGTCAGATTGGTCGATGATGATGCGCTGCTGGTCAGCAAATTCGAGCGCTTGTCGGCGACCAGCCTGATCCAGTATCAGGCCTGCCCACGCTCGTGGTATCACCGTCGAGTCGAGTTCCTGCGCGGGCCTCAGGTGCCCGCGATGATGCGCGGGCACATCGTTGAGAACACCGTCTGTCGCGTGTTCAGAGAGAGTCCCGTCCTCGTCGCTTCGGATGCAGATTGGTCCATCCTGACCTCACCTTTGGATGCGGATGAACGCCCGGACCGATTCAATCCAGACCGATTCCCAGCACCCAATCTGGAATCGAATGATGGCTGTGATTCAATCGAATCCCTACGTACATGGGCCCACGCACGCGCAGACATCCACCTGCCCGAGGTCAAGGCGGCGCACATCGAGGAATTCGAGGACAATCCGATGTCGGTCGGCAGCGGAGATGATCTCGATGATGCTATGATGGAATCGATGGTCAAAGCCACATTGGATCTGCACCTCGAAGAAGTCGAGAAGTGTCTCGCAGCGAATGGGGGTCCCAATCTCACATCATTCCGTGAGGGTGCGCGGGCTGAATGGCCCGCGCCGGATGGATTCCCACACGACTGGGCTCAACCCCATCCTAGTGCGAGTGAAGGCGACTGCGCGCTGATGGAGGCATGGGAGATCGCCCGGCCGTGGTTCGTCGACCCCGATGCCGGCACTTTCAGTCTGGGAGCCACCCATCCCGAGCACTGGTTCTGGGGCGAGTATGACTTCGTCTACGATTGGGATGGCCGTGTCTCAATCGTGGATCTGAAGGCAGCGATGGGCGACAATGACCGATCCGCAGGCTATGTGCAGCAGTTGGAGATCTATGCCTGGCTGTGGTGGGAGACCCACGACCGCCAGTCCAGGGTCGAAGACCTGCGACTGTGGTACGCCGGGCCTCCAACCTCTAAATCGATTCCAGCACCCAACGAAGAGAGGCTCAAAGAGATCGACGAACAATTGAGAGATGCCTATTCTCTGCTGTTCAAGAATCGAAGTGAATCGATCGAGGACTTCCCGATGGAACCTTCTCCGATGCAACTCTTCGAAGCGGGTGGTGTCTCGATTGGAGTCGATGAGGATCCGAAGAAGAGATGCCTGACCTGTGATCATCGCAGCATCTGTCCGAACGGCGATGACCGCGCGGGCCTGCCCAGCATGGAGAAGCTGGCCCACGCGGGTCGAAACTTCCCGATCACGGCCTCGGTCGATCTGGTCACCCGCGTCGACATCTGTGGTGAGGTGACAGGCATGCTGACGCCAATCAAGGATGGTGAGGGCGGCATCGAGATCAAATTCTTCCTGCAGCAAGGTGTCGACCGCATCAAGGTCAGCAATGCCTTCATTCCCAAACCGCGGGATATCACTCGACGCATCCGAAACGGGGTGCACATCCGCATCAAGGGAGGTCGACCGACCGAGTGGAACCTGACACCCTCCGTCGAATTGGACGACCAGTCCGAGGTCGAGATCATCGAGCCCGAGGATGCCGATGGCGAGTCCATTGTGGGCCTCGTCACCGCGGGCAGTGTGGTTGGCCGCGTGATGACGATTCGCGACACCACCTGGCAGAAGCATCGCACCGGGTCGGGCAAGCCCAAGTGGCGATTCACCATGCAGGATGCCAAGGGCCAGATCGATGTCGTCGCCTATTCCTTCGCTGTACCACCCAGCGCACGGAGTGTGCGGCCCGGCGATGACATCGCCGTACTGAACGGCGTCTATTCGGAGTTCTTCGGTCGCCGCGAGATCAAGTTCCAGAAGAACACGCGGCTCGCAATCCTCGCGCGCGCCGAGGATTAACCGCCGCTGCTGACGATGATCAGCTCGATCTCGATATCGCCGGTGATGAGGGAGGTGTGGGGCACGATCGACCCGTCAACAACCGTGAGAACGGTCGAGGCTGGGATGTTCATGCCCTCAAGCACCGAAGCGATGGTGACGGACTCAGAGAACTCGAAGACCGAGACATCCCCTTCATGGGTCACAGACACCTGCATGGCACTGCGACAAGCAACGGCCTATTAGCGCTTGATGGCGCCGAGAGAGAGATTTGAACTCCCGCGTCACGAGGACAGTGGATTTCGAATCCACCGCGATACCGGGCTATGCGATCTCGGCTGCGACCCGTCGACCGGCGCTTCTGACATAAGCGTGACGAGCGGGGCGAATGGAATCAAAGGGTGCCGAAAACTTTGATTGCTGAGAATTTTCGGCTTCTTGATGAGTCGCTCGTACTGCTTATTGGTGTTCACGCGTAGAATCCGCCGCCTGATTCCTCGTCTGCGAGGTCAATACCGGCGATCTCCTTGCCTTCCATCAGGGAGAGGATTTTGGCGGCTGTTTCGCGGGTATTGTCAATTGGGAGGTCGAATTCGAGTCCGAAGTCGGTACTGATGCGTTTTGCCAATCGGTCAGCCGCCATGACGTCGACGCTGGTGCCGATCGTCTCTGCGATGACGGCCGCGCTGGGAACATCGTGCAGAGGCGCAAGGCTTGCGATCAGACCCGCGAGTCCGAGCATGCCACCCGCGGGTTGCTCATCACTGACGGCCACACCTGCTTCATTGAGAGCAGACTTTACTTCAGAAGAAGAACAGGTGATGTGAACACCATCATCGCCGGGTTCGGCGGAGAGCCCAGCAAGGACGAGCAGCATCTCGGTGCCGGATTCCTCGGCGAGATCGAGAATGGCTTCGGCGAGTTCGTGCTGACCGCGGGGGGTCATCGGCTGGCCCATGCCGGTGATGGTAATCAGGGTCTGATTCTTGACTTTGACCGAATGGATGGACAGATGGGGCGGAACGAGTAATCCATCCTCAAGAGTTGAGTGAGGAGGGAGATCGGGGTGAAGAATACGAGCCAGTAACGCTGACTCCTCAGTTTCAATGAGTGTGTCCAAGACGAGTTTGCCGACATTTCCGACCCCGGGAACCGCCTCGAGAATCAATCGGTGGGGCGGGAGTCCTACTTCGTTCATCCAATGGATGGACGTGCTCATTCTTCCTCATCCCCCGGTGAGGGAAGACCTCGTGCCCATTCCTTGGACTCGACATTCTTGAGTTTGCGCCGCAGGTCGGCGCGGGTGTCTTCGGGGGAGAAGCGCATGGGTCCTGCGGCCTGAGCCTGTGCGCCGCATTCCTTGCAGGTCTCGGACAAACCGTAGGCGCCGCAGGCGGTGCACTTCTGCAATCGTGTCCGTGCCATGCTCTTGGCCCTCCTGTTGCAGCCCTTGAACATCTCTGCGAGAAGTGAGGATCATTCGCGGGTGATAATCGCTTCACCGGTCTCGTCGGTGACGTTGTCGTTGATCGCGGATTCGATCCGAGCCCAGTGGACCTCGGCGATCTCCCAGTCCGGAGCCGTGAGTTCGATGCGGTATTCGGGAGCGCCATCGTAGAAGCAGGTGATGATGACCTCGCTCTCCTTGGAGGCGCAGCCTTCCACTGCGACCAGAGCGCTGCGGATGATCTCGATTCCCTCCGCGGCGTGGACCTGGATGTCGGCCACGGCACGGATTGTGACCGAATCGGGAATGATGTTCTCAATCGCCGTCTCGATGAACAGTGCGATCCAATCGCCTTCGTAGCCCTCTGCACTGAGTGCCTCGTTGTCGATCGCGGTCTCCTCAAAGGCGGCATAGAGCGTGCCATAGGTCTCGGTCATGTGGACCTTCATCTCGGCGATCTTCTCCTCGTCCCATCCGGAACGCTCGCCGACGATTCTGAGCAGTTGTCCAGCGCGCTGTTCATTCTTCCAGCGCTGGAGGGTGTCCCGACGGCGCTCTTCGCTGACCATCTTGATGCTGAGTTCGATGCTCTTGCGGTCGCGGCGCACCTTGAGCGCCTTGGCGACGACTCGCTGTCCTTCGCGAACGTGACTGCGGATGTTCTTGACCCAGCCACTGGCAATCTCGCCGATGAAGATGAATCCCTCTCGACCGTCGTATCCATCGAGTTCGACGTATGCACCGTTCTGCTTGACCGTCTTGATCGTGCAGACGAGCATCTCGCCCATGTCGGGCCAGCCAGCTTCCTTCGCCATTTCAGAGGCCCTCCTCACTCGAGGACCTCAGCGATGGTGGCGCCGGTCAACTCGGCCTTGCCGCCCGCAGGGCGGGCGAGGGTGGCGCCACATACGCCACAGGAGATGACGGTGGTCGCGCGGTCGAAGATAATCTGCTCATTGCCGCAATCACGGCAGTGGATACGGAGGAAGTTGCTCTTGGGACCAGTCATACTCATTCACCTCAGAATCACTTGTCGACGAGCTCGAACTTCTTGGCGCGCTGGCACGGGGGCGTGTGCGCCTTACCGGTCTCAGTGCATCGATAGAGAATGTTGACCCGCTTGGTCGGCTTCTCGCCGCTGGGCTTGGGCCGGGGGAAACCGCGGTAACCCGCAGTGACGCGGCGGAAGCGGCGCTGACCCCACTTCAACTCGGACGCGCGGCGCTTCTTGACGCGCTCCACAGTGTGCATGGTGTGTCGGCCAGCCGATGGGCTGTACCGCTTGACTTGACGGGGCATCTTGACCATGATTGGACACTCCTCACCGTGTAGGTGCGAGCCTGCGACCATCGTCCCGTATATGAGGGTGTCGCGCGTGAGGGGAGGGAAAAACGAGTGACCACGTTGCCATCTGACGGTGAACCTTGATGAACTGGAAGGCTGCACCCCCGTTCAATGCTGAGCCTTACAGACCCCTGGGTCGGATTCTGGCTGCCGCTCGGTCTGGTCTGCCTTTCAGTCGGATTCTGGCTGACCGACCGCGAGGATCCACGTCGGCGGCTCTGTCTTCCCTTCTTCCTCGCCGCCGCGGTGCTGCTCGTGCTGCACGGTGCGAAGACCCAGGGCGGAGATGCGGTTGAGACCGCGCTGCTCGCCGTTCTGCTCGACATGGCGGGTCCGGTCGGTCTGATGGCCGTCGGCACCCTGATTGCGACCTTCGCAGGACCCTCACCGGTCGGACCGCTGCCGAAGGGATTGCGCTCGTTCGGATTCCTGATGGCGATCGGCGGCCTGTTCTGGATCGGCTGGATGCTGGTCTCCGAACCTCCCGATGCGCGCGCGCATGGTATCGGTGAGACAATCTGGGGAGCCTGGGTGCTCGTTTTCCTCGCCTGTGTGATTCTGGTCTCGGCCATGGGCGGCTCATTCTGCGTCATGATGGGCGATGCGCGTCACAAAGAGGGACTCGCACTGGCCGTACTCACCGTGGTGTCGGGCGCCATGTTCGTCAACATCATCCGAGAGGGGTCGGCCGGCCTCGACCCAGCGGGTTGGCACGACATCTACTGGCAGGATATCTCCTTCATCTTCGGGGGCCTATTGGGCCTGGTCTTGGCTGGAATCGCCTTCATCGGCCTCGTCTACATCGCGGAGAAGCGCGCGCCGGACCCCGATGTGATCGCGCCGCTGTCCGAGGCGGAGAAAGCGATCGTCGATGCGGTGCTGCGCGAACATCTGGGCGTCGGAGGTGAGGAATGATGGCAGCGGAGGACCGTGGCCCGTGGTGGCGGCTCATCGCCCTGCTGCTGGTGCTGATTCTGATTGCCATGGACCTGCTCGTGTGGCAGTTCTCGGGTGGGACCGATGTACTGGACGCCTTCCGGGACATGATGATCGGCGCTTCGCTCGCCTTCGGCCTCGCCAGTCTCGCACTGCTGCTGGTCAGTCTCGCCACCCTGCACCGACACATGCACTGGCGTGAGCAGGTGTTCGGCCTCGCCCTGTTCACGGGGCTTGGCCTGTCGGCCGCAGTCTGGCAACTCGGCGATTCGATCTCCACCCTGCGCGAACAGGCCGGCATGCTGCTGGTCGGTCTGTCCGCAGCACTCGCTGCGAGCGGACTCGTGCTCGGACTTCTGCTCGCGCTCGTGACCGGTAGACAACACGTCGCAGACCCTCTCTTTGACATGCATTCCACCGGCGGCGACGTCTCTCTGGAGATCGAAGACTGAGCCACGCCAACCGTGGGTCATGTGGTAACGCTGATATACGGAGGGTCGGTCGCCGCGACACTGAGGTGAGCACATGAGCAAGGGCACTCCGAGCATGGGCAAGCGTCAGAAGCCCTCCCACATGCGCTGCCGCCGATGCGGTCGCCACAGTTACCACAAGCAGAAGCGCGCGTGCGCTTCCTGCGGCTACAATGTCACAGCGCGTATGCGCGGCTACCGCTGGTCCAAGCGAAACCGGACCATGTACCAGAAGAAGTGAGGTCGAGGTCGGCCGAACCGGTGGGGCCGTCAAAGTCTAAAGCCCCCCGAATGAAGCCACGGTCGGGACTCGATATGTGTGGCATCATAGGTGTGGTCGCCGAGGTCGGCGAGGCGGCGGCTCCAATCGTCTACGATGGGCTCACAGTTCTCCAACACCGCGGTCAGGACGCGGCCGGAATCGTCACCTGTGAAGGCGAACAACTCTACCAGCGAAAGTCGAATGGTCTGGTGCGCGACGTCTTCAAGCAGCACCACATGAATCGGCTCGCCGGACACATGGGTGTCGGCCACGTGCGCTATCCCACCGCGGGATCCTCCTCGTGTGCAGAAGCCCAGCCATTCTACACCAACTCGCCCTACGGCATCTCGTTGGCACACAATGGCAACCTGACCAACTCCGCAGAACTGGCTCACCAACTCTACGTCGAGGATCTGCGACACGTCAACACGACCAGCGACTCCGAGGTCCTGATGAACATCTTCGCCCATGAATTGCAGAAGCGAGGGAAACTCTCGATTGAGAGCAATCTCTACCTCGACGTCAAGGACGTCTTCCACGCCGTCAAGCGCGTCCACGAACGCTGTCTCGGCGGCTATGCCATCATCTCGATGATCACCGGCTATGGCCTGCTCGGCTTCCGCGACCCGCAAGGCATCCGCCCACTCATCCTCGGCCGACGAGAGGGCCCCGATGGCGGCGATGAATGGCTGCTCGCCTCGGAATCCGTCGCTCTCATTTCGCTTGGATTCGAGGTCGTGCGCGACGTCGCGCCCGGAGAAGCCGTCTTCATCACGGCCGGCGGCCAATTCTACGAGCAGCAGTGCGCAGACACCACCACCTATCAGCCGTGCATCTTCGAGCACGTCTACTTCGCGCGCCCCGATTCGGTCATCGATGGCATCTCCGTGCACAGAGCCCGGCTCAAGATGGGGCGCAAACTCGCGGAACGGATTCCCCAGGAACACGCCGGTGACCGGATCGATGTGGTCATCCCAGTCCCCGACAGTGGCCGCATCGCCGCGATGGAACTGGCCAAGGATCTCGGCGTGCCCTTTCGCGAAGGATTCGTCAAGAATCGCTACGTCGGCCGCACCTTCATCATGCCCGGCCAGGAAGAGCGCAGGGACAGCGTGCGCAAGAAACTCAATCCCATCCCCTACGAATTCGAGAACAAGAATGTCCTTCTGGTCGATGACAGCATCGTGCGAGGACACACGAGCGCGAGGATCGTCACCATGGCAAGAGACGCCGGCGCGAGCAAGGTCTTCTTCGCCAGCGCCGCACCAGCCGTGATCCATCCCAACGTCTACGGCATCGACATGCCGGCCAAGACAGAATACATCGCCCACGACCGCACCGAGGCTGAGGTCGCAGAGGCGATCGGTGCGGACTGGCTCATGTATCAGAAACTCCCCGATCTCATCGAAGCCTGTCAGGGCGGTGCCTGTGGTGTCGAAGAATTCGACACCTCCTGCTTCAACGGCGTCTACATCACCGGCGACATCGATGAGACCTATCTTGCCGCCCTCGCAGAGGCCCGCGCCGATTCGGCCAAGACCGCCCAGATGAAGAACGACGAGATCCTTGAGATCCACAACGAACCCTGAGGCGTCCACCATGGGTCAATGGATCGTCCGCATGGGCGAATCGATGCTCAAATCGAAGCCTGTTCGAAAGCACTTCACTCGCACTCTTCGGTCGACACTGCTCGCGCAGTGTCGCGTCCGTGGTGCAAAAGCCTCGGTCAGAGTTGAAGGCGGACTGATGTTCGTATCCTCCGATTCGGACGAAGAGACAGTGGATGCTCTCAAGCATACATTCGGAATCCATGCCGTGGATCCCTACATCGACCTCGATCCGGACCCTGCTGCGGTCGCCGAGGCCGCACTCAGTATTCTGGAGAAGATTCCGGACTCATTCGCAGTCCAATGCAAGCGACACGGCCACAAGGGCGAATGGACCAGCCAATCATTTGCGGGTGCCACCGGTGCCGCCGTCATCGAGAGAGAACCGATCAAGGTCAACCTCTCGAATCCAGATTGGGCACTCAGAGTCGCGCTATTCCCCGACAAGGCGCGACTCCTCGGCGAGCGATTCCACGGCCCCGGCGGACTCCCCTCAGGCGTTCAAGGACTCGTCCATGCCCACCTTGAAACCGAACTCGACATTCTCTCCGCCTGGCTCATCATGCATCGAGGTTGCAGGATCCAAGCCATCAGCGGGTCTGCTGATGCACTCTCTGAGTGGGACCCGACATTGGCTTCGGATGACATCAAATTGGTCACAGGACCGGGCCGAGACAAGGATCCCGTGCCGTGGGGCATCGTCGGACATTCGCTGTCAGATGTTCCGACTTCAGTTCCAATCGATGAAGAGGTCAGAACACCCTTGGCCACCCTCGAACCGCTGATGGGCTGGTCGGAATCAGAGGTCGAAGCCCTTCGCGCGCGTGTATTCGGTTGAATCCTGCTCCGGCACTCTCAAGACCCAGCCGGGTAGACAGAGAGCCATGGCGATGGTCATCGATCCAATCGCAGAGATCGAATGCGAGGCTGTTGTCAGCGCTGCAGCCATCGCGCCGGATGCCAAATGGTTGGCCTGGGGGAGCGAGGATGGCGTGGTTCGAATCGTCGACCTGTCCACCTCTGAACCGATGGTGTTGGACCCGTTCAATGTCGATGATTCCGTCTCCCACTTGGCCATCGCTGCGGGCGATGTGATCGTGGTCGGCACGCACACCAGTGATCTGCACGGCCACGAGCGGCTCGGTGGCCGGCGCTGGTCGCATTCGCTGGGCGGCGGCTGCGACCATCTTCACATCTCTTCGGATGGCGGCCTGGTCGCTTCGATCGATGGAGGACGCCATCTGCATCTGCTGACCGAGAACGGCGTGAATCGAGGTCGATTCACCGCAAGTGAGTTGATTCGGCTCTGTGTATCAGAGGATGGCACGAAGGTAGCTGTGGCTGACGATGAAGGCAATGTCACCGTTCTCTCTCCGAGCGGAGAGAAGCTGTATGGCAGAGAGACTGAATCCGAGATGGACGAGACCATCTCGGCCATGTGCTTCCTCCATGATGGGTCACTGCTCCTCTGTCGAGAAGCGCTCGGACTGACTCAGGCTGAAGTACCTCAGATTGCGCTTGAGAGATGGCAGGATGGTGTTCAACTCCACATCGAAGAGGTCGATTCTCGTTCTGTGGTTCTCGTTCCGGATGGAACGGGCGCCTTGGCGGGTCAATTCGATGGAACGGTTCTCTGTATCTCAGATGACCTTCAATCGGAGGTCAGATGGAAGTCGATGTACACGGTGAACGACATTCAGCGATACGGCTCAGACCTTTTGGTCGCCAGTTGGTTCCATCTGCATCGGATCTCTTCGGATGGTGAACATCTGTGGCAATGCGAACACACGGGTCTTGTTCAGTCCATCATCACCAGCAAGGATGGTTCGCGCATCCTTCTGACCGGTGACAATCAGAATGACTACACGCGCGAGAACAGAATGCTGCTTCTGGACCCCGAGGCCACACCCTACGTGCTGTCCGAGGATTTCGACATCGATGAGGATCTGCAGGAATTCGTCACCGAAGCGCCAATCGCCGCGCCTGATGAGGAACTCTATGCCGACGATGAGGAGACGATCGCTTCGTTGCTGACCGAAGAGGAGCGCGGACTGATGCACAAGCGTCACGAAGTCGACGAGGAACTGTTCGATATGCTCGACGATGAGATTGAGCAACTCGCCATGGTGCAGGACGATACACCAGACCTGTTCACGAATCTCGATGATGAGGATTTCGTCTCCCACGTGCCGCCTTCCGCGGATGCGGGTCAAGACCAGATCGTCTCTGCCAAAGCAGACGGCACGGCCACCGTGCTGCTCGATGGTGCAGCCTCATCTGCGGGCACTCAGGGCATCGAGCAGTGGATCTGGCGAGATGGCGACTCCAAGCAGATCGGCAAGGAGGCCTTGATCAGAGTCCGGTTGCCCGTGGGCAACCACACCTTCACACTCACCGTCTCCGATCCAAGCCGTGAAAGCAGTACGGATACGGTCACCGTTCAGGTGCAGGGAACCGCGGTCGACGATACCTTCGACCTGCTCTCGGATTAGGCCCCTAGTGCACCCGGGACCCCATGATGCACGAAGCGCACAAGTTCGTCGAATCTGTTAATAGGAGCAGGTCAACGAAAAAGCATGGAACCAATCACTCTGACGTTGGCAGGGCTCACTGGTGCTGCGGCTGGACTTTCGTTGATCCTCGCCCTTCGTTCGCTTCGTCGACGCAAGGATTCCTGGGGGGAGAACATCTGGGGAACCAGCACGGTCGTCGATGATTCCTTCACATTCCGGACCCAGCAAGAGGAGGCGCAGGCCGCTTCCACCTCGAGTTGGTTCAATGGCAAGAAGAAGGAGCGCGCACGCTCCATCCTCACCGATGCGATGCACACGGATCGTCTGATTCCGCAGGTGCACACTCTGGGCCAAGTGCCGCCGCCCGATCAGTTCTGATCGAGCACTTGTGCGAGGAATTCGCCGACTCGGTTGATCTCAGGCATGCAGATTTCATGCTGCATGGGGTAATCCTCGAAGGTGACTGGCCAGCCATTCTCTTTCAGGAATCCTGCCGTCAGGAAACCGCTTCGATAGGGAACCATCTCATCGTTTGTGCCATGACAGAGGAGAACCGGGGTGTTTCGATTCTCTGAGTGGGAATCGATGATGTGAGACTCATGGAACAGGACGTAGCCGGACAGGCAGACCATGCCTGCGAGTCGATGCGGGAATCGGCAGCCGGTGTAGAGTGACATCGCGCCGCCCTGACTGAAGCCGACCAATACGATTCTTGAGTATGGAATCCCTTTCTCATGCTCCTCTTCGATCAGGGCAGATATGATCCGATGCGAATCCGCAGCCTCTTCGCGGGATTCGCGGTCCTCGCTGTGCTCATCCCCATCGAGAAAGCGGATGTCGAACCAGGAGGGCATGCGCCAGCCATTGTTGAGGGTGACCGGGCGCACCGGTGCATTGGGGAAGACCCAGCGTGTGCCGGGCCGCGTGATGATGCGTGGCATGTCGATGAAATCGGCTGAACTCGCGCCCAGTCCATGCATCCAGATGACCGAGGCATCGTGCGCTGCTGTGGGTTCGCGGTACAGAGTCTCAGACATGATGATCCCTCAGAGTCGGATTCCGGAGGTGACGAACTCGACGCGCGCATTGTGTTCCCAGGCATCGTCATCGGACAGGCCATTGAGGTCGATCGTCGAGCCCGCGGAGAGTTGTTGGGGGTCGACCGTGATGTTGACACCCCACGGATTGACATCGTCGGTGCCGGGATAGAGGTCCCACGGCGTATCGATGATGATGTGACCATGATCGATGGTTTCGTTGAGACGGTACTCGAACGAGACCGAGCGCAGGGCGTAATCATCGACCTGGAAGATGCAGATGCCATCCGGGTGCGAGATTGTCGTGTTTGCAGCCAGAGTGAGATTGAGTACGCAGACCTGGCCTGATAGTGTCCCTGTGCCATCGCCATCGTCATTGTAGCCGATGATCAGTGTCACGTTTCGACTCTCATTATTTGACGAATGGACGAACTGGGACAGCACGAACTGGATGTGAGCATCGCCATCGGGCTGCAGATCGTTGACATCGGCGATGCCATCGCCATCTGAATCCGCATAGGACGGGGGTGCTTCGTCGGCGAACATCGTTCCTGCGAGGGCGAAGCCCAACAGGAAACCGATCAGAACACCGGCACCAAGGGATTGACGGTCCATGTTGTAGCCTCACAGGTTGCCGAGGGCTTCGGCGAGGGCGGGCAGCGCCTCTTCCCATGTCGCGACGATGCCGTAATCGGCGACGCCGAAGATGGGCGCGTCGGAATCCTTGTTGATGGCGACGATGTATTTTGAAGACCGCATGCCAGCCAAGTGCTGGATCGCACCACTGATGCCGACCGCGATGTAGAGGGAGGGATTGACCGTCTTGCCAGTCTGGCCAACCTGCATGCTGTGGGACATGCCCCATTCATCGACGACCGCTCTCGATGCACCGACGGCGGCTCCGAGCTGGTCCGCGATGGCTTCGAGATGGCTGAAATTGTCGATATTGCCCATGCCACGACCTCCAGAGATGATGATGTCGGCGTCGGACACGTCAAGTCGCTCGCTGGCCTTGGCGATCGCTTCCTGTACAGCGACGCGCACATCGGCGCTCTGATTGACGGTGTTGATCGGAGCGTCGCCACCGCTTTGTGCCGGTGCGAAGATGTTGGGGCGGATCGTCAGGACGGTGTCCTCGGAGATCGTCAGGGTTGCATTCGCCTTCCCTGAGTAGATCGGTCGGGTGATGGTATCGCCATCGATGCCCGTGACGTCCTGAACCACTGCACATCCCTTCAGAGCGGCGATGCTCGCTGCCAATTCTCTGCCGTTTGCAGTTGCGGCAGCAATCACTCTCCCTTCACAGAGTGAAGAGATGGATTGAGCCCATGCACCGCCATCGAAGGAGCCGAAGCAGTCGCCCTCGACCGAGATGACCTTGCTGACTCCCGCAAGAGATGCGGCTTCGGAGGAACCGAATCCCCCTGGACAGATGATGGTTGCATCCCCACCTGCGGCGGTGACGAGTTGAGCGGTGACGGCATGGAGGTTGTTGCCGGATATTTCTGCGATGATTGTCGTCATGATTCATTCCTCCTCAGAGTACCTTCGCCTCGTCGCGCAGTTTGCTGACGACTGTGGGCACGTTCTCCGCGCCCTCGAACTTCTGACCGGCCGGTTTCTCGGCAGGAGGGGCCTGGTTCTGCAGACTGACATCCGATGCGCCGAGATCGACGCCGAGATCCGCTGGGCTGAGAGTGTCGACAGCCTTCTTCTTGGCCATCATGATGCCCTTGACATTGGGGCGGCGCAATTCGGTCGTCATCTTGTCGAAGGCGATGACACAAGGTGCGGATACGGAGACGCGCTCCATGCCCTCGCTGCTCGGGCGAAGCGCGGTGAATCCGTTTGCATCGCCGGACAGTTCGCTGACCATGGTGACACAGGCCGCGCCCAACTTCTGGGCGACACCCGGTCCGGTGCTTCCCGCGTTCGTGTCCGCTGCCTGCTTTCCGCAGAAGACCACGCTGGCGCCGGTCTTGGTCACGGCTGCTGCAAGAATCGAAGAGACCTGATTCGAGTCCAGCGTCGTGAGGTCATCGACGACGATGTGCATGAGTTCGGTGGCACCGACCGCAGCGGCATCGGTGAGCAGTTTCTTGGCGCGGGCTGGGCCGCACGTGATCGCTGTGATCGAGCCGCCCATCGTGAGGGCGGTCTCCAATGCATACTCGTCGTACGGACTCATCGACCACTTGTTGACGGCGCCTTCATCGACACGACCGCCACTGACGACGATCTTCGCGTTTGTGTCGGGAACTTGCTTCAGAAGAACTGCGATATCTGCCATTCACCCATCACCTACGGTGATGCGCGACCTGAATTGCCTCTATGAACGATTCGCACCGATTATCAAGCCACACTGAGTGTGGCTCAGCACACCTTGGCTACTCGACCCAGCGGTAGTTGCGGGCACCGAGTCTGACACCTTCCTCGTCCTCGATCTCGACCAGCGCGAACTCGCCGCGCGGCTTGACCACCGAACCGGTGTGGATGCCCTTGTGGAGCTCCTCGTAGGTGATCTGGTCGATCGCGAGGCGTCCCGCCATGCGCTCGAACAGGTTCCAGGAGGCGACAACCTCGCGCCAGCGATCGGACACGACGCCTTCGAAGACCTTGGCCTTGGCACCGGATCCGTAGCCACAGAGGCCGAAGTTGCTGCCGTCGAGCGGACTGTCGGCTTCGTAATCGGACTCGAAGGTCGACATCAATGCGAGGAAGATGGAACCGGTGTATTGGTTGCCGATCAGGCTTGAGGCACGCTGTCCCTTCTCGATGCGCTCGGCGTGGAATTCCATGTAGGCGGTGGTCTTTGAGATCAAGCGACGGTAGGCATCGAGCGCCTTGCCGTGCTCGACATGGCCTTGGGGCGTGTCGTCGAAGTCATCGATGCTCGGCGGCAGGCCGATTTCGTGCTCGACATCGCCCCACGAGGCACTTCCCTTGCGCTCGTGAGCGAACACGGCGGGGAACATTCGCTTGGCCTGGAAGGCATAGGGCAGATGCATGATGATGCGTGCCCAGTCCTCGGTGAGCACACTCTCACCCGAGGGGTCCCAGCGACCTTCAGAGATCGCCTTCTCGCGGAAGTCGCGGAAGGCTTCGCGCACAGCCTCCTGATAGCAGTGGTTGGAATAGTGCCCATCGAAGATGGGCTCGTCGCGATGGACGCTGACCTTCTCTTCGCCGTGGCTGAAGATACCGAGTCGACGCACGGTCGATTCGGGCAGGTGACGAATCATGCGGTCGACCAGACCTTCCTTGAGGTTGGCTCCGGTCTCCTTGGCGAGTTGGATCACGTGAGAGATGACCGACTTGATGCTGACCTCGCGGCGTGGCTTGAAGAAATCGTGCACCGGCGAGGTCGACACACCCCACCGATCCGGAATCGCGAGCAGGCGCGGGTTGTGGCGAATCAACAGCGCGCCGCCGCCGGCACCCTGCGTGTATTCGCCCGCCGATTCGAGATCGTACTTGGCATTGTCAGAGAACACGACGATGCCGACTCGACCGCCCTCTTCACCCCCGCGTGCCACCCAATCGAGGGTGTTGTGCAGCGCATCGACAGCACCGATGCAGGCGAAGGTCATGTCGACGACATCGCAGTTGCGGAAGCAGTCCTTGCCGAAGCGGCCTGAATAGCGCTGGGTCAGCATGTCGAGGATGTAGGTCGCTGTGGGCTTGGACCCGTCGAGCGCGCTCTCCGTGCCGAGATACATGCGACCGATTGTCGTCGGGTCGATGCCGTTGCGGTCAATCATGCGGGTGACGGCGTTCGCCCCCATCGTTGCCGTATCCTCGTGGACATCGGGGATCGCCATGGCTTCCAGGCCGAGGCCCTTGTTCAGCTTGGCATAGTTCGCCCCGCGCATCTCTGCGAAGTCCTTCATATCCAGATACAATTTTGGAAAATGAATCGCGATGTCATCGATGCCGACGTCAGCCATGAGAGAACCCCCCGTACAGGTCTCCCGGCGTACGCATCTTCCCTTTGAATGATGTCCCGGCCATAACGAATGAATCAGAGTTCATCATCACAACATCACGGCCCGGCCGGTATCAAGCCGTGGGGGCCATGGGTCATTGCCCAGTGAACTCGTTCACCGCATCCAACAAGGCTGGATTCGCCTCGAAGTGGGTTCGCAGTGACTCAAGACCCGCGCTGATCGCATCGGCGACGGCGAACTTGGCATCGAGCGGATGCACGCTGCCGCCCTTGACAGCGGCGATGAAGTCATCAAGAGTCGAGTAAGAACTGGGTTCTCCGTATTCGGGGTTGGGTGTGACGGTGATGCTGCCTTGCTCGGGGAGAATGATGTGTTGCAGCAGTTCGTAGATCGGGCTGTCGTCCTTGTCGACATCGAGGTAGGCTTTGCGCAGCTTCTTGCGGGTTCTCTTGGCATCATCGTGGAGCAGGATGGCCCCCCCGGGGTCGGACTTGCTCATCTTGTGGTCAAAGGAGTCCATGCGGGCACCTGCGGACTTGAGTCCGGAGATGATCGGCGTGTGGACACAGGTCGCCTTGGTCCAGTTCCAGTGGTCGGCGACATCGCGCATGTACATGTGGGCCTTGCGCTGATCCATGCCGCCGATCGCGATGTCGATGTTCATCTCGAAGATGTCAGCGGCCTGCATGGCGGGGTAGAAGAATTTCGACAGGTCGCCGTCGCTGCTGTCCGCGTCACGCCCCATGATGGAGAAGGTGCGGCGCACGCGCGAGAGACTCATGTTCTTCGAGCAGCGCAGGACGCGCGCCCAGTAGTCTCCACTGTCCATGATCTCGGATGCGTAGACGAATCGGAGTTGACCGGGCCCTTCACCTTCCTCAGGATGGTCGAGCAGGGCTCGAAAGACCTCTTCCATGTACTTCGCAGTGGTCTGGATCTTGTCCATGTCACCGCCGAACTTGTCGTTGACCCAGGCATGCCAATCGGCCATGAAGACGAGCACGTTGACATCCGCATCGAGCATTCGACGCAGGTTGGTCGCCAAGACCTTCCAGCCGATGTGGGCCTTGCCGCTGGGTTCGAATCCGACGTAGGCGCGAATGGTGCCGCCGTCTGCGATCCGGGCTTCGAGATGATCGATGCCGACGACTTCCTGAGCAGCGCCGGTAATCAACTCGAGACGGTCCTGATTCGACATTCGTCTCAAGACTCCAGGAATTTGCCCAATTTCTTCGACGTGCTCTCGGCCTTGGTGTTGTCACCCGCTTCGAGCAGGGCTTCGATCGTGATGATGAGTTCCTCCGCTTGCGCGCGGGTCTCATCGGTGATGCTGGTGGCCATTTCCATGAAGTGGCGGGCTTGACTGATGCCGGACTTGGCCTTGCTTCCCTTCTTGGCGAATTCCTTGGCCTTGTCACCGCGTTGTTTGGATGTGTAGCCTGTGGCTTCGTCGAGGAAGGTGGACCAGCGGCGGCGGGTGTCCATGGCCATCTCCATCGCCGAAGGGTCGTCGAAGTCGGGTCGTTCATTGGTCACGTCGACGACGAGTTTGCCGAGCGCGCTGTATTCCGCCTTGATGCTGGACATGATGCCGTGACTGCCTTCGAAGGCATCGCCTGAGCCATTCACATTGTCGAAATGGCTTGCGGCGAGGCCCGCGAGGCCGCCCTCCGATGCCATATTCTTGATCAGTCCCCGCTTCACTTCAAAGGTCTCCATGCCCCTCGGAGCGGCAACCCGTCGTTAAGGGTCACGGCTGAACCGCGTCGTCGAGAAGGGTGATACCGAGGGGCGAGGTCGGCGGCTCGATGTCTGTCAGGACCCGCGCCGCGATCGTGCTCATCGCGCTGCTAATCCTGCCCGGATTCGCGACGACCGTTTCGGCTGCTTCGGTGGTCGAATTGGAGAATCCGATCTGGCTTGCGGATGCGGATCTCGGTCTCGAGGTCATCGCCGCGGGCGGTCCGTCAACCCAGAAGATCCTGGTCGCCGGCGCCGATGGTTATGCGCGGCTGCTCGATGGCGAGAATCCGCGCGAACAGATCGAATTGGTGACGACGACCGAAGAGACCCTGCGTGCGATCAGCTGGCACCCGCGCGGCAACACCGCGTTGCTCGCGGGCGATGGCGGCACACTGTTGCGCTATGCCACGGAGGATCACTCGGTCACGACCGTGTCCGGAAGCGGCCAGTTGAACGGGGTCGACCTGACATCAGTATCCTGGAATGCGGCTGGCACCGACGCCTACATCGGTGGGGTGGACGGCTGGATCTGGGCCTATCATGAGGGTGAGGATGGCATCGGCGTCTTCACTCTGCTCGAGGAAACCAAGAGCAGTTCAATCTCCGGTATCGCCTGCCATGCCGAGGTCAATGTCTGCGTGGCTTCGACCGCGGGCGATGGCGTCGCGATTATCGATACCCGAGATGGTCATTCCCTGCATTGGATTGGGGGTCTGGACAACCGTTGGAACGGCGTCAACTGCGGTGAGCCGAATTGGTACCGCTGCATCGCGATCGGCGAACATCAGAACATCGGCAGGATTGGCATCGAGATCGATGATGTCGACCGCTCAACCATCCTGATTCAGAGAATCCCGTCGATCACCGGCGAATTCACCCATGTGAACACCCGAGCCAGCAGCGAGGCCCTGATCACGCTGGCACCCTTCGAGGTGATGGCTTGGGACATCGACGATGCCGAGGCATACGAGTGGATCGACCATACCACGGTCGTAGAGTCGAGCAGCGCCCTCGCGGGCGAGCGCCTCGTCGGTTCATGGGGCACCGTTGACAATCCCGACATCGGCTTCCTCGTCACCTCCTATGGCGCCATCATCGGCTTCCATCCACCGGTGGAAACGAACCCATGGGCATCCAATACCGTCACCTACATCCTCGGCGGTCTGGTCATCATCGCCGTTCCCGGTGTCGCCTTCGGTCTGATCTTCATAAACAGTGAAACTCTGCAACGCAAGTATTACGCACGCCGCGCCGCCAAGCGAGAGGTCGCTGACGCAGCCCGCGTCGAAGCGGAGAAGGCGGCCAAGAAATCCGAGCGCACGGCCAAGAAATCCTGATTCGGCTCAGGTGAATTCGCGTCGCCATCCAGGTGATGCGGCTCTTGAATCGGGTCCCTGCTGGGTTGGGTCCGCCCCCCACGGGGGCGTCGGCAACGTTCAAAGGGGAACCACCCGGGCCTCTGGCCATGGCATACGAAGCCCTCGACTTCTTCGACGTCGACGCGCTGCTGACCGAAGAGGAGATCATGGTTCGCGACATGGTTCGCGACTGGGTTGACGAGAAGGTCATTCCCAACATCGAGCAGCATTACCTCGACGGCACCTTTCCGCGAGAGTGGATCGAGGACATGGGCCAGATGGGCATTCTCGGCATGGTGATTCCCGAGGAATACGGATGCGCGGGCATGTCCTACATGGCATACGGGGTTGTCTGCCGTGAACTCGAGCGCGGTGACTCCGGTCTGCGCTCCTTCGCAAGCGTGCAGGGTTCGCTGTCCATGCACCCGATCCACAAGTTCGGCACTGAGGAACAGAAGCAGAAGTATCTGCCCGGCATGGCCACAGGCGAGCTCATCGGCTGCTTCGGCCTGACCGAACCCGATTACGGCTCCAACCCCGGCGGCATGATCACCAAAGCTGAGGACAAAGGCGACCACTACCTGCTGAACGGCGCCAAGATGTGGATCACCAACGGCACAATCTGCGATCTTGCGATCGTTTGGGCGAAATTAGATGGTGAGATCCGGGGCTTCATCGTCGAGATGGGCGATGAAGGCTTCTCCGCACCCGAACAGAAGGGCAAGCACTCGCTGCGGGCTTCGGTGACCAGTGAACTCGTCTTCCAGGATTGCAAGATTCCCAAGGACCGGCTTCTGCCCGGTGCAACGGGCCTGTCTGGGCCGTTCTCCTGCCTGAACCGCGCGCGCTATGGCATCGCCTGGGGCAGCATCGGCTCGGCTCAGGCCTGCTTCGATGCGGCGCGTCAGTACAGCCTTGCGCGCATTCAGTTCGATCATCCGATTGCCTCCTACCAGTTGATTCAGATGAAATTGGCCACGATGCTTCGCGAGATCACCAAGGGCCAGTTGCTCGCCTATCACCTCGGCAAGAAGATCGACGCTGACGAGTGGATTCCGGAATTCGTCTCTCTGGCGAAGATGAACAATGTCGACATCGCCCTCGACATCGCGCGCGTGGCTCGCGATATCCACGGCGCCAATGGCGTCACCTCCGAGTACCCGATCATGCGCCACATGAACAATCTCGAATCGGTGAAGACCTACGAAGGCACCCATGACATCCACAACCTGATTCTTGCCCGTCACATCACGGGCATCCAGTCCTTCACCCGAAAACTGCGCTGAGGTGCAGCGGATGGGTTCAGGCTTCCTCGAACCGTGGCCGTTGTGGAATGCGGCTCTGCGACGGGAGAGTCGGTCGGGATTCTTCGCTGTGGTCGCGGCGATTCTCATCTTCACGATGACCCCGATCTACCTGATTACCAATCACCTGATGAATTGGCGAGATACGACGATCTGGGATCCTTCGACCTCACTCGACACCTCGATCCCCTTCATCGCCTGGTCGAAGATCTTCTACCAATCGCTGTTCTTCCTGTTCTATCCGCTGCCGTTCTATACCATGCCAGATACAACTGAGGCACGTCGCGAGACCCTCATCGCAAGTCAGGGATTGTTGACGCTCACGGTGATCTCGAACCTGATCTTCGTGCTCTTCCCGTGTGAGGTCTTCATCCGCGAACAGGCGGTTGCAGGTATCGCGGGTGCGAACCCGCTTCTGGTCTCGGCATTCGAGTTCCAATGGTGGATCGACAGTCCCTACAATGCCTGGCCGAGTCTGCATATCAGCACCTCAGGCATGTTCACCCTGTTCGCGTTGCGCTGGTGGAAGGGCCAGCCGGTCAAACAGTCGATTCTCGGCATCCTGTGGCTGCTGATGGCGCTCTCGATTCTCACCACCAAGCAGCACTTCGTCTGGGATCTGGTCACGGCCCTCGCGCTGCTCGCTGCGGTCTGGCATTGGCAGATGCGGCCTGCACTGGCGGCGTGAATACGGGACTCGGTTTGGTATCAGTTAGAGTGAGGCGTTATAGGTCCAGCAAGGAGCCAGACGGACATGAGTGACAAAATCGGGTGGACGGTGGCCCTGCTCGCCGGCATGTTGGTGATTGGCGGAGCACTGGGTTTTCTTGGCGGAATGACGGCGAACTCCGCGCCAGAATCTGACGACTCCTCGAGTTCTGAAGACCTGGTCGAGACCAATGAGGCGCCGTTGCTCTCGGTGAACGATGCGGTTCATGCCTATGGCACGACCGCGTTCACGGTCAGTGGATTGGTCTCGGATGAGAATCCCGTGAGTGTAGTGGTCAGCGTCGAGATGGTGAATCCGATCGATGATACCGACCGCCAGGGTCCGTTCACATTCTACGCCGGAGCAGACGGGAAGTGGGTTGGCGTGCTGCCGATCATCCTGCCCTCAGAATGGGTGTTGATCGCGACGGCGACCGATGCGGAGGGTCTGTCCTCGGGCTCGGAATACGCCTCGGTCGTGATGCCGTATCCTGCCGAACCGGCTGCTGAACTCTCGATCGTCTTCGTCGAACCCGAACAGGACAGTGAATGGGCTCAACTCAACGGCGAGGTTGATCATGCCTACCCGAACACCTGCACACTGACCTATGTGCCCCAAGGTCAGGAGGAGATACGCGCACAGATGATACTGCGAGAATTCTCGGTGCCAATCTCCTATAATTCGACCAACCGCGATGGAGAGGTCGTCGTGGATTGTGGTCTTTTTACAATGACGCGAACGGTAATCTCCTATGCCATTCCGGAACTCTACACCACAGAACCCGATGCGGATCGCGATGGCTTCTCCGATGAGGAGGACGACTGTGATGACACGCCTGAAGGCGAGCCGGTCCACACCGACGGCTGTTCGGATTCACAGCGCGATACGGATGCGGATGGCGTCTCGGATGCGGAGGATGCCTGCGAGGGCCACGACGACAACATCGACGTCGATGGTGACGGCATCGTCGACGGTTGCGATCCCTTGATCGACAGCGATGGCGATGGGGTCGCAGACGCTGAAGATCAGTGTCCGGACACCTCGGCCGGGGTGGAGGTCGATGCGAACGGCTGCGAGGTGATCGTAATCGAACCCTACGACCCGTTCGACTCATGGGTCTGTCAGGGCAGTGGCGTAGGGCCGATTTACGACCTGAACGACCAATATGGATACCAAGCCAATTCGAATGACCCCTTCACCTGCACCACATCGGTGCGGCAGAATGGCGAGGACATGCAGGTCCTGTCGAATGGTATTCCCAATCACGACTTCACCTCGACGCGAGGCTGCTGTGCGGATGAGATGGACTACGACTGGACCTTCCCCTCACACTCGATCGAGGATTCTGACGGGACCTACGAAACCGTGCCCGAGCGCGGCGCGGTGGCTGTGGCGGTCAACGGCGTGCCAATCTTCGGTCCCGAGGATGGCCCCGGCGGGGATGCGGTCGCCCTGCATCACCACTACTACGATGAGGACCGACAGGCGATCGAACTCGGTATCTGCGGCGGCCATTCCGCCGGTACGACCTACCATTACCACTGGGATGCGAATTGTATTCTGTGGACCCCCGGCCCGGGCGAGGATATGACGGATTACGACTGGACCAAAATTGATTCCACGATTCACTCGGGCATCGTAGGTTGGTCGTTCGACGGTTATCCGATCTACGGAATGTACGGCTGGAACGATGCTGGGGATGTCATCCCGATGGAGTCCTCCTACCAGCTGACCGCAAGCGGACGGGATGGATACGACGGCACCGATGACTGGGAGTACATCGACGACATGGGGCGTCTGGACGAGTGCAACGGCATCTTCAGCCCGACACCCGAGTATCCTGAAGGCATCTATCACTACGTCAGCACACCGCTGTCCGCGTCACCCAACACCCATGTCGACACGAATGGAGACACGGTGGAGATGATCGGATTCCCCTACTTCCAGATGTGCTACCATGGCGATGCCACAGGCGGTCCGAAGGGTGGCGCGGGACAAGGGCCAGGACCGGGGCCGCGTACTGCGGGTGAGGTGGGTCCACTCGAGATGATGGAGACCCCATCCATCTCTGCAATGATTCAGAGTCTCATCTGGTTGACGATTCTGATCGCCATGATCCGCCGGAACTCATCCTAATACAATGGGCAAGAATGCGTTCGCTGCCTTCTCACATGCGTTCGCGACGTCATCGAGTCGCTGCAGCACACGGTACATGTGCATGGCTGCGAGTGGGTCCTCGTCGCCGCCGCTGAAGACGTGGGTCGCTGCGGAGACCTCGGCCTCGTCCGCTCTGTGTTCGAGCTGATTGACCTCACGGATCAGTTCTCGGAGAATGTTGCCCTCGCGCTTGGCGAATCCAGAGCGGGCGAAGTCGTGTAGGTGCTCGACCGTGTCCTCATACTTCGCGACCGTTGCGGAGACCGCCTCGGCCATGGTGAGCAGGAGTTTGCGCGCCTCCTCATCCTCGTACAGGGTGCGGAAGGAGAGCTGTTCAGCGACATTCTGCGCATAGTCGGCGATGCGGTCCTGACGTGCAACCATGTGCAGGAAGGCACCCTTGTTCACCGCCAGACGCACGCCGGTTCCGAGCATGTCACGGATGTCGGCCTTGATGCCATCTGCCTTGAGTTCAGCCTGCTGCGTGGCAACGATCGATGCGGCCGGGTCCTTGCCCGTCACCGCGTCGTTGACGGCTTCGAGCATGTGGTTGACCGTGGTCTCGACCGCGACCGCGTGGTCGTGGAAGACGGCGAAGACCGAGCGGGCCGCACCGGGGACCGGCTCGCCCATGGGCATCTCGGAGACGACGATTGG
>Ga0114996_10001540_pt1 | contig 30909 bp, 14 predicted proteins | sample ArcticOcean_MG_C_4_FD_87039 | JGI IMG/M metagenome (GOLD analysis project Ga0114996, IMG submission 87039) | Marine microbial communities from western Arctic Ocean - ArcticOcean_MG_CB4_134 | ecosystem: Environmental > Aquatic > Marine > Oceanic | place: Arctic Ocean: Canada Basin | collected... | reverse complement strand
GGCCTTGAAGAAGCCGATCTCCTCGCGAATGATGAGATCTTTTCCTTTGGGCGCGCTCCGGCGAGATTTGTGTTTCTGCGTGCGTCCAAAATCGGCGCCGAACCCTCCAAATGGGTGGGCCTGTCCACCGGGCGCACTGGCACCACCGAAGACGTTCCCAAAGATGGTCGAGCCGAATCCGAGATCACTGAAAATGCTCGAGAAGTCGGTTCCCTGAAAGATGTCTTCGGTGGAGTAGCGTTGACGAAACCCTTCGTTCCCAAACATGTCGTATTGCTTACGCTTTTCCGGATCGGACAATACGGCGTAGGCTTCGTTCAAATCCTTGAACGCTTCTTCTGCCTTGGGATCATCCGGATTGGTGTCGGGATGAAGCTTTACGGCTTTCTTTCGAAAGGCCTTTTTTATGTCGGCCGTCGGCGCGTTTTTCTCAACACCCAACACCTGGTAGAAATCTTTGCTCATGGGCCTCCGTCTTGTTCATTTATAGGACGGCACCCGGCGCTCGGCAAGACTAGGGACAGTAGATCGTAGTGGAAACCTACGAGAATGCGGATTGAAACGTGGCCAGGGGGTGGATTCGGGATCGAATCTACGGGGTGTTGGCGGTCTCTTCCTTTTCGGTACCGGCGGGGACTTTGTCGGTTGACGGAGCACTCGAGCCTTCCAGTTTCTTGAGTTGAGCCTGGGCTGTGGTGACGAACTGTTTTTCCTCAGGAAGTTCCTTCGCAATGCTTAGATACTTCTTCCAGTACTGAATGGCTTGAACGTTGTCCTTGAGCTCCTGTTTTGCGTAGGCCAGGTTAAACAGCGCTTGGGGGTACTCGGGTTTGATTTCAATCGCCTTCATGTAAGCGTTGATTTCTTCTTTGGTGTCTTGAAGCTTGTTGTACGCGATAGCCAGGTTGTACCAGGCTTTGTGGTACCGATTGTTCTTGGCTACGGCCTTCGTGTACGCATCGATCTCTTTTTTGATCAGTACGTTTTTCGTCTCTTTGTTTTCGTCCAATCGGGCGCGTTTGCTGTAGGCGATCCCCATATTGAAATACGCGTCGGGGACTTCGGGATCTTGCTCAATGGCTTTCTCGTATTCCGAGATCGCTTTCACGAAGCGCCCCTTCTTGGCGTACAAGATTCCGAGGTTGATGTAGGCGTCTACGGCTTTGGGTTCCAGGGTTATGACCTTGGCGTAGTAGTTGATAGCCTTGTCGTCATCGCCGCCATCTTCGTAGGCCATGGCCAGGTTGTACATGGCCTTGGAATACTTTTCGTCCGAATCAATGGCTTTCTTGTAGGCGTTGATCTCTTTGTCGTGTTGTTTCTTGGTGCTGTACGCGATGCCCAAGTTGTACCAAGCTTCCTTGAACTTGGGTCGTTTCTCCACGCATTGGGCGTAATGTGTGATCGCGTCATCTACTTTGCCCGCGGTGAATGCTTCATTACCAAGCTTGAACAATTCATCGGGCGCACTGTCAGCGCCGGCTGTTTGCGCCGAAGCCGCAGTTGGAAGTATCAAACCGACGACCATGGTGGTCATCAAAAAGAAACGAAAGAGTTCTCGACGAAACATTAATCCCTCGCACGAATACCGAGTCGATATAGCCAATTAAAACTGCCGTTACGATGGTCCAACACCGCGGTTATGTCAAGAGAGCGTTAGGCAGTTGTGGTCGAATGGAATGACTCGCTTCCGGTCCTCTGACACAGGGCACACCCATTGAAAACCGGTATCGCTCAAACTCTATTTCCGACACTGCTGGGATGAAACAAAATCGACCATCGGGTCGTTGTTGAAAAGGTGGAGAGCAACCATGGGGACGGTGCGGAGCGGAGCGGAACTCTTGCTGGAAAGCTCCCTTTCTGATACCGTTTAGGGCGCATATTCGGCTTGCTGCAAGCGAATTGAGAGGATCGAACATGGCGGATGGTGGTGACAAGCGGCGTGGTCGTGAGGAAGATGGTCTCACGGACGAGGAGCGCAAGACCCTCGAAGAGCTTGAACGAGAAGCCAAAGCGCTCGAGGACCAAGGCTATTCGATCGATGTAACGGACGAAGACGATCCGGTGGGTCGTGGTGTCCAGATCGTCGGGGCCATGGACGAGCAAAAGGATACGCCTGGCGGCCTCAGCGACGCCATCATCAAGAAGTACGCGGACCAAGGTCGTGGCCTCATGCGTGACAACGTGAGTACCCACTTGGATCCCAGTGTTCGCCGACAAGTAGCGCCCATCCTGGGTGGTGATCCAGGCGATGTTCGCATTCACACGGGTGAGAAAGCTCAGAAGGCGGCCGACGCCTTGGGGGCTCGTGCCTTTGCTATGGGGTCCAGCGACATTTATTTCGGACGTGGCGAGTATGCGCCCAATACCGCGGACGGGATGGGTGTGTTGGTGCATGAGTTGACCCACACCATGGACGAGGACGTGGGTGCTGCTTTATCCGCAGGTGATGCCGCTGGGAGCCCGGCGGAGGCGAAGGCTGAAGCCAAGGAAAGCGAGGCGATGCAATCGGTCCAAGGCGATGGCGGTACGGACTCCGGGGGCGCTCCCGAACAAGAACCGAATCCCCGCATGTTGGCGGAAGAAGTGGTCAAAGTGATGGCGACGAGCAGACGAAGAGCGTCCAAACGCACCGGTGGAACCACCTGATTCCCGCCTTAACAACAACCCACGACCCGTAACAGAATGGCTTTCACACGGCGAATCAGTGCGCCTGAGTGTGCGGATTCTGATGATTTGTGGTTAAAAATGCGCTTCTGGAGTGCATTTGACCCCCTAATTTGGTAGGGATAGCACCATCGAAGTATAAAGGACCTCAACAACCCAATTCACCGACTGGATCGGAAGAGACCGACGATGACAATTGACATCGATGGGTTAAGAAAACGCCTCACAGAAGGTGAACTTTCATTCGATGAAGACTTCCAGCAATTGGAAGGGCACTTTCGTTCATCGGGTGACATGGTTGGGTTCTTTCAGGTCCTTTTGGACATTCTAGACAACGGTGTCGCTGGGTCCACAGTCGGTCGCATTCGAGATGCGCTGCCCAACATGTTGGAACGCTGGGCACGCGACGAGCGGGGCAAGGCGGTAAAGGGCCAGATCACGCAGCGTGTCGCGACCTTACGTGAGGCCTGTGGTGATCATGACAAGGCCGTGGATGCATGGGCGCGGGCATTCCGGGATTATCCCGATGAGCGAGCGATTCAATCCTTGGTCGGTGTTTCCAGTACAGTGGGTGATCCCGATTTGATGCTGGACGCCCTGCAACTTCAGTTCGACACCCTGAGCGACGACACAGCTCGTGCCGCTGCGGCTCGAAAAATGGCCGCCCGATACATGGCCTGTGAGCAGATGTCTCAAGCGGAGACGAGTTGTCGAGCGGTCCTGGCGTTGATTCCGGATGACCCGGAAGCCAGCACGCTTTTGGCAGAGATCGAAGAGATAAGAGGGGCGCGTCAATCTGTTGTGGATGCGCTGCGGAAGGACGTGCACGACGCGAGCGATGAGCGGGTACGAGCGACTGCGAATATGGCGTTGGCAGAGACGCTATTGGGAGACCTGGATACTGCGGAAGAAGGCATTCAGGCGTTGGAATCTGCCTTTCAAGGCAATCCCTCGGATCGACAGATCGCCACGGTTCTGATGGAACAATATGCCCAGGTAGAACGTTGGGACTCGATTCTGGACAGAGCTCCAGAATGGCTACAGGCGGTCGATCCCGCGGATCAGTTTGACGTCCATTTGGTGATTGGATCCATTCTCGCGACTGGCCCGGAGACCATGCGCTCTCCCGCGGCGGATCAACTCTTTGCTGCCCAGTCCTTAAAGCCGGCTGATCCGCACACTGTTGACGGATTGGATCGGTTGATGACTCTCGAGGGTCGGTATTCAGAACTTGCGGAAATTTTGCAGGCAGCACGTCGAAACTCTCGCGTACGGGACGATGAGCGACGATGGCTTGTCCGAGAAGCGGTGATTCGTTGGCAGCATACCGGGGAAATCGATGAAGCCGAAAAGATGTTCCGACGGATCCGAGCGACGGACCCCCGCAGCCTCGATGCGTTGGCGTTTTACGAAGACTATCTAGAGCGCAATAAAGACTGGAAGCGGCTCCATGCGGTTCTGAGTCAGAAGCTCATGCTCGTACCCGAATCCGAGCGTGTGGATGTAGCGATTCGGATGGCGGATTTGGCCGAGACGTCGATGGGCAATGTGGACAAGGCGATCGACGCATACAAACGTGTCTTGACGGAAGTGCCCGAGGACGACCGTGCCATTGAAAAGCTGACGGTGCTCTACGAGAAGAGTGGCAAGTGGCACGCATTGATTGAATTTCTGAACGGTCAAATCCGACGCCTGGATGATGGTGCCACCGAAGAAAAGACCGCACTGCTTTTTCAGATCATCGAAATTTATCAAGATCCTGCGCGTCTTCCAGTCGAGGAAATGGTCATCCAGACCTACAACCGCATCGTACAGGAATCGCCCACCAACGCTCGTGCATTGGACAATCTCGCGGAGCGATATGAGGACGCACACCGTTGGAGTGAGCTCGTGCAAGTCCTTCGGAAAAAGATCGCAACGTGCGTCGATGAAGATGAACTCTTGGATCTCTATCTGCAGGTAGCCGACCTGTATGTGTCGAAGATGTCCAATGAAAACCAAGCGATCCCATTTCTCGAGTTGATTCTTGAGTTGGATCCACAAAACCTACAGGTCGTACGAACCCTTCGGCACATTTACAAGGGGAAGCACAACCTGGAGCGATTGTGCGTCACGTACGAAGCGGAGTTGCAACTTCTCGGCGGCATGGACCGGGAGCCCTTGCTCACCGAGTTAGCGACCCTCACCGCAGAAAAGTTGTATCGATACGACGACGCGATCGAACATTTGCGGGAACTGGTCTCTCTCAATCCGCGCAACGAGAGAGCGCACAAAATGTTAGAGCGCCTCTTCACCCAAACGGAGCGTTGGGCCGACTATGTCGACTTGCTGGAAGAGCGTCTTTCGATCAGCCGGACCAAACGCAAGAAGGTGGAGATCCTTCAGCGCTTGGGGGAGTTGCACTTTGACAAGTTGGGGAGCTCCGATCGGGCGGCGGATGTCTACAATCAGATTCTGAGCCTGAATCCGCAGCACAGCGCCGCGGGGGATTCGCTGAAGGCGATCCATATTGCCCACCAAGATTGGGGGGCCCTCAAACAGTTTTACTCCGAGCTAGAGGATTGGGATGGATACATCCAGATCCTGGACGATTCGCTGGCGCAGCAAGAGGACGGCACCGTCCGAGCAGAGATCCAGTGCGAAGTGGCCCGAGTCTATGTACATTGGCTCGACGATGCTCCGGCCGCCATTGGGCGCTTGGAAACGGTGCTTGCGGAAGACGGTGAAAATCTCGAAGTCGCTCGATTGCTCGAGGCCCATTATGGGATGGGGGAGGACCGGGACAAACACATCGCAATCCTGGATCGCATTGCCAACATCACCTTGGACAGCGACGAAAGAAAGCGCACGCTTGAGCACGGAATTGCGATTCTGGAACAACACGAACGCTACAGTGAAGCCTTCGACTGGGCGTGCCGATTGGGTGAGCAGGACATCGAGCAAGGCCGATTTGAACAGGGGTTCCAGTTGGAACGCTTTGCGCAAGAGGCGGATCGTTTTGGTGCCCTGGCAGATTGGTATGCCGAGGTCTCGGATCGCGTATCCGACGACACCATCCGTTGCGACATTTTACGTCGGCATGGCGAGATTCTCCATGACCGCCTCGACCGGAATGTCGAAGCCATCGAAGTGTATGAAACCCTGAGTCATTTGGTTGCCAACGACTTGGCGCCGCTCCGCGCGCTCGAAGAGTTGGTGTATGTGGAGCAGGATTGGACTCGTTTTGAGCAGGTGCTGTGGCGCCAGATCGATTTGGTTCAGAGTGGCAAGGGCGAAGAGCGGGAAGTGTTGCTCCGTGGTGCGTATCTCAAGATTGCTCAGTTGCACGAAGACCTCCTCGACGATCGGGACCAAGCCGTCGCTTGCTATCGGTCCGTGTTGGATCTTCTCCCGGCCGATTCGGCGGCTTTGGAGGGGTTGGACCGGATATATCGTGCTGACGAACGATGGGCAGATTTGTTGGAGTTGTATCGAAGTGGTCTGGAACAAGCGCTTGACGTGGACCAGCAAATCGCACATCGCCTCCGGATTGCGGCGGTCTTGGAGGAACACCTGGACGATGTGGATGGTGCCATTGATGAGTACGCTCTTGTGCTCGATTCTGTGGCGGACCATGAAGAGACAGTCAAGCGATTAGAGGCCCTCTTTGATTCGAGTCGAGGTGCTCCTCGAGTGGGCAATCTTCTGGAGCCAATTCTGCGGACGTCGGCGCGTCATGAACGACTTGCTGCCGTGTTGGCCAACCGGTTGGATGGGTGTAGTGCCCCGGCAGATCGAAAGGATTTGCTGGTCGAACTGGCACACATCTACGAAGAGCTTTTGGAGAGCCCCGAGTCTGCTTTCCGGCATGTTTACGAGCGCGTTGCATTGGATCCTTCCAGTGGCGAGGCCCGGGGTGAGTTGGAACGCTTGGCGGGCTCATTGGACCGTTGGTCGGATGTTGCCGGCTTGTACCGCAGTGTGCTGGGTCTCGATGAGACCGATGAGGGTCCCTTTCAAGTGGGCGGTACGGTTACACAAGTCACGGATGCGGTCGAAGAGTGCGGCATTGCCCGTCGCTTGGGTCAGCTCTACGAAGCTCAACTCAACGATCCTCGCCATGCGGTGGATTGTTATCGGCGTGCCTTGTTATACGACCCGAGCGACGTGGAGATTGTCGAATCCTTGGAACGCCTTTATGCGCGCCTGGAGGATTGGGAATCCCTACTCGACATTGTTCGCACAAAACTGGATCTCACTTGGGATACGGAAGAAAAGAAGGTGCTCCATGTGGAGATTTGCACCTTGTTGCGCGACGAGCTGGGCCGGCTAGAGGAGACCATCCCTCACTACAACAGCATTCTGGAGTTGGATGAGCAAAACGTGACTGTGATCGGCGAACTCGAAACGCTCTATCGCCAGTTTGCTCGTTGGGAGCCCTTGGTTGAGCTGCTTGGTCGGCGTATTTCGCTGGTCGATACGGATACGGAACGGGCCGAGATTCTCTATCAAACGGGATTGATTTGCCGCGATCAACTGGGCGACTACCAGCGAGCAGTGGATGCCTTCTCGACACTCTTGGCTCAGGATACACAACGACGCAATGCGGTGGACGCGTTGCACGAGATCCTCGGGCGAACAGATGTGGACGACATGGAAGGGGTGTCTCTCCGTGTGGCCGATGTCATTGAACCCTGGTACCGCGAACACGGAGAATGGGACAGCGAGGTTGAAGTGCTTCGGGTCCGTTTGGAGTTGACGGAGGATGATTCGTCCAGAGCGACCCATCTTCGAACCATCGCTAACCGATATGAAGGGACAGGAACGGAGCATGAGCGTGAGGCCTTCGACCATTACCTTCTCGCGTTCCGCTTGGAACCTGGCAATGGCGAAGGGGAGGCGGGTCTAGAGCGGATGTCCCGGGCGCTAGGGGCGTGGAAAACCTGGGCTGATGCTTTGCAGGGAGCGGCCGAATCGGACGACCATGTGGTGGCGATCCCCTTACTTCTTAAGGTGGGTGACATCGCCGCGGAGCATCTCGATGATTCGCCGAGGTCTATCGCTTGCTACGAACGTGTTGTGGAGATGGATCCCGCCAACGAAGGTGCGTTGGATGCATTGAATCTCCTGTACAAAATGAGCGGTGCGCCAGAGCGCCGTGTTCATGTGCTCGAAAAGTTGGCCGAGGTCACGAGTGACGAGAGTCGCCGCCGTTCCTGTCTGTTTGATGCAGGTTTGGTGCACCTGGATTTGGGCGCATTGCCCGAAGCTGTGGAAGCATTTTCGTATGTGCACAAACACGGGGACCCGGCGGTTGAGCCCATCGCGCGCCAAGCCATGGATCATCTCGAGGAATTGTACGCTCAGACCGAACACTGGCATCCCTTGGTGGAACTTCTGCTCCAGAAGGCGGAGATTGCCAGTGGGGATGTGGCGTCCATTGGGTACCTACGAAGTGCTGCCGATATTCAAGAGAATCGATTGGACAACCTCGAATCAGCGGCCGATTTGTACGAGAAGATCCGAGCGAAAGACCCCATAGACTTGGGCGCCATTGATGCGTTACAGCGCGTGTTGCCGGCGACAGAACGATGGGACGACCTTGAGATGGTTCTCTTGGATGTTCGGACACGCGATGTGAGCGAAGAGCGGGCTATCGACTCGAACTTTCAGTTGGGGCGGCTCTACGAAGAACAACTGAATCGTCTGTCGGATGCGGTCGATCATTACGAATCTGTGTTGGATCGGCAATCAAACCATGTGGGGGCCATTGACGCGCTGATGCGTGCTATGGAGGACCTCGAACATGGATTGCGGGCCGCCCGGGTCCTGGCACGGGTTCATGAGGCGCAAGACGATGTGGAGCGTCTCGTCGCGGTACTCCAATGTCAATTGGAACGGTGGCCGGACGACGTGGATGCCAGCGCTTTGCAGATCAAGCTGGCGTCATTGTATCGGCATCAGTTGCAAGATGCGGATCGGGCGTTTGAGTGTCTGAGTGAGGCCACGCGCTTGAATTGGCGGCAGCCTCCTGAGCTTCGTTCGATGTTGGTTACGTTGGTGTCTGAGACGGGTCGTTGGGACGACCTAAATGCCTTGGAACGGGACGTATTAGGCAACCTGGCCGACCGTTCCGATCGGCTCGCCTTGCTCGTGGATATGGTACGGGTCGCGCGGTCTCAGCAGCAAAACCTGGAACGAGCAGAAACGTTGATCTTGGAAGTTCTCGATGAAGAGCCAGGTCATCAAGACGCCCTGGAAGATCTGTGTTCGCTCTACCAGGAAACTGGCAGGCTCGCCGACAAGATTGAGGTGTTGCGCCGCCAGGCGGACCACAGCACCGATCCTGAACAACGCGTCGCCATTCTATATAGCGTGGCAGACAGTCAGCAGGCCGACGTCCAGGACCTCGACGGTGCGTGCGATACGTATGAACAGATTCTGAGCGTGAATCCGGCAGAGTGGGATGCATACATTCGGTTACAGGCGTTGCTGGAGATGCAGTCCAATTGGGAGGGTGTGCTGGGCGTTCTTGAGCGTCGCCTGAGCCAGCTGTCCGAATCCTCGGAAATCCAGAGTTTGCGTCGTGAAATCATTGAGGTGGTCTATGCCAAGTTGGGCGACGTGGATCGTACGCTCGATTTGGTCGCTTTGCTCCTGGACACAGAGCCCACAGACGCCACCGCACGACGTGTGTTGGAAGCACTTCATGAAGAAGGGCTCGCGAGCCAACGTGTGCTTGAATTCTTACTTCCCTTGTATGAAGAGCAAGAGGATTGGCAGGCGTTGATCGACGTGTGTCGGGCTCACGTCGATCAGACCGGGGAACCCGAAGAGCAGCGGAGGGCCCTGGAGAAGGTTCACAGCGTGCAGGTAAGCTATCTGAACGATGCCGGGGGAGCCTTTGAAACCCTTCAGGCCATCGTGACGATAGCTCCGGAAGACACGGAAGGATGGAACCGCCTGGAGGAGGCAGCCGAGGCAGCTGGTCGCCATGATGACCTGGTGTCCTTTCTCGAGTCGCAGGTCGACGAGCTCTCCGACCCGTCCATAGGCGCCGTGTTGGCGACGCGTATCGCTCGCATGTACGAACAAACACTTCAAAATATTGGTGATGCACGTCGTCTCTACCACGTTGCGTTGTCGCTGGATTCAGCCTCAACCGTCGCGTTTGATGAGTTGACTCGGATCTACACGGAGATCGAAGGGTGGCAACCCTTGGTGGATCTCGTTCTTGGGGCTGCCGATGCGGCCATGAACACCGAAGACCGGTGCGCTCATTGGTTTGAGGTTGTCCGGCTGCAACAAGACCATCTTGGAGACTTGGAAGCCGCAAGCGAGACGTTGCTTCGTATCTTGGATGAAGCGCCCAGTGATCCCAAGCCCTATGAGCTCCTGGAAGAACTGTATCGCCGCCAGACACGCTGGGACGACCTCGAACGATTGTACGAGCGCTGGTTGGAGATGCTCACCTCGACCGAGGATCGCCTGGAGATCCATTTCCGGTTGGCTCAACTCTTGCTGCATGAACGCGCCAATCACATGGAATCGTTGGAAGCCTTCCGCAATATACTGGCGGATGATCCCACCCATGGCCAAACCATTCAGCGTTTGACGGAGCTCCTGACAGAGGTCGATTTGCCCGGGTTGGATATAGTGCCTTTCCAGGCAACCGTGGCCGACATCCTTACGGGCGTTCTACCCAATTTGGAGGAGAAGGGTGGATGGGAGCAGTGGGCGACCATCCATCGCGCGCAATTGGCCGGGTGTGAGGAGATCTCCGTCCAATCGGAGTTGCATGGAAAGTTGGCGAAGCTCTACGAGCAGGAAGCCGGCGACATCGCGACTGCATTCGCCGAGTATGGACAGGCATACCTCTTGTCTCTGGGTGACGAATCGCTCGAGCAGAAGTTGGAAGAACTCGGTCGAGACCATGGAATGATGGCAGAACTGGCAGCAGTCTATGAGCGAAGCCTGGCTTCCGACGACACCAATACAGACGATGAGCTTCGTATCCTTTTGCGTTTGGCGGCGATCAATGCGGACGACTTGCACAAATCATCCGTGGCAGCCGAGTGGTATGAACGTGTTTTGAACGTGGACGCGGGTCATGATACGGCGTTGACCGCGTTGGAGCGGCATTACGCTCACACCGAGCAATGGGAGCACATGGCGCGGATCCTTCGATCGCGTCTTGAGGTGACGGAAGGCAGCCAATCCCGGGTGGAAGTGTTCTACCGTTTGGCGGATGTGCATGAGCAACTCAACCAAAGCGAGGATGCCATCCAAGCGTTGACCGATGCGTTGGTTCTCACGCCATCGGATACGGGAATTCGAACCCGCTTGCAGACCACTGCCCATCATGCAAACCGACACGATCTGCTTGCCAACGCGTATCGAGTGATCTTGGAGAACGCGGTGGACGTGGATGTGGTGCGAGACATCAACGGCCTACTCGCTCAATTGTGTGAAGAGCACTTGGGGCTCCTGGACGAAGCGGTCGAGCGGTACCGTGAAGTGCTTGCGTATGACGAACTCAACACAACGGCTTCGGCCGGTGTCCGCCGTCTTTTGGAACGGCTGGAACGATGGAATGAGTTGGCGGACGCACTTCGCTTGGAAATGGGTCAGGCTGCAAGTGGCAGCGTGTGGCAAGCGCAGCTACGTCTTGCCCAGATTCTCGAAGGGCATTGTGACGATCCGGAAGGGGCTATTGAGCTGTACAAACAAGTGCTTTGGGAAGAGCCTGAGAACGAAGACGCGCGTTTAGCGCTTATGGGCATCGCTGACAAGGAGCCTTTCTTGAGGACGCCGGTGGTGGAGATTCTCACCCCGATTCTTCAGCGTTCGAATCGTTGGGACGAGGTCATCGCGCTATTGTTGTCCAGCATTGCGGATGAAGAGAGCGACTTGGTCAGGGCACCGGTTTTGAAACAGATTCACGACATTTATGAGCAGCGGGTACAGAACGTCGAAGCGGCCCTGAAATTTGGCATTCAAGCGGTGGAGGCGGACATCGAACTGAGTTACATGATTCCGCAATTGGAGGCCACTGCAGAACGGCTTGGTCGATGGGGCGATATCCTCAAGCTTTATGATGTGGTCGCCGGCACCGCTGGTTCGGACGAGGCCCAGGCAAATTGGCTGTACAAGGCGGGTGACATCGCTGTACGACGACTCCGAAAACCGGACCTAGGAGAGGAGCGCTTCAATCAGGTCCTGTCGATCGATCCAGAGCATCAAGATGCGCTCAATGCGTTGTCCTCTCTCTATAAGAAGCAGAACCGAATTGACGACGGCATTCGCATCGCTGAAATGAAGGCGGCTTTGCCGATCGCGTCGACGGAACAGATCACTATCTACCGGGAGGTGGCCCAATTGTCCTTGTCGCAGGGCGACACGGACAAAGCGATCTCGTCGTTGGCCAAGCTTCTGGATCTCGATGCGGGTGACTTGGATGCGTTGTCCCTACTCGAGAGAACCTATCGGGATGTGGAGGACTACGAGCGCCTGTGCGAAACCATGGATCGACGGGCCGAGGTTCTGGGCGACTCCGGGGACATGGTTGGGTTGCGTGTGGAAATGGGTTCACTCCGCTTGGACAAGCTTAATGATGTGCCTGGGGCTATTGAAGCGTACGAAGAGGTTCTGGAACTGGAAGTGGGCAATTCGAAAGCGTTGGTCGCTCTGGAACAACTGTATACCCGACAGAATCAGTGGCCCGATGTCTCAAGAATACTGGAGCAAAGGGTGAACGCGAGTACGCGAGATTCCGAGCGCGAGACCTTACTCTTCCGTTTGGCCCACGTCGAAGAGCGCGAGTTGTCGGATTTGGCTGCGGCCATAGGGCATTACGAAGCTGTCCTCGCACTCAATCCATTGCACGAGACAGCGGTGGATGATCTGATTCGAATCTATGCGTCCGAAGAGCGATGGGAGTCGCTGTGCGACGTCTATGAGCGCAAGCTTAAGCTCGTCACCGACGACAGCGCGCGGTCGCTGGTTACGGTGCAATTGGCGGCGATTCAGGAGGAACATCTCGACAACACAGAGCGTGCAGCGGAGCTCTTGTCGGAGGTGTTGGAGCGCACACCCGAACATTCGGAGGCGCTCCGGGTGCAGGCGCGATTACTTGATCGGATGGGCAAACATGACGAGGCCCTCACCGTTTATGAACAGTTGGTGAAGGTGCTGAGTCCGTCCAATGACAAGATCGCGGCATCCATCGCCTTGGGTCGGCTTCACCTGGAACAGGGCAATGACCCTGCCGAAGCGTTGCCACATTTTCGTAGTGCGTTGGACATGGACGAGACCAACGAGGAAGCGTCCCACCTTCTCAAAGAGGTGCTGAAGCGATTGGAGCATTGGGAGGCGCTGGCGGACCTGTTGAAGGTGCAACATGCTGCTGCAAGCGACGAACAGTCAGCGGCCGATCTGGCCCACAACCTTGCGCGTTTGTGTCGGGATCACCTGCAGGATCCCAAGGGGAGTTTCCAATGGCTGCGTAAAGGATACGAGCATCGCCGCGATCACCGTGGGATTGTCGAGGACTTGATTGTCCATCATGAGAGTCAAGACGAACCGGATGAGGTGGTACGATTGAGTGCGTGGCTCGTCAGCTACCTGGAAGCCAAGAAGCTTCACGGTGAAGTAGGCGACAAGGCGTTCAAGCTGGCAACGTTGTACGATGGGTTAGGCGATTCGGATAAAGCCTTGCAGTACTACAAGATGACCCTGAAATATGATTCGCAAAATATTGCTAATCTGCTGGCGTTGGGACGCCTGTATGTCGACAAGGGCAACGCCGAAAAGGCGCTGAAGACGTATCATGGGTTGCTCTTGTTACAGCATGAGATCCAGGGCGTTGACGACAAGAAGAGCATGTTTCTGGGGTTGGCGAAGGCATGTATCGAAACCGGCGCCAATGCCAAAGCAGGCCGGCATTTAAGCCGCTTGTTGGCCATTGATCCGGACAATGTGGAAGCATTGACCCTACAAGAGAAATTGTAGGAGCACTAAACGTGAGCGGCTCGTTACTCTTCCGTCTGCGGCTCGTTTTTGTGGTGCTTTCGATGCTCTCGTGTGGTCGTGAGGTCTCTACGACGCCCTCACCGAAGATTCCCCGCGCCGTGAACCGAGTTGCAAGTGTTCAAGAAAGCGCGTTGATCCGCCAGTGTCGACAGCTCACTGGTTGGCGGGTTCGTCGAGCGTCGGCGAAAGACAAACCACCCGTGGACATTGTGATGCCCCCCACCATTACGGACACGAGCGTGGACACCGCGACGCGTCGCTTACAGGCACTTCGCGCAATCGACATACTCCAAGAACAACTTCGTGAAGCTCCACACAATCCCCACCTGCACTTTGCGATCGGTTGGATCCACCAGTATTCGTTTGAGAATCGTGTGGGGGCCGAACGCCACTTTTGTGGTGCCGTTCTTGCCGATCGGTCCAATCGCAAATACCGAGAGACCCTTCAATCGGTTTGGCTCGCGCCCGGCATGGAGACTCAACTGGTCGGCAGCTTGGAGCCCAGCCAACGCCGGCTTCCTTGGCGTGAGGTGCGTGAGAGTGTACTTTCGTTGAATGGCGTGGATGACCGTGGGCGTGCCAGGGTATTTTCAGACGCCATCAACGCGATGGAGCAAATTTCAAGAGCCCGGTCGCTGCGGACCGAACGAGTTCGGTGGTCTGTGTCGAATCCAATCACCGTGCTGCGAGACTGGGCCTTGGAAGGCGGTGCAACCGATCCCACGGATCTGCTGGCCGCGGTCATCGTACGAAAGTCACACCGCAAGCGATTCGACTTCCTGCAAGAGCGGGCGAGCCCGTCGGTACCGAGCTCGGCCTGGATGGTTTCCGATGCCGCTGGTCGTGGCGTACTCTACGCGCGTGGCCCTACAGCGCTGGAAACAGTTTTTTCCTTGGTGCGGGAGCGCCTGTCCACAAAGAACATTACCCTCGCGCTGGCGTGCGGAACTCGCGGCTTGTACATCGTTGGGCAATTGGAGGAGGCTGCTTTGAAAGTATCGCGATTTGGGGCCAAGCCGGATGCGGTGTCTATACGCGCGGCGGTAGCTCGTTAGAACAAAGCTCTTCAGCGAGGTCTTGAGCCCGCGGCAAATTAAACATGCCCCTAGTAATTTCTAGTAGGTGGCCGACAACTCGAAGATGTGGTATCGAAGTGTACCTGAATAACACCATCCCGTGGGTCGTTCTATCGGCGCGGGCAGACGGCAATTAGGCTCGGTATGTTCAACGCAAAAATCAGCTTACTCTACTTTCTCCTTGTTTTGCTGAGTGTCGTTTCTATCTTGATGACGGTGTGGTCCAAACAAGACGCAGCCGTGACCCAGATCCGCCAAAGCATGGAGTCGTTACCGGAGGTTTTCCGTCTTCATCAGGAGCTTCGAGAGGAGCGTCTGAGAGACTATGCCATTCGAGTGGGCAACAGTGAGATTAAGGCCCGTCTGCGAGTCCTGCACGACGTTCGGGCAGATTTCCTGAAGGTCGATCGGTACATCTTGGATGCGGAAACCGGTGTGCCGGTCAGCGTGCCTGGAGCGGAAGAGCAACGAAAAAAACTGGCCCAAGAGAAGTTCGGAGAGACGGTTTTCAAGCAATTTGCCAGTGATCTAACGAGAGAGGTGAAGGCGTACAAGACATGGTCGGACAAAGAGGAGCAAGCGTTTCAGGCTGGTGTGACCAACCGACTAAGTGAGTGCTTTCACTGGAGCAAACGCTGTGCATGGGCGTTTAGCTACTTGCCGCTTGTCAACGACGTACTCCCCATGATGAAGCGCACAAGCAATGCATTTGACGCCGGGCCAGGGACTCCCGATCTCCTCTTGGTATTCGATTCAGACGGAACGGGTTTGGCCAAGGCCAATGATGGTGGGGCCTGGTCCAATAACGATGACTTCAAGGGCATGGTGCAGGCCCTACGCGGCCGTGTGAAGAACGCCGGACCTGCCGGTCTTCGGCAATCCACCTTCGATGTTGTTCGCATGGAGGAGACCTTGTATCTGGTGGCGGTGGCACCCATTTTGGGGACGAATGGTCAGTTCCTAGGAGCCATTATGGCCGGTGAATCAGTGACGGGACGCATGGTTGGTTCGGAGGAAACACTCTTCGCCCATGAGGTGACCTACCTGTCCGGCACCCGGTCGGAAGAGACGGTCATTGCCACGACGCTGAGTCCACCATCGGGGGCTCAGTTCATGCTGGCCAGCGCCAAAGGAACGCACAAGATGAAGAGTCACCCGGTTTCGAGTGAGAACTGGGTAGGGATCAGTTTCCCCTATTATTCCTTCCGGGCTGTGCCCTCTGGAGACAGCGCTTATGGGGTTCATTACAAGAAGCTCCGCGTCGTCATGGCCGTAGACAAACGAGCACTATTGGGCCCCTTTCAGTGGCTAGAATCTCTGGTGCTCATTTTTGGGGCGGTCATCTTTTTCTTTGGCCTGATCCTCATTTGGTTATTGGTGCGCACACACAATAAACCGTTCGAACAAATAGACAGCGGAATTCACGAGGTAATCAACGGAAACCATGACTATCAATTTGCGTTTGATTACAAGGATGAGTTGCCATCGAGTATGGCTCAAAGCCTTAATCTGATGGTTGCGGTCTTGCAGGGAAAGAACATTGACGATGATGACGGGGGAGAGCCAGGCTGGGATCCGGAACAATTTGGTGTGGCAGCCACACAAAATACGTCCGGCGTGTCAGCCCAAAAGTCCATCGCCATCGGCCGAAGCGGTGATGTTACGGACGTAAATCGCGACGCTTTGTTCTCCCAGCCTGCGGAACAATATTACCGCGATCTGTACAGTCAACACCGAGAGGCACGGTCCGCCCTGGGTGAAGATGTCTCGGACGTGACCTATGTGCGATTTGTGGAGCGACTTGTTCGAAGTGAGCGTGAGATGAAGAGGGAGTCCGGTGCGAGCGATGTGCGTTTCGTCGTACGCACAGTGGACAATCAGGTCGACTTGGCTCCTATTCGAAAAGAATAATTCTACTGCGTGTCCTCGTGGGTGAACACGGTCTCAAACATGGATGTCGTTTGTCGGGATGCTTCTTAGCGTTCTAGACGCTTTTCCAAATGACGAATGATTGCGCTGGTGGCTTCACTGGTTTTGGTGTTTCCTCCCAGGTCGTCAGTCTTGGCCTCGCCGTTGGCCAACGCATCTGCGATGGCGCCCTCGATGGCGCTGCCGGCGTGAGAGGTGTTACTACATTGGGACCGATCGCCCAGCCATGAGAGCATCATGGAGGTGGAGAGAATGGCCGCAATGGGGTTAACGATGTCTTTTCCAGCACGGTCCGGTGCCGAGCCATGAATGGGTTCAAACATGGCGTGATCATCGCCACAGTTTCCGCTGGCCGCCATGCCCATTCCGCCCTGAAGGACGGCCGCTAAGTCGGTAATCACATCGCCCGGGAGATTGGGCGCAACCACTACATCATAGTTTTCGGGCTCGCGCACGAGGCTCTGGCAGAACGAGTCCACGTAGCCAAAATCGGTGGCAATATCGGGAAACTCCTGAGCAACCTCACGAAATGTATCGCGAAAGAAGCGATGGGCTCGAATCACATTGCTTTTGTCGACACACGTCACTCGCTTTACCCCATCTCGGGGCGCTCCCGAACGCTTCTCAGCAAGTTGGAATGCTTGTCGGGCCACACGTTCGGCGCCTTCTCGTGTGATCACAATCGGAGACACGACGGTGTCCGTAGCCTCACGGCGCTGCAATGAAAACGAACCGGGCGTGTACGCTCCTTCGGTGTTTTCGCGAATGATGGTCATGTTGACGTTGTCTGGTGACCAAACGGGTCGAAAGGTACCCGAAATCAGATGATGTACTCCTGGAAGGAGGCGAACGGGGCGGATGTTCGCGTAGAGATCGAGCTTCATCCGTAACCCCAAGACTTGTTCATATCCCGCCAGCTCCCCGTCTTTGCGGCGAACGGGTTTTCCTGTGGCGTCCAAATGACCGATAGCTCCCAACATGATCGCGTCGGCAGCTTTGCACCTTTCCAGGGAACCATCGGGCCATTCCTGGCCGTGCTCTACATAATAGGAGCCCGCACAAGGAATGTTCTCTGTATCAAAAGAACAGAGTCCGGAGTTTTCGACGACCTCTAAGATTCGTTCCGATTGCGCCATCACTTCTTGGCCCGCACCGTCGCCTGGGAGGATCACTATCTTGTATCGCTTCATACTATTCCTTTCTGCCAGATTCGACGAAGAGGCCGTCAATGGGCGCTTACGTTACCAAGGGCCGCCAAGTCCTTCAAGGTTCTCCTCGAGGGTACGGCTTGTTTTGCGAGGTTCTGTTGGACTTGAATAATCCGCGCACTGGTCTCGAAAACCCTTTGACAAAGGTAGTAGCCAAGAGTAGAGTCCCGCATTCGTTTCGCGTAATACGTGAAACATACGGAAATAACAGTGTTAAATGGAACTATAAGGATACTTTTAAATGACCAACGTTGAGGCCGCGGTTGGACCAGTTGAATTGCCTACACTGGACGATGCGGAAGACTTTGAAAAACTCATCGAGGAATACCTTCGCTCTGGGAGCATTGTTGAAGGTGAAATTTACAACGGCAAGATTCTGGAGATCGGCAAAGATTTCGTGACCGTCGATATTGGGTATAAGTCCGAAGGACATATCCGCATTGACGAGTTTATCGGTCCAGATGGAACGTTGACCATTGAACAAGGCTCGGTAATCGACGTGTACCTCGAGCGTCGCGAGAATGAAAATGGTCTGGTTGAGCTCAGTAAGGAGAAAGCAGATCGCCTGAAGATTTGGGATCAAATCAGCGATGCCTGCGAACGCGATGAGCTGGTTGAAGGCACCATTACCGGTCGGGTAAAGGGTGGTTTGACCGTGGACATCGGCGTGAAAGCGTTCCTGCCTGGCTCTCAAGTGGATCTACGTCCTGTCCGCAACTTGGACAAGTTTATTGGCGAGGTCTACAAGTTCAAAGTCATTAAGTTCAACAAGAAGCGGGGCAACATTGTTTTGTCACGGCGTGCGTTGCTTGAGAAAGAGCGCGAGCAGCTCAAGTCACAAACATTGGAGCACTTGCAAGTTGGACAACTGGTCACAGGTATCATCAAGAACATCACGGAGTACGGATGTTTCGTGGACCTGGGCGGTATCGATGGCTTGCTGCACATCACCGATATGAGTTGGGGTCGGGTGAACCACCCGAGCGAGATGTTCTACGTCGGCGACGAAGTGAAGGTCAAGGTACTGAAATTCGATTCGGATTCCGAACGGGTTTCCCTTGGTCTGAAGCAGGGAACCGAAGATCCGTGGCAACGTGTTGAGCAGAGCTATCAAATCAATCAGCGTGTCCAGGGGCGAGTGGTTAGTCTAACGGAATACGGCGCTTTCATCGAGCTTGAAGAGGGCGTTGAAGGGTTGGTGCATGTCAGTGAGATGAGTTGGACGAAGCGGGTCAAGCATCCGTCCAAACTCGTCAGTATTGGCGACGAACTCGAAGCACTCATCCTCGACATCGATGTGGAGAACAAGCGCATTAGCCTTGGCATGAAGCAGATTGAGGTTAATCCCTGGACGCTGCTTTCCGAGCGTTATCCAGTGGGTTCACACATCCGGGCGCGTGTCCGTAATGTGACCAACTTCGGTGTCTTTGTTGGTATCGAAGAGGGCATTGATGGTCTTGTCCATGTGTCCGACTTGTCCTGGTCGGGCAAGATCAAGGATCCACGAGACGTCTACGAGAAAGGGTTGGAGCTCGAGGCTGTTGTCTTGAACATCGACGCGGACAAAGAGCGTTTCAGTCTGGGTGTAAAACAACTTACACCGGATCCGTGGGACAATATCGAGAGCCAATATCCCATTGGTCGTGTTCTTGAAGGAACCGTGACCAAGATTCTCGACTTTGGTGCAATCGTCGAGTTGCAGGCCGACATTGAAGGTCTCATCCACATTTCCGAGATCAGCATGGAAAAAGTGGAGAACGTCGGTAGTCACCTTAGTGAAGGCGAAAAGGTTCGTTCGAAGGTGATCAGCCTGATTCCTGAAGAGCGGAAAATTGGCTTGTCCGTCAAGCGTCTACTCGAGTTTGAGCAGAGCGAGGAATACTCGGAGTTCATGAAAGACCAGCCTAGTGGTTCTTCGACAAACCTCGGCGAGTTGATCGCTGAAAAATTGGATGTCACCAAGTTGCCAGCATCGCCAGAGTTCATTGAGGTTCCGGCTTTGAATGCAGACTTCGACGATGACGACGAGGAAATTGGTATCGACGAAGCAGAAGCGGCCGCGGCTGCTGCTGCTGCCGCCGAAGCGACGGCCGCCGCGAAAGCTGCTGCTACCGAGAAGGCGGATGCTGCGACCGACGAGGCCGTGGAAGAAGCGAGTGCGGACGCTGCGACCGACGAGGCCGTGGAAGAAGCGAGCGCGGACGCTGCGACCGACGAAGCTGCGGACGACGGCAAAGACAAGTAATCGATTTTCGAATAGCCCTGTTTCAAGTCTTCACTTGGGGCAGGGCTGTTTACGTTAATTTCCTTCCAGTTTGTTGTTCTGTGTTCACGCCAACCGCGGGATAATCGAATCCCTCCCCCCGTTCTATTAAGCCGAGGCGTTCGTGCGTCATCCCTGAGGTGATTGCGCCACACTCTCCCTGTCTTTCTACACCGAACTCAATCCACATGGAGCGCAGTGACGCATTCTTCTTTCTGGCACGCTCCTTGAAATGATGAAGCGTGGCTGCCCGTTGCGACGTGGACGCGTGAGGGGCACCGCGACATACATTTGGAGGGAGAACACAATGCATCGTTTGGTCGTATATGTAGCAATGATTGGCTTTCTGGCCAGCTCAGCGTTCGCGCAAAAAGCATCAGCTTCTGCCGTGAATCTGCGGGTTCAGGGAAAGCACCTCCAGTATGAATATGATCTGAGCAGCATGTTCGATGCTCAACTGTGGTCGGTCTTGGAGAAGAATCAAGACAATCACATCACCATTGAGGTTCGGCTACGTGATTCGTCCAACCGCATCCGAGTGAGGCAGTACCACCGTTTGCAACTGACGGTCCTTAAAGGAGATCGCGTGCGAGTCACCTCCGATGGTGTGCGAACCAAGACGTATCCAACCCGCCGGGCTCTTCTCCAAGCGCTCCGACGGGTTTCAGGAAAGCCGATCTTGGCGGAGCAGTTTTCGGGTAAGCGTGGGTTCCTGGAGATCGTCGCGATGGTGAATCCCTATGCGGTCTATTCTTTTCCTCAGGGAGACGAGGCCGTGGCCAACGGCCCTGTGGTGCCACGGACGTATTTTGACCGCAAGCTGCACCTGCGCTCCACGCCCATTTCAGCCGTGCGCTAATCCTGTCGCTCTTCGTGCTCGTCCAGACAACCGGAACCAAAAGGTTTGCCGTTGGTGCATGTGCCTGGAGAGAAACGTAATCCGGCGTGGGCCTCGGTATGGGGAACGAAGGAGCCGTGACCATCGGGAGAGCGGGTGAGAGACTGTTCGCCGTCGGCTTCGGTTCCATAAGTCATTCGATCGATCAAAGTGGAGCCCAGGACTAGACTGATTCCGCCACCATAATTGGGTAGGCGGAGCGACTTGTCTGCGGTCATTACGAGGGCATCGATGGTCTCCGACAATGCGGGGTGTCCACCGGCAAACAGAACCAAGCCGGTCTTGGGTTGAAGACAAGTTTCTGAAAATTGATGGCGGGGGCGGTCATTCACTTGGACGGACAGACCGTCCAACTGCCTTGGTCCCGTGGTGGTAAGGACCAATTCGATGAATTCATCTTGGTACCAAACAGGGGCACCATCACCGTTGGCATCTCGGTGACCTGGATCGGAGAGTACTTCGTTGATGACGAGCTCGTTGGGGCCCACGGGGCGGCATGTATCATCGTCTTCAGTGTGTCGCGAGTCCGGAACGGTGCACAGGGGAAACGTCCCGCCATTCATACACAATCCTGCCGAATGGGTAACGGCACCTGCTCCAAGAAACCCTGGGTGGATCTGCCAGGTGTCGCTCCCGTCAGGCACACGAGTCAGGGAGTGGGGGCCGTCGGCTTCCTCTCCGTATGTGACGCTATCAAGAAGTAAGTCATGCATGCCGATCAGCGCAACGGCCCCGCCCAAGTTAGGAATCTTGAGGCTGTGGTCCGCGATGACTGTGCCGTTGGTGGTGGGGACTTCGTATCCACCACCAAATACGACCAGTGCTTCGCCGGGCGGGAGGCAGCGTGCCTGAAAGCGGTGTGGGTACCGACTGCCCACGCGAATGCTTACACCCTGAAGGCTGATTGGAATGGGGGCCATGTTGATGACCTCAACGAACTCATCTTCGAAGGGATCTGGCCACTGGTCACCGTTGATGTCGTAACCGTTGGGATCGGCCAAGATTTCGTTGATACGAAGGGAGCCGGCCACCGGCGGGGAGCAGTCTAGGTGGTATTTGACGACGGTGTCGGATTCGTCTCGGGATGGAACGCAGTTATCATCCCCGACACAAGGGATCTCAGAATGACATGCGCTCACGACCAGCAGAGCAAAGTAAGCCCAGTGCAGGAAAGGCGCGTGGGGACGAGTTGGTTTCTTCATGACGACCTCCAAGGGTTTGTTGGAAGCCACCTTTGAGCAAGGATGGTGCCACTGTGTCTATCGAGACGATGCTGTCGAATAGCCCCCGAGCGTACCCTCGGGGCGGCTCAGTTTGGCACTACTCGAGGGTCAAAATGGGTCTGTGGATGTCGCCAACAGCAAGGAGATCACGGTTCATGGGTGCTTGCTCGGCGTGAGACCGTCGGCTTGATTTACCCAACTACTGCCGTTGAAGCCGTTTCTCCAACGACTGCAATCGCAGGGTCCAGAAGGTTCCCCCCCGGGGGGATTGGTCCAACTCTTTCCGGTAGACCGATTTCACAAGCTCGTGATGAGCCGGAGTCGCCGTGTGCTCCAGGTAGACCAAAGTCCACTGCCGGAATTGAGGGAAGTACTCCGGATTTCCATCCAAGAAGAGATCACAAATGATCGGGAAGGCCTCGTCGAGCAAATTGTCATCGACGTGTGCGCTTCCGAGCATGAGAACGGCCTTCTCAAGCTTCTGAATCTTTTGCACTTGGGCCTGCATCGCTTTTTGTTTCGGAGCGATCAGCTCAGCATCCAGTCGGTCCACCTGTTTCCACAGACCCTCAACCGTATCAATGGCAGCGTTGTAGTCGTTTACCCGCCAGTTGTAATATTCAGCCAGTCGCTTCTTGCAGGGAAAACTCTTCTTTATCCAGGGTGATTTCTTTTGCCCGTGGTCACTATTCAATTGAAACTGCGCTGCAATGTCGCCAAGCGCCTTGGGTGCTCTGGAACAAACCATTTTCTCTCCAAGGCTCTTCTCTTTGTGCAATTTGCCAATGCTCTTGAGCTCTGTGGCTACTACATTGCGCTTCTTGCTGGCGGCCTTTATTTGTCCATTGAGTGATTTTCGTTCGGTCAGACACGCCTTCGGATACGACTTCAGGCAGCCTTCGTTCCCTTTCTTTTGGCAACCGGAAAGATCAAAGCTGCAGTCTTTTTCATCGCCACATTTCTTCTTCTGCTTTTTAGCGCACTTCTTGGCCCATTTTGATGCACAGGTCGAAGCTGTGTTGCCCGCGCAGAATTTCTCCGTGTCCGTCAGCCATTTTGCCTCACCCGCCTTTTGGCACGCTGGATTGACTATAGCGTTCGCCGTACAGGCTTTGGTTTGCGTGTCGGTGCACTTCTTTGTGGTTTCCGCGGCACACGTCTTCTTGGCACGGCCTCGTTTTCCCTTGCATACCAAGGTGGCTTGTCCAGCACATCCACCAGCCACTTTAGCGATACAGGATTTTGCCGTCGTTTTCTTGCATGCGTTGATAACGGTTTGCTTCCACCACTCGTTCATCTGGTTGGTCTTGTCAGTCCCCGCATCCACCACGGCCTTCTGGCTGGCTTGGACTTCTTCGACCAGGACAGTGAGCTTCTTCTTCTTGTCTTTGTTATCGCCGTGGTACTGCTTCAAATAGTCCAGGTACTTTCTTCCGCTGTCCCCACACTCCTTCACTAGGGCGTAGTACGCCTGCGGTAGAGGCTGTTGGGCACTCTGCTTAATGGGACCTTTCTTCAGATCGAGAACCTCTTTCTTGAATCGAGCGGCGTTGGTTGCGGACAAGCCGACGGCCAAGTTGACGACAAAGTTGGCTTTCTTATCAATCAACTGATCTTTCTTTGTTTCGGCTTTCTTGCCGGCCGCTCGGACCTTCTTTTTGGCTGAAGCAGAGGTGGCCGATGCTTTGCGGGCCACCAGTTTCCCGATCTCGTCGGTGAGGGCTTTGATCTTCTCATCGTTGGCGGAAAAGAGGGTCCACAGGGCCTCCTCGGACTTCTTGGTGCCCATCAAGCCCAGCGCAAGACCGGCGTTCTTGAATTGAGAGATGTCGATCTCTTCGTTTGTTTTCAGCAGATCGGTCGCGCAGGAAACGGCCTCATCGGCTGCGAGCGCCCCAATGGCAAAGGCGCTCGTGGTCAGACGATTGTTGTTCGCTTGATTCCACTCTGTTCGTTCCTCGGGTTCTAGGCGAGCCACGTCAGGGGGCGGATCCAACGAGCGCGCAATGGCGCACATCATCGGCTTGGCTGCGCTGCGATTGCCCACATCCCAGAGCATCTCGACGAGCTCTGGCCCCATGTTTGTCTTCCACTCGGGCAAGCCACGCACCTCAATGAACTCGCTCAACTCCCGATTTTTCCCCTCAAACGCCTCCAGGAGACGACCTGCAGCTTTGCTTCCGATGGATCGAAGGGCCATTCGCGCTTGGAGCTGTGCTGCATTTCCGCGGTTGTCTTTGGCGAACAACGCTTTGATCAGGTTTTGCGTGGCCCGATCGATCAGTTCGTCATGGCGTTCATGATCGGTCAGAACTTGCCAATCAATTGCTTCCATCATCTGAGCGGCATATTGGTTTGTTTCGACCCCCTGCAATGCGGGGTCCTGGCCAACCGTCCATATGAGGGTTTCAATCACGCTGATGTTGGTGATCCTCCGCTCCAAGGTTAGGGCTGGGCTCTCTTTGGTATTGCCCGAACCATCTCCTGCGTGTTTGCAACGGACCAGCGCAGCCACTTGTGGGTCATTTTGAACCATGTTGGCCAGGTTCAAGGCCTTGTATCCCTCTTTGAAGTTGGCCTTGACCGTGATGGCTCCGCCCTCGCTTCCGATGGAGGGTTTGTCAGCCTGAACGTGTGCCACGGTGATCTCAATGTCGTCGTCCGTTGCGATCTCATAAATGATGGCGTCGTTGTCGTCTCGGCTGGTGCCAATCACCACAAAGAGTGGTGATGTCAGGTCGAGCAGCGCTTCCAAAGATGGCTTTCGCGTAGACGCGTTGCGTTCGGCACGGATGATCTTGTGGAGCATGTCGTGGAGTCCATCCACCCGCCATCGACGAGCGACCGAAATGGCCAGGGGACCTACCTCTCGATCGTTGATGGCTTGTTTGACGATGCTGACGCCGGCGTCGGTTTGGCCCATGGTGGCAATGGAGATGATGATCGCATTGCGATACACGCTGTCCGGAAAGTCAGCGAGGAGTTGATCGGCAGCAGCCGTGCACTTCAATTCACCGATGCGGACAATGGACTCTTTTTGCTTCTTGCCTTTGGACAATTGGTCGACCCAGTACTCGCAGGATTCCTTGTCGGGGGCGTTACAGCCAAGAGCGAAGAAAAGGGTGGTTAATCCGACCAAAAAAGAGGTGTTCAACGTCATCCGAAAACTTCTCAATGTGTGCCTCTGAAGTGCTTGTTACAAGGGCCGTATGCGTAGAAAACACAGGCTTTCCCGCAGGTCCGGGGAGTATATTCCAGCCACTAAAATGGGTCAAGGAGCACACCCGAGTCCAATGGCAACCCCGAGAGGCTGCGAGGAAATTGATGAGAGGGTACGGTCGTGGGGGAGGGCAGCCCCCCCGTTCGGATCATGACAAACGTTCGTCTCAGCGCTGGCGCGTGACGCGTGTTACACACGCGTTGTGACCTTGTGTGCACGACGCGTAGCAAGCCGATTTTTCGACGCCTGTTCTTCCCGAGAAGCCGTCGTCGCAGTCGTCGCTACAAAGCTCCAGCTCGTTTTGGCAGCATTCCACGGTCCCACAGTCATCAAAGTTGGGGCCACAACCACCGATATGGAGGGCCATCACGACGGCGATGAGGCGCATTATTGGGGTGAATGGAAGTCGATCCATGGGGTTCAGTCTATCCCGCTGACGGTTGGTTCGCGACCACTATGTTCGTCGGCCCAGCCTCTTGCCGTGGTTTGGAGTGGTCCGGGTTTCGTCGCGACAATAGATTAACTTCCCAAACGCGAATACTAGAGATTACTCGTCGGCTGTTTTCATGGCTCACCACATCATTGCGAATGGAGCCAATAATCTGTACTGAATCGCCTTTCTGGAGATTCTCTACGCAAAAAGCCCCTGTGCGGCCCCATGCCTGAATACGATGCCAGTCCGTGCGTTCCTTGGGGTCACCGGCCTTTGATTTGTACCAGTGGTTGGTGGCCACGCGAAAGTCGATGACCTGTTGGCCGTTCTCCAAGGTACGTGTTTCCGGTGGAGAGCCTAGGTTGCCTGTGAGTATGACAAGGTTTCGTCCGTTCATGTGAAATCTCCTTCAAGGTAATCAATGGATTGCAGTGGCCGTGAGGCTACGAAGACTTCTACGCGGCCTTTTGGGTGGACAGGGGGGGGATCGACACTGCTTTGGGCTTGCGGATGGCGGTGGCCAACTCGTTTAGCGTGTTCGGATGGGCCTCCAAGTAATCGATTGCTTTGAGTCTTCCTTGCCCCAAACGCTGGTCGTTCATGGAAAACCACGAACCACTTTGCTGGCAGAGATCCAAGGCGAGCGCGTGGTCGAGAATCTCTCCTGCTCGGTCGATGCCCTTTCCAAATAGGATGTCGAATTCGGCTTTGCGATGGGGGGGGGCGAGCTTGTTCTTGACGGTCTTGACACGGACGCGACTTCCGTACACCTCCTCTCCGTTTTTTAGCGACGTAATTCGGCGAACATCGAGACGGATCGAGGTGTAGAAACGCAGTGCGCGCCCCCCCGTTGTGGTTTCATTGGAGCCGTACACATTCCCTATTTTCATTCGAAGTTGGTTGATGAAAATCACTGTCGTTTGGTGTTTGTATGCGGCGGCAACGAGTTTTCGGAGTGCTTGGCTCATCAAACGGGCCTGCAGCCCCATGTGCTGGTCGCCCATCTCGCCGGCGATTTCCGCTCGGGGAACCAACGCCGCCACCGAGTCCACAACGATGAGTTGGACGGGAGTCTCTCGAATGAGTATCTCACAGAGCGATAGCGCGTCTTCTCCACAATCGGGTTGTGCGATCAAGAGCGATTCTAGGTTCACGCCAATTTTCCCTGCGTACTCAGGGTCCAGTGCATGTTCGGCGTCAATGAAAGCGCCCATCAATCCCGCTTTTTGGGCATTTGCGAGCATGGCCAGGGTGAGCGTGGTCTTACCCGACGCCTCAGGACCGTAAATTTCGACGATTCGCCCCATGGGGATCCCCTCCACTCCCAGCGCCAAGTCCAAACCAATGGAGCCGGTGGACGTGACTTGTCCTGCGGATAGGGCGGAGTCGCCCATGAGCATTACGCTTCCTTTTCCCATCGACCGAGTGACCATTTCGACGACTTTGCGCGCCGCGTTTATGTGCTTGTCTGCCATGGCTGAAGTCCTCCAATCCCTATTGCTGTTGTGGCGGGTGGCATCATTGCACCCGGTGGGACTGGTCTAGTGCGAGGAACATGCCAACGAAAGAACGATGAACTGTGGTTGTGTTCGGTGCGACCAGGAGCGCCGAAAATCCCATTATGGACCGGTCGCGTGCCAAATTGGCATTCAATTGCCGTCGGAAGGGTCTATTTCGTTCGTTGGCCGCTGCAGCGAATGGTGTATCCGTCCGGGGCGCTGCTCAGAGAGGCTTCCATTGTGGACCATATGCCCAAGAGCACCTTCATTTGTTTCCACTCGTCCTCTAGGGATTCGACGCTCTTGTCGCCTGTCGCTACGGCGGCCATGAGCGATTCGATGTGCTCCAACAGGTTCGCTATGTTCAGCCAGAGATGCCCTAAGCCTTCGGAGATCTGGGCACTCTCTTGGAACCACGGTTTTGCCACCGTGGGGAGGTCCGGGCCTGAGCCGAGCAACACGGTGTTTTTCCCAATGCCGAGGTGAACATGAAAGCCGCCGGGCCTGACCGACTCGCCCAGTTGCACGGACAGGTATTGAACGCCATCCACGGTTGATGTTGTCATAATGGCCGATTCGTTGCTCTCTTTGGAACGGATCTTCTCTTCGATCTGTTTTACGATTCGGAGAAAGGGTTGCGTGTCGCGCACCCGAACCAGCATCGCATGCTGAAGGTGACTCACGAAGTGCTTACTCCAGAATTCTTGACTGGAGACGCTTTCGGTCTTGTCGCCGGTGGCGTGTTCGTGTGCTCCTTCCGCATCGTTTGTTTCGGATGGGGCGGTGGGCGGCGACGTCGGGGACTCTTTGGATTCAGGTGGGGCTGCGTTGGGCACCTGGGCGTTGCGAGCTACATACACGATTGGGCCGGTCAACAAAGGCAGCAGCTCGTCCATTGCATCCACCTTGAGCTTATCTTGCAACGATTGCCTCATGAATTTCCAACTCCGTCGGAAGTCCTGATTCAACGTCAAGATGTGTTCAATGACCACAGCGGGAGAAGCATTGAATTCCGCGTACACCGGGTTGGTGTTTCGCAGCGTTTCTCGTGCAAATCCGGGACCTGATGCCGGTGTTAATGCGTCTTGATAGCGTTTCAGTGTGCTTTTAGACAGTTGGAGGTACATCACCGCGTTGGTCATTTTGTCTCGAAATGTGAGACGACCGCTGACGGCCGTTACGCGTTTTCGCGATTCCCATTCCTCGATCTGGTTCGCGATGGCCGTCACATTGTCTTCCCACATAGTCGTAATTTGCGGGTTGGTTTCCCTTTTTATTGTCTTCTTCAAGCCCGCCATCTGTTGGCGAAGGGTTCGGATCTCTTGATTGGCGATGTTCGTGATGTTGACGTAGGTCGCGATCTGCCCACCTGCAACGCTTGCATTCACCGTGCTGAACGCCTTCGACTGGCCAAAACGGCGTGTTTTGCGGAGTACGCGCCGGGCTTCGCTGCCGAGGATTTTGTCACCTTGGCCAATCAGGATGTGAATCCAGCCCGGGGTTGTGGCTACCGCCATGCCCGCGTTGCCAATGGCGCCTCGGAAGGTGAGGGTGGTTCCGTACCGACGCTTCGTTTTCTGGGCCTGAAAACCCATTTTGTCGAGCAGCCTCGTCAGTAACTTGTTGAGGCGTTCGGCATCGTGAGTGGCGATGGAAATGGTGATCGCCTGTTGCCGCTTGAGGCGCGTATTGATGGCACCATGGATGACCAGACCCCGCGCAGAATCAAACCCCTCAGCAGCAAGCATCTCGCCATCCAATGGATTGAAACCGATGGTTGTGTTGAGCAAGTCTCCGATGCCACTTCTTGTGGGCATGACCTTGGCGCTTTCGGCGATTCGGTCGTAGATGGGCGCCAATCCATCCACGATGCCGGCGATGTCCGTGAAGGCCACCGCCCAATCGGTTCGAGCCGGTAGGGTCTTCAAGCTATCTGTGGCGTTGCTGATGGCAGTAAAGGGCATCAACAAGGTGATGACGATGATGGGAATCATGAACTGCGCTTTTACGGAAGTGGGCATGGCGTTCCTGCACGACGTGTTGTGTGATGCCCCGAACCTTAGGAGGGGCCTGTACTCGTGTCAACCGGGGACAGGACGGTCGTATTCCGCCTCTTTGGCCTCTTTGACCTCTTTGGTCTCTTTGCTTTTGTCGGAACTGACGGGCTTTGTAGGAGATGGTCTCTGTGCACGACGGGTGGCTTTTCCATTCATCGAATTGTCTTTCAAACTCATTGACTAGCAGGGCAACATTTGAGTAGGATCCACGACTGGCGCAAGGCGTCTCAATTTCAGCGGCGGTTCACGGTTGGGGGCCAAGTAAGTTATGCGATGTTCAGTTCGGTTAATGTTGCTAGTGGTGTCGATTGCCCTTTTGGCGTGCGGTGGAGATAACGGAAAAGGTGATCCCAACGTAGGCGATGCGGTCGATGCGAGTGCGGTCGATGCGTTGCCGATCCCTCTCCTGGATACAACTGACGCCACCGACACGGATGATCCGGGAGACGCTGACGCACCGACACCGGATACAGATGCCGCGATCGGAGAGGTGAGCCCGGATGCCCAGCCGGACATCGACCCTAACCCGGACACAGTGGTCACGCCTGACGGTCAGGTGGATGGGGGTGTTCCCCCCGAGGAAGAGTTGCCCGAGCATCCTGAAAAAGAATTGCTCATCAAGATCATAGGCCCACCTGGCCAAGAGTCGGGCAGCCGTCATGTGGCGGTAGCGAGCGCAGTCACCCCCTTAGCCGGCATTGTTTTTGGCGATCCGGATAAGGTGGAGTGGACCACGTCCAATGGTGACAGTGGCACGGCATCAGGCTATCCATTTTGGCAGACTCAGGCCATCTCTCTGGAGAAGGGCCTTAACACGGTCACGGTGACAGCGACAAAAGGAAGCATAACCGTATCCGATATGATGATCGTGACCTACAACCCCTTGTTCATGTTCAACACACCGCCGGTCGTGACCCCCGACCTGCTCTTTGTCAATGAGTCGACCAAGTTGGTGGTGACGATCCCCATTTCGGAATACAGCAAGCTGATGCAGCACGGCGTGTGCCACGGCTCCAAGAAAAAGTGTGTGGGGATCGCCTTGGCACAGGGAAATGCCTCTGGAATCAATTCGTGTGCCTCGGATGCGGACTGCAAGTACGGATTTTGTGATCCTGTGCTCTATGAGTGCAAAGGGAGTAAAGCCCCCCAGAAGTCATGCAGCACAGACACGGACTGCTCGACGGCCCAAGTCTGGCGCGTGGACAAAGACGGAAACAAGCTGGAGAGCAGTCCCATGAGGACCATGGTGGACAATGGAGAGCTCTCTGCGTGTGACGAGATCGAACAAGATGGTCGCTTCAGTGCCTGCCTGACCAACTTTAAGTGCACATCGGCCGAGGACGTCTGGCTCGCGGTGTCGGCTCAGGTCGACAGTAGCTTTGCAAACTACACGGCCTTTTCGGCTCCTGTACGGGTGGAATGTATC
>Ga0114996_10001539_pt1 | contig 30918 bp, 33 predicted proteins | sample ArcticOcean_MG_C_4_FD_87039 | JGI IMG/M metagenome (GOLD analysis project Ga0114996, IMG submission 87039) | Marine microbial communities from western Arctic Ocean - ArcticOcean_MG_CB4_134 | ecosystem: Environmental > Aquatic > Marine > Oceanic | place: Arctic Ocean: Canada Basin | collected... | reverse complement strand
GTGGAGCGGGTGATGGGGATCGAACCCACGACAACTTGCTTGGGAAGCAAGTACTCTACCACTGAGTTACACCCGCCCGAATCGGCAACATGAGGTGTGTTCCTCACTCCGCAAAAAGAAATGAAGCCACATTAGAGCCTCAAATTGTCCGGCACACGAATTTTAGCACACGCCAGGCAAGCTACGCCACCAACCCAATTGCCCAGACCCAAAACACAAAACATATCCTCGCCTCTTAGACTTTGACGCACTGCTAAGTATGGCTGTAAAGTAACCGGAGCATGGGCATTCGAGAAAAGCTAAGACATGAAGAGACCATCGTCTCCGACCACCATCCCTACTACGCAACCTCCCAACGAGTTGTTCTCCTACAGGAGTTAGATGGCCGTGAGGAGCTTTGGGAAATCCCCTATGCACGTTTGACATCTATAGATGTGGTCAGACTGCCCCGCCACAAAATGATGATCGCAGGAACTCTGATGGTTGTCGGTGGGGCCATCATGTCCAGCGTGGGATTCTTCACATCCTGGTTGGCAATTGTGTTTGGCGTAATCGCCCTCATATACGGGGGAATCGGGAGAGAGGCTTTTTACCAGTTCCATGCCAACGACATGACCAAAGAAGAGGCTACTAAGTGGCGTCTGGTCTATTGGGGCAGCGGTAGCTTCATACGCACAATACAAACCATCAGAGGAGACCGTTCGGAGTTCTAGCCGGCGGCTCCATCTAGGTACTCAGTCACCAGCCTCGCAACATCCTTTGTACCTCTATGACCCGTGCTCACCAGCTTCTCCAGCCTGACCGTTCGACCTTCCAGTTCCGATGAATCTCCCTGAAGAAACGTGGGAACACCCTCCTCTTCACCGCTTAGACGATGCACGGACACCTCGTGAGGCATGAGGACAGGATTGCATTGCTCGTTGTGGTCTTACCAGCAAAGAGCGGAACTGCAACCCCCACCATCGAAAGCTCCCGTTCCATTGCGGCCCACATCGTGGCGGTCATTCTGGCTGTCAGGGTACCGTTATTGATAAGGTCGACGATAGTGACTATATCTGCCATTTTGTTGCTCCGATAAAAAACAAACTGCTATGCTACGACTTCAATCTCCGATGCCACCCGCTCGATCACTTCTCCTATTACCACGGCATCGCTGACGCCCCTCTCGGAAAGCGCCTTGAGCAGCGCAGACACCTTGACAGACGGAACGGACAGCAGGAGACCACCGGATGTCTGAGCATCACACAGGACAATCTTGGCTTCATTGGTGAGTGACGCGTCCCAGGATGTGACCTGTTCAACAGAGTGCAGGTTCCGATGTGTACCTCCCGGTGCAACGCCTTCCTGCACCAGCTTCCACGCCCCCTCAATAAGCGGTACCTGGGAGAAACTAACCCTAGCCGTAACGCCCGAGGCCTCGACCATCGATTGCAGATGCCCCAACAGCCCAAAGCCGGTTATGTCCGTGCAGGCATTCACCCCAACCTCGATCATGGCCTCGGATGGTGCCCTGTTCAGAGCGCTCATGACCTCTATGGCCCTTGAGAGAGTCGCGGCATCCGCTACCCCCTCCTTGCCCGCGGTGGTGATGATGCCCGTGCCAATAGGTTTAGTCAGAACAAGCTTGTCTCCTGCCTTCGCGGAAGCATTGCTCACCTGCTCTCCAGGCTTCACAAGGCCTGTAACAGCCATGCCGTACTTCGGCTCTTCATCGTCGACAGTATGCCCGCCGACTATCAGCACTCCGGCCTCCTTGGCCTTCGCAGCAGCACCCTTCATGATCTCGCCAAGTATGTCCACGGACAGGTCTCTTGGAAAACAGACCATGTTGAGGGCAAGAATGGGCTTACCTCCCATGGCGTACACGTCACTAAACGAGTTTGCCGCGGCAATCGCGCCGAAGTGCCAGGGGTCGTCAACAATGGGTGGGAAGAAGTCGACTGTCTGAACAAGGGCCAAATCCTCGTTCAACTGGTAGACGGCAGCGTCGTCTCCAGTGCCTATCCCAACCAGAAGGTTGGGATCTTCAAAAGCCGGTAGCTGACGCAGAACCTGCGCCAGGTCCTCTGGACTAAACTTGGAGGCTCAACCGGCGCATCTGGCCAAGCTGGTCAGATGTATATACTCGTCCTGCATTCAGTAAATCCTCTCTGAAAAATGCGGTTCGTGCGTGTTCAGCATGATAACACAGGCATAACCGACCCCGCATCCACACAAGCTGCACTGATTTTCAAGACTCGTACGCAAAGAGCAGAACCTACACGTACCGTTCGCCGCCGTCCGGTAGAATGGTGACCACCACCCTTACCAGGACCAAGGCGTTTGGCCACCAGTAAAGATACAAAAACATTGGCCGCGAACGATACCACCACCACCAGCCCCTCTTCCCTCGCTAGGCGGACTGTCATCTGCAAAGCATCCTCATCGTTCACACCAATAACCCTCATCTATAATGGCCCTGTTCAATATCGCCAGCACGAAATCAAGGCCAAAGCCCTGGATAGCATGGCCTCCCACATTCCCACTGCTCAGCATTGGCGAAGCGGCTGGCTACACAGCCACCACGAGCGTACTTGAGTCCCGCTCCTTCAAAACCTCTCCAATGCCGGTTATGGTGCCGCCTGTGCCAACCCCGGCCACAAAGCCATCCACATTTCCATCAATGTCACGTATTATCTCCTGCGCGGTGGTCTCCCTGTACGTCCTTGGATTGGCAGGGTTGTTGAACTGGTCCAGGGATATCTAGGTGGAGTTCTCCTCAACAAGTCTTTCGGCAGCACGTATCGCTCCTGACATACCCTCAATTGGTGACGTCATGTGAAGCTCGGCTCCAAAGTGGGTTAACAATCGTTTTCAGTCAGACGGAGTCCCTTCCGGCATAGCTACTATAAGAGAGTACACCTTGATCGCGGCCACCATAGCCAGAGCTATCCCGGAATTGCCGCTCGTGGCCTCCACAAGTGTGTGGCCGGAGAGCAACCTCCCCGACTCCTCGGCGTCCCTTACCATCGCCAGCGCAATACGATCATTTATGCTTCCTGTCGGGTTACGGCTCTCCAGTTTACATAGAACCGCAGCCGACCCGTCTTCAGGAACGCGTTTAAGGGCAACCAGTGGCGTGCTCCCAATCTTATCCAGAATAGTTTCGAGCATAAGGAGCACCGCGCCTACGTCAATGAATGCCTAATTTGCTCCAGCACGATACCTGAGTCAAGCTGGATGTTGAGTCGTGTTGCCTACCCAATGAGGGCATGGTATATTCACCTGCGTATCGGTAGCATCCAGAGCGGAGGCAATCATGGAACAGACCATGGACAGGCTGAAGCAGAGTTTCGAGGACCTTGCCTCGAGAGGGGCAATGGGGATAATCCCCTACCTCACTGTGGGATTCCCATCTGTAAAGGATACCCTCTCACTGGTGCCTGCCCTTGTCGAAGGTGGAGCGGACGTCATTGAGCTTGGTGTGCCCTTCAGCGACCCTCTTGCTGACGGCCCCACCATCCAACGTGCCAGCTTTCATGCCCTAGCTCAGGGAGTGAACCTTGGCACATGCCTGCAAGTGTGCCAACAACTGAGGAGCAACGGAGTCACAATCCCACTTGTGTTCATGGGATACTACAACCCAATCCTCAGCTACGGATTGGAGCAGTTCGCAGTCGATGCTCATGACGCTGGCGTCGATGGACTCATAGTACCTGACCTACCTTTTGAGGAAGCCGATCCACTGCAAAGCACATGCCGCGAGCACGGCATCCATCTCATTCCACTGCTGGCTCCAACCAGCACCGACGCACGAATCGCGCAATCGTGTGAGAAGGCCGGAGGGTTCGTATACTGCGTCAGCCTCACTGGAGTCACGGGCGCTCGTACTGAACTGCCAGCCGGCATACCAACATTCATACAGCGGGTGAGAGAACACACAGACCTCCCCATAGCCGTCGGGTTCGGAATATCCCAGAGACACCACGTGGAGTCACTGGCTCCCCTGACGCAGGCGGCCATAGTAGGCAGCGCGCTCATCGAGGTGATAGAGAAAACAAACGATGGGCAGCGAGAGGAAGCCGTAAAAGACTTCGTCGCCGGCCTAAAGGGCATGGTACCCACGCAAGAGAGGCGGTAATTATGACAATGGTACGTGGACTTCGCGGAGCAACCACAGCCAAGGACAACACCAGAGAGGCAGTACTGGAAGCCACCAAAGAGCTGCTCGAAAAGCTCGTAGAGGCCAACGACCTCAATACAGATGACCTAGCGGCCACCTTCTTCACGACATCACCGGACCTGAACGCCGAGTTCCCAGCGGTTGCCGCACGTCAGTTGGGATGGGAGTACGTACCCCTCATCTGCGGCCACGAGATGACCGTTCCCACCGGGCTACCCCTTTGCATCCGCGTCATGATCCTAGTGAACACGGAGAGGCGCCCGGAAGAGATGGCCCACCTATACCTGAGAGACGCCAAGAACCTCCGTACCACGGGTATATCCTGACAGGGTCTGATAGCGACATTCCATGAGATCAACCAGAGGAAAGCTCATAGAATTTGCGATTGGTGTGGCCGGGGGAACTCTCCTGATTGCCGGCCTCTTGAGCATCGGCTCGGACAGCAACGTTCCCAGAGTGTGGGTCGCTGTTGGCATAATACTGGTGGTACTTGGGCAGTTCATACACTGGAGGGCAAAGCGCTGACACACACCTCCTAAATCCCTCATACTAGACACACCACGACCAGAGTGCTAAAGTTATGCCCTACTGACGAGGCTCAGATACAGGCAGTCGTCGGTAAAAAAATATTCGGACACAGGTGACCCATGCCACAGCTACACAACGTAAACATACAGAGCATACAGCCACTGGCTTCGCCCAGAGAGTTCTTGGAGAAATTCCCGGTCACACCCCAGACCGCACAGCTTGTCGCTGACGGACGTGAACAGGTCGCACGCATACTCCGCGGCGAAGACAAGCGTATGCTCATGATCACAGGCCCATGCTCTCTTCACGACGTGGAGGCCGGGTATGAGTACGCCAAGCGCCTAAAAACTCTGACCGATGAATTCCAGGATCGCCTCCTCGTCGTCATGCGCGTCTACTTCGAGAAACCACGTACCACCGTAGGGTGGAAAGGCCTCATATACGACCCTCATCTCAACGGTAGCTTCGACATCACAACCGGCCTACGTATGGCTAGGGAGTTCCTGCTGCAGGTCGGAGAGTTGGGACTGCTGTCCTCAATCGAGTTCGTAGACCCAATCACACCACAGTACATTGCAGACCTGTACTCCTGGGCCGCCATCGGCGCACGTACAGCCGAGAGTCAGACCCATCGACAAATGAGTAGCGGCCTAAGCATGCCCGTTGGCTTCAAGAACGGCACCGGCGGTAGCATCCAGCTCGCCGCGGACGCAGTGGTCGCAGCGCAGGCCGTTCAGGCTTTCCTGGGAGTGGATGCCGAGGGCAAGGCGTCCGTAGTAGTCACAAAAGGCAATCCGGATACCCACATCGTCCTACGTGGCGGCAGCCGAGGCCCCAACTTCGATGCTGACTCCATCGCCGACGCCACCGAAAGGTTGCAGCGCGCCCATTTGCGCACTCAACTGGTGGTGGACTGTTCACACGCCAACTGCGGCAAAGACCATACCAAACAGCGCGTTGCCTTCAACGATCTCCTTGAACAGCGGGTCGCAGGAAATACCAACATCGTCGGCATGATGCTGGAAAGCCACCTGTTCGAAGGCAATCAGCCCCTTAACGAAAGCGATCCGAGTAGCCTCAAACATGGCGTCTCTATCACCGACCCATGCGTAGGGTGGGAAGAGACAGTAGAACTGCTCACCACTGCCTACCAGGCCCTAGGGTAGTACGCGAAGGCGCAACAACCACCTCTACCACAACTCACTTCGCAGTGCCGCTCGCCGTCAGGCTGTATGTGTTCTCTTACTCATGGCTATTCGCACCGGCTCGGTTACGAAGCATCCTCAAACACGGCTTGAGCAACGCGGCGACGGCCACCGCGCTCGTAGCCCCGACCGTATCCAGCAGGATGTCCTTGAACTCAGATGCCCGGCTGGGAATCAATCCCTGGAATGCCTCGTCACCCAAAGCAAAAAGTACACAGAACGTCAGTCCAGATAACACAGCCTTAGGTTTTGTCATGGAAAAGTTGAGAAAGATGTACGTCAACAAGCCAAGGACTGAGTACTCACCCAAGTGTCCCACCTCATCCTGATACTGGCGCAGCCAACTAACCATCACAGAATCTCCGGGTAGGGTGGAGCGGGAAGACAAAAAAAGAATAACGCCCATCCAAGTAAGCAGGGCAAGAACCGTCAGAAAACGCGCTTTAGCGCGGAGCAAATCCAAAAGCAACCGGTGCCTAACTCACAACTATTTCTAAAACATGTGGCTCACTAGGCGAGCCTTCGGCCACTCTCCGTCTCCTCCACCTCCAACCCAACATGACAAGCAGTTCCCCTACCGCCGAGTCCGTGACCTCATCCTTAAGTGGTACGTCAGGGTGTATCAAATAGTGATTCTTGCGGCCAACTTTGTTCTTTGTCACGTAGCCAGCATTCTCTAAATCTTTGATGATTTTGTGGGCAGCCCTCTCTGTAACGCCCACAGCATCGCCGATCTCCCTAGCTGTGGTCCGCGGGCTCTTTGCAATGGCTGCAAGAGTAAGGCCGTGGTTTGTGATAAACGTCCATTCAGCCACTAGAGAACCTCCTTCCACACCCCTTGACAGGATTCAAGATGTATGCATACTAATGCTAGAAGTGTTGTTCATGTATAGTTGATAAGGTATTACTTCTCTAGCATTCTCTATCAAGCATACATATTGTAGTTAGAGTCATCATGCAAACCATATCATGTGCAAACCTTCTCAGATGGTCAGAGTTTTACATAAAGGAGGGGAGGTGTCAAGGTTAGGTAATAAGGCATAACCACCCTGTTGGCATGACTGGAAAGCAGCAAATTAATGCAGCTAAATCTCGATTTCAGATATTAATACACTACAGATTCGCCAAGTAATATTCACTTTATATTCAACCCAGGAAGGCCGGAAATGCAGTACCGAGCAACCGTTAATACTATCGTCCATAGAAATCCGTTTCATTCCTTGTTCGCCACACTGGCCACCTTAGACAGGGAGTTGAGTACTCCCTACCCCAATCTGGTGCCCAAAATGCCAATGCCCAATCCGGATGATTGGCACCAGATGAATGAGGTTGCAGCAGCAGCCAACGACTTCTGGATACATACCATAGGCTGGCCTAAGCGGTAGATCGCCGGACAGTGTTGCTTATTCTTACCGAGCACTAAGCAGACGGGCAAGTTGATAGGTAATACTCGAAGAGATGGGAGCGTTTCCTCTCCTCTTGGAGTATTACCTATTTCCAATGCCTTTGCCAGAACGGCAAAGTAGGACCTAGCAGCAATTTAGCGAAAAGAGAACCACCACCACCTAGGCCTTGAGAGATCTCCCTGGCCTTCATAAAGAAGGCATTAAGCAAGCGTCTCATGTCACCTTGACGCTCAAATGTGGCTATGCTAGTATCCCATTGCTCTTTTTCACCCATAGTTAGCCATAATGTACACGCCGCAGGTCTGAGCCGCTTCCTAATGCCAGTCCATCAAGAACTGCCTTCACATCCGCCACAGGGAAATACTGTGCTCACCGTGGGAGTGTTCGATGGAGTGCATATAGGCCATCAACACCTTCTGGACAACCTCAAGAATGTCGCCTCACAGGAAGGGATACTCAGCGGCGTCCTGACCTTCGTCAACCATCCCCGCACAGTTATAACGCCGGGTGCCTGCGTACAATACATCACCTCCGTTGAGGACAAACTCACTCTTCTGAAGAACACTGGCGTCGATATCATGCTACCCCTAACCTTTGATCTGGAGATGTCACGATTAAGAGTACATGAATTCGTTGATCTGTTGCAGAACCGTTTGAACATGACTGGCCTAGTCATGGGGCACAACTTCGTCATGGGGCACAATAGAGAGGGAACGCCGGAGACCCTCGCGGCCATCGGCCTCGAAAAGGGGTTCTCAACCACCGTGGTCGACCCAGTATCCAAAGACGACGAACGGGTCAGTAGCACCGCCATTCGAGAAGCCATAGCCGCTGGTGAGGTGCGCAAGGCATCCGCGTTCCTAGGCAGGCCATTCACCATTCAGGGCAAGGTTATAAAGGGCAACGCTAGGGGAAGGACATTGGGATTCCCCACAGCCAACCTTGGTATTCACAAAGACCGTATAATACCTGGTGACGGGATATACGCCACCTGGACATACGTGGACGGGAAACGATACATGTCAGCCACCAACGTCGGCATCAGCCCAACCTTCGACGATAATGAGCACCTGATCGAGGCATTCATCCTAGACTATAACGGAGATCTGTACGACTCTGAGATTACCGTTGAGTTTGTGCAACGTCTACGCGACGAACTGCGCTTTGAAACAACCGAGGCACTTGTGGCCCAAATACAACAGGATGTGGAACAAACCAGACAACTCCTGAAAGATGCCCCTGACTTCCAACTCATGGTATAGGCTGAACCAATTGACCAACAGAACAATAGACCCCAAAACCCTCAACGACATCACCAAGCGCGGTGTGACGGAGATCATCGTCGAAGAGGAGTTCGTGCGTCTGCTTCATGCCGGCAAACCCCTGCGCCTGAAGATGGGCTTCGACCCCAGCCGCCCTGACATACACCTAGGCCACGCCGTCGGCCTACGCAAGCTGCGTCAGCTTCAGAACCTTGGACACAAGGTCATCCTCATAGTTGGCGACTGGACCGCTCAGATAGGCGACCCAAGCGGGCAGTCGGCCACACGCCAGATGCTAACCGCCAAAGAGGTCAGGGCCAACGCCGAGACCTACATGACCCAGTTCTTTAAAGTAATCGACAAAGATCGCACCCAGACCATGTGGCAGAGCGAGTGGTTCGGCAATTTCAGCCTCTCCAACGTCTTCGACCTCACGCGTCGGTTCACCGTCGCTCAGTTCCTGGCACGCGACGATTTTGCCAAACGCTTCCGCGCGCAGCAGCCCATCGCCATTACTGAGCTGCTCTACCCACTTCTACAGGCTTACGACTCCATAGCCATTGAGTCGGACGTTGAGTTCGGGGGCACCGACCAGATGTTCAACATAATGGTTGGGAGGGACCTACAGGGCATGATGGGACAGAGACAACAGCAGTGCTTCTTCATGCCACTGCTTGTTGGCACCGACGGCGTCCAGAAAATGAGCAAGAGCCTCGGCAACTACATAGGCGTCGACGAGCCAGCCAACGAAATGTACGGCAAGGTCATGTCCATCCCCGACTCCCTGCTAATGAATTACTTTGAACTGCTTACCAACGTGCCGACCGATGAACTCACGGAAATGGGCCGTGCGATAGAGGCCGAGGCCATCAACCCTATGGAACTCAAAAAGCGCCTTGGCAGTGACATCGTCGCACAGTTCCACGATTCAGCGGCCGCCCAGCAGGCACAGGCATCCTTTGAAAGCACGTACCAGCGCGGGGATGTGTCAGAAGATGAGATAACAACAATATCTGGCCCGGCAGGAACCGGCACAGGCCTTGAGCTTGATATCTTTTCAATCCTCGTTAATGAGAAGCTAATCGGAAGCACCAGTGAGGCCAAGAGGCTTTTAACCCAGGGTGCAATCAAAGTGGACGGCACCGCGCTTGAAAGCCGCAATGCTCCACTGGATTTTGGCAACCTGATACAGGTGGGCAAGCGACGCTTCGCCAGGATTGTCAACGCCGACACAACACAACCCTAGGCACTCCTAAACTAATAATTTAAACAAGAATCGTCCCAATCCACCCCCTCTGCCTCTTCTCCACCCTTGAATCCCTGGGACACTATTAACTGCTTGGAGGCCAATTGGATGCCAATAGATAACGAGACCATTGAGGCGCTGAGAGAAGCAGTGAGCGGGCCTTCATTGAACCACCACCCCATGGACTGGGATGACTTCTACAACTTTGTAGTCCAGATGTATCTTCTTGGCCCCGGTAGGCGGCCGACCTCACAGGACATTGCACGCCTACTGAGTGCTATCGGACGCTTCAACATGGCCGCCCAACTGATTCCCGTATATACCCACGGCATAGGGATTCTCAACGCGTCAGCCATAAATAGGCGCTAAAACTGCCAAACATACTGATTTCAAGTTCAACAATGCCTATTTCGCCGTCTTTACCGTATCATCTGCAGTCGTGTAATATTTCACGTATTGAAGGCATCTATGAGCGAATTGAAGTTTAAAGTAGGACAGACAGTGAGAATAAAAGAGGGTAGCTTTCCGCTCAACAACCCGGACGGCTACGGACTTATCGGGCAACTTGCGACCATTATACGTTCCTGGGACCCCCGTAGAGGCACAGGCGCCATGAATATCGCCCGGTCCGAAGACATACAATTCTTTGAACTCAACCAATACGACGTCCACATCAACGGCAATCTTTACAGCCTGAACGAAGACTGGCTCGAAGCAGAATAACGCCCAGCCACCGCCTGATGGTACCTTGCCATATTCCCAGACTTACCCCTTTACCGCATTGCCGTAGGTTGGCACATTACATATATCTCACTACATATATCCAGATTTCGTTCACCTAGCTAAGATACCCAAACTACTTATGTGGTTGGAAGTGATTAATACCAGAATACGAGTTCGAGGCAGATCAGCACGTTAGAATCCGGCAGAGCTGCTCCAGCCTCCAATGCCCTGACGGTGATTTGCACATTGGGTTAGAGGGAGTGATCTCGGGCCGAAATACCACTACTACTGCCTGGTTCGAGACAAACCAGTACGCCGTCCGCATAGGCCCTCACCTTTTCCTATACAACGCGGATTGACTTGTACGTGCCGTCCCGCCTGCCCAATAGCGCGCTACCGTTCATATTCCCCCTCTTACAGTATAGGCATCAACTCTCAGTGCTAGTATGCTTCCTCCCAAATGATTGCACTCCTGATTACAGTGGTGGCATCGTGGTTCATACTCGTGATGGGCGGCTCCGTGTTGATGATCATGACACGCATTCATGAGGCGGCTCCCGCCAGAGACGAGGAAGATTAGTGACGACGTCTTACCTCCTTGCAAAGCAGCCCGACCGCTAACATGTTCATTTCCATCTTTGTCGTATCAACGTTAGTCCAGTAGTCTAAGTGCATGGATATTCTAGTAACCATCGCCCTTGCCGTAATCACAGGCACCATCCTAACGTTCCTGCGTAGACGTTGGTGGAAACGCAGAACCAGAAAATAGTTACCACCAACTCTCGCGTCTTACCTCCCGAATTATTCCGTATAGAAAACCTATTTTATTTGCAAAACAAAAGTGGTAAAATTCACAATGCCACGGGTTGGCTCCCCACACCCATTACACCAACCCCTCTGTTGCATCTGAAAAAGCCATGCTGTACATGGCAAACTGTTAGTCCATCAGGGGATATTGTTTCACAAGCTAATAGCAAAACCCCCGATTATTAAACTTGGAGGAGGCTGAAGTGAACCTACGAATACCGGGACCCACTCCCTGTCCGGACTACGTCTTGCAGGCCATGACACGCGACATGATAAACCATCGCGGCCCAGAATTCCGTGATATGCTTCTGCTCATCACAGACAGGCTCAAGCAGATATTCCAGACCCAGAATGATGTCCTCATTCTCACCGCGTCCGGCACCGGAGCCATGGAAGCCTCCATAGTCAATTTCTTCTCTCCCGGCGACGTTGTCTTGGCTGTATCCATAGGTGAATTCGGCGAGCGCCTCAGCGAGATCGCCGAGATCTACGGTTGCTCCGTCGTCCGCCTTGCCTTCCCCATGGGCACGGCAGCCGACCCCGAAGACATCAAAAAAGCGCTTGAGGACAACCCTGCCATCAAAGCTGTACTCATCACCCACAACGAGACTTCCACAGGCATCACCAACGACATGGCCACCATCAGCAAGGTCGTCAAGGGGTTCGACAAGCTTCTGATAGTAGATGGCGTCAGCAGCATATCCTCCATTCCCTTCGAGACTGATGAGTGGGGCGTGGATGTGGCCATGAGTGGCTCTCAAAAGGGATACATGGTTCCCCCCGGTCTCGCGTTCGTTAGCGTTAGCCAGAGGGCGTGGGATGCCTACAAAGAGGCAAAGATACCACGTTTCTACTTTGACCTTGGCAGAGCAAGAAACTACCTGGAACGTGGCCAGACGCCCTGGACTCCGGCCGTCTCCGTTTTCTACGCCCTAGACGTAGCCCTTGGAAAGATGATGGAGGAAGGCATGGAAAACGTCTACTTGCGCCATGCCCGCATCGCAGAAAAGACCAGGTCAGGCGTGAAGAGTCTGGGTCTCACCCTGCTGGCCGACGAGCGGTGGGCTTCAAACACCGTCACAGCCTTCAAAATACCGGACGGAGTTGACCCCGGCGCCCTCCAGCGTCAGCTTCAGAGCGACCACGAGGTGGTTCTGGCCAGCGGACAGGGCAGTCTGGCAGGTAAGATACTCCGCATCGGCCACCTAGGCTACATAAGAGACGAGGACATTAACGGTGTCCTTGATGCCCTAAGTTCGGTGCTGCCTAAAGTCGGATTCCAGCCCACAGGCTCGCCTTCAAGGAGTGGCTAATGCCGAAAATTCTGGTAGCAGACCCCGTAGCTTCTGAAGGCGTTGAGTTGCTCCGCACCCAGGGAGAGGTCGATGTGAAACTTCGCCTCGACCCCAAAGACCTCATCTCAATCATAGGTGAGTACGACGCCCTTGTGGTGCGAAGCGAAACAAAGGTAACCGCAGATGTAATCGAGGCTGGAGTACGTTTGCAGGTCGTCGGACGCGCTGGAGTCGGCGTCGACAACATAGACCTTGAATCTGCCACTCGCAAAGGAATAGCCGTAGTCAACGCCCCCACGGGCAACACCATAGCCGCCGCAGAGCACACCATCGCAATGATGATGTCCCTAGCCCGCAACATACCCCAGGCCAACGAGTCCCTCCGACGTGGAGAGTGGACACGCAGCGCTTTCACCGGCATTGAAGTGCGCAACAGAGTGCTTGGCGTTATCGGCCTTGGAAAGGTCGGCACGGAGGTGGCGCGCAGGGCTATGGGCCTTCAGATGCACATCCTCGGTTACGACCCGTTTGTTTCCCAGGAACAGGCTAACCTACTCGGCATAGAATTGTCTTCTCTTGCACGCATCTTCAAGGAATCGGACTTCATATGCCTCCACACACCGCTCACCGAGTCCACCCGCGGCCTAATAGGTGAGAAGGAAATCGCCACCATGAAACCCACGGTGCGCATACTCAACGTCGCGCGCGGCGAGTTGATAGATGAGGACGCTCTGTTCAAGGCCGTCGACGAGGGCCGTATCGCCGGAGCCGCAATAGACGTATTCATTAAAGAACCGCCCTTTGACAGCCCCCTTCTCACCAACGGCAAGATAATAGTCACACCGCACCTTGGTGCCTCAACCGAAGAAGCCCAGACAGAGGTTGCCAGAGAGGTCGCGGAGCAGGTTATCGCCGTGTTGCAGGGCCAATCGGCCCGTTACACCGTCAACGCCCCGTTCGTCCTTCCAGAGACACAGGCAATACTGGCACCATACATAGAAGCCGCATCCTACGCGGGCAAGCTCGCAACGCAGCTTGCACAGGGCCAGCTACAGACCATAACCCTGCGATACGAAGGCGAAATAGCCGACTACGACACCAACATCCTTAAGGCAGGCTGTCTAGTTGGGATTCTGAGCCCCATCAGCGAGGAGCGGGTGAACCTAGTCAACGCCAACCTACTTGCCACCCAGCGCAAGCTAAAAATAACCGAGCAGAAGGGGCCAGCCGTCGAGCAGTACGGCAGCCTAGTTACCGTTGAAATGGAGACGTCACAGGGAAAGACTGTTGTATCCGCGGCTCACATGAGAGGCGAAACACACATCGTACAGGTCAACGAGTACTGGATCGACATCGTGGCCGCTGGTGGTTATATGCTCTTCACAGACCACGAAGACCGCCCCGGTATGATAGGCGCGGTCGGCACAATAACCGGCAAGCACGATATCAACATCGGATTCATGGAAGTGGGTCGGCTCTCGGCCCGCGGCCGCGCGACTATGATCTTGGGGCTTGACGACCCTCTGCCTGAGCAAGTGCTTGCAGAGATAAACGCCCTGCCAAACGTTTACCAGACCTCCGTAGTACAGCTTTAGCAGCCCTAGGCAAGTTGTGGCCGTAGTCTACAACTCACAGGCCTGTAGATTTACAGAGGATAGGTTGCTAGGTCTATTATCGTGGCCTCTCGCTTTTGCGGCGTCACTTCCAGCACCACAACCGTGCCAATCTTCATTAGTTGATCGCGCAAGGTGGGACTGCCCGGATTTATCAGCATCGTGCCGCCGTGCTCCTCCACCATCACCGTGCACGTGTGCCCAAAGACCACAATATCCACCGCCTTCCCGAACATCTCATCCGGAACTATCGGATGAGAGCCGTCATAGTGGAAGTAGTTGGTCAACGTGCCAGGGTACACCCATCCGCCAAAACCGGGCACCATCAGATCGTGTATCACGCCGATGGTATGCCCCTCAACTTCCAGGACTTGTTTCTCCTCAACTCTTGGATCACTGTGACACTGCTTATCACGGTCTAGACTACCGGCCACTCTCACAGGCGCAATGCGCTCCAGCCAGTCCAGGATTTTTGGAGTATAGACATTCCCCGCGTGAAGAATCATATCCACTCCCTCAAAAGCCTTATTCACCTTTGAAGGGACTTCCATCACCACTCCTGGTATGTGTGTGTCTGAGATGAGACCTATCCTCATAAGTGCCTCCTGACTCTCGATCATATGAATGGATTTTTCGCATCCATACTAACATCACTGATCACTTCTGTCTGGTAGATTCCTCATCAGCGACTCGGTATGTCTCAAAAAGTGGATGCTTCAGAAAACATTAAGGTTCTTAACGGTGTGGAAAGCCTGACGTTTCAGTATAGAGGCGAAGAGACAGCGCGGAGCGTCATCAGGACGGTTCATTATTTTCATAAAGGCCAAAGTAGGACATAAACGATGGTTAAACTTGGCATCTTCGTACCTCCGAGTGTTCTCATACTCGGACTACTGGGCACCACAGGATCGGCATCAGCCGTCTTTCTGTGCCCGGTGGTAAGCGACGTGGTTATCAACCTTGTGTCGGACAAAATACGCGTATGCCAAGAAGTCTTCAGAATACTGCAACGGCGTACGGGCGTACATCGCCAACATCGTCATACAGAAACCTCTCGATGAGGAGGACAGGAATGACGTAGCCCTCTGGACCGGTTGAATTGCCGGCGCCCTACTGGTAGCAAAGTATCTGGAGGTAGTGCGGAAGAGCGGACTCGTAGATGTTCAGGAAGGCGCTATGGTGGATGTTTTCTCAGGCTCGCCTGACGAATCCTACGCAAGAGAGTTTGACACGAACGGTCTCACCTTCACCGCGACAAAAACGGCGTAATCTCGACCAGTGCTGAAAGCTAATGACCCGAAAGCCTGGCCTGACATCTGGACGTTTACAAAAATTATTGCGACTCTATCACAACCACACCGGTTGTACCGTCGACCGTGACGGTCACTCCGTCCAGAATGAAGTTCGTACCGTTAACCGTACCAACCACAGCTGGAATGCCAAATTCCCTGGCAACCACTGCTCCGTGAGACATGGGCCCTCCGGAGTTGGTAACAACGGCCCCAATAATCCCGTAGTACGGAGTCCAGGCTGGCGTCAGGCTGCGTACAATAAGGACTTCACCGTCCTGAAGAGAGCTTGCCTCGTCCAACGACTGAATGACTCTGGCCCTACCGCTGTGACTCCCCGGAGAGGCCGCAATACCCTTGACAAGCCTCTGAGTAGCACCTTCCACGGGTATTTCATCTGTCGACACCGGCGTCTCTGGCGAAAGACCCAGAAAAAGTGGCGGCAGTGTCGCACGGAACCTCTCCTGCATGGTACGTCGATGTTCCACTTCCTCAGTTGATAGGCTAGGCCATCCCTCGAGTACCTGGACCAGTTCAGGCCTGCGATGGTAAAAAACATCCTCGGCAACACTCAAAACTCCCTTGTCACGAAGGTGAGCACCAACGGCCAGCCAGCGGACGCGGGACGCGGCAAAGAGCCGCTGATCGCACCACAGGTTGTGATCCTCAAGGTTAGGTATGAGCTGCTGCGCCATCTCCATCAGGAGAACAAGATCGCTGGTATCCTTGTCACTACTTGAGCTGCCACGTACCTCCGCCTCAAGTTCAAAACGTCTGCGCGTATGCTGTATAGTGGCTTCCCTTGGGCTCTTTGAGTCGTCCTGCGCGGCATACGCTCGTATCATTGCAAGCGGGATTGGAGAACCGTCACGCCATGTGGCCAAGTCCTGCAATCCGTTGTTGGCCGTGCAACCAAAGTCCTTGAGCATCGCGTCGAACCCCTCTTGGAACGCCTTGGCGGCCGCTGTGTCAGGCAATTGGGCTCCTGTATCCACTATGCGCTTGAGTGAATCGTCAGCACGCAGGATTCGACTCAAGTCCCACAGGGCACCCGCTCGCGCTAAGGAACGATTTGGGAATCCCAGCAGCAGAGCCATTACATCAGTGCTGCGACTCTCTCCGAAGCGCTTCACATACTCCTCCGTGAATCTGGCAACAGCCACTCTGGATGGGCCTACTGCTGAACGGTGTATTCCACCAAAGACACGCCTGTACTCCTGGTCCTGACCGTCTAGTACCTCGCCCCATTTGCCAGCCTGAACCGTCGCACCTTCGAAGTCTTCCAGCATAATAGCCACCTTCTCTACCTCAGGTAGCCATTCCTCGCGCCACTTCGTCAGGTCTTCCACCTGCTCAAGCTTTGTTATCGTACCGAAGGGAAAAGCTGCACCTGTCGGATTCCCTACGTCACGCGCGTAGTTATATCCGTTTACGTTCAGAGTGGTGGGAAGTCCGTCTGGATTACTCACTGCTCCGGCCACTGGAGGTGCGCTTGCTATGAGAGGCGTATGTGAGGCCGGGTTGTGCTCGTCCTGAAGAGTCCACGTGAACTTCTCGTATCTTGGATCGGGCAGAGGAAATTCGGCTATTTGCGTCATGCGACCTCCGTTCAATTGTTGCACGGAATATGGTGATGCAGTTTACAACACCTTTGCGTTCTCTTCCAGTGGCTCCTCTATGCTGCCAGGATGGCAGTCACTTCGCCGACGGTGATATACTATCACGACGCGATTGAAAGCTTCACCGAGAGTGAACGTGGATGAGACACATGAATATTCTATGGCTGGGAGAGCCGGACAGCGATAATCTCTCAATAGTAGGTGGAAAGGTTGCCAACCTGAGCGCCCTCGCTGAGAGCTACCGCGTTCCACCCGGGTTTGCCGTCACCGCAGAGGCCTTCGATAAGGCCATGAACGGTGGTTTCCCACAGGACGCCGCTGCTGACCAGGGACACATAATCCCGGAGTCCCTGTACGGCCTCATAGCAAGTTCCTATCGTACGTTGTCCGATCTTTGCGAACAGAACCCGCTCAGCGTGGCTGTCCGCTCCTCAGCTCTTGACGAAGACGGCACATCAGCCTCCTTCGCAGGCCAGCACGATACATTCCTCAACGTCGTGGGCGAGCACGCAGTAGCCAAGGCAATTGCCGACTGCTGGCGCTCAGCCTACAGCCCCCACGTTCTGGAGTACCGGCGACGGCTCGGCCTCCCCCTGGACAACATGAAAATGGCAATACTTGTACAGCAGCTTGTGCCCGCAGACACCTCCTCGGTTGTATTCGGTGCAAATCCCATTACAGGAAACCTGGATGAAATTGCAATAAATGCTAGCTGGGGCCTCGGCGAAAGTATAGTCTCAGGAACAGTCACCCCGGACAACTTCATCCTACGTAAATCCGATATGGAGATAATTACCGCGGACATTGGTGAGAAAGCCAGTATGACCGTGCCAACCTCTGGGGGAACGCAGGAAATAGATGTGCCGATGGAATTCCAAAGACGACCATCAATCACCAACGATCAGGCTATCGAAATGGCGCGCCTCGCAGTCGACCTAGAAGCCAGGATGGGCTGGCCCGTCGACATCGAGTGCGCATACTATCAGGATCGCCTATACCTGCTCCAGTGCAGGCCAATCACAACCCTTTGATAGCCTGTGACTGCCGTGAAATGCCCCCGCCTCCGGGAACATAACAACGTGACCTTATCGGTCTGGTGCATTGTTAGAGAGACGGTCACACACAAGAGATGCCATGAGCAACATTCAGAACCTTCAAAAACATCAAAGAGTACGTGTCGGCATCGTTGGTGCCGGGGCCAACAGCCGCGCCAAGCATATCCCAGGTTTCCAGTCTATTGATGGAGTAGAGGTCGTTGGTGTAGCCAACAGAAGCCGTGACTCCGGCCGGCACATCGCAGATGAGTTCGGCATCAAGCGCGTTTACGATAGCTGGCATGAACTAGTGCAGTCACCAGAAATCGACGCAGTCTGCATCGGCACATGGCCATACATGCACTGTCCAATCACGCTGTCTGCCCTGGAGAACGGCAAGCATGTCCTCACGGAAGCCCGCATGGCAATGGACGCATCGGAAGCAAGGGCCATGCTACAAACATCGCGGCAAAACCCGCAACTGGTCGCCCAGGTGGTGCCGTCACCGTTCACATTGAAGGTCGACCGCACGATTCAGGACACAATCGGGTCGGGCTATTTGGGAGCCATCACCGCCATAGAATTGCGCGCCACTCAGGGAAGCTTCCCTGAATGGGGAGGCCATTTGCAATGGCGTCACGACCGCTCCGTCAGCGGATACAACATACTGAACATGGGAATTTGGTATGAGGCCCTGATGCGCTGGGTTGGTCCCGCCACCGAAGTGTTTGCCATGACCAAAGTGACTGTCCCTCAGCGGATTGGCACCAGTGGACTGCTTGGGCAGGTAACCGTGCCAGACCATGTGGACGTACTATGCCGTTTTGCAGGCGATGCACAGGCGCATTTGGCCTTCAGCGCAGTCACAGGCCTTGGCGCGACTGGTGATGCGTGGCTATTCGGCACCGAGGGCACACTTCACCTGGACACCGGCTCCATGACCTTGTACGGCGGACGACGTGGTGAGGACGTCCTTATGGAGATTGCAGTTGCCACTGAAAAAAAGGAGTCCTGGCGGGTGGAAGAAGAGTTCATAAATGCCATCCGCGGGCTGGAACAGGTTAGGCTGACCACCTTCGAGGATGGTCTAGCCTACATGGAATTCACGGAGGCCGTCACAAAGAGCGCTCAGTCGCGGCAGTCCATCTTTCTTCCTCTTTAGTCAGAGCAATTTGACCCGCACCCCAACGAGAGGCCGTAGTCGTGGGGACCTTATCAGGCCTATCTCGTCCCTCAGAACCTGGTAAAAACGCTCTTTGCCGCCTTTTCAAACCAGCGTTCATGTCCACACTCGTCCAACAGAATGAACCTGAAGTCTCTTAGGACGCTGGATAGAGGATCTTTGACTCCCTCGTACGGGTGTGAGTCATAACTGCCATGAACCTCTATTGCTTCGCTCTGGTGCTCCAGAGGGTCATACATATCCGCACTGGACATCAGTGCGCCAAAACGGGCCAGAACGCCTGGTTGGTCTCCTGTCGTTGGGTTTTGCAGGGTTTCCACCAGTGTAAGTGCCTCCACCCTCTCGACCTCGCTGAGCCGACCAAGCCCCGTTTCCATGATTCGTTTTGCATACGATTCCTCGAAGGGGCCGCTTCCTATCAATATGAGCTCCCGCACAAAAGCGGGGTATCTTGATGCAAGAATAAACCCCAGCCATGCGCCCCACGACCAGCCTATAAGTGTAACCGGGAGTTGGCCATTCTCTTCCAGGACGGCAAGCAACTCCTGTACCTGACCTTCAAGTGACATCGCCTATTGAAGCGGTTACAGGACGCCCCTCAGGGACGAAAGTTCGCGGGCAACCGGCGCAACTCCCCCCGGTGCTCCAGGCCTTCCGTGAAGGACAGCCACATCAAAGGGTTCCGACCCGTATGACCTGAATTGTTGGGTTGGTTCTGACATTTCACAGTAAACTTCGCGGTTATTAGTCTGCGCAAAATGTTTAGCCTGTGCCTTTTTTGCCATAACCATCTACCGTTCCATCACAAAAGACTGCCCGACCTGGATTCGAACCAGGGATTTCAGCTCCAAAGGCTGACGTGCTACCGCTACACTATCGGGCATCGTACTCAACGCAGAACACGTAGCATTGTAATACGGCTACGCAACAGGGTCAAAAGTGCGAAAAATCGTCATTCCAATTGACACTTGTAGCCACAGGAATTATAATTTAGCAGAAGGATCATGCCAAAACGAACTTATCAACCAAAAGTCAGGCGAAGGAAAAGAGTCCACGGCTTCTTCTCACGTATGTTCACGCGCGGTGGCCAGAACGTCCTCAAACGGCGCCGTTTCAAAGGTCGGGAGAAGCTCACGGTATAGCTGCATGCAGCCCACTCCATCCTCGCAGATTGTCCTTAGGCTAAATGCAAAAGGAGCTACGCCTCAGGAGAGCCCAAGACTTCTCGCATGTCTATAACCTTGGGCGTTCCTGGGTTAATGGCCTCTTAGTTCTTAAGGTGCTGCCCACCGACGTGGAGAGTGTCAGCAGATTCGGGTTTACCGTAGGGAAACGGACTGGCAACGCGGTTGTTAGAAACACTATAAAGCGAAGACTGAAGGAAGCGGTTCGCCACACCCCTGTCAAGAGTGGATGGGACGTAATATTCATCGCGCGAGGTAGGGCTAGGTACGCCGACTACGATCAGCTAAAAGCTTCGGCAATCGGACTGCTCCGCAGGGCTGACCTGCTGGTGGTAGTTTCTCAAGTAGAGAAAGTGAGATCATGAAGAAGGGAAGTATGTTGGTCATCCGGCTGTACCAAAGAGCGCTTTCGCCATTCTTACCGGTCACATGCCGGTACGAACCTACCTGCTCCGAATACTCCCACCAGGCTATCTCACACCACGGACTTGTACGCGGACTGTGGCTGAGTCTGCGAAGGCTTGCACGGTGCACGCCCGTCGGTGGAACAGGCTACGACCCTGTACCCTGATCTCATCCTTACCATGAGCATCTATCTACCTGGTACTCAAGGGGCGCTCCGTGCAACCCTTATTCTATGGCATTGTGGAGTAGCTAAATCGTAACTAACTCAGCGTCATCTAGGGCACCTTGCCGCCTCTGGCTCCTTCTAGTGCCACTGGCTCTTATGTCGTTGGTTGGCTGTCAGACAGGCAATTTCTCAGCAGAATCAGGATGGTCCGGTGCAGTCGTAGCCGACGACGTTGTCTACATAGGCTCTCGTCAGGCCGAACTCCTTGCCATTGATAAAGCAAACGGTACTCTCATGTGGAGCTTCTCAGGAGACGAGGACGATTCCCTGGAAGGGATTTACGGCAGCCCAGCAGTCAGCGATGAGCTTGTCTTCGTGGGCGGCTACAACGGCACTCTCTACGCACTGGACAGGATAAACCAGACCAAAGTGTGGGACTTTGCAACCGAGGACCGCATCGTCGGTTCGCCAGTGGTGGCTATGAACACGGTACTCGTGGGCACATCTTCTGGTATCCTCTACGCATTTGACGCTGCACAGGGGATAAAGAAGTGGCAATTTAAGACTGGAAACAAGATATGGTCAGCCCCTGTAGTGGACGGGAACACTGTCTACTTCGGCTCACTTGACCACAATGTCTACGCGGTCACCCTAGATGGTGGAGAGGAACTATGGCGCTTCCAGACCGATGGTGCAGTGGCCTCAACACCGCTGATAATGAACGGGCGCGTATACATCGGCTCCTTTGATAGAAACTTCTATGCACTTGATGCCGACACGGGCACCGAGGTATGGTCCGCTCCATTTGAGGCCGAGAACTGGTTCTGGACACAGGCCGTCTCGGACGGAGACACCATATACGCCGGCTCGTTGGACGGAAACCTCTACGCCATTGACGCAGATACCGGAACAGCCGCGTGGACGTCTCCATTTGAGACGGGTGATCCCATAGTATCCACACCCGCGCTGATTCCAGAGGGTGTGACCGTCGCCAACGACAAGGGTAACCTGTTTCTCGTACGTGCCCAGGACGGACAGGAGATACGCTCCTTCTCAGCCAAAGACCGCATACGCGCTCCACTTACAACCTCACCTACAGGCTCAATCGTATACTTCATCTCCATGAACCACTCGGTACGAGCTGCTGACCTGGAGGGCGGTTTCTGGAGAGAAGTGTGGTGCTTTAACACCGAGGATAAGAACACCCAATGCAAATAAACCCCACAGCCGGGCCACATGGACGGCATACAGAAATAGCCGCTACACATGTGCGGCTTAGACAACTGACCAATAACAACTCACTTCATGGAACGGTGAGGTAGGGCATGCTGGACTTTATAGGCCTGATATGGAATCAGCTCATACTGGGACCAATGGTGAACAGCCTAGTGTTCCTCTACGCCATCCTGTTCAACAACTTCGGACTCAGCATTCTGGTGTTCACCGTCATCATCCGCCTGATTACCGCACCCCTGACTCTCAAGCAGATTAGGATGACACGTGGGATGTCACAGCTACAACCATTGGTGAAGGAACTGCAGAAAAAGTACGCCGATGATAAGCCACGTCTGTCCAAGGAGACTATGGCCCTGTACAAGACATACGGCGTCAACCCCTTGGGGTGTCTTGGCCCAATGTTCATTCAGATGCCTATCTGGATTGGACTGTACCAGGGAATCATACAGACCCTGCCGGCCCAGCCTGAACGTCTGATAGGTCTCTCACAGAAATTGTATTCCTGGCTCCCCTTTGTCAATGAGGCGGTGCCGCTGGATAGCACATTCCTCTGGCTGGACCTAGCCCTTGGCCCAGGAGACCAGAACGACTTTCTGCTTCCAGCCTTGGTTGGGTTATCAATGTGGGCTGTTCAGAAGATGTCCACAGTTCCCTCGGCAGATGCCAGGCAGGCCCAGACAAACAAGATGATGCTGTGGATGATGCCACTGATGCTGACATTCTTCTCATTTCAGCTCCCCAGTGGCCTCGCACTGTACTGGGTAGCTTCCAATCTAATCCAAATGGGTATTCAGTACTTTATTACCGGTTGGGGAAACCTACTCCCATCCAAAAAGCCAGCACAGACCCCACAGGCTCCGACTGCCCAGCCGGACAAGGAGATAGAGCAAGATGGAAAATCTGGAAGTGACGGGACGAACAGCGGAGGAAGCGATAGAGATCGCACTAGAACAGCTAGGCGCAGACCGCGACCAGGTAGAAGTAGACGTAATCAGTCACGGTAAGGGAGGAATCCTCGGCTTCGGAGCCGAACCCGCTAGGGTACGAGTGACCCTCACCAACCCTCCATCGGATCTTGTAGCCGTATCCAAACTCGTCTTGGATAACCTCCTTCGGGCAATGAAGGTGTCCGCTCAAACTACGTCCAGACCCCAGGAACCAGGTAACGAGGATACCGTAGAGATGGACATAGAGGGCGAGGATTCAGGGCTCCTCATTGGCCGACGTGGCGAGACACTCAGAGGCCTCCAGTTCATAGTCAACCTCCTGGTCAACCAGAGATCAGAGGGCCGGGTAGCCCTGGACGTCGAGGGTTACAGAGAACGCCATTACGCCTCCCTAAGAACACTGGCAGATCGTGTAGCAGAGCGTGTGACCGCCTCCGGAAACTCCGTTACCCTTGAGCCAATGGCCGCCAACGAACGACGGATCGTCCACATGGCCTTGGCAGAGCACCCTGAGGTCACCACCGAGAGTGCAGGGATGGGAGAGGCCAGAAAGATAACCATCTCTCCCCGGTAGTAATAATCTCTTGAAACTCCGTACGGTTTCAAGGGCTACGACTCAGCCACACCTGGGAATCGCTTGGCCGCAATACATCAATAAGGTGTTGGCCTACATAACGCGAGGGTACGAACTGCTGGCGTTCAGACTCGGCGACTTCCACTGACACTGGGGCAGGGTTCCAGCAGGCACAGTCTAAGACGATGAATTCCCATACAACACTGTCTTGCGTGAGGTATACGAGGAAAGCAGCTTACATAATGTCAGGGTTGTACGACTTCTGGGACGCTACCTCCACGGACGACATCACCCCACCGCAACGAGAACCACAATCGTCATGTCTACCACCTGGAAACAACAGGCACTGTAGAGTCAGAATGACTCCACTATGAAAAACATCCCCGCGGTGGTGGCACGCCCATCGCCTTCTCATTCTTTTAGATGAAAATTGACAGCTAGGAACTGAGACTCGCAGACGCGCAAGGAGACCTTCTCTACAAATTCGGCTAGAGAAGGTCTCCTTATATATCTCGCACTAGCACAGGCACCCGGTGCCGTGTTTTTCTTCTATTTCCCGTCCTTTTCCAACAAGGACTTCAGGATCCGTCCGGGGTTCATTGGCAGGTCATACATTCTCACCCCTATGGCATGGGAGATCGCGTTGGCAATCGCCGGAAGAGGAGGCACAATGCACACTTCACCTACGCCGCGTACGCCGTAGGGGTGGCCTGGATTTGCGACCTCAACCAATATCGTGTCTATCATGGGAAGATCAAGGGACGTTGGCATACGGTAGTCCAGGAAGGAGGCGTTTGTCATCAGTCCCTTGTCGTTGTAGAAATATTCTTCGTTGAGTGCCCAACCGATACCCTGTACAGCACCACCCTGTAGCTGCCCCTCAACGTAGGCGGGGTGAATAGCCTTGCCGACGTCCTGGATGGATGTGTAGCGAAGGATCTCCACCTTGCCCGTCTCAGGGTCTACTTCAACATCCACAATGTGGTTCGCAAAGGCGGCTCCAACGCCCCGAGGCGAAACTGTGCTCTTACCAAGAAGGGGACCACCCGTCTCCATCAATCGGCCTGATAGCTCCTTGAATGTGATACGTTGTTCGTGATCGCCCTTACGTGTGAAGACTGCGTCACTGAACTCAACCTCATCTTCGGATGTCTCCCATAGTTTGGCAACTCGCTCTTTCATCTGAACCACTATATCTTGGGCAGCGTCGTGAGCGGCCCAGCCGGTGGCAAAGGCGGTGCGACTTCCTCCGGTCACACCCGTATACCCTATTGAACTCGTGTCTCCAACCGAGGGGTGAATGTCCTCAGCACGAAGTCCCAACACCTCGGCGGCCTGCATCGCCGTTGCGGATCTGGTACCTCCAATGTCCACGGAGCCGGTGACCATCTCAGCTGTACCGTCTCCATTCACAGCGATAGTGCAACTTGACTGGCCTCCGCCGTTGAACCAGAACCCGCTGGCAATACCCCTGCCCCGATATTTCCCTTCCGTCTCTCCAAGAGGGCTGTTGAAGTGTGGACTCGCCTTGGCGGCTTCGAGAACTTCCACGTTCCCAACCCTTCCAAAGGGAACACCGGAAGCCTGTCGGTCTCCCTCCTTTGAGGCATTTTTCATGCGGAATTCCAGGGGGTCCATTCCAAGCTGCTCGCAAATCTCATCTGCCACACACTCCATGGCGAAAGTGGCCTGAGGAGACCCTGGAGCACGATATGCGGACGTCTTTGGCTTGTTCACCACCACGTCATTCGCATCTATGAGTATGTTCTCAATATTGTACATGTTCATCATGCACATGGCACCAGCGTTCACCGCAGAGCCGGGATATGCGCCAGCTTCAAAGGCCAGGTAGGCTTGCGCAGCAACGATGCTCCCGTCTTTCTTGACACCCATTTTCACCCATGAATACGTACCGGAGCCGGGGCCCGTGGCTTCCAATACCTCTGCTCTGGTCAGCGTCATCTTCACTGGCTGCCCTGTCTGGAGCGACAGGTAAGCGGCAGTAGGCTCCTGATACAGAGGCATCTTCCCGCCAAACCCTCCGCCAATCTCCATTGGAATGACTCGTACCTGTGACACAGGGACTCCAATAATGGCCGCTGTGTTTTGACGCACTCCAAAATGGCCCTGGTTACTGGTCCAGATTGTAATCTCGCCATCGGCATTCCACAATATCGTATTTGACTGAGGCTCTATGTATCCCTGATGTACAGTGGGAGTCGTAAACTCCCGCTCAATTATCAGGTCAGCCTCCTTGAACCCGTTCTCCACATCACCGGCACTGAACCGGGTGTGCGTGGCCACATTGCTAATCTTACCCGTGTCCTGACCAAGTGACTTGGTTGTCATGGTCTCGTGTAGGATGGGAGCGCCCTCCTGCATAGCCTCCGGCGCAGTGAGCACCGGGGAAAGGACTTCGTACTCCACCTCAATAAGAGCCAATGCCTCCTCCGCAGTATGGAGGGAGTCAGCGGCCAGAGCCGCTACCGGATGCCCCTTGTACAGAACCTTCCCCCTAGCGAGGACGTTCTCGGAAACGAACCTCAGGTTGACCATCGGTCCCTCTCCCAGGGATATGGGCTCATCAGCTGGCACCGGTAGGTCCTTGCTTGTTACAACAGCCTTCACACCAGGATATTGCAGAGCCTTGCTCACATCAATTGACTTGATGCGAGCATGAGCGTGCGGGCTTCGCAGGGTCTTGCCGTGCAGAAGATCGGACGCAGTAATGTCGGCACTATACTTGGCCCGGCCAGTAACCTTGTCCACTCCATCATGCCTAATGGGCCTTGTGCCCACCACATTGTATTCATTGGGACGCTCAGTAGTTGTAGCCATTCGTACCTACCTCACTCTATTAATTGCGATGCAGAATAAATTCCTCGATAGTCTAACATAATAACGCCTAGTATCTCAAGGCATTGGCTATGTAACCGTTAAACTAAAAAGAAGTGGCCCCCAAACCTCAACGGCTTTCGAGAGCCACTTCAATAAACCTCTTATGCGTGCGGACGCTGTGCAGAGTCAACCCCATTTAGGTCTGCAAACGGCCTTTAGCCCTGTTCATGAACACCGGTATTAGAACAAGCATTCCGAGGAATAAAGCGGCGACACCGGGCAATGACAATGCTGGAACAGACGTCACCGACTTGTCGAATGTGACTGAGGAGAAATCCGTCGTCGAGGTTGCCTGTGTTCCCGCGTTCCCGGCCGTATGGATGTGATTGGGGGTTATAAGGCTATTGTGAGGTAGGGGTGGGATAAAAACTAAATCCTTCCTATAATATGTATTGTAACCATGTACAACGACGTCCCCAAGAAACAGGTCTGTTTAACTGCCCTCATACTAGCAATCTCGGTAATGGGAGATTCAATGCTATACGGGGTGTTACCCTCTCATTTGGGTGAATTTGGTCTCACTGCAGGTTTGGGCGCTGGACTTATACTCAGTGCGAATCGCTGGATAAGACTAGTTTCTAATACTTGGGCTGCGAAGATTTTTACCAGGTTTGGTTTGAGAAAACCCTTCTATGCTTCAGTAATATTAGCTATCACTTCGACTGCTGCGTATGGCCTATTTCAGGGATTCTGGCCACTTTTTCTATCCAGAATTGCCTGGGGCATTTGTTTTTCGATTCAATTAATTTCGTTATATATGGTTGTTTTGAAAGAAAACGAACGATATAGAGGACGATTAATGGGTCTATACAATGCGATTTTTAGATCCGGAAGTTTGATAGCAGTTCTATTGGGTGGGGTATTGGTGGATTTAATTGGAATAAAACCGTCGTTTTTGATAATTTCTTCAATCATGCTCCTTTGCTTTCCAGTCATATCTCTAATATACGAGTCAGATTCTTATCCTAGCCTAGAAACGAAGCAACCTGCACGCAGCCGTTTGCTTACTACTGGTGGTTACACTCTCACATTTTGGTCACTATTAACCGGATCGCGTAGCGGTGCCACAACCCAACGATCCAGATTGTTGGCAATACATTACACACGTTTTACTAACACATTTGCCATATCCGGGCTTGTTACAGCAACCATAGGTTTATTGCTTAAAGAAAGAATCGGCGCTTCTTTGAACATTGATGGATTTGTGCTGGGTGTAGCCACATTAACAGGAATAGTTCTAGCAACCAGTTGGGCTGGTGAAGTAGGATTATCAACTTATTTTGGCGGCATATCAGATAAATTCGGCAGGAGATCTGTTCTTTTAATATGCCTCCCAGTCATAATAGTAGGTTCGGCTATATTGATAATTAAAAACGTATTCGTAATTGTTATAGTAGTCCCAATAGTGTTTGCAGCCACCACAGCTAGCAAGATCACATTAGATGCGTCAGCCGGGGATCTTTCTTCAGACTCCGATAAATCGGAAGTTATGAGTCGTTATGCCACTTGGGCTGACCTTGGAGCTGCATCGGGTCCGATTGCAGGATACACATTATTGAGTGTGCTAGACATACAGTGGGTATATCTTTTCTCTGCTTTACTAGTAACATCTGGACTATCATTTTACATTCTAGTAAATAAATCCAGTACTAAATAATGGAAGAGATTTCCTTAACCCGCTAATTCGCGAACCATATACGAATTCTGCGATTTACAGGCACGATACATAACCTACGTGTTCCTTAATGTACCTCGGTATTGATGTACTTGCCAATAAAATAGCCCTCTCACCTTAAACGAGAGGGCTTACTTTATTACTAGAATGATGGTGGGGCTGAGGGGATTCTAAGCCCTGACCCCCTGATTGCAAAGCTCATGCCATACCGTCTCAGGTAGTGTCTTCGTGTCTAATAACGAAATATGGCATGGCTATATAGTAAACCAATGTCGTTTGATGTTAGTTTTCTTAGTAGTTCAACAATTTTTATCCCTAAGGTTACTAGTATTCAGAATTCTTATATGTTCTGGAGTAGTTCCGCAACAGCCACCAATAATCGTTGCCCCACATGCAACCCACTCATGAGCGTAAGCTAAGTATTTCTCAGGATCAGTGCCTGCAAGAGATTGCCCTCCACCTGACACTTTGGGTGCTTGGCCTTTTTCATCATCGATACTCCCTCCATGGGCATAAGCACCTATGGGCAATGATGTGCAAGTCTTCAACTCTCGCAAGGCATCAGCGGTAACTTGTGGGGGTGAATGCATTATGCAAAAGGCTTTCACATTCGGTGATAAGCTAGCAATAACTGCATCAGAGATGGTTTCCCCTGCATGTCTACCAGATAGCCCAAGATAAATCTGACCATCATAACTTTCGCAGGACAATCCAACCCATATAGGAAGACTTGTTTCCGTTGCGGCCTCAATAGCAGCTTTCAGATCCACGGTCCTGGAAAACATTTCCAAAACGATGAGCTCTACCCCTGCCCCAGCCAGTATCTTGACTTGTTCTCGGTAATCTTCTAGGGCATCTTCATATGATGGGATAATTGCGGGTTGACCCTTTGGTTCGAATGCAGACATAGAGCCCGCTATTACGATCGTGTCTTCAGCATCACAACTTTTTCTGGCATCCATCGCTAGTCTTACCGACTGCTCATTGATTTCCTCTGTTTGTGCGGATAGTCCCCCAGTTGCCAACGTAGCTCGACTGGAAGAAAAAGTATTAGTAGTGATGATTTCAGCGCCGGCAAGGATATAATCTCGGTGTATATCCCGTACCATGTCAGAAAATGTAATGTTAGCATCAGCTGACCAGGAACTGCTGGAATCTATGGTAACCCCGCGCCGTGATATCTCCGTTCCAGTCCCACCATCCATAATGACGATTCTCTTAGCATCCAATTTATCTTGTAGAGAACGGGCTAGAGCCATACTGAAGCCTCCCATGAAAAGCTAATTCATGCCTAGTAATATGGTCTGGGTCATTGGATTCGAACCAACGGCCCCTTGCACCCCATAAAAGTAAGCCTCTATCTCCGTGTGTAAGTCAGTGTACCCCACTGAAGGTATTTATGCCTGAATCGTATGCTCGTGTAAATGACTGTTAATCGGCGTTGTTGTACCTATTGTTGTACTAACCCCACAACAATCGCTTCTAGATTTCTCGCCCTTGGATTTACACTTGTTAATCAAATGTGACGCTGCCAAGAGAGAAACAGTTTCCAAGAATGTGTCGTTTTTGCCCACAACGGTAAGTGCCTGTTTCTGGGCATGACGCATGTTGCTGCACGGCATCCCCCTGACGGGTTATAATTGGGTGAGGAAGGATATCGAACATTTTTCATGGCCCACAAAGGAACATCAGAACTAGGAATCCAGGAATTCGTAATTAATCTGGAGACACAATCTGATCTAAGCAAAGTGACAAACCTACCAAGGATGAGTGATTGGATCTGACCGGAGGTTTCATGGGCATCGAATACCTTCAATGAAAACTTCAGAAGTATGCAAGAGCCAGGGACTGGGAGCAATATCATACGCTAAAGAATCTGTCGATGACGTTGGCAGATGAGGCTGCAAAACTAGTTGAGATATTTCAATGGCTTACACCAGATGAATCAACAGCTGTTAGAGATTCACAGTCTCAGAAACAGTCCGTTGAAGGCAAACTGGCTGACATACTTAACTATAATAGTGCGTTTAGCGGACGTGCTCGACATAAACCTTGAGCATGCAATCGTGAACAAGATGGAGAAGAACAAGCCTAAGTATCCTGCTACGGCCCCAATGAACCCCAGATCAAAGAGAGTATAAGATGCCCAATGTTATTCTCGAGCCGATAGCAGATAATGCTGCTAGGCAAAATTACCAAGCCACCATAGAATCCACCGTAGCTCTTTCAGTCATTCAAACTCATGTATCCCTGTCAGTTATCGAGAAATTGACCATATCGGGGAATGGTGAGGAGGTGTGCGTTTGGGGAGTGAGATCAACTCATAAAAAGGCGTGGGAGCGCACCCGCGAAGGAGACGTAATTCTATTCTCTCGACAGAATAGATTATATAGCGAGGCCACTGTAATCACAAAGACTAACTGCCCTGGACTAGCCAGGCAACTGTGGGGGTTGTCCAATG
>Ga0114996_10001533_pt1 | contig 30967 bp, 22 predicted proteins | sample ArcticOcean_MG_C_4_FD_87039 | JGI IMG/M metagenome (GOLD analysis project Ga0114996, IMG submission 87039) | Marine microbial communities from western Arctic Ocean - ArcticOcean_MG_CB4_134 | ecosystem: Environmental > Aquatic > Marine > Oceanic | place: Arctic Ocean: Canada Basin | collected... | reverse complement strand
TTCAGAATGTCATCCCAGGAATGCAAGCTGCATTTATTGATGTTGGGCATGAAATAAATTCATACTTACCCGTCTGAGAAATTGATAATTCAGATAATATTAAAAAGTTATCAGTCTCTGATGATGATGATGATGAAAACAATAAATCTAATCATATAAAACAGAAGAATGATTTTAATCCAGAAAAGGATTTAAAAATAAATGATAATATATTTGTTCAAGTAATAAAGGAACCATTTAGTGGAAAAGGTCCAAGAGTAACAACTGATATTTCATTTGCTGGGAGCCTTCTTGTCCTTGTGCCAAATCAAAATTATATTGGAATTTCTAAAAAGATATCAGATAAATATGAGAGAAGAAGACTAAGAGAAATTATAAAAAGAAAAGAAATTAAAAACTTTGGAATTATTTTAAGAACAAGCGCTCAAGGTAAAAATGAGAATGAAATATTCAAGGATCTTAAAAAAACTCTAAATGAATGGGATAAAATAAATTCAAAAAATGATGAGACAGTACCATACTTAGCATACAGGGATGAAGAAACACCAAATCAAGTTATAAGAGACTTGCTTACAGATGAAATTTCTAATGTTTATATAGATTGTAAAAAAACATATAATAAAATTTATACCTATTTAAAAGACACCAATAAAAAACATCTGGATAAATTATCCTATTATAAGAAAAAGGGATCTATCTTTCAGGTGGATGATATAGAAAATCAAATCCAAAAATCTCTAAAAACAAAAGTTTGGCTTAAAAGTGGTGGACATCTAGCGATTGAGCATACCGAGGCAATGGTTGTAATTGATGTAAATAGTGGAAGATTTATCGGAAATAAAAAACATGAAGAAAATTCATTGAAAGTTAATATAGAAGCAGCACGAGAGACAGCACGTCAATTAAGATTAAGAGATATCGGTGGCTTAATTGTAATAGATTTTATTGATTTAGTTAAACAAGAAAATAGAAAAAAAGTATATTATGAATTAAGAAATAATTTAAAGGGTGATAGGGCAAAAGTATCTTTAGCAGATTTTTCAAATTTTGGACTATTAGAAATGACAAGGCAACGGATAAGGTTAGATTTGCTCCACACTGTTAGCGATAATTGTCCAACATGTAAGGGGCTTGGTTTAATTCCATCAAAAGAAACACTTCTTACTAGCATTGAGTGTTGGTTAAAAACCTTTAAGACTAAATCAAGAGACAGGAGATTTGTAATATATCTTAATCCAAAAATATATGAATATTTTAAAGAGACAAAACACAGTGAGTTAAGGGGATTTATGTGGAAGAACTGGCTATTACTTGATCTGAAATCTGATGAGAATCTATCTCCCCACCAATTTAAAGTATTTTCAAAGAGACAAAAAAAGTTTGTTACTGAAGAAGTTTAATCTTGTTTCACTTAAATAAATAGGATAAATTTTCTTCTTAAAAATAGGATAGCTATGCAAGCATTAGTTGAACATAAAGGAAAACAGTTTTTAGTAGAAGAAAATCTAGAACTAAAACTCCCATATTTAAGTGGGAAAATAGGTGAAAAGATTCAAATAGAAAAAATACTCTATACTGACGATTCTAAAAAGAAGGAGTTTGGAAAACCATATTTAACAAATTTCTCGATTTCTGCAAAAATATTATCTCATGGAAAAGATGATAAGGTTATTGTATTTAAAATGAAACGCAGGAAAGGCTATCAGGTTAAAAATGGCCATCGTCAAAATTTTACAATGGTAAAAATAGAAAAATTTAAAAAAGCAACTGCAGCTAAAAAAATAAGTGCATCCAAGGAAAAAATAGTTGCACCCAATCCAAAAAAAGCGAGTAAATAATGGCACATAAGAAGGGTGTAGGAAGTACTAAAAATGGAAGAGATAGTAAACCTAATTTTTTGGGAGTCAAGTCAGCTGATGGGCAGACCATATCTGCTGGATCCATCATTGTCAGGCAAAGAGGAACTAGAATTTTTCCAGGGAACAATGTCTCAAAAGGAAAGGATGATACTTTGTTTTCTTTAATTGATGGTAAAGTCAAATTCCAGAGAAAGGGAAAAACAAAAAAACAAGTAAGTGTTCTACCTCTTGACTCTAAATAAATTATTTAAAAAATATCTTCTTATAGCTGTAATATTTCTCTCTTTCATATACTCCAATGCTATTTCTGGGTTTATAAATGATGAAACAGATGGAGAACCAATAGCATTCTCGACTGTGACAATATCATATCTTGATTCAGATAAAATTTTAAGGGGTACCTCTACAGATATTGATGGGTACTATATCCTAACAAATCTTAATCCAGGTGAATACCAACTTAATATTTCAATTATAGGCTATGGATTATATGAAGAATTAATTACTATTGTTCAAAAAAATTTAAGAATCAATATTTCTTTATTTCCTGAAGCCATTAATCTCAATGAAATTAATGTTTCAAGTGAAAGAACTAGATTTGAGGAGAAGGTAGAAATTAGCCGAATCAATATTACTTCTAAAGAAATAAAAATGATTCCTGCATTTGTAGAGCCAGATATATTTAGAACGCTTCAATATTTTCCTAGTGTTAGCTCAGCAAATGATTTTAATGCTGCTCTTATCGTTAGAGGTGGGAGTCCAGATGAGAATTTAATTCTCCTTGATGGAACCCAGATATATAATCCCTATCATGTCGGTGGAATATTTTCAACATTTAATGCTAATTTAATTTCTGACACTGAGTTTTTAGCAGGAGGTTTTCCTGCTCAATATGGAAATAGACTCTCTTCTGTTCTTTCGATTACATCAAAAGAAGGAAATTCAAAGGAAGGAAAATTACCTAAAAATTGGAAAATAAAAAAATACTGGGATTATAATGATATAAAAGCAGATGTAAGCCTACTTTCTTCAAAAATATCTGCTCAAGGGCCAATTTATAAGGGATCATGGATATTTACTGGAAGAAGAACATACTTTGATAAATTTGTATCTGCCTACAATTCTATGCGAGGAAATGATAACCCATTTGTGTATTACTTCTGGGACACCCATTTAAAAATTCAAACTACACCTCTTAAGTATAATAAATTTATATATAGCCAGTTTAATGGATCAGATAACCTCTCTGTTAATATATCAGCAGAAGATTTTCCAAGTGTGAACTTTGATTGGAACTGGATTAACTCTACAAAAAGCTTAGCATGGAATTTTTTCCCAAATTCAAATTATACTGTACAGACAATGCTATCAACGACTGAATATAATTTTGATGTTGGCTTTGAGCTTGATTTCTCATCAATTGAGCAGGATGTAGATGAATACTGTGATTCATTAGGAGAAGTCTCTGATGATACTACATTTATAGCTGATCTAACATATGACCTTGACAATAAGGTGAAGGATATTAGCCTGAATCAGGATATTAAAGTTTTTATCAATGATAATCTTGATATGGAATTTGGATGGGAATCTAAACTTCTTGAGATGAACTACGTAGAAGAATTTGCTGGGCAGCAAACATACAAAAATGATGAGAACCCAAGAATAAACAGCGCATATATAAAAAGTCTATATAAGCCGATTCCTATTATATCATTTGATTTGGGTCTAAGAGTATCAAAATCAAGCTACTATAATAAAACTCTTTTTGATCCTCGAATTGGGCTCAAATATATGGCGACATCAGATCTAGCGCTAAAATTAATGTGGGGAAAATTTACTCAATTTATGTTTACTATTAATCAGGATGAGGAACTGCTTCGTCTTGTAGATTTTTGGCAGGCAATTGGTGAGGATCAGCTTCCCCAGGCCAATCAGCACTATGTATTCGGTTTAGAATACTGGATATCTGATGGAAATACCTTTACGCTGGAAACCTATTATAAGCCATACTCAAGATTATATGACATCAGTGTGGTTTACACTGATATTACAGATGAGTCTTCTTTTTTCACTGAAGGTAAGGGTGAAAATTGGGGTATTGAACTTCTCTATCAATTTAATAAAAATAAAATTAATGGCTGGCTTGGATACTCTTATTCCTACATCAATCGAGAAATTGATTTAAATCGTGATGCTATTATTCAGGAAAGTTCTGAAAATTATCCATCTAACTACAGCAAGCCACACTCACTTAATTTTGTTTTAAACTATAAATTAAGTGAAAAGAAGAATACATACTTGGGTTTTGCAGGAGTATTCTCTAGTGGCGCTCCATACACGCCGGTAATTGGAAAATCCTATTACACGAGCATTGAGCAATATGGAAGCTTAGAGCAGCCCTACGCCTATTTAGCAAATATCTATGGAAGTAGAAATAGCGCCAGATATCCTATGTATTTTAGAACGGATATCAGTTTGACAAGGGATGGAGAGCTATTTAAAAAACCACTTCAATGGAAATTCCAAATTGTTAATCTTACAAATAACTTTAATGTTCTTTTCTATAACTGGAATCACTATTCGTCACCATCCAAGGTTTCAGCTATTAGTATGTTCCCTCTAATACTTACATTTGGAGTTAATTTTGAATTATAAAAATACTATCCTTCAATTTTTATGTTTAATCCTATTTTCATCCTGTGTAAAAGAACTAGATATTACAGAATTTACAGATCAGTATGGGAGCTTTGAACAGGAGCTTAGGATCGAAGCACTGATGCTACCTCAGGATCAAACTGCAATTATAAGAATAGATAATACCATTGCAATTGATGATGAAACTCTGTTTAATTGTGAGGATGATAATGGTAATTGGATTGCTTCAGGTTGCATATGTGGAGATAATGACGGACAGGTTTCAGAAGAAGTAATCTGCCCACAGGATTCCGTCGATTGCGGGTCTATTGGTGGATTGTGGATAATCACTGAAACTAATCCATCTATTGATGGTTACTGTAATATTAACGTTATTGAGGAGGCTAATTGTTTAAGTGAATCCTTTGACTTAAAGTGGTCAGTCATTGATGATCTCGGGGAGGATGGAGTAATTGGTGATCCAACAGATGAAGATGAAGATGGTGATTTTGAGGAGCCTAGCTCTGGTGAGGGAAATGGAATCCCAGATTGTGGAGAGCCAAATGTAGATGATCTGGAAGAAATTACTGAAAGTGGATTAATTCATGAAAATGATTGCGGGATTGTTCAAATAACATATAATAATAGTGACACCTGTAGTTTTGAATACAGCGAATCAGCTGGAACGGTATATGAAGGAACTGGCCTACTGGAATTTTCAGATGGATCTGGCTGCCAGGAGGGCGAAATACTCTTTGATGGTAGTGAGCTAAGTGATCTTTATTATGATTATGGCGCATGGATTCCAAATAACTGCAGCGAGGACTTCTTCACTAAATATGAGAATGGATCTTATAGCCTCTATATCGAGTGTGGAGATAAAATTATCAGGAGCAAAGAACCAGAGACCATTCCATATCCTGTTGTATTTGTCGATGAGAGTGATTTAAATACGGATGGGGTGGGCAGCTGTACGGATGAAGCAAATATCTATGAATGTTTAAATAATTTTCAAGTGGATGATCTGGAATTTACACTGGGTGAAGAGAATAGATTGAAATATGTTTCAACAGATATTCTCTATCAAGCCGTTCAATATTTTGATCCATACTACGCATGTTTTTTTGGTGGAGAGGCGAGCTGGACCTATTACCATGGACACCCAGCTGTTGCATACCCCCCCTCTGCTGAAACAAATTATTTTCCTCCAGGGAATGACCCTATTATTTTTACTAGCGAGGAGATTGTGACATCTAATGAAGATATTGGATGCTACCAGTATAGAATGTTCACTTTTTCTGAGGGATATTCAAACTACTATTTTTGGTCTCAGCTAGATTTAAAAGATCCTATTCGAAGTAATCTTAGGGAAGGTCAAGATGGATCCGGAGAGGTCGTGATTGGCGGGTTTGGTGCAATGAGTGGAGAGACAATTAGCTTTAGGGTGATTGATTAATTCCAATTAATATTGGTTGGTATTATTTGATTAAAATTAATTAAATCACTTTCGACTTTCAATTCACTATCAAGAAACTGGCACAAAACCTCTAGCCTTAATTCAATATTATTTAGCTCAAGTAATTTTTGCTTATCCTTATTTTCTAAAGGCAGTATTAGAGAACCTAGATTAGTCAGCATCTCAGTTGAAATCATTGAGGTGTCTATAATATTTAAATTAATATTTTCATTTGAGTTTCCTACAAGAGAAAGAAATTTATTAATTAACTTTTTTCTTTTAAGCACTTCTTGAGTAACGGTATCATTATCTTGAATTAAATCAAGATTAGCAACATTGTAACTCTTAGTTTTATTAATGTTAGTTATCCTAACTTTACTAACTCCGGATGCAATTAAAGTATAATTACCATTATCTAATCTCTTTGACTCAATAATATAGCAGAGTGTGCCAATATTATAAAATTCAGACTCTGAATTATTTTTTTTTAAATTAACACAAAATAGTTTATTGGTTTCTACTATATCAGACACCATTTCCTTATATTTAGATTCAAAAATATTGAAGCTGTATGCTGTTTTCGGAAACATTACAAAATTTGGAAGTGCAAATACAGGTGCGCTTCCGGTAAATGACTTTAATATCTCTTTATTCTCAATCATCATTATTTACTTGCTCCCTTGATGCTGAAATATTTCTTATTAATCCGCTATACTTTGTCCTTTTTACTGCACTATTTTTAAAAATTCTTCTATATTCCTTTTCAGATAAGTTTTCCCAATAGCTATAATCCTTATCCTTTAAAGAATGTTTATCACAAAAATCTTCTTCTGTAGTATTAACAGAAAACTTAATATTCCATGGACATACATCCTGACATACGTCGCAACCAAAAATCCAATTGTCTAGATTTATTAAATTTTCTTTTTCAAACTCTCCTCGCTTTTCGATTGTCACATATGAAATACATTTATTTGAATCTAATTGATGTGCGTCAACAATAGCACCTGTAGGGCACTCATCAATACATAGGTTGCATGTCCCACACAAATCTTCAGTAAATGGAGAGTCATATACTAATTCTCTATTTATAATAAGTTCACCTAAAAATATCCATGAGCCAAATTCTTTTGTTATCAAATTTGTATGCTTTCCAATCCATCCAATCCCCGCTCTCTGTGCCCATGCCTTCTCCATTATTGGAGATGTATCCACGCAATAATATCCATTTACAGAGCTATCTGCATCATTAATTTTTTCTAATAGCTCTTTTAATTTTGATTTAATAATGATATGATAATCTTTCCCAGAGGCATAATTTGAAATATAGGGTGGGGAATGTCCATCTTTCGAATTTCCATTAAAATAATTTATAGCAACAGAAATCACAGATTTAGACTCGCTGTAATAATTGGAGATGTTTGTCCTTTTTTCTCTATTGGTTGTCATCCAATTCATAGTGGCATGGTAATCTTTATCTATCCAATTATCTAAATAAGTTCTATCTTCAGGATAATACTGGACTCTTGCAATCCCAACTTTTGAAAAGCCAATAGACGAACATTGATTTTTTATAAACTCTGTAAATGAAATAGTATTCAAATTATAATTTCGTATATAAGTCTTTTACCTGTGCCATAAGTAACTTATCACTATCATTTTTCATTTGAAGTGTCATCGCTTTTGTTACTATCTTTTTTGCTTCTTGATATTTACTTTTTTCATAGTATGATTTTGCAAGCCATAAATAATGTCTAATATCATTAGGATTTGCCTCCATGGCTTTTTTGAAAAAAATAATTGCCTCATCAAAAGATCCTTTTGGAGGTGTTGCATAAATAGCGCTTGCAATGGTCCTCTCATACCACGCTAAATCAGCAATGTTATAGTGCCATCTTCCCATAAGATGATAGCTGCCATCGTATGTCGGATCTATTTCAATTGCCTTGAGACCATATTCTCTAACCTCATAAGAATTAATAATTTTTTGTTTTGTACCCTCAAGGACTCCTTTCTTACCAATGATAACAGCATACCAATGGTTTGCTTTCGCTGATAGAGAATCTAGCTCTAGAGCTTTCTTTGCATAGGGTAATGCTTTATCGATATTCTGTTTTTGAATATCTACGTTTGAAGTTTGATCTGCAATATCAAAATGTGACCTTGCCAATCTCCATAGGATCTCAATATCATTTGGGTCATTATGCTTTTCGCATAATTCTAGTGCCTCTTTAAAGTTACTATTTTCCTGCAACTCATCTATCTCTCTATTATAATTATTATCTGAAAAAAGAAGAGAAAGAAAAATCAAAATTGATAGGTTCTGGGTAAAATAGTTACTATTCATTTTAATCCTCTAGTAAGTTAAAATTTTTCAAAATATATTATTTTTAATTCTCTATTTGAATATTCTTTTGTATTATTCATCATTTCATTGTGAATATAATTTTTAGAGATATCATTGAAATCTATTTCTAACATTATATTTTTACCGACAATCAAGCGAACCCCGGCATTTAAGTATCCTTTTCCCTTACCAAATAAATCATACCCAATATCAGGGTCATTATCATTTAGTGCTGTATCATACTCCAGAAGAATAGAAAAACTTCTATTTATTTCTTTATCGATACCAAAAAATAAATTGAGATCCTGATCTTTAAATATAACATTGGGGTCCTGATCCTCAATGGGATCTGTCTCCCATGTATTTTTATTTAATCCCACATGTAAACCTAAATTTCCAAATAAAGTCCAATTTTTACTTGCTACTATATACCATCCCCATGCTTTTTGCTCGTATCTCTGAAAATTTACTATAGTATTATCTCCATCTTGATATCTATTTAAGAATCTACCCTTACCCTGGGTGTCTAATCCAAGCACAACCGCTGGGACAGCCTCCGTCTCCTCATATACTCTATACTTAATTTGTACTTCTGGCATTGGTTTGTTGAAAGTTAATTTCTCCTCACTAATAAAATCTTGAATCCCGTATGATAGTCCTATATAAAAATTATCTGTTATTCCAACTGAGAGCCTAGGGACAATTCCACCATCCTTAATAAGCAATGATTCTAGAGTAAAAGATCCCTTTGGCAAGGTCCCACAGGTAGGGATTGTAACTAAATCAAGGGGAGGATACGGTTGCTCAGCTTGTGAGAAAATTAAAGCTAGAAAAACAAAAATATTTAGATAATACTTCATCTGTTACCTACTATAATTTATTATCAATCTATTACTAATAATATATATTTTAAAAATAAAGTTATTTTAAAAATTCTCTGATTTTTCTTGTACCCTGAAACCAGACCTCTCTAATTAGATAATTATTCTCATCATAGTTTAATGTAATATGTCCAATATAGTTATCTCTTGTTGACTTTATCCCATAGAAAACAGGTCGATTTGATTTATTGTAGACTATCTCGGTAATATAGTTTTCATGAGTATAGAATCTATCTCCAAACAAAAATTGAATGAAGCGATCTGCTGTATTGTATGATGTAAAATAAATCTCTTTTAGTATTGTCTGATCTCTAAATTCAGAAATAAGGAGTAGATTACTTTGATCGTCATAATGAAATAGCTTGGTAAACTTTATACTATCTTGATCAAACCAATGAATGGATGAAACTTGATTCTTGATGTAAGTTACATTTAAATAATCTAATTCAATTTCATCTTCGAATGGTGTAATATCATAGAACATAGAGTTTATATCAGGATATTGAAATTGACCATGCAAATTAGTATAAATTAGAATAACTATTATTAATGTAGTTTTAATTAACATCCTCATTGAAGTTAAATTAATATCTATTAGAATGAAAGAAATACGGGGAGATGGTCAGAAATTAATTTTTCATAATTTTCATAACCATTCATATACTCGCCCATTTTTATTGTCTTGATTTCAAAAGTAGAGTTCTTCGATAAAATCTCTTTTGTAATAAGAATATGATCTAAAAAACTATAATAGGGTTCTTTTGGGTACGATGCTTGTGATAAATCATTGACAATTTTCTCTGTTGTAAAATAAAATCTATCATCATGTAAAAATGGATCGAAACAATGCTCTCCAAAACTATCCTTTAAATCATCATTCCAATCACCTAATACTATAAAATTTGAATATCCATTATTGATATCATCTAATAGATAATCATAGAGCATTTTTGAAGCATTTTTTCTTCTATTTAATCCTGAGTCACAACACTTCATATGCAAATTAATTATACTATAATAAGTTGAATCAGAATATCGGAATAAATCTGCTCGTAGTGGGGGCCTGCCGGCAAAATTATAATCATTATCTGCAAATGGCTCAACTTTTCTAACTAATGAAAATTTATTCCTTTTAAATATAATTGCTTGATTCATAAATGAAGAATGCTCAGAAATAACATAATCATAATTAGGGAGTTTTTCTATAAGTTTTCCAAACCATCCAACTTCCTTTATTTCTTGAAAGGCAATCACATCAACATTAAAATCCTGAATTGCTTCACTTAGCGCCTTTATGGTGTTTTCATCTGCTGTTGGAAAAAACTCACAATTCCATGTAATAATATCAAATTTTTCATCACTCCCTAACACAGGAAATGGCCAATTATCCTCTTGGCTGTTACTGTAAAATATTTTTTTATCTTCTTCTGATATAATCTTTCTATTAACATCAAATATATTAGAATCAAACAGCTGATATAGTTTATCTAAAGCAATATTCTCTTTTTCTGTGATCCAATCTCTAAGTTCATGGTCGGGATAAAAATCATCCAGAAGTAATGTCTGAGACTGATTATTCTTTACCATAAACTCATATCCGCTGTACTCTCTATCTATTATATTAAGAGATAAGTGCCCAAAAGAAGTTCCATTTCCATAATTCTGAATAATATCAACCCCAGAGTTTGGATCCTTCCATGGGACTCCATATCCTTTGCTAAAACCTCCAGAGACAATCAAGTCAACATTATTTGAAAAATATCCCATCTGAATTGCATTTAGATTTCTAAAATTATCCTCAATTTTTTGATTTTTAATATCGAAGATGAAATTATTATATATTTCCTCTCTGTCCCATGGTACCCCCGCACTTGTTAATACGATAGTAACATCTGACTGCTCTTTAACTATAGGAACCCAATATTCTAGACTCTCCTTAATTCCCTTTACATTTATATTTATCATATTCTCTGGTAGAACTTTTAAAGATAATTCAGAGTCTATAATTCCCAATATCCCAAATTTAATTCCATCAATTTCTTTAATTATATATGGACTAAAATTTTTGCTCGTTAAATCACAGCCATCGCACTCTAGATTACTAATTAAAAATGGAAAATTTGAATTCTCCACTAATGCATTTAAATTTTTTGATCCATATACAAAGTCATCAGGGCCCAGGACTGCGGCTGTGTACCCAATTTTATTCATATATTCTACAATTGTTCTACCACCATCCACCTCAGATATGGGATGCCCCTGAAAAAAATTTCCTGCATCAAAAATCAAAGAGTTTTCTATATCTATATTTTGTTTGATATACCTATAAAATCCAGCGCCACCTATTATTGTAGGTGGAAATTGAGGATTCATAAAGTATGCTTTCTGAGATGAAATAGAACCATGGAGATCATTGGTTGTTATTAAATCTATATTTATAATTTTATTTGACAATAAAATAGAGTAGGTAATAAATAAAATAAAAATGCTTCTAATTTTCATAATATCATTTAAAGTTATATGTTAATGTTCCTAATAATAGAATGTTTGAATCATTAATAATATCAAGATCTGGCCGAAACTCACCATCTACAGGAAAAAGGTCTGGATAGCTATATCTTATATGACGGTATCTTACTCCATAATCAAAAGTAATTTTTTTAAATGTTATTCCACTTCCACAAGAAAAGGATGAGATTGATGATATGTATGGTTTAAATTCTGAAGTTCTATATCCAACGCTAAATCTTAGAGGTATATTATTAATGGTATAGTGCTCTATACCTAAACTAAATCTCTCATAGGACTCTAGTGAGGACTTCTCATATTTATTAAATTCATAATTAATAATAAAGCTATAGGCATCATGTTCTTTATCAAGTATTGAAAATCCTAAACTTATTTTTTGTGGTATTTCTATGTCAGATGTCTTCAATGAATTGTGGAATGTCAACAGATTAATTCCTAATTCATTTGAAGCATAAGAAGCTCCCAAAGAGTCTAAAATACTTTCATTAGAAACTTTCTTTCTTACTATCGCGCTATTTTGAAAGGAAAAGCTAAATAAATACTGATCATATATGATACTAGAGCCAATAGTTAAAAAATTGGAGCTATTTAATGTGTAATCAATATCATATGCGGGTAAACTTGATAATTCATTACTATCCTCAGTAATAATTGTCCCAATCAATAGAGATGTATCAATATGCGCACTTTCTTCAATGTCACCACTTAGTATACTGTTATAAGATAATCCAAAAGATCCTCTAATCTTATCGCTCATCTCCCAGCTAACTGAGGAGCCCATCCCAAGTAAATACTGAACTCCTTTCGAATTAAACACATGATAACCTAACAATGGGTCCCGTGAGAAAATCTGTCCATCATTTGATGAGAGTTGACCTCTAACCTCTTCCTCATAGGTAAAATTATATGATTTGTAGGGTGCGAAAGATGCTCCTAAACCTATATTAAAATTATTTAAAATAATTTTATTAAATTTAATGGCAATAGAATTAAAATTAAATAGTGATGAATTTTTAACATAATCAGATTCAGTTAAAAAATCACCAAACGAATCTTTCATAACCAAACCTCTTCTTTCAAATCTAGAATCAATAAAAGCAGTTTGACTTATTAAAAATCCAACATTATTGTCTCTTGATAAATTAGATGGATTGAAAAATATAGAATAACCTGATCTTTCCGTAATCTGAGAGCAAGAGGAAAGAGCGAGAGAATGTGCGCTGTACGCATCAAAGCTGCTCCCTATTGCCGATTCATAGTAGCTCTGCGAGCTTGCAGTATTAAAAAGGAATAGAATGATTAATAATCTAGAATGCATAGTTCACCTGAATTTTATAATCTGATTGACTGTTGTTCTCCAATGGGTTTGTAATCCAGTAACCTGATTCAGTCTGCGCTTCAGTGATTGTAGTATTTTGAAAGTCATTGGTAAATGAATATTTTAAATAAATAGATAAAAGGTTAGTTGGACGATATCTTATTGAAGCCCAATTATGTATCGCTCCTTTTGTCGAGTCGAAAATTCTAAAATCAGTATCTTCAATGTACCAAATAAATCCTTTTATAAAAGCAGTGCCACCCTTAATGGATATTTTATTATCCATATTATGTACAAATGAAAACCCTAGAGTAACATCAGGGGCACTGATATCTCCAACAAGCATATCTGATGAGATTGGGTTATCTGTTAATCTTGGCCTAGGAGAAAAAGTCGTGTATCCTCTTGCATATAATAACTCAAGATTATCATAATTTGATAACCTTAATACAAATCGAATCCGAGTTTCTCTTGAATCAAATGGGCTGGGATGAAAAATATTAAATTGACCTCGACCCGAAAATTTTTGTCTTAAATAAATGCGGTAATTAAATACAGGTCTCCACTCAAAATTAAATACAGTTCTATAATATTTTGTATTATCTGCCTTCCTGTTCCAGGTATCAAGCTCATATCTCAATACGACAGACCGATGTATTTGGTAGCGTGAGGAAAAATAAATTCCTTCCTCTGACTGTGGTTGTGGATTCCCAGAATATAGGAAACCATAGACTGGATCCTCTAGCCAATAGGTATCTTCAAAAATAGATGTTTTATATCGTTGATAATTTGAGAATGATCTTTGATAGGGATTGTCAAACTCTAAATCATAGTTTCTATATAATAATAAAAAATTTATATTATCATATTGTGTGTAGGCATTTAATACCATGGCCTTAGGATCATCACCAAACGATAGAACTGAATCCTTGACGCAATCAAATTGATTTCTTAATATATTTCCAAAGGATTTGTCCTCTATCCAATCAGAAATTCCAAGACAATTATACTTTGGCATTTCAGCTATTTCACCTTGAAAAACAATATTATTAAATGTTTTTGAAAAATCCATTCCTATTACTTTTCTATATGATTTTGCATCATCCCAGACTGATCTGATACTAAGTGGAGCATTATGGTACATTGCAGCTATTTCTGGGTCTGCAGAGTTTGTTATGTAGTTTAAATAGAATGCATCACCAGAATAATCATCAAAATCTGACGTATCATATTCGGGGTTCGCATCATCCTCAGAGCCTAAAATTGTTTCAATTGGCCGCGGAATAATATATTTATCGTATAAACTTCGATAGAAAGTAAATCCTAAATAATTTGCTCCTTTTCCCAGACGAACATTCCATCCCATTGTTCTCTCCATAACAGAAGAGACCAGATCGCTATATATCTTTGTAGAGTCTCCGTTTATCCCCCACTCCAATCTTGGTTGCATTACAATTAAACTGGTAAATGATTCTAAGTCTTTATTTATAATGGCATCTCTAGGGCTCTGTGATCTAAAATAACTTAGTCTCATCCAATCATTTGAAAGCTGCAGAGCAACTCCATTTAAAACATATTGAGAGCTTCTGGTAAGATCAGATTTTACCCCATCGTTTCTCTTTGAGTATCCATATCCACTTCTTCGTGGACTAAAATAATCAGTTGCCTCCATTACAATCCCTTGTCCAAAGGATGCCGTGAAGTTTCCAATAATCATTCGATCTAGTTGAATCCCCGTATCGTAAATTGGCAGATACCCTAATTCAATAAATTTTTTATCGGTAAAAATATTTTTTGCCTCACCCATATTTTGCTTATAAATCATTCCAGTTTTTAAAACAACCTGATTCTGAGCAAATAAATACGATGAACTAATTCTATGAAATTGTTCGGGTTGATCTGAGTAGTAGTGCTGCACACCCTCACCATCACTATCAGGGTTTGTTGTTATTGGTGTTGTCCTAATTAAAGATGAAATCCTTAGATGAAACTTGCTTTCAATTTTTTTATTAAAATCAACAAAATCAATTAAATTTTTATATCCATAGTAACTAATTCCAGGAGAATTTTTTAGTTCAAAGGTTCCATCAATTCTACCTCTTTTTTTCTGTGTTAATACAGCGTTTGCATCTAGTGGTGTAATATTGGGAAGTGAGATAATATCATCATAATTCATAAAGTTAATATCCCTAGGCTCAAAATATCGATCTAACCAAGTATCAGAGAGCCCCTCAGAATTTCCCTCACTATAAAACCAACTCTCTAGTTTGTAAGATGAGGTAAAAAAATTGATTTTACTCTGATCTTGATCACTTGTAAAAATGGAGTCGACCTCCGCTTCTTGAGAAAATAATAATGTAAAGAAAAGTATCTTTGGTAGGCTCTTCATTAGTAATGCATTCCAAAGTTAAATTGATGCGTCCCTGGGAGCACATGGTGAGTTAGGTAGCCATAAGAAATAGTAAAATTATTTTTTTCTACATTAAAACCACATCCAAATCTATTAGGGTTAATTTGAATTCCAGTATTTAATGATAAATATTGATTAATTTGGTATTGTAGTGCTGTTCTATATTGAGCGTCATGATATCCAAGAAGTTGTTCCATTGTAAATGATACTTCCATTGCATCATTAGGTATGGTTGTAAGGCCTATATGAATTTTTCTTGGTAAATTTTGAATAGACATGCCCTTCCCAATAATCGGTGAATTTATATTTTTAATAAATACACCTATTCTGTTTTTCTGTCTCAATGAACCTAAGAAACCAATATCTGCTCCGATAGCGCTAATCATTTCACTATTTATGCCATCACTTCCATCACCGCTAACTCCTGCTGAACTTCCAAAATGAATCATATGATAATTAGCTGAAATTCCAATTGCTAGTGAAGAATTTTTATCCTTAAGTAAATTAATCCCTGTTACAATACCAAATAGATCCTCATCTAGAAGCTCTATATTATTATTATTTACTGATAAGGATGAATATTTAAAGCCAAAATTTATTTTGAATTTGCTAATTATAATTCCAATTGAAGATAGTGGCAAATAATCTTGACTATATAATTTCGAATGTCCTATAGAAAATCTATTCTCTTCTAATTCTGCTAGTGTCGCAGGGTTATTATATAGTGACCAGCTACCACCTCTGTTTGATACAACGGCGCCTGCCAATGAAGATGACTGTGCTGTGTTAAAGGTATAATCACTTAGCCCTTGAGATAGAAGCGCAGATAAAAACAAAAATACTATTAGTGTGTGTTTCACTGATTAACCCCAATTACAATAGGAGCAATATCCGTATATGTTTTTGATGTAGAAAAATCATATGCCTCAATATGCATAAGATAGGTTCCGGGAGAAACAATCTGGCCCAAATGATCCCTCCCATCCCATGATGATCTGTCTGAATTAATCCAAGTGCTCTGATCATTTGGATCTACTGGATTTACACCGTTGTACCATATCCCGGCGTCCTCGATATATTTATCGACAAGTGATGTGATTAATCTACCTGAAAGATCAAATATCCGAATAATAACCCTAGAATTACCTGGATGGCTGTAGCTGAAATCAAGAGTTTCACCTAGTGATGGAATAAGCACAAAAGGCTCTGGCTTAATAATAGCTAAATTGATTGAACTGTCTTGAACAAAGTACCCACCTATCTCTTCAATGATGGTAATATCAAATTCGTACTCAACGGTAATATCCCAATCAGAAATTATATCTAACTGAATATCATCATCACAAAAAACTCCAACTTTTCCTGTCACTTGAATTATATAATTTCCATATGGTGTATTTCTTAGTTTATTTAAATCTGTCAAAGTAATATCAAATCCATCTTGATATTGATTACTCTCAGGCCAAATTGAAATTTCAATTCTGTTTCCATCTTCATCTGAAATTGTAAACGAGTGTGGCCCTCCATAGGGGGTTACGTCAAAATAATCTACTAAAATGCCCGTGGTTGTGACTGTTTCTTCATAAAGTGGGCACTCTGAAGCTGCCGTAGAGGTTAAACTATATTCATCTTCACAGTCTATTATTTCATCTGAATCATAAGAGCAGTTATGAATAATATCATAAATTATAACTTCAGTTCCAGAGGTTGAATACTCACAGCTTCCATCGTCAATAATCGCATCGGAATTATAGTTTTCTGCAGCTAAATCCGTACACCCAATTTCAACTATTGAAATGATTTCCCAAGACTGTCTCAAATCTTCACTGGTTTCATTGTCTCTTGTTCCATCTTGACCTATTATTCCATTTCCACCAGAGCTCTCTTCATTAGTCTCTTCTAATCCTAAAATCCTTGAAAAAGCATGATAATCATCAGGAACTTCTTCAAAATAAAGTTGCTCACCAGCTTGAGTATCTTCTACGTAGTTACCTATGCCAGTTTTATTGACTGCTCCTTGAATTCCTCCCCAAATAAAGTAATCGACATCTTCGATATTATTTTCTGTATTTCCATTCCATTTAAACAAGATTATACTCTCAGCCGCATCATCTAGTTTATTTGAAGAAAGTCCAAATGAACCACTTTCCGTTTCAATCATACTTTCACTTTCTTCCTCAAATAAAAATAAATCTGGAGTAATATCTGCATAAAATGATGAGTAGTCTTCACTTAGAACCAATAGTAAGGTATCATTTGACTCAATATCTATATTTGGGAATTGTGCGGTAAATCCATTTATAAAATGGGATGGACTTAAATTACTTTCAGTTTGCATCTGGTAATATTCATTATCGTCACAAATATAATAGTCAGATAAATTAATAGGTTCATCTGTTGGATTAATAATTGAAATAGATTCTGCATTATCTGGAGCAATTACTACTCTGCTTAATAATAAATGATTCGGTTCAGTTGCAAAAATAAATATTGGGAAAAGAATTAATATCTTCAAATATATCATATATACAGCACCTACCCTTAACTTAAAAAATTTAATGATAAAAAATGTCAAGCATACTACTTAACTAACAACATCCTTTTGGTGACGATATCCATTGATGATTTATATTGATATATATATAATCCAGAGGGAACAGATTCACCATTCTTACCCTTGCCATTCCAAACTATAGAATATTCTCCTGGTGCAAATGATTTATCAACTAAATCTAATATTAAATTCCCCTTTAAGTCAAAAATAGAGATATTGATATGATCTAAAGAAAGCACCTCAAATTTAATCATTGTCTGGGGGTTAAATGGATTTGGATAATTTTGAAATAGAGTATATTCAGCTGGTACAATTGCTTCATTGCTCAATGGGTCGATAATAGTAATATCTGATTCATATTCAACAGTAACTTGCCACTCACTATTAATATCAAGCGACTCATCATCATCACAATACGCACCAAGCTCTCCTGTTATTGTAACTTCATGTACACCAAAAGGGGTTTCCGTTAAGACATTCAGGCTAGTTTGTGTTATATCAAATCCATCTTGATATTCACTACTTTCAGGCCAAACAACAAAATCTATTTGGTTGCCATTAGCATCCTGTATTGTAAATGAATGAGGTCCATTAAAAGGTGTAATATCAAAGTAATCAATTATAGTACCAGTGGTTGTAACTTGAGTTTCATAGAGTGGGCATTCTCCAGCACTATCAGTACTTAAATCATATTGTCCATCGCAAGTTAACGATTCACCCATATCCTCACCACAATTATTAATAATTTCAGATATTGTGAATGGACCTGAAGTAGTAACCGTTATACTTACCTCATCCGTAGATTCATTGATTTCATCATCCCATACTGTAAGCCTAAATCGAATAATATCAATATCATTAGGTGCCGTAAAAAATGTAATCGCATCCTCTTCATTATCTAATACTACTGCTGTCCCATCAATTTGAACCCATTCATAGGCAATTATTGAACCGTTAGAATCAGAACTAGCACTACCATCTAAAGTTGCAATATCCCCTGGAGAGACAGATTGATCGGAACCTGCATCTGCAACGGGTAAAGTTGGATCCAGATTTGATTGAATATCTATTCCGTATCCACAAGTAAGCTGAACAGCGCCATCGTAGAAAGTTATAGCACCCAAAATACTAAGCTCTTCACCAACCATATCTTCATACTCAGTAAGTTCAGAAGATGGCACCGCTGAATTCCAAAACATCGTTTGAATTTCAGTTCCTTCGGAAGTTGTAATTGTAAGAGCTGTAAATTCTGATGATCCACTCTGATAATACCAATAGTCACTTAACGTTCCCGTAGCATTTGCCCACGTTCCATTCATGGTAAGTCCTTCGCTTCCTGTTACCGTATGTGCTTGTGGCAAATCACTACCAGTGCCAAGAAGTGTAATGGTTGGTTCCGTAATTTCCACATCATCGTTATATTGAGTGACTGTTCCTGTCACTTCAATATAATCACCTCGATTATAAACATATTCTAGTGGAGGATCATTGTAAATTTGTATACCCCTGCCGGATTCATCCTGAATATAAAATTTAGTTTTACTTGGATATAGGAGACCATCTCCAATAGTGACAACGCCAACCACACTTACAATCTGACCATCATAAATTCCAAAATTTTCCTGAATATCATAAATATCTACTTGAGTCAGCATATATACGGTTATATTCACCTCATCACTTGATATATTTCCTCCATCATCAGTAACTGAAAGTTCAAATACTAATTCTGTTGTTTCAGTAACATCTGGGAATGTAAAGGTAACCACTGCCCCTACATCAGTACTTAGAGCAACATCAGGTCCGGATGATTGCTCCCATAAATAAGAAATAATTTCACCATCAGAATCAAAACTTGCACTTCCATCTAATGTAACTAAATCCCCTGATTGTACGGATTGATTTGACCCAGCATTTGCAGTGGGTGCAAAATCTGCATCAGGATCAAATATTTGATCCTGGTTTATTGCTCCAGGTGAATTGGACATAACACTCCATGGAGAGCTATCAACACCTAATCTTCCTATAGATAACCCATCATCGCCTTCCCAAAATTCGTCATCTGAATCATTTGATGTTGCCTCTTCCATTGTTCCGCCAGCCGAATCATCCATAGTTCCTGCATAGGAAACTGCATCCACTAACTCTCCGTTTACCCATAGCTCAATTCCATCTGGGTCACCATTTTGAATGGCATTTGTTGATGGAAATCCGGAAGTGAAATCTACATTTGGAATTGATGACGTTCCAATAACATAAAATCCATAGCCTTGGCTCTCGTCATTCAATGAAACTGTGTCTAAATTATAAGAATCATATTCAGAGTTATTATTTCCATTAATTAGTACAAGGTTTACATTCGAATAAGAACCAGCTGGACCGGAAATTTCTATAAATTCACTTGCATCTGTTCCTGGTTGGTCATAATCAATTTCATTTATAAAAAGTTGGGCAGTAAGTATTGTACTTAATGATGCAAAAATAAGTATCATTTTTTTCATTATTTTCTCCGTGTTTGGCCTTTTATTTAGGGAAGTATTGTTAACTAACTTAAGAAATTTTTATAAATTCCTCAATGGATTAAATGGAGATTTCTATCCCGAAATAATGTGAAAGTCCAAGATGGGAATCTTGCAATGATAATATTGAATAAAGGAATTTATAATTCTTATTAATACTTACCTCTAAGCCAGAGGAGAGGGTGGTTCGCGCTTCATATACTGAACAGCCAAAATTAATTGTAAGGATCTTAATTTTCTGAATAATTCCAAGGTGAAAACCTTGATCATAGGTGCTTGAGTAGCTACAATCTATTAACAGCTCTGTATTGATTCTTGAATTAGAGTATGATAGTCCTGCAGTGTAACTCTGAGGAATCTCAGGATTATTATATGCTAAATTTTTTGCTAAAAATCCAATTCTAAAATTATCTGAAAATATTTTTCTCATGCCAATATCAAAAGTTAACCCATACAGATCTTCAGTAAATAGTTGACTATACTGGAAATGGGAGCCTATCCCAATTCTAAAATTATTTATTTCAAATCCTTTTGATAATCCAAATGATAAATAATGAGAACCTATAATATCCAAGGGGCTATCAGAGGGTGTATCATTATACACCTTAATATCATCCACACCAATGCTGTTGAATGATAATCTAAATTTATTTTTAGAGTAAAAAAATGAATTACCTGAAAAATTTTGTATCCATTTATTTGTTGAAAATGAGACAGTAGAATTTTTATTAGAAGAAATGGCAGGATTATTATATATAGAGTTTTTACTTGCTACACCTGCCCCCGATAGCGATAAGTCACTTGGTGAGGTAAATATATTTACTGCATCAAAGCCAATTGCAAATAAATTAAAAGATATAATAAATAAATAAATACTGTTTCTCATTATAGTTTCGCGGATATACTAATTAAATTGCTTGCTCCTATTTGATTAAATTCAATTGCATAATCTAAATTTATAATTGATTTATTAAAAGATTCAAATTTAATTCCAAATCCTCCTGTAGCCTTAAATAAATTATCTTCTAATTCATCATTCATAATCGCCCACTGGGTTTGTTTTAATCCAAACCTTATAAAAATAGGTGTGGACCTATCTATTCTATATTCAGCACCAAAGCTTGATCGGTGGGATAAATACCCTTGATTAATATCAATTAGTTCATGTTGAAGTAATAATAATAAGGATTCATTTAGAGAGTAAGAAACTCCTGATATTAATTGAGCTGGAATACTGTTTTCACTCTCTTCCCATTTATATTTACCTGATATATTATTAATCTTTATGCCAATATTTAAATTTTCTACCGGTGAGCTAAACAGACCTATATCAAATGAAATTCCATCAGATGATAGGGTCTCATTATCTGATATAGAAAATCTTTGGAATAGTGCCTTTGTATTTACTCCAATCGATAAATATCTACTGAAATTAATCCCAAAAGACATCATGACATAGGAGTCATGGAAACTTAAGTTTTGAGTTAGCTGTTCATTTTGATCGATCCCTATAATACTAGGGACTCCAATATGAACGACGGAGAGACCGGCTCCTGCATTTGGAGGAAGATCCCTTGCAATGCTCAAAACCTGCATATTTACATTATTAGCTACTAATGAAAACAGAGAGCTTCCAATAATAATCCCATCCGTTTTTGAAATTAATGCGGGATTAGAAAATGAGCTAAATCCTTGATTGTAAACAGAGACCATTGATCCGGATAAAGATATGTCTCTTGCGCTTACACCAAGCCTCAGGGCTGAACCAGTATATCCGCCGGCATAGTCAGCAGATAATAGCGAAATAAATAAAATAATCATTATAAATCTAAATATTTTCATTTTGAATTAATCACCATAACATTAAAGAGGTGACTATCTCCACTTGTGTGGGTATACTTTGCTATGTACACTCCATTTGTTACCCTATCCCCAAAATCATTATTTCCATCCCATCTTGTAACTCCTTCTCCATTTATTCTGCCAACTCTATCCATGGCTAAATCATATATAATAATCTCGCCATTAATATTTGATTCTTCTCCACTATATACAAACGTAAGCTGATTTGTTTGATTAAAGTTTAATGGGTTAGGATAGGCATAAAAAGATTTACCAATATTCCCATCAGATGACTCGCAATTAAAAGATTCTCCATCATACACGCAAACCCCCTGAGGGGTTGCTATAAAAATATCATCAAAAAACTCCATGTGCTCTGCATCAAAAACAGATTGTGTTGAAATTTCAGGTGGAAGAACAAGTGTGTCCCAGAGGTCACCAGTCTCATAATTTGCAGTAAAATATAGTCCCTGATCAGATGAAACATACACCTTCCCAGAGCTTGAGGATATATTGAATGTTAGTAAATTTTTATTATCAAGTTCAGTCGAAACATTCCATGTGACTCCACCATCATCTGTGTAGCTTGGGGGTCCCCCATATATCTGTTGAGAACCAGAGTATTGTCTATCCCAGGTGATCGCCCATAAGCGATTAGTGATTCCATCCTCAAGAATTTGATTCTCAAACCCTATTATCCAATCATCATAAAACCCGAATTCGTCAGCTGTAAAATGCTGCCAATTAATACATGATTCTGAATCAATAACACCCTTATTTATACCATTTGCAGTTCCCACCCACAGGGTATCTTCCACTGAATACACGGAGAAAACTTTATGATTATCAAATTCATATCCACAGCCCCCTGCATCAACATAATTTCCAATGGGATTAATTTGATAGGATGACATGTCAATTGAATTACACTCAAGTGTTGTTTGGCTATCCATGGGGAGAGGAACAACCTCCCAAACTGGATTTTCAATACTATAATTAAACCTCCTTAAGGAGCCCGCCCAACTTGCAGCATAGATATAATCACCTAGGATCGCTACTCCATATGAGACATTTTGTATATCGGTTGTTACTGAAAAATTCAATAGAGAATCCTGAGTCCCCCATGATATATAATCATACATCATACATGATTTTTGATTTCCAGCGCAATCTGCACAATTAAGGTTACATTCAAAGTTACTATCATATAATGAATTTGCATCAAAGGTGTCCCAGGCACATGCCCACTTATTCGTATAAGAGGAATTATTTTGATGACTGCTGTCCATTGGCTGAGGCATATGATCCCAAGATTCTCCACCATCTACTGAATAGGATACCCCCGTACCTTTTGATTGGGTGCCTATAGATGTCTCGACACTCACAACGCCAGAAACAGCTATGACATAATCTTGTATTGCCAGTGCTGGGTTGCCTCCCTCTGGTAAATTTCCATCTGTTAAATGACTGAAATTGATATTTCCTTGAATATCATAATAACCAATATTTAAACCTCCGGTGGTACCTATTATAATTGTAGAATCATTGAGTATTTCTAGATCATATACTCCATTGCTTGATAATCCATCAGTAACCTCTCTAAATGCCGAGTTTTCATACAAATCTATAAGATATGGATACTGTGGATATAACATTGAAAACAAAATAAATAAAATAATTTTTCTCATGGCAACTGTATCTCAGTTATTATTTCTCCAGATAGATCTTGTAGTCCACTGCTATCTGTAACTTGAAATTGAAATTTAACAGTACCAAAGCCACCGCAATGTGGATACCCAGATGGCCTAAAACTTTGAAAAGTATAATACAGCATCTGATCAGAATTAACATTTAAACATTCATCAGAGCTTCCACACTCTTCTTGTGTTAGCTCCTCGCATACTTTCCCTACAGCTAAATCATAACCACCGTAGCAGGATGTGTTTGATAAAACAAAGTCTGAACTTGAAATAAATCCATTATCATTAATTTCCTCATATAAACAGTCAGACCCATCGTTCGGTTCACCTAGAAAAAACTCCTCTCGTTTAATAAAATAAATAACCTCACTGATATCCTCTATTCCATTCTCATCCTCAATCCACACATTTATCCCTAAGAAAGTTGTATCTTGTTCAGATAGAACATGAAGAGAGTCCATTGTAATAGACTGAATCTCCGGAGTATAATTGCTATTTGAATCAACAATAGAGATATTCTTTGTACAGGAATAAATACAAATTGATAATATAATAAATAATTTAGTTTTCATTTTTTTTACAATTAATAGCTATCCATTCACCTCTGGTATTAATGTTTTGTATTGAAAAATTATTAATAGACAGGTGATTTATCATTTCTTCTTTATCTTCTTTCAGTAAACCTGAAAAAATAAACCTGGTACTTGTTTCTTTAACATTTGTAATAATTTTTTTAATTATATTTTTCTCGATATTTGCTATAACTAAATCAAAATTAAAATTCTCCAATAATAGGGCATTAGTCCAGGTGATATTAATATTTTTAGTGCATTCATTTATATTAAGATTAAAATTAAAATCATTTTTACACTCTAAATCAAATTCTACTGCATGAATATCTCTATATCCAAGTTTATGTCCAACAATGCTCAGTATCCCGCTTCCAGATCCAAGATCCAAGAGAGAGAATCTGTTCCCACTGTATTCTATTAGTGATTCTATCATTAGATATGTTGTCTCATGGTGACCCGTTCCAAATGACATTCCAGGTCTTATAAAAACCTTGTCCTTATGTAAAATATTATCATAACTCCAATCAGGCAATATCTCTATAGCCCCATTAACTATAATTGGAGTAAAATATTTTTTCCACATTAGATGCCAATTTTCATTTTTAATAATATTCCAGGTTAAATGAAGGCTATTATAATCTAATTTATTAATTATCATAGCAACCTTATCCCTTGATTCTTTATCAATAAAAATTTTCATTGTTCCATTATCTTCAACGCTACCTAAGGTGTAATGTTCTATCTGAGCAAATAGAATTTGTGCTTTTTCCGTATCACCATCAATCTCCAGTACATTCCAAAGGTCATTCACAACTATTTATCCTCATTATAAATTAATGTTGAAATTACGGTGCCTACAGCCTCTAAACTTTCTGCAGAGCATTTATCTGGAGTATCCTGGGTTGTATGCCAATAATTTTCTGATGCATTTGGATAATTAAAATCAATAATATCAATCGATGGAATCCCTGTGTTTTTAAATAACACATAGTGATCATCTACTATTTGTTGACCCAAGGAGTATTTGAACTGTGTGTATCCTAAATTATTTGCTAGAGACCAAACTTTCTTAACTATTTCTGGTGCATACTTATATGAAAAACCTTCAATAAGAAATTCCTGTTCTCTGTCGCCAACCATATCTAAGCATATCGCATATTTGGGTAGTGGCTTCTTTATATCTTTAGAAAACATTTTCGCACCTAACGCCCATGAGTCAGGATCTCCATAAGTACCCATATCCTCTCCATCTAAAAATAAAAGATCAACCCCTATATTGATGGGGGGATTCTTTGACAGCATCTCCGCAAGTGTCATTAAAATCGCAGTTCCACTTGCTCCATCATTCGCTCCAATTACTGGCTCCAATCTAAAATCAGCAGTATCTTTATCAGCAAATTCGCGAGTATCCCAATGAGCAAGAAATAAAATCCTATCAGATGCTCTTGGATTAAATCGAGCATGAAAATTTGTTATTTCGACAAATTTATTACTAACTGGACTTGTAATGGAATCTTTGTAGACTAAATTCATTTCTACAAGATTATCTAAAAAAACTTTCAATGAATCAGCAAAATTATCATGACCTTTGCTCCCTGGAAATCTTGGACCAAAATTACATTGATACTCTAAAAGTTCCATAGCTCTGTTTCCATCAAAATATACCAGCTCCTGACTATATGAAAATTGAATAAATGTTAATAATAAAAATATAGTGATCAAATTTTATCCTCTTATCTGAATAGTTAAATTAAATCCAAAATCTCTTTCTACTCTTTTCCCAGTATTAATATCATTAGATAGTATATACTTAAAAAAAATATTTCCACTTACCCATTGAGAGAACTGATAACTCATTTTCGGGGTAAAACTAAGCTTGCTTGAGCTATCATCTAAAGTTAATTCAGATCTACTCTCAATTTGCTGGTATCCTACTAATTTTCTTGAAGATTCAAAATCAGTATTAAAAGAAAAACTAACTGTATTATTTAAATTGAGATCCCTTAAAAATGGGAGGGGGATATGTATCCCTCCTGATCTACTATATTCAATCTTTCCCCAGAATTGAGTGTTAATATCATTTTCAACTGAACTCCCCTCAGAAAAAATATCTAAACTATATTTAGATCCTATTTCAAAATCAACAGGGTTCTTCCCTTGAGATCTTGCTGATAATTTTAATAGGGGTGAAAATAGTAAGGAATAATCAGTTTTTAATAATTCATTATTTTGATAGCTCGAACTCTTTTGACCTTTTGCATTGTGAGAAAATTTAAATGATTTGAATTTATCTTTTATAAAATCAATCTTTTCTAATCCCGACCATGTTAATCCCCACGAAGGAAGGAATAATCCTTTATCCCCATACACTTCCCATGGGAAGGGGAAGTAACTCATAACATTATTTGAAGAGGGAATTCCTGTAGATTGGCTGCTATTAGAATGATCTGATTTAAATTCTAAGCCTGTTAATGAAATTGATGGAATTACGCTGATACTTGATATCTTTATTTTATATGTATGGCTATATGAATGAGAAAATGATCCTAGCTGCCCCTCTTGGTTACTATATAATATTGAATTTGGAGCCTCATTAATGCTCAATCTAAAGTAATAATCAATGAATTGATCAGCTAAAATATTATTATGATTATGCGATTCAGATAAATTATACTCAAATTGCACCTTAGAAAATTTACTCATGAGTGCATGGAATGAATTTAAAATAGATTTAATAAATGGATTTTCTATATTTTTAAAAATTGGATCTTTTTGATCTTTTTTACTTGAGCTAGATCTTTTTCCCCTTCTGTTTGAAGATTGTTTTTTGCTGCTCTCTCCATTTGGTCTATAAAATATCTCAACAATCTCTTTGGGTGTGACATCAAATCTAGTATCAAAATTTAAAGTATTTTTAATCATACTTGTTTGAATCTCATCACTGGGGTTCCCCAAAGTCCATGTATATGTTGGTTGATATTTAAATTGTGGCTTAAGCCAATAAAATAATTCTGGTACGTAAGTCCCAGAGAAAGTTTGAGAGATATTCTCTATCAACCCTGGATTTATATCTAAAATTAAATCTTGTTTATCTAATTCATTGGTTTCCATTTCATGGTATAAGTCACTTCCAACAGTTATTACATAATTTGTTTGAAAATTATCAAACGCTTTGTGATTAAGTGTTAACTTACGATTCATATCTAAACTGTATGTTTTAGTGGAGTCAAGGCCTTGCCTCATTATTTTTAATTGATCATTTTCAGAAATAGCCATATTTGCTGAAATTTTACTGGGGGTATAGTAAATCTTCGTGTCCTTAATTTTTCCCATCATAGATTTTGTAAAAAATTTAATTATTGGAGTTTTAGTGAAAATACTGTTGATAAACGATGATTCCTTAAATGGCATTGAATAATTATCATTAGAAAAGTCATACTGATAATTAAATCCAAAATTCTGATCTATTGATGAATCATTTAAGATTGTAACAGAGGAATTATCTCGATTTATAATTGAATAATTCAAATTGATTTTATCGATCGTATTTTTCATTACCCAGTTCTTTGATCGAGTACTCTTTTTAAATGAAGTGCTAAAGCTAGCTGTTTTGTTTAAACTTTTTATTTCATCAGGAGCATCGACAAACGAACCTGTTAATACGTCCGGCTGATAGGGATAATATTTAGGTGTACTATTCTGAGTTGAATAATTAAAATTAAATGGAATATTAATTCCCCAATTTGTAGGTAAAAACTTATCAACTTTAAATAATGTGGAAAATGAGAATGTCTCAGTAGTATTTCCCTCTCCTAATCTTTCCTGCAATCTATGAAAATCAGCCTCTTCAAATTTATATTGAGTTTCAAAAACTGCTAGATCAGAGAGGTTCACCTTTCCCCAAACTCTAAAGGCCTGTCCCTTATCTTTTTTTACACCAGTAAAACGCAATTCATTTAAATAAATTTGACCATAGAGCTCACTGCTTGTTTCATTTGTTACTCCAACCATAATATGCTCAATTCTATTAATCGCAGGCTCTCCTTTAACAATGAACTCTGAACAATTTCCGCATAAATCTTGGAGATTCTCGGTCCATGTATATAAATTAAGTTCATCATCATAGTTGCTTGGAGGTGAATTATATAGTCCATCTTGATTTAGATCATCAAAATCTTCACCTAAATCATATAAATCATTTCCCTCTGAACCATTCTGATTGTTTTGAGTAAAATCATCACCATTAGGATCATATAAACTTGAATTATTCTCCCAGTTGTTATTGTTTGGACCACAAATGAACAATAATGAATCAAATTCAGAAAAATAATTATCTGAAAAATCAATATATCCATCTAGATTTTGATTCCATACATAAGAAAAAAGATTTTCACAATCTTGACTCTCCTCATCAATTCCTGGACAGGAAAGAAGGCCATCGGGATCCATTGATAAATAAACTTCTTCTATCTTAGCCATGTATTCTCCATTTATAAGTTCACCTCCACATCCATCTTCAAATACATTTTGTACACTATCAACTCCAAAATCAAAGAATGTATCAAATGACTCGATATCTAATTTTTTCTTAGTTAATAAATCAATGTCTATATCTATATGATTTCTTTCATCCCAATCCTCATAGATAGGCTGTCTTAACTCGTAATACTCATTCTCTTTACCCATTCTAAAGATAAGATTTACCTGTTGAGTCGAATCCTCATTCCAATTGTCGCCATATGATGGCTGTCCGCTCACAAACATTTTTAATTTTTCATATGCAAAGAAATTATCCTTATTATCATTTGACATATATGTTAACACCTTCTTAATATTAATTGCATTCCCAGATGAAATTCCACTATCATCAAAATCCATAACCAGGGATTGTTCTTTTAATCTAATTTCATTATACTCATCATACTCTCCTTCTACTCCCTGTGGCGATGTGTAGTCTGAATTTTCATCGCTATTGATTACACTAATAGAAAATTCAGGGTTTATTTCATATGAGTTTTCATAATCAAGGCTATCAAGCCTAGCCTCTCCAACTTCTTCCCATTGACTGCCAACTATATCTATTTTTGCAATTCCTAATAAATTTTCTCCCTCGCCTTGAACCCACAGTCTCATCATGCGAACATCACTCCAATCTATGCTGCTAGATTCTTGAGGAAGAATTTGATTAAAATCAGATAGATTTATTCGAAATAATTTCCATCCTGTCTCCTGTCCATTTGAAGTTTGTGTTGAGTCTATGGGATTATCAATTAATGGCTTTATTGAATATGTAAAGTAATCGTTATTAAAGTCCTGTAAATAATCACCATCTAAATCCTCTGTATCTGGGTAGACATACCCTTGGACCTCACCATTACCTTCAGAACCATTTATATTTTCATAATTATCAGTGCCCTCAGTGTATAAAAAATTATCTTTATTCGGATCAACGTGGAATCCATCTGGATCTAATATCAATTCATCACAGAGGTCATAGTTGATATTAGGAATAGAGCCTATTGTCACATGATATCTCCAGTCATTTAAAATATTTTGATCAGTTATGGAATCACAAATACTTGTAAATGTCCCCTCTATTGTTGATAAGCAAGAGCCATTTCCATTTTCATACAAATCTAGGCAGCCATCATACCCAATATCCTCTCCATCGTCTAAAATGTTGTTGCCAATATTTCCAAAAATTGCTTGATCCTCAGAGTTAAGAATCTTATCGCCGTTCATATCTTCACTGATATAGCCAATGTCAATATTTAGTTTCATATTATCATCTTCAATCTCATCAGTATACAGCCATATATCGATGTATTTACTCCTCTCCTGATTGTAGTCACTTGGATATAGTGCCGTAGTAATCCCTCCCCAATTATCAGGACCCCAGTCTCCTTTTGTTTCTATCCATAATGTTTTTGTAGTTGTATTTTGGGCCCTATTCGAAGTCTCTACCTTTGGCCAGATTGCTGAGGTCAGCCAATCATCATATGGATTATACCAATACATGAAGCCCCTTTTTGTCTTATCAAGTTCTAATATTATTTCACACGCACTTAAATGATTTCCGTTTGTATTATAATCATTATATGTACAGTCATTTGTTTCAAGCGTTCTGTATAATGGAGAGGAACTTGGCTTCCATTTATTTTGGAGAATATTTGGAGCAGATGTTCGTTTTGATGCTTCAAAGTCATCTAAAAAGGCTTGGCCAAGTGGATTAGGGTTTGGATAAACTTTTGCAAATTCCCCCTCAAGATTAAATGAGGATTTCTTATCAGCTTCAACAAATGGAATCATATCAGTTATTTTTGTCAAAAAATCAATATCTGCA
>Ga0114996_10001519_pt1 | contig 31093 bp, 26 predicted proteins | sample ArcticOcean_MG_C_4_FD_87039 | JGI IMG/M metagenome (GOLD analysis project Ga0114996, IMG submission 87039) | Marine microbial communities from western Arctic Ocean - ArcticOcean_MG_CB4_134 | ecosystem: Environmental > Aquatic > Marine > Oceanic | place: Arctic Ocean: Canada Basin | collected... | reverse complement strand
TACAAGCTCAGCTCTCGTCATCCGCATCCTCCCTTGGGATTTCAGCCCGTTTTTTCAGTTCATCAAGTTCGTCTCCAGCAATCTCCCCAATGGAGGTTGTGGCCACCTCAGGTGTGTATGACCAAGAGGATTTCGAGCTCTTCCGATCGTTGAATTCACGATCCGGCTCCTGCAGAGCACGTATCGAAAGCCCAATCTTTCTCTCTAAAAGATTCAACTTGATGATCTTGAAGTCAAATTCCTGATCAACTGAAAAGCGGTCTTCGGCGTTCTCAATGTGATCTTTGTCTAGCTCCGAAACATGGCAGAGGCCTTCTATCCCCCCCTCTAGCTCAACAAAGGCACCGAAGTTGGCCATTCGAACAATTTTTCCTGGAAGCACGTCGCCTACCTGTTTTCCCTCGAAAAATTCTTCCCATTGATCAGGCTCAAGTTGTTTGATCCCTAGAGACAAACGCTGGTTGGAGGCGTCTACGCTTAGCACTATGGCTGTCACTTTCTCACCTTTTTCCAGAACTTCGGAAGGATGCCTGATCTTCTTCGTCCAACTCATGTCCGACACATGCACTAGGCCGTCGACCCCTTCTTCTACCTCGATAAACGCCCCGAAATCTGTCATGTTGCGGACTTCCCCAGAAACAACAGAGTTGATCCCATATTTGGCCTCGATTGCGTCCCAAGGATTGGGCTCTGTCTGCTTCAATCCAAGAGAGATACGGCGAGCACTGGTATCTAACTCCAGGACCTCAGCTTGTATTGTCTCTCCCATCTTTAACAACTGGGACGGGTGCTTGATCCTCTTATTCCAGGTCATCTCGGAGATGTGAATGAGCCCTTCCACGCCCTCCTCGAGCTCAACAAAAGCACCATAATCGGTCAAGCTTACAACTTTGGCGTCTACTCGAGACGATTTAGGGTAACGCTTGGCAGCGCTTAGCCAGGGGTCTTCAGCCAACTGCTTGTATCCAAGCGACACCTTTTCTTCCACGAGGTCAAACTTGAGGATCTTGACGTTCACTTTGTCCGCCACATTAAACAGGTCGGATGGATGATTGACGCGCCCCCAGGACATGTCCGTGATGTGCAGCAGGCCATCGATGCCCCCCAGATCGACAAATGCACCATAGTCGGTGATATTTTTGACGACCCCGGCAATAATCAGCCCTTCCTCCAAACGTTTTAAGGTCTCCTCCTTCTGCTTGAAGTAGACTTCCTCCAGCACCGCTTTGCGAGAAAGGACAATGTTCCCGCGGCGCTTGTTCACCTTTATCACGCGCATCTCGAGCTCTTCACCCCGCAGGCTGTCTAGATTGCGCACAGGGTGCAAATCTACCTGGGATCCAGGCAGAAAAGCTCGCACTCCTATAATATCAACGGCCAATCCCCCCTTGATTCTCTCGATGACGCGGCCCTTAACAAGGCTTTTGTTCTGATAGGCGACTTCAATCGTATCCCAGATCTTCATTCTCTCGGCTTTTTCCCGTGAAAGAAGCACACGGCCATCTTTTCCCTCGGCTCTCTCCAGCAAAACTTCTACCGTTTCACCTGGCTGCAGTGAGGCCACTCCTTCTTCCCCTCTAAACTCATGAAGAGACACCACTCCTTCTGACTTGAAGCCTACATCAATAACCACGTGGTTCTCGGTTACCTTCAGAACAGTACCCTTCACAACCTCACCCTCTGTGATGCTGTTGAAGCTGTTTGCATAAGCTTCTTCCATTTGCTCAGGGGCCATGTCGGCTTCTGCAATGAATTCAGGGAGCTGAGGCTTTACTACCGACGCTTGACTCAATGTTTTCTTTTCTCCTTTCTCGTGGTCGTGGTCCTTAGTTGTTACAGCCATGCATTTCTTCCTTCCGTTGAATAGAGAACCTCTTCGCCATGTTTTCCACCAATTCCTTTGTGGCCAGCAAAGCTACTTGTCCCGTAAATGTTTTGGGAATGAGGCAAACGCGGAAGGTCCTTGGTCGAATTTGAAGTCTGGTTATAACCCGGAGTTCTTCTTTTTGTCAAGCAACCTGATCACCCCATAAACCCCAAATTTTGCTACACTTCCAAGGGCGCTCTGCCTCAGTTTTGGCTTGGCATTTACTCAATGCACCAGGCCTCGTATCGGAGAAGGGCAATCCAGGCCTGAAAATACACGGTGCCTAATGCTTGATAAACTTGAAAAAATAGAGGCGCGGTTCGAGGCTTTATCTGAAGAGCTCACAGACACGACCCTCTTTGCGCAGCCCGAAAAATATAGGGAGACGGCTCGCGCACACTCAGACCTGGGGCAGATAGTTGAGGAGTACCATCACCTCAAAGCAGTATCTGAGGAAATTAGGGAAACACGGATCCTCCTTATAGAGGAAAAGGACCCGGATCTGCTGGGGATGGCCCGCGAAGAGCTCTCGGACTTACAACAACAGCACACGGGATCAGAAAAGCGGCTTAAGAATCTTCTACTACCAAAGGACCCGAACGACGAAAAAGCTGTAATTTTGGAAATCCGTGCTGGTACTGGCGGTGCGGAGGCGACGCTGTTCGCCCAGGAGGCTCTAAGGATGTATTCACGCTATGCTGAAGCAAAGCGTTGGAAAGTAGACCTTGTTTCGGCAACGCTTTCTGGAGTTGGCGGCACTAAGGAAAGCATTTCCTCCATTGACGGGAAAGGGGTTTACAGCCGGCTCAAATTTGAAAGCGGCGTCCACAGAGTGCAGCGAGTACCGGAAACGGAAACACAAGGACGAGTTCACACCTCCGCTATCACTGTCGCTGTGCTCCCCGAGGTCGATGAGCTCGAAGTAGAAATAGACGACAATGACCTGCGTATCGATACTTTCTGCTCCTCCGGACCAGGCGGACAATCCGTCAATACCACTTACTCAGCAATACGTATTACTCACGAGCCCACCGGCGAAGTTGTCACGTGTCAAGACGAGAAATCTTGGCACAAAAACAAGGCCAAGGCCATGAAGGTGTTGCGCTCAAGGCTCTATGAACGGGCACGGCTAGAGCAGCAGGCCGAGATTGCCGAGAGCCGGCGAGCAATGGTAGGGAGCGGAGACAGAAGTGAAAAAATACGGACCTACAATTTCCCGCAAAATAGGGTAACGGATCACCGGATCGGGTTGACTACTCACCGCCTGGAGCAGGTGTTGGAAGGGGATCTCGATGAAATCATAGATGCCCTAGCAACTCACTTAGAAAGTGAGGCTCTTAAGTCTCCGAACCCAGATTGAGCGCGGCCCAGCATATCTTATAACCGGCACAATAGAGGCCTCTTTTGAAAGTACGCGAAGCAAGCCGCCTGGCCCGGGAACGTTTATCTGTAACCGGCCACTCTCAGCCTGCAGAGGACGCTTTATACATTCTCGAGATTGTTTTGGAGGTAAGTCGACTGGACGTGTTGGCTAATCAAGGTGCGAATCTTTCGCCAAGACAACAAAAGACCTTTGAAGAGTTACTTCTACTTCGGGAAGCCCACTTCCCTCTGCAATACATGTCTGGCAGGCAGGATTTTTATGGCCGCGACTTCAAAGTCACGCCGTCCGTCCTGATCCCTCGGCCGGAAACCGAGATCCTGGTCGAGGTGGGACTGCATGCAATCAAACCCTTATTGAAGCGCCCTATCCGAGTCTTGGATGTTGGGACAGGCTCAGGGTGTATAGCGGTAACCATCGCTTGCGAGAACACCTTCTCCCGAGTTGTAGCTCTCGATCCATCTCCAGAGGCTCTTCGGATCGCGCGCCAGAACTCTCTGCTCCACAATTGCAACAATCGCGTTGATCTGGTGTGCGGGTATCTAAAAGATTTGCCACATCGCCAGTTCGATTTGGTGATTTCCAATCCCCCCTATCTGGGATCTGCAAACACAGCCAACGTCCAGCCAGGAGTGTTAGAATTTGAGCCTCGCAAAGCCTTGCTCGCCGGCCAGTCAGGACTTACGGTATACCAGGAAATTTTCGAGTACAGCAAAAATTTAATTGCGCCCTCTGCCCCACTGATCGTAGAACTTTCCTTTGACAATCTCAATGATGTAAGTTCGCTTGCAAGCAGCCATGGGTGGAAAATAAAATCGGTGCACAAAGATCTTGCCGGATGGCAGCGGGTAGCGCTATTTCAAGTGAGGACATAGAACTTCACCTGCCGAATTAGATTAAAGCGCCTCCCGACACCATTCTGTACAATGGGTCTTGATAGCTCATTCTGAAAATCCACTACTGAACAAGGGAGTAAAGTAGAATCGTGGAAGAACATATTCGAGAAATTCTGGCCTCACTTGGAGAAAACCCTGACCGCGAAGGCTTAGAAAACACACCCCGAAGAGTTGAAAAAGCCTTTAGGTTTCTGACCAAGGGCTACCATGAGGACATCACTGAAGTGCTTAACGGCGCCTTATTTTCAGTGCCTTATGACGAAATGGTGATTGTTAAAGATATACAACTGTATAGCCTCTGCGAGCATCACCTCTTACCGTTTTTCGGGAAGTGTCATGTAGGATACCTGCCCTCCAATAAAGTTATCGGACTGAGTAAAATACCTCGTATTGTTGATATTTTCTCTCGCAGGCTCCAAGTCCAGGAACGGCTAACCCAGCAAATCGCTGAGACTATTCAAGAAGCGATTAATCCGCGAGGTGTCGCCGTAGTTATGGAGGCTCAGCACCTTTGCATGATGATGCGAGGTGTGGAGCAGCAAACTACAAAAATGATCACCTCCTCGATGATCGGCCATTTCAGGGAAGACTCTCGCTCTCGAAGTGAATTTCTCAGCCTGGTTGGACTCCGGTCTTGACCCAAATGAGACAGCCTCCTCCGCACAGGAAGTGGATGACTCCTTGCACTGCAGTGCTGTGGACCTGGATGTTCACCCTTATGCCTTTATCGGCCCAGCAAGAAGATGCTTCCCGGGAGGATCGATTTAGGGTCGGAGTCAACCTGGTGACCCTACGCTTTACGGTAACTGATTCTCGTGGGGATTTCGTTAGCAACCTTCCGAAAGACCTCTTCACCGTGCTAGAAAACAGCACTGAACAGGAAATAGTCATCTTCGATAAGCCCAGGAATCGGGCTCGCCGCCCCCGGAAAATTTGGCTGGCGTTTTTGATAGATGTTAGCGGGAGTACTGTTGCCACCCGAAGTGAAGAGATTGTCGCTGCTCAGACTTTTTTGGACAACGTAACCCTACCAACTCGTCTAGGCGTCTATGGGTTCACCGACATCTTGATCCCTTTTCAGGGATTCACATCCGATCGTTCACTGATTCTGACGGCCATACAAAAGGCCCGCAAACACCTGGGGCAAACCGCCATCTACGCTTCTCTCAACTCGCTGTTACGGCTGATGCACAGTGTGGCCGATCCGGAAGCCCGAAAAGCAGTCATCGTAATTTCGGATGGCCTGGATGACAATTACAACAGGTCCGCAAGTTCAATCTCCTTAGCACGAGAACTAGAAACCGTGATCTACACGATCCAGGTCCCGTCATCAGCGCAAATCTATTTGGGCGGCGACTCAAAAATCCCAGATCCTACGATGCAACCTAATGACGGCCCATTTGAAGAACAGAAGATTTCTGCCTTCCGGCGTCTCTCCAGACAGACAGAAGGGCTGGCCTTCAGTGGTTTCGAAGCAATCCTGGATTTCGACGAAACTCTCGCTGAAATCAACGATCACCTTTTTGGGAATCTCTACTCCATTGGTTACTACAGCCAGTCCCCTATGTCCGCCGATTTAAGAAATAATATCCTCATTCGTACCGCCAATCCAAAACTCCGAGTGGCATCTGCCTTCAAGAAAATACCTGAACATTTCGACTCAAAGCGATCCCTTTTACAGGTCTTCTTTGACACCACAGGCAAAAAGTCAGTTGAGCCATTCCTAGCGGAGCATTTCAATGAAATTGGTGCCGACATTGATATTCTTAGGCAGGGCGGTTCGAGTGAGCGGCCTATGGGGCTCCCCTTCCGTATCAAAGTGAATCCGTTCTCCTTCCGCGGAGCTTATGGCAGAGGAGTATACACACAATTAGGAGTTCTGGGGCTTTTACTAGATCCGCATGGTAACGAGATTGTGCGCTTGAGAGAGATTTTTCGGGTTGGTCTTAGTAGGAAGGAAATCAAGGATGGGCAGGCTATCATCTACAGCAACCGACTACTGGCCCCTCCGGGAGACTATACACTTATGGTCACAATTTTGGAGCTCTCCAGCTGGCGGATGAAGTCATTCTACAGAAAAGTGAGCGTCCGAGGAAAGACACCCTAGTGTTTCAGGATTGTGTATTACCGTACCAAGCTAGCCCGTCCGCTCTCCATTGGGCACACACAAGGTTGCCGGTCTCACTGTATCTGGTGAGGCGCGCTTGGTGGGCCCTGAGAATCTAAGAAATTCTTCAGCTCAATACACGGGCTGCTATCCAGCCTCCCGATATGAATGTTCCTAGGGAACTACCCACATTAGAGAGGACTACCACTAGCAGAATTCGGCTCACTGGGTTCATCCAGAAACCCTTAAAAGAGCCGATCGCATCAGGGAGGCTCTCTAAGTCCCTCACTGTGGGTTTTTTGACAAAACATTGAACCAGGCCGGCTACCCAACCTGCTGCTATCAGGGGATTGAGGCTCGTCAACGGTGCAGCCAAAAAAGCACTAACAATGGTGAGGGGGTGGCCCAGCGCAATCGAGGCCCCGAGAGCTGCTAACGCACCATTAAGTAGCACCCAGATATAAAGCGACCCGAGTGATTCCTCAAGCCCACCACGCTGAAAGCCGTATACAAACAACCCGAGAATTAATACTGGAAGTCCCCACTTGAAGAGCCGGGGCAGATGTGAAGGGGCGGGTATCTCCTCCAGAACCTTCAGATTCGCCACTTGGTTTATTTTGGCCAAAATACCTGGAACATGACCAGCGCCTACAACCGCCACAACTCTTTTTCCGTTGGTATCACGTATCTTCTGGGCCAAAAACTGATCTCGCTCGTCAATCAGTGTGCTTTTAAGATCAGGGAACTCCTCGGCCAATAACTTTAGAACATCTCCAAGCTTTTCTTCTTCCTTTAGCTCCTCAATGCTTTCCGCGTTTATTTCCTCTCCGACAAAAAGAGCCGTCACCAACTCCAAAACCATTCTAATTCGATGCCGGAACTTAAGCTTGTGCCAGGTGCGCTTCAGGGTTATCTGAATGTCTCGGTCGGCCAGAACCAGTTCGGCTCCTACTTTCCTGGCCTGCCGGATACCCTCTTCCATCTCCGCACCGGGCTTAACTCCCAACCTGTCCCCAATCCTTTTCTGGAACGATGCCATGACTAGTGATGCTAATAGAAGCATCGCGTTCCCTTGGCGAATCACTCGAACAAGATCAGTCTGTTTCCAAGTTTCACGATTAATCAAATTTTTGAAACGCGGCTTACATAATTCTATGCAGACCACATCAGGGCGAACTGCCTGTATGGTTTTGCGGACATCCTCAACGCTTTGAAGCGAAACGTGCGCTGTCGGAACCAGAAAAATCTCACGACCCGACAGCTCTATTCTGCGGACTTTTTCAGGGATCTGCATTTGTGTCGATTCCTTTTCTGACAAGGGCACCTGCTGATTTCCTTTCGATCTTTTGCACCCTTTACGGGTCAGTAATCGATACCTAGTTGAAGCCGGGCCGCTTCAGACATTTTTTCCGTGCCCCAAGGGGGATCCCAGACCAGCTCCACCGTCGCCTCCTGGACTCCGGGCACTGAGCGCACCTTGGACTCAACCTCGCCAGGCAAGGTACCCGCCACTGGACATGCAGGAGATGTCAACGTCATCTCGACCAGAACGTGGTCTTCTTCTGTTATATCGATCTTGTAAATTAAGCCTAGCTCGTATATGTTCACGGGAATTTCCGGATCGTAAACCGTTTTCAAGGCCTCAACTACACCTTCGTTCAAATTAGTTTCTGGCTCGCCTTTAGGTGCAACAGCTGACTGTTCTTTTAGTTCTGTTTGATCTGTCGAAGTTTCATTCATTTTATTTCTCCGTTGTGCATTGCCCTTGATCCTCTAGGGCAGCCTTCAAGGTATGCCAGGCCAAAGTTGCGCACTTGACACGTACCGGGTATTTACTGACCCCACCGAATGCCATCAGTTTACCCAGAGACTTAGATGTGGCATTAGGTGAATTCCCGGTCACTAAGCTACGAAAATCCTCAAATAATCTATTGCTGTCATCCACGCTTTTACCCTTTAGAGCCTCTGTCATGAGTGAGGCTGAAGCTTGCGAAATGGCACAGCCAGTACCTTGAAATTTTATATCGGTGATCTGGCCACCTTCCAACCTTAGAAAGACCTTGATTCGGTCACCGCACAAAGGATTGTACCCGTCGGCCTGCCCAGAAAAATTTTCCATCTCGCCGTAGTTACGGGGTTTTCGATTGTGATCTAAAATGACTTCTTGGTAAAGCTCGGTAAGTTCAGACATATTAATTGAAGTACTGCGTAACGTCCTCGAGTGCTTCGCATAGAGTATCCACTTCCTGGCGAGTGTTATAGAAGGCAAACGAGGCTCGAACTGTGGCGGGGACGCCAAAGCGTTCCATTACCGGTTGCGCACAATGGTGGCCCGCCCTCACAGCTATACCTTTCTGATCCAAGATTGTCCCAACATCATGAGGATGAACATCCCCTACAAGAAACGATACAACACCAGCCCTGTGCCGGGCCTTCCCTATAATTCTTACCTCGGGAATTGCGTCAATCCGTTCCAAGGCATAGCTGCACAGAGTGTCTTCATAATCTTGAATTTCAGCCATTTGAATCCCGGTTAGGTAGTCGACAGCAGCCCCCAATCCTACCACTCCAGCAATATTTGGCGTTCCCGCTTCCAGGCGATAGGGCAGCTCATTAAATATTGTACCCTCGAAACTAACAGACAATATCATGTCACCACCGCCTTGGTAGGGCACCAAACTTTCCAGCATATCTAGGCGACCATACAAAACTCCGATACCTGTCGGCCCAAACATCTTGTGTCCAGAAAAACAATAGAAATCACAGCCGAGTTGCTGCATATCAACGGCCAAGTGTGGCATTGCCTGGGCCCCATCGACCATGACCGGCACTCCCTCACTGTGGGCTGCCGTCACAATTTCACGGAGCGGATTTACGGTACCGAGAGCGTTGGAGACATGATTGATAGCCAGAATTCTAGGCCTTCTAGCCAGAATTTTTTTCATTTCCTGTGTGTCTATTTCGCCGTTATCTGTCACTGGGATCACTGCTAATTTTGATCCTTTTTCTTCACAAAGCAATTGCCAGGGCACTATATTGGAATGGTGCTCGAGGCCGGAAATAGCGATCTCATCCCCCGGCTTCAGGAGAGGTCTTACAAAACTGTGCGCCACAAGGTTGATAGCTTCGGTGGCTCCCCGCACAAAAATAATTTCCCGAGTGTCTTGTGCGCCAATAAATTTCCCAACCCTCCCTCTTGCTCCTTCATAAAGATCAGTGGCCTCCTGGCTCAGGGTATGCACGCCCCGGTGAACGTTTGAGTGACTCTGGCTGTAATAATTTGAAATGGCATCAATCACCTGCTGCGGCTTCTGAGTACTAGCTGCATTGTCTAGATAAACCAGTTGTTTCCCGCGGATCTTCCTTGCTAAAACGGGAAATTCGGATCGAATAAAATCTATATTGAGCCCGGCTGACGGGTTGGCGCTTTGGGCAGAAGGAGGAGTGCTTCCCAAACGAGTCATTGTCGATAAACCCCTTCAGTCGATTGGCTCGCCGAAAGCCATTCCTCTAGATATCTCGATAATTGTTGGCCCAGCGACTGGACTTTCACTCCTTCAAAAAGCTCGCTGGCAAAGGCAAAGATGAGAATCCCCTTTGCCGCTTGCAGGGGGATTCCGCGTGACCGGAGATAAAAAAGCGCATTTGCATCAAGCTGCCCTATAGTAGCGCCATGGGTGCACTTGACGTCGTCCGCGTAAATCTCCAACTGCGGCTTGGTGTTTATTCGAGCTCTATCGGTCAAGAGAAGATTGCTGCTAGTTTGCTTCGAGTCTGTTTTTTGGGCATCCTTATGAACAATAATCCGGCCGCGGAACACTCCAGAAGATCGATCGTCCAGGATACCCTTGAAAAGCTCCCGACTATCGCAATGAGGCACAGCGTGCTCGAGGGTCGTATAGTTATCGACGTGTTGCCGACCCCTCAAAAGGTAGAGGCCATCAATCCCTGCTAGCCCCCCTTCTCCCGATAAAACACACCTCAAATTGTTTCTTACCAGTTGACCGCCCAGGTCAATCACCAGCCCTCGGTAGTGGCTGTCCCGACCTTGCTGGACATCATTCGCGCCAACATGAAATCCGTTTGGGCTCTCATTTTGAATCCGGTAATGGTTAACCTTTGAGTTGTTGCCAACACATATTTCAGTTACCGGATTTGTAAAGGTAACATTGTTACCAATACCTAAGTAACACTCCACAAGATCGACCTCACAACTGTCGCCCACTATTACCAGGTTGTGGACATGCGTACGAATCGGGGTGGCGGAGTCACTCATTAGGTGAACAATATGAATCGGATCCTCTAGTCGCGTCCCAGACTCCAGGTTGACAAAAAATCCGTCTCGAGACAGCGCTGTGTTAAGAGAAACAAAAGGATTATCTTTTTGATCGGCGTATCGCCCCAGGTGCGCTTCTACTACTTCGGGGGAATGCACCACTGCGGCTTCAAGATTGCTGACCGTCAACCCCTGCACCCCAAAAACGTCGGACAGGTCCGGCCGATAAGAACCGTTCAGAAAAACCAACCTCTTGCAATTTAGGCTGGCAAATTGCAGGCCGGAAAGATCATTGCCATCTAATCCGGAATCCAGGTCTTCAGCAAACTCAAAGGGAATTTGTGCAAGTTCGCGCAGGCTCGTAAATCTCCAGGCCTCATCAGCTAAGGACGGGAATCCATGGCTCGAGAAACATTCCATACCAGCACTTCGCAGACTCTTGAGCCAGTCGGGCTCTTGACTTAAGGTGCTTTGGATCGACTCAAAGTGGTCTAAATATAGGTCTTGTCGCTGCGGGAGCTCCATTGTCCTAACCTCTCGATTGAGCCGCTGTTGGGCTTTCTGTATTCTCTTCATCCAACCAGCCGTAGCCTTTTGCTTCAAGCTCTAGAGCCAGTTCGGGGGGACCGCTTTTGACAATACGGCCCCTAGAAAGCACATGAACCTGGTCTGGAACAATGTAGGCGAGTAGCCGCTGGTAGTGGGTGACAATAATTATGGCCCGCTCAGGTGATCGCAACGCATTAACACCTTCAGCTACAATCTTCAGGGCATCGATGTCTAGCCCCGAATCCGTCTCATCCAATATGGCCAATTTTGGTTCTAGCATCGCCATTTGGAAAATCTCATTACGTTTCTTCTCGCCACCCGAGAAGCCTTCGTTGACGGGGCGCCGCAGTAAATCCTTGCCGATTTTTAATAGCTCTGTTTTTTCCGACACGAGATCCAGGAAGTCCGCCGCGTCCACCTCTTCTTCTCCCCGATAGGTACGCACTGCATTGAGGGCCGCTCGAAGAAAATAGGTATTGGAAACTCCCGGTATCTCAACCGGGTATTGGAATGCCATGAAAAGCCCTTCCCCTGCTCTTTCCTCGGGATCTAGATCCAGCAGGTCAGCACCATTAAAGTTGATTGTTCCACCTGTGACCTCATATGTGTCCCGGCCGGCAAGAACTTGAGCGAGGGTGCTTTTGCCTGATCCATTAGGACCCATAATGGAGTGGACTTCCCCGGCATTCACCTTAAGGTTGAGGCCTCTCAATATTACCTGGTCCCCGACTCTTGCGTGCAAGTCTTTGATCTCTAGCATTTCCTGTCTCCTGCCATCCAGTTGATTCAATTATTGGTTTTGGGGTGGGGCTGTAGGGTGGTTAAAGCGAACGTTTCTCGATGTTATCCAACGCTTCCCTCTAGGCTAATACTGAGAAGCTTCCGCGCCTCTACGGCAAATTCCATCGGCAATTCCTTGAATACTTCTTTGCAAAACCCGTTTACGATCACCGAGACAGCGTCTTCCGCTGAAAGACCGCGCTGTTGGCAATAGAAAATTTGATCTTCCCCGATCTTCGAGGTCGAAGCCTCATGTTCCATCTGGGCTGAACTGTTCTTTACATCGATGTACGGGAATGTGTGGGCGCCACACTGATCCCCTATCAGCAGGGAATCACATTGGGTGTAATTTCGAGCACCGGCCGCGCTTTGATTAATTCTTACCTGGCCCCGGTATGTATTCTGTCCCTGTCCTGCAGAAATCCCCTTAGAAACAATATTACTGCTTGTATTTTTCCCTATGTGGATCATTTTTGTTCCGGTGTCCGCCTGCTGCCGCATTTTAGTGAGTGCTACGGAATAGAACTCACCTATAGATTCATCTCCCTGCAGAATACAGCTTGGGTACTTCCAGGTGATGGCAGATCCAGTCTCCACTTGCGTCCAAGAGATTTTGGACCTCCGGCCTGCGCACTTACCCCGCTTAGTAACAAAATTGTATATACCCCCTTCACCCTTTTCATTGCCTGGGTACCAGTTCTGAATGGTTGAGTACTTAATTGTGGCGTTATCATGAGCCACTAGTTCAACAACTGCCGCGTGTAGCTGATTCTCGTCGCGCATTGGAGCCGTGCAACCCTCAAGGTAGCTCACATGACTCCCCTCATCTGCGATGATGAGAGTTCGCTCGAACTGGCCAGTTTTAGCCGCATTGATACGGAAATATGTTGAGAGCTCCATAGGGCAGCGTACGCCCTTAGGGATATAGCAGAATGATCCGTCGGTGAACACAGCTGAGTTCAAAGCCGCAAAAAAATTGTCGGTATACGGTACGACCGACCCAATATACTTCTCAATCAATTCTGGGTGTTCTTGTGCAGCCTCACTGAATGAAGAAAAAATGATCCCGAGTTCTGCAAGCTTGCTCTTGAAAGTTGTGGCTACCGAAACACTATCAAAAACAGCATCCACTGCCACACCGGCCAGCATTCCCTGCTCCGCCAATGGAATGCCTAGTTTGTTATAGGTCTCAATGAGTTCAGGGTCTACTTCGTCGAGACTTTGAGGGGCGTCCGCTTGGCTCTTGGGAGCCGAATAATAGATAATATCCTGGTAGTCTATGGCCGGGTAGTTCACAAAAGCCCACGTAGGCTCTTCCATCTTTAGCCAGTGGTGATAAGCCTTGAGTCGCCACTCAAGTAGAAACGCGGGCTCCTGCTTTTTGCTCGAAATTAGACGAATTACATCTTCATTCAAACCTGGCGGAAGTGAATCTGCCTCGATGTCTGAATAGAAGCCGTATTTATATTCCTGATTGGCTATTTCCTGAAGTTCTTGAATTTCGCTAGACATTTTTCCTTCCTAATGGAGCCGACACAGCTTAGTGCTGTAGCATCTCCGGCATATCGAGAGGCACCAGTTGCTGGTTGGGCATAGGGGTGGCCATTTCAAGAAGCGAAACCCGAGAGAGGGCGCCCCTGATCTCGGCATTAATCACTCCCCAGTTACCACGGACCCCACAAGTCGGTTCCTGCCGGCAATCTCCCGGGTGTTCAATGCATTCAGTGAGAGAGAGAGGTCCTTCCAGGCAATCTATGACTTCCGCCACGGAAATCTCGCTAGGACTTCGCGACAGGCTATAACCCCCTTTAGGGCCTCTCCGTGAACACAAAATCCCGTCACGTGCAAGCCGTTTGAGAATCTTGCTTGCCATAGGAAAGGGAATTCCACTATTGCGGGCAAGCTCGCGAGCGCTCAGGCTAGCTCTCTCCGGAAACCTGGCAAACAGGGCCAATAACAGTACCCCGTAATCCGTGTCTTTGTTTATACGAAACATAGCTCCCCGCAAATAGTACTGTCTTAGTACGGTATCAGGGTCAGTATGGCGTCACGGCAGGGACTTTGTCAACTGGATAAGGGAGCCCGCTTAGGTTGGCTCACCTAAGGACTGCTGCCGAATCCCCGCTGGGCCTGCCCAGGCGCAAAATAACCTTGACGTGTCGTAACCGAAACCCCTAGTTCCAGGGCTCGAATTTCAACACTGCGCCAGCGGCCATCTTGCTCTCCGTTGGAAGGCTCATAAGACAAGTAGTACTGATTCTTGAGCTCGTCTGCCACGGCCTGATACACCTCACTCAGGCTACCGAATCGCCCCGCCTCTAGTACTCGACCGCCGGTGACGTTGGCTAACCGTTGCAGGCCCTTTTTGGCCTCCAAAATGTAAGCATCTGTTAATTCGTTGGGGATAAGGCGCCCGAGACTTCGGAATTGCTGACGAAAGCCAACGGCTCCAGTCCAGTATTCGTCAAGTCTCGATGCAACATATACAATAGCCTCTGATCGGCCGGCCAGTTCGATCGCAGCGCTCATACTCATCTGGCTTGTAGTGTCGACTCCATCTGTTAGCATCAAGATCGCCTTTTTCCCAGGGACATCCTTAAGCAAATCGTCAAAGGTCACATAAAGAGCATCATTCATGACGGTTGGCCCTTTTGCATAGATCGTCTCCAGGGCATGCCGGACATTCGCTAGATCGTTGCTCCATTCTAGAATGAGTCGCGTCGCGTCGTTAAAGGTGACAATTGCGATCTGATCCTCGGGGCCAAGGCTCTCGGCAAACCTTACAGCGGCCAACCGGATAGAAGATTGACTGTAACGAGTGCTGCCGCTAGCGTCGATCAGGAGTGCAACACTGACTGGCACGGCTTCTTGATAAAAGTTGATGATTTCTTGCTGAACGCCATCTTCAAAAACCTGGAAGTGCTCCCTGGTGAGACCCTTGTAAAAGCCTCCCTCACCAAGGGCGCGTGCGGTAACAGACAGAAAAACTTGGTTAACAGAAACCCCGATCTTGAAGTCACCTTCCTCCGGTTCTTGTGCATAGGAAGTCCCGGCGGCCAACAGAAGGACAGCCATGAGTTTTGCAACCATCTTCCGAAATTTACTCACAACGCCCCCTCAGTAGCTGGGCCCTACAGACTACGCTGTACAGACACATTCCGAGGACCGGAAACCTTTGCGACCTCATTGAAGTGTATCCGCTTTGCCAATGTTCTTCGACGCTTTTATTCACCATCTAGATCCTATTCGAATAGAATCAGGTCAATAAACGCAATCTCGATTATGCAAGAGTTCGCATCAGACTAAAGAAAAACCGGAAAGGAGCAGCCCGTGAAGCTCTCACATTTTGATGATCAGGGCCTGGTTCGAATGGTCAATGTTAGTGACAAAACCACCCAATATCGAACGGCTATCGCCGAAGGCCACCTAAGGGTCAATCCCGAGACCCTCGGCCTGGTAGAACAGCTTGAACTCCCTAAGGGCTCGCCTTTTGAAATTGCCCGTATAGCTGGAATTCAGGCCGCCAAGCAAACTCCAACATTGATACCTCTTTGTCACAGCCTAAATTTGGATTACATCGATATCGAAATCAAGCCCGAGTCGACTGGCTTTGCAATTCGTTCACAGGTGATCTGCCAACGGTCTACAGGCGTCGAGATGGAGGCCCTCACCGCAGTCAGCATCGCCGGACTAACGCTTTACGACATGTGCAAAGCTGTGGATCCGACAATGACGTTAGAAGGTATACGTCTCGTCAAAAAAACCAAAGGAAAAGAATGAGATCGTTTTTCCATCCTGCCTCTATTTCACCATTGGTCGTATACGCGTCCTGGCAACAAAAGAACTTCTAGGGCTGCTCCCTTTGCCAAATCTACACCACTGGCAGGCAAGGCCATCAGAGCATTGGCCCTGGCAAAGCCAACAACATCAGCAGAGCCTCGGATTTCAATAGGAGTGGCCGAAAATCCCAACGGCGTAGACACTACGTACGCAGGCTTGAAAAAAAGACGGCCTGGCTTGTGCCGAACATCTGAATCCAAAACTGCTATAACTTTCAGCAGGGCCTGCGGGTTTTTCCCGCTCCACTTCAGGATGGCAGGTTTGGCAAAAATCTCGAAAGTCAAAAAGGAAGAGATTGGGTTGCCCGGCAACCCGAACACCATTTTATCGCCCTTTGCCCCCACGAGGACCGGTTTGCCTGGCTTGATTGCAACCTTATGGAAAAAGATTTGAATTTCTTCCTCCGCCAGCACCTTGTGAACATAGTCGAACTCACCCATGGAAACGCCGCCGGTTAAAATAACCAGATCAGCCTTCAACCCATGCATTATGGCATCTCGGATCTCTGCTGGTTCGTCTCGAACAATAGGCTGCACCTCAACTTCTAGGCCCAGCTCTCGACACTGAGCCCAAAGCATATATGCATTAGAGTTCCGAATCTTACCGAATCCAGGCTGGGCTTCGACCTCAACTAGTTCATCCCCTGTAGCAATCACGCTTACCCGAGGCTGACGGTACACCTCAACCTGGGAATGACCAAAAGTAGCCAGAAGGGCAATCTCCTGAGGTCCAATCACAGCACCTGCCTTGAGGGTCGGTTCGTTCTGCTGTACCTCGCTTCCAGCTTCAGCTATGTGGGCACCCAACTCAACTCTCTCAAGAATTACTACGTCATGCCCCTCAGGGCGGGTCTTTTCCACCATCTGCACGGCATCTGCCCCCTCAGGCACGGGGGCCCCTGTCATGATTTGAACAGCCTCGCCCTTCCCCACCTTGGCTGTGGTACCATCCCCCGCAGCCAAGGTGGAAACCACCTTAAGCCGGGAGGGAACATCTTGGACATCTGCCGTCCGTAGAGCGTATCCGTCCATAAAAGATTTCCGGAAGGGCGGCAATGGCATGTTGGCCGAAATAGCACTCGCTAGAACTCGACCCAATCCTTGCTGTAATGGCAGAGATTCTTTGTGCGGGCGAGGTACGCCTTGCAGGACTCGCTCGATTGCCTCTTCGTAGGCCAGCAAACTCATTGATCGACATTCCTCCAAAGCTTCCAGTGGATTCTTTGAAACAAACCCAGCCCGACTAGCATTTCACGAAACATCCTATTGAGACAAAGGGAATGTACGGAAAATGCATATCAAGATCACTGGACATCGGAGTAGAATGAATTATGGCTCGAAAGACCCGCATCCTGATTCTCGCCTCCACGCTCGGACTGATCTTAGGAGTTAGTGGATATTATTACTACCGGTCGAGTAAGGAAATTACCGAGGTCCAAACAGGCCGAGTTCTTTTTGTAGATACCCTCGTGGCCAAAGTTAATGCCAACGGCGAGATCAAGCCCAAGGAATATGTAGAGCTGCAGTCCGAGATTAGTGGTGTGATCACTCAGTTGCTGGTGGCCGAGGGAGACCTTGTGGAAAAAGGCGACATCCTTCTGAGAATCGACCCCACGCAAAACCAATCCGAAGCTCGTGCAAGGGAAGCACTACTGCAAGTAGTGAGAATGGAGTTCGCAAATAGCCGTGCCCAAATAAATCTTCAGGAAATTAATATAGGAAGGGAGCATTTCAATCTGCAGGCGACAGAGGCTGATTTCGCAAAGGCAGAACAGGGGCTACTTCTAAAAACTGCCAGCTTCAAACGCCAGCAGAAACTTTTCGAACAAAATCTCATTAGTCGCAATGCATACGAGGTGTCCAAGGGCGAGTTTGTTAGTGCGGAGTCAGAGCTTCTCTCTGCCCGGGCGCGGGTGAATCAGGCCAAGGGAGCGCTCTCGGCGGCCGAAGTAATATTATCCCAGGCTCACAACTCACACCGCAGCGCTGAGAGTCGCGTTGAGCAGTATATGGCCCTTATGGCTAGTGCGCAGAATACACTATCCAAGACCGTAATTCGCTCGCCTTTGGCAGGGCGAATTACTCAGCTGAACGTAGAGGTTGGCGAACGAGCAGTACCCGGGACTCTCAACAATCCCGCAGCAACCATAATGGTAATCGCCGACCTTTCGGTGATTGAGGCCGAGATCGAAGTCAACGAAACTGACATTGTTGCGGTCAAATTAAGCCAACCGGCTGTTGTCCGGGTCGATGCCCTTCCTCAATCTCCTGTAAGGGGGGTAGTCAGTGAAATCGGATCTTCGGCAATTGTAACCCCTACCTCACAAGCCAAGGAGTTCAGGGTAGCAATTCGACTCGATGGCCCTCCCGCAGAACTACGACCTGGGCTTAGCTGCACCGCAGAAATCACCACTGATACGCGTTCCAATGTCCTTGCAATCCCGATCCAGGCTCTAGTTATTCGCGAATATCCGATTGACAAAAATGGTCAACCCATTAAATCAGCGGATAAAAACACGATTAACAGCGATTCCCTGCAGGAGTTTAAAGGGGTTTTTGCAGCCACCAACAATAGGGCCGAGTTCCTGCCTGTTAGTGTCGGGATATCCGGACAAACAATCATGGAAGTAACCTCTGGATTACAGGAAAATATGGAGATAGTGACCGGAAACTACAAAATTCTGCGCGATTTACAAGACAACGACCCAATAACTGTGCAAAGAAAAAACAGCGGGAATTAGCTGATGGGCGACCCCTTTCTTCAGGCAATTGATCTGTGGAAAACATACGAAATGGGGTCCGAGAAGATCCACGCCCTGCATGGCGTCAATTTCGAGGTTCGCAAAAACGAATACCTGGCGATTATGGGGCCTTCAGGATCGGGAAAATCCACACTTATGAACCTGATCGGTTGCCTTGATACTCCATCTCGAGGTCAGTATTTCTTCAATGGGCAGCTCGTTAGCAAAATGCAAGATGATGCCCTGGCTGATATTCGTAACCAGGAAATAGGTTTCGTCTTTCAGATCTTTAATCTTCTTCCAAGAGCCACTGCTTTGCAGAACGTTGAGCTGCCTCTCATCTATGCTGGCAAAGGAAAGACAGCCCGCAGAAAGGCTTCTGGGGAAGCCCTAGAAATGGTGGGACTGGAGGACCGTGTTGATCATCTTCCCAATGAACTGTCAGGTGGCCAGAGACAGCGGGTAGCAATTGCCAGGGCCCTAGTAACTCTTCCTTCTCTCTTGCTAGCCGACGAGCCGACCGGAAACCTTGACTCCAAAACGGGACTCGAGATTATGAGTCTATTCGACAAGCTCCACAGCGGTGGCCGTACAGTTATTCTGGTTACCCATGAACTTGCGGTCGCCGAGCACGCTGACCGGATTATTCACCTAAAAGACGGAAAAATTGAAAGTGATACTCTCACAGCCTGACTCTAGCCGGCTCAATGGTATAACATTGAATTAACAGCTCTTGCCGCATCCATTTACTGGAGGTTCTATGCGTTTGTGTATTCCTTCGATACTTATCGCCTTTACTCCTCTGGCTACGGCTCAAAAGCTTTCAGTGACAGAGCTCATCGAAACCCACAGACAGACTATCTGTTCCGTTTCGTGCGAAGACTGGCGCAGGATAGACGGCATAGGACCCAGCCAACTCAAGGCTGTGACGGGCACAACAGGAATCGCTTCTGGAAGGATGAGGCTAACAATTGGCCCAGCTCGATTCGATTTAGATTTCCGAGTGCCAAGAGCCGACTTTCCGGGTGAGCGTTTTTCCTACGATGGGGAAAATGTACACGTGGAATTCATCAGTCCCGGCATACGCTCTCCTTACGGGAACTTTGTCTATGTTCGTTCGATTATCATTCGAGAAGGTCTTATGGGCGGGTCCCTGAATCCTAATTGGCCTCTTTTCGATCATGAACGAAAGCAAAACATCCGATACAGAGGCTGGAAGAAAAAACGGAAGCTTCACAAAATTAGCTACCAGGCCAGCAGGTTGACCAGCCTAGCCATTCGAATATATCTCGACCAAGAATGGAAACATGTTAAGACCACGTATACCATCACCTTTAACAGGGGCATCAATGCGCCTCTAGACATCCGCAGGGCGCCGACACCCTGGATGGAAAACAAGCAAGCAATTCGCGAAGAGCTCATTGAAACCTTCGGAGAATTCCGTTCGGTTGACGGGTTCCTGTTGCCCACTCTATGGGGTCTTGAATATAGGCGTCAGGGAGCCGGCCAGGGCCAAGTTTGGCAATGGGCAACAAGGTTTTCTACTCTTAAGCCCGGATCCCTTGAGGAGCACTGATGGGCTCGCTTTAAGTCAATGGCGGAGAGGGAGGGATTCGAACCCTCGGTGCCTGTTAAGGCACAACTGCTTAGCAGGCAGCCCTGTTCAACCACTCCAGCACCTCTCCGTCGCGGGTCATTGTTAAGCACCTGTATTGTAAGAAACACCGGTCGTGCCGGTCAAACCTGCGGATTATTCTCTGCCGGGTTCGGGCCGAGCTAGATTCACGACCGCCTGGTGCGCCTCAGTCGCAATTCGCCGGTAAAGCTCGTCCCTGGAACCCTGCGCAGAAGAGTCTGGGGCGTCGACTTCAATCACGGGCCCGAAAGACACCACTATGGAAAGGGGGCGGGGAAAGGGGGCGCCCGGCGGCATGGCCCGAAAAGCTCCCTGGATGTATACGGGGACAATGGGCACACCCGATTCCGCCGCGATCAAGCCGATCCCCGGCTTGAAATCCTGGATCTGGCCTGTCCTAGAACGGGTTCCTTCAGGAAAAATCAGCACCGGCTCTCCATTCGCCAAGATGGACTGCACCATACGCAGGCCTGCCAGAGAGGTTTCCTCTCTTTCCACCGGGACGAGATTGAGGAGAGTACTCAGGGCCCAACCCTTGAGCGCTTGGTTGAAGAAGTAATCCTTGGCGCCTAAAACATGCAGCTTCCCGGCCTCCCGGGCGCCCACAGCGGTTCTCAGCGAAGCGATGACGGCGGCGGCATCCAGGTGGCTGCTGTGATTCGCTGCGATCAGATAAGGGCCGCGGCTGGGAAGATTTTCCGGGTTGACAAGTCGTAACTGGAAATAAACCTTGTACAGAGCCTCAAGGGTCGCAAAGGAGGCGCGTAGCAGCAATCGGTCGATCGCTGAGCGTTCTGCGAACGGTCGGCCCGACCGAATTAGCGGAGCTCTCGTTTCGACTTCCCGGGAGACTTCCTTGGCTAGGGACAGCGACCGTGCCTGGGCAAAAACTTGCCCCACTGTCTGCAAGCTGGTCGCCACCTGGTCTGGAATTGACACCCCAAGAGTTCGCTCCACGTACAAGAGGAACTCGATGGCCATGAGGGAGTCCAGGCCCAGGTCAGAATAAAGATGGCTCTCCTCTCCGATTTCCTGCTCAGGAACTCCAGATAGACGGCTCAGTTCAGCGAGTAGCTCTTCTTTCTGGCCCTGAGGGGATTCAGCGGCCCTCTCCCTGGCACGAACTCGTCCTGACCCCAGTTGCCGCATCAAGCTCCTGCGGGCGCCCTCTCTATCGATTTCTCCGGATGAGGTCCGCGGTAGCGGATCCATCCAGAAATGGACGTGCTGGAGCCTGTGGTAACTGGGCAACTCCCTGGCTGTTTTTTGAATTTCTTTCTGCAGCTTTTTTTGGGCTGCGCTGGGGGCCCTTTCGCCTCGGACCTCAGGGGTGGGCACGACAACCGCGTGGATATCCTCCGTTAAACCGCTCTTCACCCCAATTACGCAAACCTCTTCGATGGAGGCAATGCCGCGGTAAATAGCTTCCAGGTCAACCGGGTAAACGTTTTTTCCAGCCCCCGTCACGATAACGTCCTTCTTTCTCCCCGTCACATACACGTACCCGTCAGCGTCGATCCAACCCAGGTCTCCGGTATGGAACCACCCCTCTTTGATTACCTCGTTGGTGGCAGTTGGGTTCTTGTAGTACCCCTTCATGATGCTTGGGCTTCGGGCGATAATTTCGCCGGTGCCCTCTTCGTCCGGAGCGGAAATCCTCAGCTCGACCCCAGGGAGAGGTTTACCGGCTGATCCTTTACGGCTTCGGTACAGGGGGTTGACGGTCAGCACTGGGGCTGTTTCTGTCAGCCCGTACCCTTCGTATATCGGTAAGCCCATAATTCGGAAATCTTCGTAGAGTTCTTCTCCCAACGCCGAGCCGCCGCTTACAAAAAATCTTATTTTTCCGCCGAGCTCGCGATGGATCTGGGTGAACAACCGCCGGCCGATATTCTTTCCAAGTCTTTTTTCTACGGATAGGCTTAGCTGCTTGGAGGTGGCCAGTAGGTTTGATTTCAGTGGGGATTTCGATGGCTTCAGCCAGCGCCTTTCGGTGTCCTCCCTAATTAATGCGTAAAGTGTGGGCACCCCGAGCATGCAGGTGGCGCCGATCTCCTTCATGGTCCCAAGGATTGCCTTAGGTTTCAAGGAGTTCAGGTAGGTGACCGTGGCGCCGGCGTTCAGCGCCATCAGAAACCCGCAGGTAAATTCCAATACGTGGTTTAAGGGGAGAATTGAGAGGAGCTGGTCGGTCTCTGTAGCGGGAAGGTAGTGATTGACTCCCAATAGATTGTTGATGAAATTCCGGTGGGTGTGAATCGCTCCTTTGGGGTTGACGGCAGTGCTGTTGGTAAAGACGATCGAGGCTGGATCATCGGGACCGATTTCGACTTTGCTGGGGTTAGCGCCCTCCAGTACCTTGGTGCTGCGGGGGTACGCCTCTCTGTCAAACGGTATACAAAACTGATCGATGTTGAGAAGCTTGGTGGGTGAGTCCGAACTCTCATTTTCTTCCAACCCCTTGGGGGGCAACCTCGATAGGCAGTACTCGGAGGCGAGTAAGGCTTGGGCTTCCGTAAACCGGGCAACCGACCAGACCTCTTTGTGCCAGGTTTGTGAGTCCAGAGGAACCACGATGGCGCCGATCGACGTCGCCGCAAGATAAGCCACTCCCCACTCGGGCTTGTTCTCTGAAAGAAGAATGATGCGGTCGCCTTTTTGCAGCCCCGCGCGCTGCAACTCTCCGCCGGCTTTTTCGGCTGTTTCCTGGAGCGTCCCGTAGGTGAATTTCTGCCAGATGCCCTTACGTTTAACCTGCAATGCGGTCTTGTTGGGAAACTTTTTGGCGGTGCGACTCACAAGGGCATTGATCGTGGGTGTATCGGCTGAGCTTGGCTCCTGTACCTCCAAGGCGCCAGACCCTTCCATCTTGAGGATGTGCTTTTTGACTCCGGGGATGTGGACGTTCTGGATATAGTGGCGCCAATTCAATGAGCTGATATCAAAGCTCAGCGATTTTTTCTCCTCTTCGCTGAGGGACTCAAAAAGGCGCTGAGTTTTCCCCACTTCAAAGCGGCAATCAAGGTTGAGGTAGGGCTCGTAAATCTGCCCGTAATAGTAAAGTCTGTCAAAAGCCGCACGGGCCCTGGATACCCTTCGTTTAAACCTCGCGATTCTGTCGGTAGAAGGTAGTTGAGTTAATGTTGCTTCCACTGCCCGTAAGGCTGCTCGTCGCAGGTGGTGTTGGATTCGGAAGGTGGTCCGATTGTGGAATTTAAGAGGTTTGATATAAATCGGGTTTCCTTCCTTGTCGACCATGGGGTTCTTGCGGAAGTAGCCATAGACGAGATCGTGGAGTTCACCCAAGGTAACGGGGTTTGTGTCTCCGGTTGCCACCTGGTAAACCTCCAGGCCGCCTTTTTTTATGGCGGTCGGGATGGCTGCTAAAAGGGCGTTTACAACCATATCCACAGGAATAAGGTCCAGGGCGACGTTGGCGTCCAAGGGAAGCGCACGAAGACGACCTTTCCCGATAGCGACAATAAGCGGGTCGGCCATCCGTAGTCCGTCGAGCCAACCTGGGGAGGGCTCAACAAGGCTACTCTCGATCACGGAGGGGCGGATGATCACCGTAGGATTACCGCTGCGACGTCGGACTATTATTTGTTCCCCGATAGCCTTGGTGTACGTGTAGGTATCGTTCCACCCTCTGTGTTGGGCCCATCTCATCCCCTCGGCGCTCAATTGTTCTTGTAACCACTTATTTTGTAGGCTCTCTAGGTTCTCTTTTTGATTCTTTCCCCGTGAGGATTTTTTGGGGCGCTTTAGTAGTGTTTCTGTTAAAGATGGGCTGACGGCTTGGTTTTTCAGGGTGTCTATTTTGGTTTTGAGTAATTCGATTTCCTGATTAATGTCATTGAATTTTCGGAGTGGATGGGTTTGCTTCAGTTCGTCTCCACTGGCTAGATGGTAAATAGTCTCAGGTGCGACGTCGCTGGCCGCTCCAGCGACATACGCTGTGGAAACATGGACCAGGAGAGCCCCTTCACAAGCGTTAGCGAATTCCGCCATCCGCGCTGCACTTAAACTATTCCCTTCAAGGGCGGCATCCAGGGGTGCATCAAAAGAAACAACAGCGGCGCTGTTGATCACTATGTCTATCTCCCCGCATAACCGCTCATAAGTGTCCGCTTCGAGGCCGAGTTTGTCGCTTGAGATATCACCCGAGACGGCAAATAACTTTTCCTCCAGAAACTTCCTTGTCTCCACCCCTCGGGAACGGTAAAGACGATCAAAAACACTTGAGTTGAACAGCTCTTTTTCGAGGCGTTCCTGAGCTGTAGTAATCCGTCCGTCGAGTCCTTGTTTGGGCCGGATCAAGATATAGATTCGCCTCACATCTGGAGCTAACCAAAGAATCTTCTCTACTAATGGCTGCCCTAGAAACCCTGTTGCACCCGTAACAAGGATTACCTTGTTTTTGAGTGCCTCCGTCACTTGATTCATGTTGAGTTGCGCTCACCCTTCATTTTTTCCAGATCCACTGCATATAATCAGCCTCATCCGCTGTGGTCAGGACGGAGTGTAGTATAGATTATCTGGCCAGATAAGGCGTTCTTCTTCCCTAAGAAAACGCCTTAAAATTTATTACTTGGAAGGTAACCGTTTAATCACCGTAGAATACTTAAACCCTCTCTGTGGAGCGACTGTATAGCGGGGCCCGCTTTAGAGGCAGTGATATAATTCTCTAGTCGGGAGGTACTTCCTGTCTGGTGATGGGCCTGGTCTTCAAAACCAGTCGAACTGCAATGAGAGTTGTGGTTGGTGGGTTCGATTCCCATGTACCTCCGCCAGAGAACAGTGGCTCATTGGTGCACAAATTAAGAAATTAAGATAAATAAATTAAGTAGTTATTTATCTAGAGATAGGAGTAGTACCTGTGTGTTTTGTTGAAAAACTTAAATCACCCCCAAACCAGGCCGCCCGCGAGGGTGGATACTTGTGTGGAAAATTATTTCAAAATTAGCTTTATTTGAGGAAGAAAAAAACACTCAATCAAAGAAATAAAAACTCACAACTGTTTTTTAACAAACCAACGCGAAGTGGTGACCTGGACGAGCTTCCAGAGTTATTGTAGTTGTTGAAATCCCTTGAATAAATAATAGAGACCAAGGATTAACATGAGCGGGGAATTAATTATTGCCATTCAAGGGGAGCGGGGGTCGTATAGTGAGCAAGCGGCAACAAATCTCCTGGGATCTGGAATTAAACTCTCTTGCTGTGAGCATTTCAGTGAGGTATTCCAGCGCACCATAAACAAAGAAGCCGACTACTGCTTAATTCCCATTGAGAACTCACTCGCCGGCTCTATCCATAAAAATTACGACCTTCTCCTGCGACACGACCTGAAAATCACTCGCGAGATCAACCTGCAGGTCGAGCACAATTTAATCGCCCTCCCTGGAGTGAAATTCAAGGAGATTAAGACGGTCATTTCTCACCCTGTGGCCCTGGATCAGTGTGGGAAATTCTTTGAAAGGCATACTCAACTGACCAAGCGAAGCGCTTACGATACCTCTGGGAGCGTCAAGCGAATCATGGAGCAAAAACTGAAAGACTCCGCTGCAATAGCGGGAGATCGGGCTGCTGAATACTATAAAGCAGAGATATTAAAAACAGGAATCCAGGACAATCAGGAAAACTTTACTCGATTTTTCTTACTGGCTGTCGAACCCGAAACAACAAAGGGCGAGGATAAGACCTCGATCGTGTTTAGCTTCAAGAACACACCTGGCGCCCTGTTTAAGTGTTTGAGCGTGTTCGCGCTCCGCGACATCGACCTGTTCAAGATAGAATCGCGCCCGATTCCTGGGCGGGCTTGGGAGTACCTATTCTATATGGACTTCCAGGGCAACCCCGAGGAAGACAGCTCCCGTAACGCGCTGAATCACCTGAAAGAACTTACCGAGTTCCTGAAAGTGCTGGGAAGTTATCCTCGGGATTCCGCCCTGGAAAAGAAGAGCATATAATGACCACCCCTTGCTGCGCACCTGTCGGTTGGCTCCTGAAGGTTCACCCCATCAACGCAAAAAGAGCTAACCCGACGAAAGCAGGAACAGAGGAATGACCATCTTGAGCCTTTCGCTTCTAATTTTGGCCGCCGTGACCAACCTGACGCCGATCAACGAGAAACAGCTTCCGGTTGTTATTCAAGAGAACCCAAGCCAGGTCGTGCTGGTAAACTTCTGGGCCACATGGTGTATTCCCTGCCGAGAAGAGTTTCCGGATCTGGTTCGACTCCACCAGGAGCGCCAGGCAAGCGGCTTTACAGTGATCTCAGTGTCTATTGATGACCCCGAGAATACGGACCTGGCGCGCGCCTTTTTGGAAAGACACCACACTACATTCCCGGCCTACATTGCCACCACAGACGATCTGAAGGCTCTTTTGGGGACAATGGACCCCGCTTGGACCGGCGCAATCCCCGCCACCTTCATCTTTGATCGCCAGAGAAACAAGACCTACCAGCACATCGGACAACTGTCTTATGAGGAGATGAAGGCGCAGGTCGACAGCCTAAAGTGAGGTCCGCCGAGGCCTTGCGGTTGAACGACAACCGCAAAATTGGTACCATCACCCTTTTCCACAGGAAGAAATAAAGGCTAATTAAAGGCTTATGAAGCGCACATTCCAACCGAACAACAGGCGACGACGCAAAAAGCACGGGTTCCGAGAGCGTATGAAAACGCGAGCTGGACGCCTGGCTCTCAAGCGGCGCAGAGCGAAGGGCCGCAAGAGGTTGACGGTGAGTGGATGAGGCTAGCTGCGGTTTTCCACCGGGAGAGAGGCTTTCCAAGAGGAGGGAGTTTTTGGCCGCCTACAAACGAGGGGCCAAGATCTCAACGGCTTACTTCGTCCTCTACATGCTGGAGAGCAATCGACCCTATCCTCGGTTGGGGATCACAGTCTCTCGCAAGATTGGGCCATCAGTAGTCCGGAATCGTATCAAGCGCCAACTTCGAGAGGTCTTCAGAAACAACAAGCGCACTGTCTTCCCGCCCTGCGATGTGGTCGTGAACGCAAAGCGTTCCGCAGCCACCACCTCCAGCTTGAAGATCCAAAAGGATTTACTAGGGGCGCTTGACCGCTGGAAGCGGAGACAGTAAATGAGATATTTAGTCCTACTCCCGATCAGGTTGTACCAGCGGGTGGCTTTCTTTGTCTTGCCCCCAGCCTGCCGGTTTTACCCCTCTTGCTCTGAATTTACGCACCAGGCGGTTACCCGGTTTGGTGTAGGTTACGGCCTTTACCTGGGAGCGAGAAGAATTTTTCGCTGCCACCCTTGGCATCCTGGCGGAGCCGATCCCGTTCCTGAGAAATAAATCAATATTATGGCCATCCAAAATCCCCATGAAATGGACATGGAACGGCGGTTATTACTCGCCATGGTTTTGTCGATGGCAGTTTTATTCCTGGGGTCCTACCTTTACCCACCTTCCACCCCTCCGACTCCCCCTGAGGTAAGCGCCGTGGCAACAGAGCCGGCAGCGGAGAGAGGAGAGACCGAGTCTTTACCTGAGGCTCCGGTCACCGAAATACCCACCACCACCGCGGCGGAGCGCAGCATTGAAATCGAAAACGATCAACTGATTCTGCGTTGGAGCAATGCCGGAGGAGTTCTTGAGAGCGCTCAATTGAAGGACTACGTTTCGGCGGAAGGAGCCCCTCTTGAAATTATTCCTCAAGGCCTATCCCAGTCTCAAAGGAAAGCCCTGGAGATCCGCGTTGGAGATGATGAACTGGATCGCAGGCTTGCCGCTGCGATCTATGAAATTGAGGGAGTTGTTGGGGATAAGCGCCGTGCACCTGCTGAAGTAAGCTTTGTTTTCAGGGACGACGAATTAGAGGTGAGGCGCACAGTTCAAGTACCTGAGACGGGGTATCTACTGGAAATGACCACGGTGGTTCGGTCCAGAGGCCGAAGTATTCCGTTTTCCGTCTTGTTGGGGCCGGGGGTTGGACAGCCGCCGATCGACCCACAGGGAGACTTTGGAACGCCCGCAGCGGCCTACTATCTGGATGGGTCAGTGGAGCGCCTCAGCGCGGACGATGTTGAGGAGGATCCGGCGTCACTGGGTGCCGGAACGCGCTGGTTGGCAATGGACAGCAAATACTTCGCCTTCGGGGTGTTAACCCCCCGAGGAATGCTTGGCGCTCGCGTTGCGCAAATCGAGCATCTCGCGCAATCCCCTGATGGGGACCCAGAACCAACCCCCTTGCTGATAGCTGAAGTGAACCTGGAACAGGGATCCGAATACGCCGTATTTATCGGCCCCAAAAGGTATGAAATCCTGGAAGGGATCGATTCTACGCTGGTCGAACTCATTGATTACGGAATCTTTTCAATACTAGTCAGGCCACTCGTGCTGAGCCTCGAGTTTGTCTATAGCTATGTGGGCAACTATGGGGCGGCCATCATTATCCTTACCTTCATCATTAATTTGGTGCTGTTCCCGGTGCGCTACAAGCAGATGGTCTCGATGAAAAAGATGTCGGTACTCCAGCCTCAGGTGAAGGCTATCCAGGAGAAATACAAGCGCTTGAAGCGAACCGATCCAAAGCGCTCCAAGATGAACGAAGAGGTCATGGGCCTTTACAAAGAACACGGAGTCAATCCTTTAGGGGGGTGCTTGCCCCTTGTGTTCCAGATGCCCTTCCTTTTTGCCTTCTACCAAATGCTCTACACCTCGATGGAGTTGCGGGGCGCGCCCTTTGTTGGCTGGATCACGGATTTATCCCAGTACGACCCCTACTACGTGACGCCCATTTTGATGGGAATCAGCATGGTGGCCCAGCAGAAAATGACGCCTGCCACCGGGGATCCCACCCAGCGCAAGATGATGATGTTTCTTCCCGTCGTTTTTACTTTCTTCTTCTTAAACTTGTCGAGTGGGTTGGTTCTCTATTTTCTGTTCAGCAACCTGTTTGGTATGATGTTGCAAATCGTGTTCCAGAGACTCAACCCCGAATTGGCTGCGACAGCCTCAAAACAGCAACCTGCCAAGAAAAAACTCAAGGAACCTGAAGCATGAAGACAGAGCAGGACAAGCGGGTCAGCCAGGTGTCGAGTTTTTTGAAGGAGCTTCTCGAAGCAGCGAAGTTAGACCTGGACTTTCGGTGTGAGTCCGAAGAAGGGACTGTGATAGTCCGCCTCTATGGGCATGACGTGGGCATGGTTTTGAGTAACGGTGCCCGCCTATTGTACGCCGTCAACCACATCCTCAGCCGAGCGTTTTACGAGAGTGGCCCCGAAGCCTTTAACCTGCTGGTTGATTGCAACGACTATCGGAACACTCGAGCCGAAGAGCTCGAATCGCTGGCTCGCAAGGCTGCCGAGGGCGTGAAAGATTCCGGCCATCCCTACTTGTTTGACTCCATGCCTGCCAGCGAAAGAAGGGTCGTCCACCTCGCCTTGGCCGACGACGAGGCCGTCATGACTGAAAGCGAGGGCGGCGGTCTCCAGCGACGCGTGGTGATCCTTCCAGTAAAGTAGCCGTGAGCCGCAATCAAGATGGAACTATCGTCGCGGTGGCGACCCCGCCGGGCAGAAGTGCCATCGCCCTGTTGCGCGTCAGCGGTCCCGAGGCGAGGGAGCTGGTGTCGCAACGAATCCAGCGCCATACCGAGTGGCCCAATCGGCAGGCCTTCCTGGCCCGCTTTCTGGATCGAGAAGACCAACCCTTGGATCAAGCCCTGATCACTTTTTTCCCGGGTCCCGCCTCCTATACCGGGGAAGACCTGGTCGAGCTTTCTTGTCATGGCAACCCCATTCTAGTTGAGGGAATGGTCGAGGCGCTTTTGCAAGCGGGAGCCCGCCTGGCTGAACCGGGAGAGTTTACCTTGCGCGCTTTCTTGAACGGCAAGATGGATCTCGCCCAGGCCGAGGCGGTGCGTGACGTGGTGGAGAGTCGAACGGCATTTCAGGCAAAAATTGCGGCCCAACAACTGGATGGAAGGCTGTCGAGAAGACTAGAACCCGTCAAGGAGCAGATCGTCACAACCCTCTGCCACATGGAAACAGCCCTGGAATTCGTAGAGGACGAAGTGAACCCAGAAGGCCGGTCACGATTGGGAGAGAAGATCGAGGATGCCGATCGGCAATTGAAGGAACTGGAAGAGAGCTTTCAGCTTGGAAGGTTGGTTCATGAAGGGATTCAAGTCTTGATAACAGGCAGGCCAAATGCTGGTAAATCCAGTGTTTTCAATGGGTTACTTCTGGATGAGCGGGCGATCGTGACAGAGATTCCCGGCACTACCCGTGACGCCCTCACGGAAACCATCGACCTGGCGGGTATCCCGGTCCGCCTGGTTGACACCGCGGGCATCCGGGAGGCCAGCGATCCGGTTGAGCGGTTGGGCGTGGAAAAGTCCCTCCAGTATCTTCGCGAAGCAGGCGCCGTTCTGTTCGTCGTCGACCAGTCGATTCCGTTTGATCGGGAGGACCTCTACATCTGGGAGATGATTCGGGAATACCCCTGCGTGTTGGTCGTCAATAAGGAGGATTTGCCGTCTCGGGCGGACATCCCGAACGAGGTGGAAAAGGGCTGCCTGGCAACCGTCCGGGTATCGGCGCTCGAAGGCACCCATTTTCGTGAGCTCAAGGCCGCCTTGTTGGCGGTGACGACCCAGGGGCAGGAACCGGGAGATGAAGGCGTGATGGTGACCAACATCCGCCAGAAACAGTGCCTCGAGCGTTGCCGCCAACACTTAAGGGCAGGCCTGGAAGCATATCAGGGCGGAATGAGCGAAGAGTTCCCTCTTTATGATTTCCGAAAAGCGCTCGAGTCGTTAGGGCAGATCACCGGGGAAACCACCACCGAGGACATCCTCGAGCAGATCTTCTCCACCTTCTGTATTGGGAAGTAGCCGGGTTGAAGAGAATAATCGAGCAATCGAGAAGCGCGCTTTGCGCGCAGAGAAAGCCGTCGCTCCTGCTCCGGGTGGAGAAACGCCTCACTGGCGCTCGGCTAGGAAAAGGATTTATCTCGGGGTTTCCGGTTATGTAGGGGCGCACCGAGTGC
>Ga0114996_10001514_pt1 | contig 31120 bp, 28 predicted proteins | sample ArcticOcean_MG_C_4_FD_87039 | JGI IMG/M metagenome (GOLD analysis project Ga0114996, IMG submission 87039) | Marine microbial communities from western Arctic Ocean - ArcticOcean_MG_CB4_134 | ecosystem: Environmental > Aquatic > Marine > Oceanic | place: Arctic Ocean: Canada Basin | collected... | reverse complement strand
GGCGACTTTGCGTGTGTTTTTGGCCAAGGTAGGGTACCTCACGTTGCGTGTTGCGGGGGCGGCGGTGCAGCAGTTGGGCGATGAGCTCGTGACTCTCGCTACCCAGACAACGCACAGCCGGTGCCACGACCCGATAATGAACCGGGAGTAACAGCGATAAGGTCTTGTGCCATCAAGAGTTAGGTAAATCTATTCTCCTGTTTCAGCGGTTTTCCCCAGCGATACGATGCTGCGTTAGCGAAACATGGAGTGATCCAGCGAGTCGCTTTTTTGCAACATGGGACGTCTTGCCGCGGTGCTCGGCAGCCCAGCGGGCCCGGTGACGAAATCGACGTGGAGATCGGCGAGGAACTTATGTCGCGCCTCTCGGCCGGCGCAGCAGCCAGAGCCACGGCCCGCACGACCGAAGAGGCCGAAGAGGGGCTACGAGCGTTTCTCGAAAAACGCGAGCCGCATTGGCCGTAGGACGGCTCTCAAATCAGGTACTCGACGCCGAATTCTTTACCCACTTCGATGAAGCGGTCGAACGATTCTGCAAGTCGCTCGAACATCTCTTCGATTCCTGCCGGCGAGAACCAAATCAGCACTTTGGCTGGCGCCTCGGTTTCGTTCTTGAAACGATGGGCCACACCCCGCGGTACATGAACAAAACCGCCAGGGCCGACCTGTTGGGAATCGTTCGCGAGATAAAAGGTAATCTCGCCGTCGAGCACATAAAACGCCTCGTCCTCGCGCGATTGAATATGCAACGGAGGGCCGGCGTCGGGTGGAACATCGGCCTCGAACACAAAATACTGATCGCCCGATTCTTTGCCCGTGATCAGAACGCGATATCGATCACCGACCAAGTCAATGACTTGCGTATCGTCGCCAGGGCGGACAATTTTTGCGAGTGACATGCGGTAAACCTCCTCGTGTTTTTTCCTATTTCTTAAGCGCCGCTGCGGAAGCCGCGTACGCCTTATGCCCCGTAGAACCACGGCCGAGAATCGGCCTCTCCGTCTTGGGCAGCCAACTGCGATGCTCAGCGAGAACGTCTTTCAGTTTGGGGTCCTTCGCCAAATTTGTCCACTCGTTCGGGTCTGTCTTGTGATCATACAACTCTTCTGAACCGTCCAGGTAGCGGATATATCGCCAGCGGGTCGAGCGGATGGCATGATTTCCCAAGCCAAAAGTGGTTCGCGTCGGGCGTTTCCACTGGCGCGCCGGATCGGTCAGCAGCGGACGGAGCGACTGACCCTCGTGTCGTGGATTGGCCTTTTCGCCGCACAGATCAAGCAGCGTCGGATAAATGTCGATCAGTCCGACTGGGCGTTTGCACGACCCCGCTTTGATTTTCGGGCCGGCAAAGATCAGCGGTACTCGGGTGCCGTCTTCCCAGAGTGATCGTTTGGCCCATCGCTGTTTTTCTCCCAGATGAAATCCGTGATCAGAGAATAAGCAGATCACGGTGTTTTTGGCGTCCTCTCGCGAGTCCAGCGCGTCGAGCACCATGCCGACGCAATGATCTGCAAACGTGATCGTCGCCAAATAAGATTGTACCGCGTGCTGCCACTGTCCGCTTTTCTTGACCCATGCGTGCTCGGGAGCGACATGCTTGAGTGTGACCAGGTTGCGAGCGTAAGTGGATAGATCACTCACATCGCCGTCCTTGATCACGGGCAGACTGATCTTGTCGCGGGGATGCATATCGAACCACTTTTTGGGCGCATACAACGGCACATGGGGCCGAAAGAATCCCACGGCGAGGAAATAGGGCTTGTTGTATTTCTTCTTGAGCTTTTCGGTTGCCCACGACGCAATCTTGAAGTCCGGCATCTGGGCATTGTTTTCCGGAAAGGCCCCCCAGTCCCAGAGCGGATGACCGTGTGGTTGGCTGATCTTTTTCTTGGGCCGTGGTCCGAAGCCACCGAAGGCACCTCCGTATTGCCCGACGCTGCCAAAGATGCGCTGGTTGTCGCGGCTATGAAACAGTTTGCCGGCACCCATGACTTGATAACCGGCGGCGGCGAATGCCTCGGGCAACGTCTTCTCCTTCTTGGTCACCTCGGACTGTTGCAATCCTGGATTCAGAAAGTAGAGGCCGGTCGACGAGGGCCAGCGGGAGACCATCAAGCTGGCACGCGACGGCTGGCAAACGGGCGACTGACAATGGGCGTTGCGAAACAATACGCCCCGTTTGGCGAGCCGGTCCATGTTAGGAGTAATCGCCTGAGGATGACCCCCGAGGCATCCGACCCAGTCGTTCAGGTCGTCGACGCTAATCAGCACGACATTCGGCCGGTTGGCCGCGCGGACGTTCCCGGCAAACAACATCAATGTGAGCAAGACGGTCAGTCGCATGGGGGAAATTTTCAAGAGGAGATGTGTCAGGGGACCAGCAGAAACAGACTGCGTCGGCCGACATTCTAACCAGTTTTGTTGTCGCGTGCTGGTTACCCATGACGGTTTGAACCGATTATCTGTATTACGCACCGTCGCGGACGCCCCACGTCAGCCCCGACTATGGGAAGCGGATGCAGGAGAGGTTATGATCAAACATGGGTATTGACCGAACGAAGATTTCGACACGAGGCAACGTCATGGCGATTCGGGCGAACATCAGGCGCAATTTCTTGGCCAGAATGGGGCTATTGGCATTTGCCGGATTTTTTTTCATGGCGTATTGCATCTACGACGGTACCGTCGCGTATCCTCGACACCGGATACGTGCCGAGAAGCATATCGAATTCAGGGAGACGGAGGCCAAGGACTGGGTCCTTCAGTGGGAGGCATACGCCAAGAACCGGGGCTGGCCGCTGGGTGATCCGGGCGAACCCAATGACGAGCAGACGCAGTTTATCATGGCGGGGATATCGGCCGTTGTTGGATTGATCTTTCTGGCGCTCTTTGCGCGCAACTTCCGCCGCTGGATCGAAGCGGACGAAGAGGGTTTCACGACAAGCTGGAAACAGAAAGTCGCCTTTGACGATGTATTTGCGATAGAGAAACGGCAGTGGCGAGACAAGGGAATCGCCGCGATTCGTTATATGGAAGGTGACCGCAAACGCCGGTTGGTGCTGGATGACTGCAAATATGACATCGACGAGACTGTGCAATTGCTGAGAGAAATGGAATCGCGGCTCGAAGACGATCAAATTCTCAACGGCCGGAGAGAACCTTCGCCTGAGGAACTAGAGGCCCTCGCTGCGGAGGAAGCAGCCGCCGCCCTCGCCGCGGCTGCCGAAGAGTCCGAGGCGGACGATGCGACGCAGCAATAACCGATCGTCACGCAATGATTTCTTTGATCACCTTGCCCGCCACGTCGGTCAGGCGGAAGTCGCGGCCGTTGTAGCGATAGGTCAGCTTGCGATGATCCATGCCGATCAGATGCAAGAGCGTCGCGTGGATGTCGTGTACGCTGGCCCGATTGACCGCCGCGCGGTGGCCGATTTCGTCGGTCTCGCCGTAGTGTGTGCCGGCCTTCACACCGCCGCCAGCCATCCAATAGGTGAACGCCAGCGGATTGTGATCGCGCCCCGGCTTGCGACCCTTCTGAGCGATCGGCAATCGTCCGAACTCGCCACCCCACACGACCAGTGTCGATTCGAGTAGCCCGCGCTGTTCAAGGTCGGCCAATAGTGCGGCAATCGGCTGGTCGGTCTCCTGGGCGAATCCGGTGTGGTTGCCCTTGATGTCGGCGTGGCCGTCCCAACTTCGTTGGTTTTCCATACCGCCGGAATAGATCTGCACGTATCGCACGCCGCGCTCGACTAGCCGCCGAGCCATCAGACATTGCTTGGCAAAGTGCGAACTCTTTTTCACGTCGACGCCATACTCCTTGTGTGTCGCCGGGGTCTCGCGCTGGATGTTGATCGCCTCGGGTGCGGCGACTTGCATGCGATAGGCCAGTTCGAAGCTTTCGATCCGCGCGGCCAGTTCCAACTCAGCCTCGTGCCGCCGGAGGTGATGACCGTTGAGCTTGGCCAGCAGATCCAATTGAGCCCGCTGCTGGTCGTTGGTCATTTCGGCCGGACGCCGCAGATTCTTGATCGGATCGCCCGTCGGGCTGAGATGTGTGCCTTGAAACACACTCGGCAGGATGCCCGCACCCCAGTTCAGCGCGTGCCCCTTGGGAAGTCCTCGCCCCAGCGGGTCGGACATCACGACGAACGCCGGCAGATCCTGACTGACCGAACCGAGTCCGTAAGTCGCCCACGATCCGACACAGGGCAGGCCCATTCGCGTGAAGCCGGTGTTCATCTTGAACAGCGCCGGGCTGTGGTTATTCGAGTCGGTCCAGCCCGAGTGGATGAACGCCATCTTGTCGACCTGCTTCGACAGATGCGGAAAGATCTCACTGACCCAACTGCCCGACTGACCGTGCTGTTTGAATTTGAAAGGGGACTTCATCAGCGGTCCGACCGAGCCGGGAAAGAAGCCGGTTTTCTTGTCGAAGTTGGCCAGCGCTTTGCCGTCGCGCTTGGCCAGTTCGGGTTTATAGTCCCAGGTGTCGACGTGGCTTGGCCCGCCGTTGATAAACAGCCAGATCACCCGCTTGGCTTTCACAGGAAAGTGTGCCGGCCGTTCCGCCAGTGGATTGATCGCCAGCGGAGTCTCGGTGCGGGCCTCGGCGCCGAGCAGTCCTTCTTGCTTGAGCAAACCGGCCAGAGCCAGCGCCCCGAATCCGCCGCCCGCGCGACGAATCAGATGGCGACGGGAGATCAGCGGCGCGGTATGAGGATCAATGATCGACATGATGGATTTCCTTCGGATTGAGCGTCTATTTGACTTACTCGGCATAAACAAATTCGTTCAAACTCATCAACGCCTGACAAAGGTCGGTCAGCGCGAGCTCGCGGGCGTTTGCCTTTTTGGACGCCGTGTACGAGGCGGTCTGCGAGGCAAGAAACGCGGTCAGGTCGGCCTTTTCGGTGTCGGTCGGCATGCGGCCGATCGTGATCAGATAACCTTGTCGTACTGCTGCATCGGCGGAGTCTCCGGATTGTTTGGCAAGCTGAGCGGCCAGCGCCCTGGCATATCCCCGAACATGAACGTTGTTCATGAACAGCAGCGCCTGCGGGGCGACCGTGGTGCTCGGCCGAGCGCCGACACCCACCAGCGCCTCGGGCGCGTCGAAGATCTGCATTGTGGAAATCAGCTTGCTTCGCTTGACGGTGAAATAGATGCTACGTCGCTTGCTCGCCTCGTTGAGCGTGCCGGCCCCAAACATCTTTCGATCCAACTGGCCGCTGATCGCCAGCATCGAGTCGCGAATCACCTCGGCCTCGAGCCGCCGCGGAGTACGTCGCCAGTGCCAGGTGTTTTGTGGATCGATCTTCGACTTGGCCGCGTCGTGTTCGGTGCTTTGGGCATAGACCGCACTGGTGGCCAGCAGCTTGTGGATTGGTTTCAACCGCCACTCGCCACGAATCAGTTCGCCCGCCAAATAGTCGAGCAGCGCCGGGTGCGTCGGTGGCAACCCTTGCCGGCCAAAATCGTCGGGCGTCGTTACGATGCCGCGTCCAAAGTGATGCTGCCAAAGTCGATTGACGATCACGCGGGCCAGCAAATGTCCCGGCCCCTTCTCGGTATCGGTGATCCAATTCGCGAGCGAACGACGACGATACGAAGTGCGCCAACCCTTCGGTGGATCAACGTGCCAGGGATTTTCGTCTTTGCTCACGCGGCTCAAGACCTGCAAGAATTTCAACTTCGCAACGCCCTCCTTTTTGTTCGTGTCGCCACGCCGCAGGTAATACGTCTCCTTAAAAAAGTCAGCACCTTGGGTGTGATGTCGCATCGGCTTCAGCCCCTCGCTGCAAATCATCACCCGTTGTTTCTTGCCCGACGGGCGCCCCTTGGCGTGGCTTGTCACCTGTGCGCTTAGCTGTTGCCACTTGGCGTCGATCGAACGGTACCAGGTGAGCAGAGTGGCCGTCTGTTTGGCGTTGCGTTTCGATTGGTGTGTCGAGAGAACCGCGGCGATGTTCTGCGGCAGGGCGTTGCCGTTGAGGTTCACCGGTCGGGCGGCCGTAGTGACCGACAATCGTGTGCGGCCAAAGTTATGGCCCGCGTTGTTCTGGAACTTCAGCGTGATCGTGAGCAGCGTGCCTCCGTCAGAGCCAACCTGTCCGACCGTCTCGAACACCGCGGCGTGGTCCTTGCCAAACTGCGGGTCGATCGCCCAAGCGCTCTTTGCGTCGGCGTCAATCGCCCGACGAACGTCCAGCCCGCGCTGCGAAAACGTCGCCTTGGCGTTCGCCAGTTTCACCCGCACCGGCTTGCCGCCCGACTTGGGCTCTGCGGTCACCTGTACGTCGGTCAGGGCAAAGTTGCCATTCTTGGCCCGACCTGGTCCGCCGCGAACCATCGAGGGATGCGCCAGCGGCTCGACACGAATCGCCGTGATGTTTCGCTGTTTGACGTTCGCGGTGAACGTATAGGTGTCGAGGCTGGGATTTTTGCCCGACGCGAGAATCGATCCGTCAGGCTGTTTTTTCAAGGTCGCGCCGCCTTTTGACTTGGCGGTGATTACGTCGAGCACCTGCCACTTCGGTTTTGCGGAACTCGCGCCGCGTGCTTTCTCCCAAGTGGCCAGATTGCCGGCGAGTTGCTTCTTTTCGTACTCGGCCAGGGTCGCCTTGAGTGTCGCGTGCCTTTTCTTGTGCGCCACCATCGCCTTGGGATCACCGCCGCTTACGTCCAAGTTGATCTCGGTGCGAACCGTCGTGGTGAACGCCGAGAGGAGCCGGTAATAGTCGCCCTGCGGAATCGGGTCGAACTTGTGATCGTGACACTTCGCACAGCCAATGGTCAGCCCCAACATCGCGGTGCCCATCGTAGCCGCCATGTCGTCGAGCGCGTCGTAGCGAACCCGTTCGACTTCGTTGGCCGTGATCTGCGTCGGGAAAACGCCCGCCCCAAGAAAACCGGTTGCCATCAGCGCCAACGGGTTGTCAGGCTCGATCTCGTCGCCCGCTAACTGCCAGCGAACAAACTTGTCGTACGGCAGATCCTGGTTGAACGCCCGAATCACGAAGTCGCGATAGTGAAACGCATGCTTGCGGTCATAGTCATGCTCAAATCCGTGACTCTCGGCAAACCGCGCGACATCCAACCAGTGTCGAGCCCACTTCTCGCCGTAATGTGGGCTGGCCAACAGTCGGTCGACCAACTTCGCCGTGGCTTGCAGATCGGTGTCTTTCTCAAAGGCGTCGATCTCCTCGGGCGTCGGCGGCAAACCAATCAGGTCGAGATAGAGCCTTCGCGCCAGTTGTCGCTTGGTTACGCTCGCACTGGGCGTGAGGCCTTTCGATTCGAGCCGCGCCACGACGAAACGATCGGCTGGCGTTTTGCACCACGCCATGTTCTTCACCGTGGGTGGTGCCGGTTTAGCGAGCGGGAGAAATGCCCAATAGTCACGCGCGTCGGGCGCGATCGGGCGCTGTTGCCACGGTTTGCCTTTGGCGCTCGGGTCGAGTAGCGGTTTGTCGTACGGTGCCCCGTCGTTGATCCAATCGCGAATCTTGGCGATTGCCGCGTCGGGCAGCTTGTCTTGATCCTCCGGCATGTGCGGCTTTTCGGCGTGCGTAATCAGCCGATAGAGCCGGCTCTTTTCGGCGTTGCCGGGAATAATGGCCAGCCCCTTCTTGCCGCCTTTGAGCAATGCCGCGCGCGTCGAGATGTCGAATTTCGATTCGGTCTCGGTGCCGCCGTGACAGTCAAGACACTGATGCGCGAGCAGCTTGCGCAGATCGTTCTTGAACACCGCCACGCCGCGGGCCGTCTGCTCGGCAGTGAACTCCGCAGCAGCGAGTCGGTCGCTGCCCGAGGACCACGTCGCAGCGATGGCCAACAGGGCGGCAACAATTCTAAACGTTCGTCGCAGCATGACAGGCGTTCCTTTGCGGGACTGAACATCTCGGGGTGGGCAGGTAGCAAAACCGTGCGGCGGCCCTGCGAAGTGTGGATCTGTATTCTAACCGATCTGACTCGGCGATGGAAACTTGGCGCGTAGCTCGGGGATTCGGGTCGATTCGGTGTGCCACGTGGTGTCGACGCGAACACCGGCGCTGCTGGTTCTCTTTTCGCTCAACCGTTACGATACGCACACCGTTGATCGCGCAAGTTCACCCCCAGGGGATTGTCCCGTGTTTCAGTTTGATCCCTCCGAGTATGGTCCGGCACTCGCTGCGGTTCTTCCCAGTGACGTGCTGTGGGAGTTGGGGCCCGGTTCGTCGAACGACGAAGCATACGGGTTACTCTCGGCGCTGACGGTCGAGTCGGCGTTTCCCGACGGCGTGGCGGACGAACAGATGGCGGCGGCGTGCATTTCGGCGGCCTGGCTGATGCACGAATATCTGGACGAGTCGCACACGATCAGCCAGAACATCGAGACCAACACCGGCAGCTACTGGCACGCCATCATGCATCGCCGCGAGCCCGATTTCTCGAACTCCGGCTACTGGTTCCGCCGCGTCGGCAGTCATCCGGTGTTTGAGTCGTTGTGCGGTGTGGCCCGCGAGTTGGCGGCCGTCGAGGATTGTCCCAGCGAAGCGACGTTTCTTGCGGATCAGAGTGAGTGGGATCCGTTCGCGTTTATCGATCTTTGCGAAGCGGCCCATCACGGACGTTCGACCGCCGAGATACTCTGTCGCCGCGTGCAGCAACAAGAGTGTTGGTTGTTGCTGGATTATTGTTATTGCGCAGCGGTAGGCTGATAGTCGCCGTCGTCGGCGTTGTTTAGTTGGGACGGATCAGGCAATCCTCTCCGCGAGTAATGGACGCCTGCTCACGACTATCTCACCGACGTCGGAGACGACGGCGACTGTCGGAGAGGCCTCCCATGTGGACGAACGAAAACGATTCATTTCGCGATCAGAAAAATACCAGGGCGGTCAAGCAGAAGCTCTTTCATTCGCCGCGCAGACTTTCCCTCGATGTGTCGGTCGATGTGACCGAAGCAGGCTGGCCGATCCAAGAAACGGTCGGTTGATGACGTGTCTCAAGAAACGAATACTGGTCCGACGAGCTGATGACAATCTGTCGCCGACGATCGTTGGCGTTCACCGGGTCTCGGCCAACGACATTGATTTCAGTTGCCTCGCGACCCGCGACTCCGTGTGCAGTGGCTTGTCTTGTTGCATTGAACTGCGATCAACCTCTCAACGCTAAGTCCTCCGCAATCCGTTTTGCGAGAGGAATAATCCGTTTGAGCCTGCTATTGTTTTCTGGCGTAGGAAATATCACACGATTTTCCCGTTTCTCGCGAGCGTGGACTAGACAATTACGTATTTTAGTCAGCCGTTGAAACAGGTTGGGCGTCCACATCTTGCACCACGCATCGCTCGTTGTATCGTTCGACACGAGGGGTATGAGCTCGAATCCCCCATCAAATGTGATAGTTGATGTGAAGAATTCACGGTCGTTTTCGATGTCGGGCCAAAGGTGCATTGGATCGCAATGATCCTGAATCACTTTTTGCATGCGCTGTTCGTCATTTCTGTGCAATTCAGCGAGGATGGAAAACAACGTTCCCAGTCTGCGCTCGTCGAAGTCTGCTATCGCGGGGTCTCGAAGAAGTCGTCGAAGCTGAGTCCTCGCCGCGTCATCCACGTAGTAATGGCCCGCATATTCATATATCTGATAGTAGTAAAGAAAGGCTGCGCGCGGAGAGCTATCGCCCGCAACTTCGAGCAAGGTAAGCAACACGTCGTCCACCTCCCGGCAATTCAACGTCGCTGGGAAGCGTCCGTCGACCATTCGGTTGGGACGGGGAATCGGCTCCGAGTTGTCAGTTGGTTCGTTGCGCACCACTATTTGAGGAGAGAGACGGTCGTAGTAGTGAGATAGAAGATTAACATGCCGACATAGCGATGCGAGGTCGGTGTCCGCAGAGATGCCGTTGATGTAGAAGCTGCGCGCTTCACTATTGCGGTCAAAATATGAGCGAACCGAACGAGGCAAGTCGTCCAGACGTTGTAAATCTCGCAATACGCGAAATTGGGGAACTGCTGTTGTGTTCGTATCACTTGGGAGCCGACGTACGATGTTGGCAAGAGCAAGCATCTTGTCGGATGGCGCATCGAATCGGCATGTGTGTTCGTTTGATCGAAAATGCACGCTGTATTGTCGAGCAAGCCATGGCGCCACCATAGCGTGATCAGGTGGAAACACACCAAACGCAAACTCAATTTCGTTCGTATCGGTGTGAATGATCGCGTCGAATCGGGGATTGACCCGAATTGCATTGAGGATTCCGGCGAAGTCCGGGTCACCCCAATCAATTGCTACGCGAACTTCGGAGACGTTCCAAAGGTTCTCGATAAATTGGGCGTCATCTTCCGAGACAATGTATGCGTGAGGATTCAGCGCGCGAAAGTCGCGGAGGCGAACGTCAGAAAAGGCTTCGTGCGGAAATTCCATTCAGAGTTCCTATTAAGTGACTCTCGCAACAGAACTTGTTATTAGACAGAACCATCTGTAATAAGCGCTGCATATTGGAGGTGCACCTTCAATATGCCGCACACAGACCACTCGTTGGTGTCGTTTCGATAGCATAGCAAATCGGTACCCCACGCGGCAACCAGCGCGCGTAGGTCCGACACCCCGACGCGATTTGTGAACGGAATTCGCTGCCTTTTACAAGTCGCGGGCGTAGCAGGAAAGCTCGCCTGACACGTCGGCCGAGTGGGCTTTCTGCGAGGGTTGTGGGAGATTGAGTCGCAGCCGCTCTGTTCCCTCGGCGCAGTCCTGTTCATTTTCTGTCGGCCTTCTTACTTCGGGGCCTTGGCGATTGCCCGTCGTGGAAAGTCAGTCACTTGGGAGTCGCCGTCGGTTGGCGTCCTTTTGTGACTTCGTCACCCAGACGTTTTTCCGGTGATGGCGATGTGTACACGAAGGGCACGAGGGCCGTCGGCAGTATGGTTCCTTTTGCTTCCGGTCTCAAATGATTCATTGATCGATTGGACCAGCAGGGAGCGTCTTTGGATACCACGGCAAAAGAGCATGATTACTCTGTCGCATTCACGAAGTGAATCTCTGCGTAGGGATACTCCCGAAATAGTTTGGAATATTCAGGAACCATATCCATGAGTTTCCGCAAAGTCTTGGTTTCCCGTGGATTGCCGAGGGTCGCCTGACACGAATGGCAAAGTCGAATAACAGGTCGGACGATCGTGTTGTGCCCAACAGTCTGTGGCTCGTCTGATGCGCTCACGCTCGGAAGAGGAAAAAGGATTCGGAGAAATGACGCCAACAAGTCTCCTTGTTCTCCGAGAAAGGTTTGTTTTTGGGCCGAGCTTTCGCACACGACTTCACATCGAATCTCTCTGCTCGATGGGCGTTCACAGAAAACGCATGTCGTCCCAGGCAGTCGGCCACTGTTTATCGCTTTATTGACTAATTCGGCGGCGTTTGTGACATGCCTATCCCGTCCGGCAATGTGACGTAGTTCACCAAGCGCTGGCAACGCGATGGTTTGACCGCATCTGCAAGTGAGAGTCGATCCTGCCATGCCGGCAGAAACGGCAGTGCGAACTCCGCATTCGCAATCGACAAATAGATCTTTGGTTGACATAGCTAGAGAGAGGTCACGGTCTTACTCATCCTCTGTTACTTCTGCGTACTCCCATTCATTCTCTGTCGGCATTCTACTTCGGGGACTTGGCGATTGCCAACGGTGGAAAATGTGGCTTTTTGGAAGTTATCGTCCTCTTGTGACTTCGTCACCCAGACGTTTTTCCGGCGACGGTAATGGGAGTGGCAAATTGTTCGCGGAAAAACATCTGGGCTACCCGGGGGCGTTGAGAAAACCTCGCAAAAAATTTCCCTCCCCGAGGCATTGAATAAGGACCACCTTTGCGATAGGGTGAGTTTACGGTCTTTTCCTTCCCCGGTTTTCTCTTCCTTTGGCTGTTTGCGGCCGATGCCTCGGCCCGTTGCGACATGCCGATTGGTTCGGCGCGGGCTAAGGGTGCGCAACGAGTTGCTGCAAAAAGGAGGTCCATCCCATGAACATTTTCGTCGTTTTTCATCACGAGCGATGCTCGGCCGGAGAGGCTCCGGCGAGGTCGCCGCGCGCTCGAAAAGGCGGTGACCTGTCGAGCGCTTTTGGGGTTCCATCTAGGGCCGTTCGACAAGTCGCCGAGAAGTCGAACCGGGTGTTTGAAAAGTGGGGAGATTTTTCGCAACCGGGATCACGCGCGACCACGGTTCGCCGGGCTCTCGCTGGTCGCCCTGGGTTCGTTCGGCAGAACAGGTCCAAGCAGCTTAACAGAGTACAATTGTTGCACACCGGCCAGCGCGTACGGTGCCGGATGCACCGACCTAACAGGTCAGCCGAAGTGAATTGTCGTGTTACTCCGACGGCAGACCGAAGGCGAAGACCGCCAGACACGCCACCGCCAGAACCGCGAACATTGCCAGCCGCAACGATCGGCGAGGCAGATCCTTTAGTTGCCACGCCACGATCAGGGCCACGACGCATTGCAACATGTAGAACAGGGCGAACGCTCGCGAGGCATAGGCGATGATGCCGTTGACGTCGGTCTCCCAGGTGAGCGCGACCGTTACGATCAGGATCAACAAGTAAGCGTAGCGCGGCGAGACTTTGTGGTGCGTGATATCGCCGATCAGCCCGCCGGCACCTTCGTTGTCGGCCACCGCCGCGCTGAACTGACTGCCGATCGCAGCGACCGAGAGCAGCACAGGCAGCACTACCGCGACCGGCGCTGTCATGCTGATGATCGCCGTGACGTCCGCGCCAAGGTCTTCATGGAAAAGCACGGTCGCCAGAGCGATGAACACCAGATAGATCGCGGCTGACAAAATCTGCGCCGTGCGCATCGTCGCGATGCGTTGCTGGGCCGGGTGCTCGTCGCCAAGGTACCGGGATGTTTCAAACCCCTGCACGACGATCAACAGCCCCAGCAAAACCCGCAGGTCGTGCAAGTCAATTACGGACGAAATCGCCGGCAGCGCCCATTCGCCACCGATCAGCAGGTTGACGTTATAGATCGCTAATCCAACCAACAGGGCGCCGACCATTCCCAGATTGATCGCGACGGCGTATTTCTCGACGCCTTCGAGCATCCCCAATCCGCGCCAGATGCCGATTACGCCGATCGTCAGCAACAGAGCCGTGGTAATCGCGTGAGCGGCCAGTTGACTTTCGATCTGAGCTGCGTTGAGCAGGAACGCGGCCAGAAGCTGAAGGTAGTAGGTGACCGAAATAAAATACGCACCCGCCAACACGATTCGCGAGAGAAATGCGATCGTCTGTGCCGGCCCGTGCCCGTCGTTCTCGATCGGCTCAAAATGCTGGATGTTAAAGCGAATCGCCCCACCCACCGCATAGGCCAAGACCAGCAGCATCGCCATACAGACGACCGCCAGATTGCCCACGATGCCGGCCAACAGCGGCGCACTGACCAGAAAACCGCTGCCCATGATCGAGGCGAGTGGCGTGACGGTTGCTTTCCAATTGGACGAAGCGGCCAGTCGCTTCGAGAGCGCCAAGTACCCGGCCAGCAGTACGGCGACGACAATGATGACAGCGTTGATCATGCGTTCTCCGATATCTTGTGTGCGGGAGCAAACGTCCCCCCGTTGGCGATGGCCGACCTCGACCGTATCGTTACAGGCTCGCGACTGAGCCGAACCAACGGGGATTCCTCTCTGTGGGCAGCATCATGGATGACTTTTTTTCAACTCCGATATTCATCACCGGGTTGCCGCGGTCGGGAACCTCGATGGTTGCGGGAGTGCTTAGCGCCTGTGGAGCGTGGTGCGGATCGACTGTGCCGGGCGATGAGACGAATCCCAAGGGCTTCTTCGAACACACGATCATCCGCGAGCAGATCGTCAAACCGATGCTCACACAGATCGGTGCCGACACGTCGGGCGTGGTTTCTCTTCCTCCGCTGAAGTTAAACATGACGGTTCCCAAACTCGATCAGTATCTGGGCGACATTATCGCAGGCGACGGATACGACGGCCAGCAACCTTGGCTTTACAAAGACGCCAAGCTTTCGCTTCTCTGGCCCGCCTTCGACGCGGCGTTTCCCGAGGCGTGCTGGATTATCGTTCGTCGCAACGTTGATCGCGTGATTGATTCCTGTTTGAATACACCGTTCATGAAACAGCATTCGGTCGATCGGGCGTTCTGGCACCAGTTCGCGACGGCATATCAGGAACGACTTGACGCGCTGAACAAAACGGTGAAACATAGCGTGACTCTGGACGTGGAATCAATCTTTCAAGGCGACAGCCGTCCGTTAAAAACGATTCTCCCGCAGTGCGGACTGCGCCACGATCAATTAGCCATCGACTTGCTGGTTGACCGACGACACTGGCATTATCCCGACAAGCCATAGGATATTGAACATCGTCTTATCGGCCTTTGAGTCATGATAGGTCGTGCCGATCTTGCCCGCGAACACGGGATCCGCCTGCGGTAGGTTGTCGGAGGTGGCTGCTTGGTCGGCATCAATGGCTATTGCGCCGGTGTCTGTCTTCTTGCTGTCGCAACCCCCCAGACAGATCAACAATCCACATGCCAAGGCGAGCCACCATGGTCTTGAACGAGAGTTCATTTTGATTTTCTTGTAATGATATACGATGAAGAGTGGGGGTGGTCGCGAGGCGTCCGCGGAAGATTCAATATCGTTTCAGTCGTCCTACTGCCGAATGACAGGATGAACAGGTTGACTGGAAGCCGGCTATCGTCAGTTAGTTGAATACCAAGAAAGGTGTAGGCAGTATCCTCCATGTCCATCGAGCTTACAAGAACGTAACCATGCAACAATGTTGCACGGCGTCACTAAATGTTGTTCGCGCTAAGGGGCGAGCGTCGCAGGGGTGTTTTGGTTGAAGATGGGCCAATCATCCCGTTGATACAAGGACGTTCAGAAATCCTTCCGCTCCACATAGAAACACGCCACGCCAAGCACCACAGCCAAGAACACCAAATTCGTCCAAACCGGCTGCCATATGTTGAGCTTCTCTGCCGGTCGGACGTCGCCGTCCGGTGGGCTTTGAAGCGTGCGTTTGCCGGTCACCAGATAAGTCACCATGTCGCCCAACTCGCCCGGCTTGGGAAGAACGGTATAGATCGGTGTCACGACGTACCAATAGATCGTCTCAGGCGTCGTCAGCGTCGGATCAAAGCGGGTGTCGGCTGTCAGCGGATCGAGACGATAGGCCCGCACGTGGTTGTATGCCGTGGCCACGGCCAGCCGATTATCCGGCATAAAACTGATCGCCGAGACATCTCCCTGACGCCACACGTCCGCCGCGATCGGTTGCTGCTGCTGGGCGTCGCAAAGCCACAACTGCTGGTGATTATAGAGTGCCGCCAACCATCGACCATCGCTCGAGCTCACAAGTTGTGTCACTTCGTTTTCGCCGTGGGGTGCGAACTCGGACTGTCGCTCGAGCGATTGGGCATCATACAGTTCGATCTTGCCGCCGGCCGCGGCGACCGCGATCGATGATCCACAGATCGCAATCCGCCGCGGTTGGGCGCTCTTGAGCGACCCTGAACCGCCGCGAACGTATCGGCCCTCGTCGTTGACGTTGTAGCGAATCAACTGCTGAGCGGTGACGACTACTAGCGAGTCGTCCCGGCGATCAATCGCGATGCTTTGAAACGCCGGCCAATCGTCGGGGCCGATCGACGATGCCGATGGCGACAGTTCGGGTTCTTCCGACGTGTCATCGCGTTGATCATCCGGTGGCTCGTCCGTTTTCGGCTTAGCCACAAATAGACCACTAGGTCCCGCCACGAGATACCGTCCCTTGCTGGTAACCAACAGATCGGTCATGTCGTCCGGCACGATGCCCCAGACGGTTTGTTGCCAGCCATCTTCGCGCCGTCCAGCAACAATTCCCCGCGATATTCTTCCGTCCGTCGGGGACACGCTGACAGCCGTCAACTGCAGCAACTGCTTGGCGTACGGATCGTAGACGAGCGGCGTCTGTTTGACCGGACCGCTCATGAACCTGAGGTGTCGTGCTTCGTCGCTCGCGACAAACGCAGGAGTCCAGTTGTTTCCGACCTGATTCCAAACGAATGTATCCGCGCCAAATCCAAACGGTACGGAGGTAATGATCGTGTCGTCCGTGGCGACAATTTCGACCACACGCGATGGATTCATTACCCCATGTTCGAATAACCACTTCACTGCCCGCGAACCGAAACAGAGGCACCAAAACGCGACCGCAATAAAAACCGAAACGACCGCGTTCTTCCAAATCACGCCGGCCAGGGCCGAGACACTGTAGTAAATCGCGAACAGAAACAGTAGCAGTGGAATGCAGAGCAGAAATCGCTGATTCCAATAGCCGTGGCGCACTCCGGCAATTAGCCAGAGCCCGACGATTACGTAGGTAGCGATCAGCAGAATAAACGCGCAGCCACCGACGAAATTGGCCAAAAACACACCGCTTCGCGAGAGCGGCTTGCTGAGTAACAGGTCAACCGAGCCCGCCTCGTAAGTCTTGGGAATCGACGACGCCGTGACCAGAAGCGCCACCATGATGCCGATCACGCCGAGTACAATGTCGGTGAATTCACGTAGCATGGCGTCGAGAAAGTCATCCTTAGTGACCATCGGCAACGCGCTTTCGGACGCAAACAGCGGGTAACCAACATGAAGCATCGGGATCGCCACGGGTGCCGATGCTTCGCCGGTCGATTCGCGGAGCGAAATCGGCACGATTGCCAGCAGAAACAAGGTCGCGAGGACTAACAGCAACAGCAACACGCGCGACGCGATCGCCTCGCGGAACGAATCGGTGATGATCGCCAGATGGGGCCTCATGAAACGACCTCCGCGTCGACCACATCCGGCCCCTGACCGGCTGCTTGTTGCCGGACGACCTCAAGGAATGCGTCCTCCAGCGTCCGTCGGGGACTGCTCAGCGAGACGATGCTTACGCCCGCACACCGTAGTTCGTCGATACATCGATCGATCGCCGTTTGGTCGGCGGCCGAGACCGTGATCGCCAGCACTTCGCCGCCGCGCGGCTCAACGCGGAGGATCGTCTTGCTGTCGAGCGCCGCGCGGACAATCTCCTCTTCGCAGCGCACCTCAATGGTCGATTCGGCCTGCGACGTCTGGGTGAGTTGATCGATCGGGCCCTCACGACGCACGACGCCATCGGTCAAGATCGCCACACGGTCACAGATCAGTTCAACCTCTTGCAGCAGGTGGCTGTTGATGAATACGGTCTTGCCTTCCCCTTTAAGACGTTCGAGCACAACCCGCATCTCTTTGCGACCGACCGGATCGACCCCGTCGGTCGGCTCATCCAGCACGAGCAACTCGGGATCGTGCATCATCGCCTGCGCCAGGCCGAGACGCTGCTGCATGCCCTTGGAGTATTTCTTGACCGGCGAGTCACCCCGCTCGGCCAGACCAACCATCTTGAGCAACTTCGGGGCTCGCTCGGCAATCATGCTGAACGGCATGCCGCTCAGGCGGCCGAAATGACGCAGCGCGGAATTGCCGGTATGATGCTGGGGAAATCGATGATTCTCGGGCAGGAATCCGACTCGCATTCGGCTGCGTCGATCACCGACAGCGCGTCCCATTAGCGATGCCTCGCCAGAAGTTTTGCGCACGATGCCCAGCAGGACCTTGATCAACGTGGTCTTACCGGCGCCATTGGGCCCAAGCAGCCCAAAAATCTCTCCCCGACCAATCCGCAGCGACACACCGCGCAGCGCGTCGATGCGCCGACGACGAATCAACCCGTCGCGATACGTTTTGTAAAGATCGTGGACTTCGACGATGGCGTCGCTGGACATGGCAATTGGGCGCGTTGGCGGAGGGACGGCGGTTCGCCCCATGATAGGGCATTGAGCCACTGGTCGATAGTTGGTGGTTCTCGCTATCTGTTCGCCTTCTTATACCGACTTCTGCGCCGTTGCGTTTCGATCAGCCGCCCGTCATGATAACTGTCCTTGTGCTGCCATCCATTCAATTCGAGAGGACCTCGCCATGCCGCGCTCCATGCTTTACTTCACGGTGCTGTTGCTGATCTGTTTTTCGGGTACGGACGTTCAGTCTGCCGAAGACGGCTTTCGCCCACTGCTCAGCGGCAAAGACCTCTCGGGCTGGGTACCGGTCAACACGGCGCCGTCCACTTGGACCGTCAAAGACGGCATGTTGATCTGCTCGGGCAAACCGACCGGCGAGATCCGCACTGACCGGATGTTTCAGAATTTTATCCTTGAAGTCGAATGGCGGCATATGCGGCCCAAGGGTAACGCGGGAATCTTTGTCTGGGCCGACGACATCACGGCTCGAGGCGTGCCGTTTCATCGCAGCATTGAGGTGCAGGTGTTAGAGAACGCCTATGGCAACACGCGAAGCCACACAACGCACGGTGATATCTTTCCGATTCACGGCGCGAAGATGACACCGATCAACGGGCGGCGTGGCTCTCGGGCCTTTCCAACCGAGAGCCGATCGAAGCCGAGTCCCCAGTGGAATCATTATCGGATTCACTGCCAGGACGGAGCAATCTCGTTGGCCGTCAACGGCAAGATCGTCACTCGGGGAAAAGATTGCAGCCCGCGCAAAGGATATATCTGCATCGAGTCAGAAGGTGGGCTCGTCCACTATCGCAATATGCGAATCAAGGAGTTGCCCAACACTCCGGTCGACGCCAAACATGTCGCGGTCGCGAACCGGGGATACCGATCACTCTATACCGGCGTCGATCTCTCCGGCTGGCAACTGTCCGAGACGGCAAAGAGCCACTGGAGATCGCGCGACTGGGTGCTCGTGTACAACGGCAAGTCGAAAGGCGACGCTTCGATCACCACCACCGAGAAGTTCGGAGACTTTGGTTTTGTGTTTGATGTCCGCGGAGGACAGGGTCCTAAGCCGGCGGAAGTCTTTCTACGAGGCACGGACAAGTCAGCGATCAAGCTCCAGCCGTCCCGCGGCTGGACGCGATATGAGGGCCAGCTTCGCGGAGACCGATTGACGCTCTCGCGCAACGGCAAGCAGTTATTCAAAGACCACCAGCTTGCCGGTGCCGGCCGGAGTGGGCCGCTTCGTTTTGTCCCGACGGGACCGCTGAGTCTGGCGAACGTGTTTGTGCGTGCGGTAAAGTAGCCGCTCGTCATAGCGGGTCATAGTGCAGCGCCAGCCACACGGTTTCACTCTCTGAATCAGTCGATTCGACTCGATGCGGCTGACCAGCCGGGATGTGAAGATAGTCGCCCGGCCGCATCGCAATCGGCGTGGCATCTTTGTCGAGCCGCAGCACGGCACTTCCCGAAGCCAACATGACCCACTCGTCGCGATCCTGGATCAGCCACTGGCCCGGCGATGTTGCCTGGCCGGTCGAGACGATTCGCTCGAGATGAAACGCGCCGCCGCTAATGAGCGGCTGAACTACTTCTTCGCTGGTCGGCTTGCCTAGTGGCGCGAGTAGATTAGGGAGTTTCATGGCAATATCCTGTGCGTTTCCCACCCTTTGCGAGCGAGTAGAGCAACGCTGAGAGTGACTCATCTTACCCGTTGCCCGAAAACGCCGCTTACGCTTCGTCGTACGGCATCAGGATCTCTTCGGCTTCGATGCCGGCGATCGAGGCGAAACCGCCTTCGGCAATCGCTTTGCCGAGCTCCACTGCGGTGCGGAAATCACGATCACTGGGGCGGCGACCCATCAGACCTCGGGTCAGATCTTGACAGAGCACATCGCCGGCGGCTCGCACTAGCTCATCGTCGTGTCGTCCGGCGTAGAGTGCCGTGGCGAGAATTACGATCAGGTCTTGTACGCGCTGCGACAGTTCAGACATCCGGCACTGGCGGTCGACTAGCTTGAGCTGGTGTTTGCTCATCGTGCCGCTGATTTCCAATGGCATGCGCTGCAGTTGGTCGCATGCAAACTCGGCATGGATTTTCTGCGCCGAAGGAAGCGAACTGACGTCCGGCGTGGAAATCGAGCGGATCTTCTGGCTGGTCATCCACTTCAAGTAGGGCCAAAGCGCGTCCTTCAATGCCCAAGCGTGCAGAGGATTGAGAGGGCTCGGCTTCTTGATACCGGTCTTTTGCACCGCCATGCCGATCGGCTCAAAGAATTGCTTGCCGTGTTGCTTGACGAGCGACTTAAAGAAACCCATCGAGAGCATCTCGCCTTCGCCTTCGTAGATGCAGGGGGCGAGAAACTCGTGGACGTTGTCGCCGAGCGTGTGCCCGTGCAGGAACGACCGACCGCCGTGCGTCTTCATCAGCAGTTCGACCGCCGCTTCCTTTTGGGCTTCGCTGCCAAAGACTTTGGCGACAATGCACTCCATCTCGCCTCGATATCCCTGGTCAATTAGTCCGGCACACCACTGCACTAGCGCGTCGCAACCGGTGATCAGCCCCGCCATTCGCCCGAGTCGGCGCTGAACCAGTTCGCGGTTGGCGATCGTGGCACCGTAGGTTTTGCGATAATGAGCCCATGGCAACATTCCTGCCATCATCGTTCGCATGGTGCCGGCGGCATTGGCACAAAGCGCGACCCGGCCCAGGTTCAGCCCGTGATAGGCGATCGTTAGCCCGTCGCCCTTGGGCGGCGTGAGTAGGTTCGAGGCCGGCACTTGAAAGTCCTTGAAGACCATGCCGCAGTTATGCGTGTGCTTTAGTGCGTAAAGCCCGTACTGGACCAACTGAAAGTGGTCATTTTCGGCCTCTGGCAGATCGACCACTAACACCGCAGGACGTTCGTCGATCAGGCAGACCAATCCCACGGTGCGGCCCGGCACGACGTTGGTAATGAACAGTTTTTCGCCGTTGACGACGTAATGATCTCCTTCGAGTTTGGTGGTCGTTCGCAGCGCCGTCAGATCGGATCCGGCACACGGTTCGGTCAGCGCAAAAGCCGAGAGCCGCTCGCCGCTGGCCAGACACGGCAGGAACTGTTGTTTCTGCTGGGCGTTTCCAAAGGTACGCACCGGGTCGACCGCTCCGATACATCCGTGGACTGAGGCCAAACCGGCAATCGTGGGATCGAGCATCGCCATCTGCGTCAGAAACGGCGCAAACGAGCCGAACGGTGCGCCGCTGCCACCGTGCTGCTTGTCGACCAACAGTCCCCAATAGCCGGCGGCGGCCAGATCATCGAGTACTGTCACCGAGATCTTGTTCTGGTCGTCAAGCACTGTGCCTGCCTGGCAGTGGCGGCGCACGACGGCGAGCGAGTCGTCCATCACTTTCTGGACGTGCGGCGGGGTCTCTGGCGGCTCGCAGTGAAATAGCTCCATCGGCAGCTCGCGATCCCAGACCGCTCGATGCGCGGGACTGTTGACCGTTTGATACTGCGGCGAGAAGAGCGCTTCGACCTCGTCGTCGGCTTTGTCGATGGCGCCGGTACGCTGGGCCTCTTCGGCACTCTTGCCGCCGAGTGTCAACGCCGTCTCGGCAAACGAGATTTCGCCGGCGGGATCGGTGGGCACTTCTGTCGCGTTGCTATCAGTCGGGTTGGTCGCCATGGCAGATACGCCTTCCTCGAGTTCGCGGATGGATCGACGTGCTGACGTCAGTGCGCGCTATTTCCTTGCTATTTCCTTATCGGCAAACCAATTATACCGGTCGATCAAATATGGCAACGGTCAATTCGTCCCAAGAAACGCCGGCCAGGAGGGCCCGGGTGTAACGAATGTACGGCTCGATCGCTCGAACGCCTATGTGAGCCGGGCGCACGGCTGATGGCGAAAACAGCTCACCAGATGATCATTGACCATCCCGACGGCCTGCATGTGGGCATACATGATCGTGCTACCGACGAACTTGAACCCCCTTCGCTTGAGATCCTTGCTCAGCGCATCGGACTCGGCCGAAGTGGCCGGTATGTCCTTCATCCGTCGCCAGCGATTCTGGCGCGGCCGGCCGTCGACAAACTGCCAAATGTAGTCGTTGAATGTGCCGAATTCTTCCTGCACCGTCAAGAACGCCTGAGCATTGGTCACCGCGGCGTTGACCTTCAGGCGATTGCGGATGATGCCGGGATTTTCCAACAGTCGTTCGATCCGCTTGGCGGTGAAGCGGGCGACTTTCTCTGGATCGAACTGGGCGAACAACTTGCGGTACGCGGCTCGTTTGTTGAGCACGGTCCACCAACTCAGTCCGGCTTGGGCCCCTTCGAGCAGCAAGAACTCGAACTGCGTGCGATCATCGTGGATTGGTACACCCCACTCCTCGTCGTGATAGGCGATGTAGTCGTCGTGGACGCCTTCGGACCACGAGCAGCGCGACTTGGTTTTTTTGGGCATGGGTTCGAGAAACTCCAGGGCGGTGATCTGCGAGAATACCCGAAAACGTTGCCCGGCGGCAAGCAAGGCACAAATGCTTCCCTGTCGACTGACCGCTTGCTACACTGGACGACTCGAACTATGGGCACTCGACACCTGAGAGCCTTCCCACCCTTTGCTGAGGAGAACAAGCCATGTTGCGAACCGTACTGTCGCTGGTTGTTGTGTTGATGCTGTCGGCTGCCGCGACCGCCGGCGCTGCCGAGAAACTTAAGGCGCTGGTGATCGATGGCCAGAATAACCATAACTGGAAGGCAACCACGCCGGTCATCAAGAAGGCGATGGAAAGCAGCGGTCGCTTCACGGTCGACGTTGCCACTTCGCCGTCGCGTGGCAAAGACATGAGCACGTTCAACCCCGAGTTCTCGAAATACGATGTGGTCGTGTCGAACTACAACGGCGCCATGTGGTCGAAAAAAACCCAACAGGCGTTTCTCGACTACGTCAACGGTGGTGGTGGGCTGGTGATCCTGCACGCGGCCAACAATTCGTTCGGCGGCTGGAAGGAGTACAACCAGATCATCGGTCTCGGCGGCTGGGACGGACGCAATCAGCGACACGGCCCCTATGTCTATTTCAAGGACGACAAGCTCGTTCGCGACGAGTCGAAAGGTGGTGGCGGACATCATGGCCGACAGCATGATTTTTCGGTGATGATCCGCAACGCCGATCACCCGGTCACCAAGGGCATGCCCAAGGTCTGGCTGCACGTGAAGGACGAACTCTATGACAAGCTCCGTGGTCCGGCCGTCAATATGACGGTTCTGGCCACCGCCTACGCCAGCCCTAAGACCGGTGGTAGCGGACGTCACGAGCCGATGATCTTTACGATCACCGCCGGCAAAGGCCGTGTGTTTCACACGCCGATGGGTCACGCCGATTACTCGATGCGGTGTGCCGGCTTCCAGGCGACACTCAACCGCGGAGCCGAATGGGCCGCGACCGGCAAGGTGACGCAGCCGATCCCCAAGGATTTTCCCACCGCTGACAAGACGAGCACACGGAAATAGATCGTGTGATCGATCAACCGTTGATGACGGCCGCCCGCTGGTGCACGCATGCATCGGTGCTGGCGGCCGTTTTTTTGTCCCTTATGACGACGTTTTGCCAATCGATTCATTCGCCGAATTCTCTGCCCTGACGCACCCACGATCGTAGCACTGCTAGCAAAGTTCCCGCACAACCTTGAATTCCGAACTCGACTCGACCCCCTTTCGGTTCCGATACGTAGAGAGAGGTAGGTCGGTTACTTGTCATAGCCCAACGAGCCAAATCGGGCGGGAGCACTGGAAAGATGAGGCAGATAATCAAGCTGATCGTCGTGCTGGGGGTGATCGCCGGCAGTATCACGGTCGCGACGGTGCTGTTCCAAAAGAAAAAGGACGCCGCCGACCAGCAGGTCGCCGAGGCCGATCCCACAGAGAGCGCTGTGGCCGATGTGGAACTACCGGGCGAAGAACCGGCGAAACCAGCGGCCACCAAAACAACCCCAGTCGACAGCAAACAGAAGCCGAACCCCGGCTCGTGGTCGACGCCACCACCGGTCGCAAAGGATAGCGAGCCTCCGAAAGTAAGCAAAGATTTTCGCCCGTCATTCAAGCCGACGCCTTGGCGCGATCCTTCTCCCTCGACAGCGCTGCCGACCAAGCCGAAGGATGATTTTCAGCCCGTCGTCGGGCGTCCCGGTCCGACCGATCTCACACGTCGCGAACCGTCGCCGTCGGGCAAGTATCATCTGCCCAGCCGCCCGGCGACTCCGACGACCTCGGCCAAACCGCGATATCACAAGATCATCGACGGCGACACGCTGGCCTCGTTGGCCCAACAGTACTGGGGCAACGAGAACGACTATCTCTCGATCTATGACGCCAATCGCAACCTGCTTCCCAGTGCTGAACTATTGCCGATCGGGGTGCGTTTGAAGATCCCTGCCCGCCCGATTCCGGTCGAGACTCGTCGCCCGGTCATCGACGACGAGATGGAGATGGTCCCGGTGCCGCAGAAGAACATTCCGAAGCGGACCGGCTAAGCGTAGCGAAAAGTTCGTAGCGACCGTTTCGCTCGACCGGCACTATTTCTTCCGCGATTTCTTTTCGGTCGCCGGCTTCTTCTTTTGTAGCGTGCCAAGATAGTGCCAAAGGGCATGATATTGCCGCGGCGCGTCGCCGTCATAGACGTGGGTCAGACCGGTCTTCTTGCCATCGGGCGCAAAGCGGGGCATCTTGGTCGCCGGTTCGATTCGCTGTGGGAACATCAGCCAGCGGAAGTAGTACTCGAACCGTAGTCGGTCCCGAGCAAATGCCAGATTCGTGCTCTTGGCGTCGAACGCGGCCGTCGGCGGACGATCACCGACTCCGTGACACTGAACGCAATTGAAACCGCCTTCTCGCTGCGTCAGCCCGTGGCCGATTTTGGCCAGCGCCACGTCAGCCTTGGGACCATCCACGTAGTTCTCCGCAAAGCCATGTTCGGCGGAGAGGCCAATCGACAACAATTTGGCCCGCGCCGGAAATCCCGGCATGCGACCCTTGAGATGGGGTCGCGGACGATATCGCAGCGTGCCGGCAAGCAGCTTCGACGACCACGCCGGGTGAAGTTTTTCGCCGACGAACGACAAACTCGGTAGCACCTCGGGCGGATGCCCTTGAACGCCTTCTTCCGGCAAGATATACGGCAGGTCGCTGTCGAGATTATCACGTCGGTGACAGGCGGTGCAGTTCACTCGTTTGGCAGTTCGTCGCGAAAACTCGACCGGCGTCACCCGACCGAGCGACGTGCGATCGGTCGACAGAAAAGCGATCAGACTCTTTTGCTGCGGCACATCGAAGCCGAAGTTGGGTGCCTTGCCGGCTGATTTGGACTCAATCGAAAGACACCCCTTGGCCGCCGGTTTGGCGGCGATCACGGCGTGGCGTGGCGGCTTGGGATCGCCTTTGCCAAGGAGATGACAATTGGCACAGCCGCTGCTGGCGTAAAGCTTTGCGCCCAGTTTGGCGTCACCTCCGCCTTGGGATTCTATTTTTCCTTTGGAACTCTTTCGAAGAAACGCAGCCAGCTGGCCGGCCTGCTCATCAGTCAGCGGGAATCGCGGCATTCGGCTCCACGGATAGTGAGCCCGAGGATTCTTGAGGAACGCAGCGAGTGCTCCGTCGCTAAATTTTGCACCGACGTAATAAAGTGACGCACGGTCAAATTCGTCTTCTTCGTCGCTGGGTGCTTCGAGCTTATGGCAGGCTAGACAGCCAAGATCTTCGTACAGGATCTCGCCCTTGCCAGCCAGACCGTCCGTGGCGACGAGCTTCTTAGGAGGCTTGTCCGCGACCACCGACGCCAGATAAGCGGCGATGTGGCGGGCGCTCAGTTCGGCCGACTCTTCGTCCAAGCCGGCGAAAACCTGCGGCATCGTGGTCTTGGTGCGCATCGAGCGGGGGTTGAGAATCCAGCGTGCCATCCATTGTGAATTGAAGCGGCTACCCGCTCCGGTCAACGCCGGCGGTTTGGCGCCGATCTCTGGCATGAAGGGCCTGCTGCCGGCCAAGTCCGTGCCCGAGTCGTGACACGCAAAACAGCGGCGGGTGGCGTACAACTCGCGACCCTGACGATGTTCCAGCCCGGCGACCAGCGATTCTTTGCGACTGTCACAACGCAGTTCCGTCGGCGGCAGCGGTTCGGTGGGAAACTCGTCGCCCTGCCAGTAAACCCGCAGAACAGCGTCGCCTTGCTGAGGGCGTGCGTAGTCAATATCGAGCTTGTTGTAACCTTTGACCAGCGAAACCAGCACCGGCTTGATCGTGGTTAAATCGTCGTCGCCCGCGGAGGCAAGCAGGTCCTTGCCGTTGATTTTCACCTTCACCGTTCCGCGGCCTTTGACGCTGAAGGTGTAATCGCCGCGGAGCCTGAGCTTCAAATAACCTTCTAGCTTCGCGGTGAACGGTCCATTCGGAAGAAACGGGGTCGGCGGTTCGCCATCAGGAACATAGATCGCCGCCAATCGAGATTCACGCGTATCGGTTGCGCCGGACTTGCTGTGACGAAACGTCACCATCAACCCATCGATCAGCGCCTTACGTTCCTCTTTCGGCAGTCTACCGGGACGCAGCGGTGCCGGAGTCTCTTCCGCGGCGCGAACAGCCAACCATGTCGCCGTGCAAACCAACAGCAGCGATACGGCAACCAAACGGCGACGAACGTACATAAACGGCTCCGCGGAGAATCAGCGAACGGTTGCCGCACAATCGGTGCGCGTACCGGTGAAAGATGGGATTCGGGGAACTTCATTACACCACGTCGCATCGCGACTGTCCAGGTTTGCCCCCCGTTGGCGCGGCGGGGTCTGGTCCATTTTTCGGCGGGCAAAACTCTGCCACTGGCAAACAACGTCGCCCGAAAACATGGACCTGACCCCTTCGGCGCGACCCATGCCCGGTTGGCGCGATGACGTGCAACAACCCTACAATGACGACCACACCCTCTCCCCAGCACATCAGTTCGCCGCTGAGAATGTCGCCTATGCCCTCGATCAACGCATACTTTTTGCCGGAACTCGCACCGCTGGATGCATTGTCCTCAGGCCACGTGGTGGTAATCGACGTCCTTCGCGCAACGACCGTGATCGTGCAGGCGCTCGCATCAGGAGCGCGAGATGTGCGACCCTGTTTGGAAGTTGACGAGGCGCGATCGCTGGCCGCGACACTCAACGCCGAAGAGTTCGTCTTGGGAGGCGAGCGGGAAGGATTGCCGATCCCCGGTTTCGATCTAGGGAACTCGCCCTGTGATTACACCCCTCAGGCAGTCGGTAGTAAGACGGTCGTCTTTACTACAACCAATGGCACCAAGGCGATGAACCGATGTCAGGCGGCCGCAGCCAAGCCGGTCTTGATCGCAGGATTCGTGAATCGGGCGGCGATTGCCGGCAGGTTGCGTTCGGCCTCGCGGGTCCACTTGGTCTGTAGCGGAACTGGCGGCGAGATCACTCGTGAGGATGTGTTATTGGCCGGCGCACTGGTCAACCGCATCTCGACCGACCAAGACCTGACGGCCCTCAACGATCAGGCAAGGCTGGCCCTTGATGCATGGCACCATATTGGCGGCGAATCGACCGATACGAACGTCTTGTCCGCCGAATTGCAGGAAACCCGGGGTGGGAAGAACCTCGTAGAATTGGGTCTGGCTGCCGATATCGACGGCGCGTCGCAGATCGATCGATTCGATCTTGTCCCGGTGCTCGACGTGCAAGCGATGCGAATCGTCTCGGGTTAGCAGCCCGTTGAAAAAGTGGAAGGATGGGGTCAGGTCCAAGTTTTCGGTCATCGCTGTGCGGCAAAAAATGTCATCACGCCGAAAATTGGACCAGACCCCGACTTTTTCAACGGGCTGCTAGGACCCGCCTGTGGGATTTGCGTCCTGGCGGCCATTTGCTTAGAATGAATCTCCTTGTCCGGTCGCACACTCGTCGGCCGTAAGCGTTGACCCGATTCTCGTACGAAAGGTCTAATAGCGCGATGAAAATCGAACTCGAGGTGGTCAAAGGTGCCAAGGCGGCGAAGATTCACTTGAAGCGATTGCCAACAATCATCGGGCGCAGTGCGGACGCGGCGCTGACGCTGCCGACCACCAAGGTGAGTCGTCGGCACTGCGAAATCTATGAGGACGAAGGGATCTTCGTACGCGATCTGGAATCGACCAACGGTACGCTGGTCAACAAGCATCCGATCAGCAAGGCGACCGAGCTGCATACCGGCGATCTGCTACGTGTTGGGCCGATCTTGTTTCGCGTGACTTGTCCGCAGCAGCCCGAACCGGACGAAAGCATGATCGACCTGGATGCCAATTCTAGCACCAGCGACGGCACCACAAGCGAATCGGTCGTCGAGCACCGAGAGACCGAGGACGGCAGCTTTGTCAGCATCGAAGACGCCAAGGCGGTCGAAGACGACGCCCCCTATCCGCATGAAACGGTGGCGGAGGTCGACGAGGATGATCTAGCGGGCGACGATTTTGTCGAGCCGGCCGAAGAAGTCGACGAAATTGACGCGGCCGTCGCTAAGGCAAGCGACGATGACATGATCTTCGACGAGGCACCCCAGAAGCCGGTCAAGAGCGGTGACAGTGCGCTGGACGCATTTTTTAATAATCTCGATTAGGGCGAACCTTTTCATTGCGACACGGGCGTCTCGCTTGCGCCTTAATCGTCCGCTCGCGCGCTATCGTCGGCGTGGCGATTCTCTTCCGTCCCCGCCCGTCTCAGATTGAGATCGGTGTCGTCATATTCTGGACACACGGCCCGAACGCCGCCCTCTGAGTGCCGGCAGATAAATTGGCGTATCTCGTGTGCCAATAGGCACTTACGGCCACAATTCAGAGGACCAGTTCCTGTCTTGGCACGGGGGTTGTGTATAGGGTCCTTTAGAATCGGCCACTGCGGCCAATCAGGAGCACCTAAAACCACGAAATTCCGATTTGAAAGGGAAAAACGATGAACGCCACCGTCCAAACGATGCAAGACCGAGAAGCGAAGACCATTTTCACCGCCGCCAATTTGCTTGCCGCCCTGCTGTTGCTCGTCGCTTTCACGATGACCACTTCGTCGGCGTCGGCCCAGTACTATGTCGGTACTGCCCACAGCAGCTGGCTCCATGGTCACGCCGACGTGATTCGTGCCCGAGGCGAGTACAACCTGCGAACCGCCCAAGCAGCGACCGAGCTGGAACAGGCCCGATCAGCCAACATGCGAAACCGGCTGCAGTCGGTCGAGACGTACTTCGAAGGTCGCCGGATGAATCGCGTCTATCGCGAAGCCGAGCGGAAGCCGCGGCTCTCTCGCGAGCAGCTTTACAAGATCTCGAAGAAGCGAGCCCCGAAGCGTCTCAACGAGTCGCAGTTCGACCGCAGCACCAGCCAGGTGTTCTGGCCCGCCGCCCTGCAGAATGATCGATACGCCACGAATCGTCAGGTGATCGAGCGACTGCTGAAGTCGAGCCCCAGTGCCAACGGTTACCTGACCGCCGCCCAGGTTCACCAAATCAATGTCGCGGCCGACCGGATGCTGGCCACGCTGAATCAGAACATCCGCGGTCTCTCGGCCAACGAGTGGTCGCAATCGAAGAAGTTCCTCCAAAGCCTGAAGCACGAAGTCAGCTTCATGGCGAGCTAAAACACGCGGAGTAAGTGTCGGTCCGACGATTGTGGACCGTGCCGAACCGACGTCCAGGACGTCAAGCCGGCGGTCACGGGCCTACTTGGCCGTCATCATGCGGGCCGACACTTGCTTCCGCCACGCCTTGAGCATCTTCAACAACCGCTCCGCCTTCTTTGGCTGCGACCCGGCGAGATCTTTTTGTTCTCCCGGGTCGTCCTTTAGGTTAAACAGTTGCACGGTGTCGTTCTCGAAGTAATCGAGCAGCTTGTAGTCGCCCCGCCGAATCGCCCCGCCGGGGCTTTGCGTCCCGTGATTGCTGTAATGCGGGAAGTGCCAGTAGATCGCCTTTCTCTCGAACGGTTTTCCCAACAGCGCCGGCACAAAGCTCAGTCCATCAACGTGCTGTTTTGGCAGGGCGTCGAGACCGGCCATCTCGAGCAGCGCCGGAAAAAAGTCGGTGCTGATTACCGGCTCATCGCAGACGGTCCCCTTTTTTTCGGTGCCCGGCCATTTGACGATCATCGGCACACGAATGCCGCCTTCGTACAGCCAGCCTTTCGCGCCACGGAGCGGAAGATTCGACGTCGAATACGCGCCGTTCAATCTCGAAGCGGAAACGATCCTTCTCGGGTTCCTTAAACTGGCAACACCGATTCAAGCACTGCGTTCGGGTCTTGATCGGAATCGGGAGCAAAGAGCCGAGCAGCCTTCTGAACGTCCACGAGCTGACGGCAGGCCATGACATATTCAGACGCAACGGCATTGATAATGTCGGGCAGCGACTGACATAATTCAGCTTCGGAAAGCTGGCCGATGTCGATGCCCAACCTGCGTTGGCAGAGTGCCGAGAGTGCGTTGTTCATAATGCATATCCCTAAGAGAAGACACCGTTGCAACCAGGAAGGTTACACACAGCACGCTTGACCACGGCAGCATTATCGTTCCCGATTCCGATCCTTCGACGACGGCTGACCCACTTGAGTTGTGAAACCCGAAAGGTCAAAATGGGGTCACGAAAAGGTCAAAGTGGGGACAAGCAATCAAGCGAACTCGCCCGCCATTTTGACGTAAACCCAGGCTATTGAATAGCTTTGGCGGCGTAGCTCAGTTGGTTAGAGCAGCGGAATCATAATCCGCGTGTCCGGGGTTCGAATCCCTGCGCCGCTACTTTCGTCACCCTTCGCAAGGTGACGCAACTCATCGCTTAAGTCCGCAAACGGTAAGGGCTTAGGTGATTCTTCTTTCGCTATCGGCGCTCTTCGCTCGTCGCACTCCTTCGCATCGTTTCGTACTAGTTCGCGCCGCGACTGCTGCGCATAGTGCAGCGCGCCATCGCGTGTGTTCGGCGAAGAATCTCCCGTCCCTGTCGCCTGCAATGATTCCGGCGGATTTTCCTGAACCCGCCAAAGCCGTCCCACCGCGTCAGACTCTTGCGAAGGTAGCAAGTGGCCGTAAGTGTCCATGATGAGCGTGATCGACTGGTGCCGCATGATAGTTTGAATCGTTTTCGGGACGAATGGAATCAGCCTGCTCGACTGGAAGGTAAGCGTCCGCCCTGCCCATACGTGTCGTCGGTCCACATCACTTCCGACTGAAGAACCCGCTGACGCTGAAGATCATACAACGTCTGAAAAAGACCAGCCGCCGCCTTGACCCAGTCACACAGTGTGCTTCGCGGCAGATGC
>Ga0114996_10001510_pt1 | contig 31173 bp, 32 predicted proteins | sample ArcticOcean_MG_C_4_FD_87039 | JGI IMG/M metagenome (GOLD analysis project Ga0114996, IMG submission 87039) | Marine microbial communities from western Arctic Ocean - ArcticOcean_MG_CB4_134 | ecosystem: Environmental > Aquatic > Marine > Oceanic | place: Arctic Ocean: Canada Basin | collected... | reverse complement strand
GACTCGGCCCCCACGGGATGACAAGTTTCGATCGGGGAAATGCTTTCACCCGGAAGCCTGAAGAAAATTATATTTCCCCACCTTTTGAACTGGGTAATCGAACCACACGGCGGCTCCATTGGGAGAGCGAAGAAACAGAAATTCTGAAAATAAAATTCCAGCTCCGATGGAGCCAATCGGAAGCAGGTCTTGAAGACGCTATTTGGATGGGTCCAGAGGGGGGAGCGTCATTTTACGAATCGTCAGGGGATACAATTGAAGGAATTCCGACTGATGCCTCGTGGTTGCAATACAAAGCGACGCTCATATCACCATATGGGTGCGGCTCTCCCCGATTGAAAGCAGTCAGGATCGACAGCTAATGTTTTCGGCCAGTTCTGTGATGCCCTCCCGTTAGCGTTAGACTTTGTATGGCAAGTAAAAGTTTTCAAAGCTCATTGACAACAGGGACGCCTTATTTGTTAGACTGAGACATTAGGAGATTAATATGGCAAACGATGAAAAAATGAAAGTTTTAGTAATAGGTGCACACCCTTCAGATCCGTTTCCCGCTAACGCGGGCACCGTCATTCATCATGTCAATCGGGGAGACGAAGTAATCCTTATGACTATGACCTATGGGGAGGAAGTACACACCGAACACTATCTCGGCAAATCCCGGGATGATCTCAGGAAAACACTCCGCGAAAATGCTGAAAAAGCGGCTGCGGTTCTTGGCGTCAATGACTTCCGGTTTCTAGATTTCGGCGACACACCCCTCATAGCGACGCGAGAAAATATGCTTGAGCTGGGTGAATCCATACAGGATATCCGGCCTGACATCATTATATGCTCTCACTATCCTTTCAGAGAGACCCATCACGGGTTCGACCATGGTGAGGCTGCGCGCATGTTAGAGCGGGCCCCCTCATGGCGCGTCCACTCAGGGAAGGAAGCCCATAGGCCAAAGGCGATCTGGTTCAGCGCGAATGAACAGAGTATGAGTCATCCTATCTATCGCATCCCCGACACTTATGTGGATATCTCGGATGTGATCGACCAGAAGATCGAAGCTTGCCTCCATACCTGGAACCCCTGGGCCTGTTCACCTGAAAAGCTCAAAGAAATAGGGCCTCCTTTACTGCGAGCCGTAGGCATGGAGCAAGGACGAGTAGCTGGGGTCGAGTATGCCGAATCTTATGAAAGCCCCTGGCTTAAACATACGACCGTGAAACACTTGGGGACGTAATAATTTCCGATTTCGGATTGTCGATTGAGGAATGCCTTCTTCAGGCACCAGAATAATCAAGGAGATACAGGTATTATGACTAAAATGACGGGTGCTAAATTCATTGCCGATACATTTCATGGACACGGGTTAACCCATGTCTTCTATATGCCCTATATCGCACCCAGGGCGCTGATGGAAATGGAAAAGCTGGGAATAAAGCGCATCCAAACCCACGGAGAAAAAGCTGCCGCCTACATGGCCGATGCTTACGCCCGCGTAAACCGCAGCCCCGGTCTCTGTATGGCCCAATCAGTAGGCGCGGTCAATCTCGCCGCGGGCTTACAAGATGCCTACCTGGCCTGCTCCCCGGTTATTGCTATCACCGGAAGGGAGTACCAGATCAATCAACAGCGCCATGCCTATCAGGAAGTCGATCACGTCAATCCCTTCTCGGCAGTTACAAAGTACAGTGCCTTTGTATCCAATCCAGAGCAGCTGCCCATCTATTTACGTCAGGCATTCCGCTCCGCAACATCCGGGACCCCCGGACCTGTTCATCTGAACCTGGAGGGACTTGAAGGTGGAATGGTCGTTAATCACGAGGCCGATTTGGAAGTCGTCATTGAAAATATGTTTGGCCAGGTGCCTCCTGCGCGTCCGGAAACAGAGAGTGAAAAAATTACGGACGCACTCCAGTTGCTCAGCCAGGCTGAACGGCCCGTCATCGTCGCTGGCGGTGGTGTAACCAGCTCGGGTGCTCGCGCTGAACTTATAGCCCTCGCTGAGAAACTATCCATTCCCGTAGCCACGTCACTGAATGCAAAAAACATGTTTCCCTATGATCATCCATTGGCTGTGGGCACCCCCGGCTTATACTCACGGGCTTGTGCCAACCAGACACTCTGCGAGGCCGACCTCGTCTTCTTTATCGGTAGCCACACCGGGGGCCAAGTCACCAACAACTACACCATCCCACCTCAGGGTACACCGGTCATCCAACTCGATATTAACGCGGAGGAATTGGGCCGTAATTACTCGATTAAAGTGGGGATGCAGGGCGACGTTAGAAACACGCTCCGTAAAATGATTGATCAAGCTGAAAAGGCTGAGCCGCGCACTGCATGGATCAAACGCATGCAGGAGTTGGTCCAGACCTGGAGAGAAAGCGTCAGCGATAAGGTCAACTCGGACATCGAGCCCATACTGCCGGAACGCCTCTGCCGGGAACTGACCGATTACCTCCCCTCCGACGCAATTCTCGTTTCCGACACGGGCCATTCGGGGGTCTGGACCGGTACGATGATCGATCTTAAACATCCCGAGCAGACTTTTATTCGCTGCGCCGGTTCGCTGGGCTGGGGCCTGCCCGCGGCGATGGGTGCTAAATGTGCTAAACCGGATCGCCCCGTCCTCCTATTCACGGGTGACGGCGGTATCTGGTACCACCTGGCCGATTTGGAAACAGCGATGAAGTACGGGATCAACACCGTTACCCTCGTCAACAACAACCACTCACTTAACCAGGAAAAAGGAGGGGTCGAAGATATTTATGGCGGGCAGACCGCGGGTTCTGATGACCTCTGGCTCTTTCCCGATGCAGACTTCGCTAAGATAGCTGAATCGATTGGCTGTTTGGGGATTACAGTCAACAAACCAACTGAACTTTCAAGTGCGCTCGATCAGGCGTTTTCCGCAGGGAGACCAGTCGTTGTTGATGTAAAAACACATCTCGATGGCATTGCGCCTCAAACGTGGGCCCCGGAATAAACCGCAGCTCGGAATTATTCAAAGGAGAGAATCCTATGTCCCTGGCCATGACGCCTGAGCAGGAAAAAGACTTCGAGGATTTGGGGTACATAATTCTTGAAAACTTTTTGCATCAGGAGGAGTTAGATCGATTACTGTCGGCCGTCGATGACGTAGCCGCCAATGTTCGCAACGCAAAAGGAATTGGCCCCAATGAGCCCTTCTCGATCCGCAATGCCTTAGCCCATCACGATGCCTTTCTCGATTTGATCGACCACCCAAGAATGCTGCCACTGGTCGTCGATGCTATCGGTTGGAACATCCAAATTCGAACTTCACACCTCGACTACCGCCCCCCCTACCCAGAAGACCTGAAGGCCGGCAATATTGGTGCCGGGGACGGCGCAGACGACCAGGCCGGCTACCGCAATCTCAGTTGGCATCCGGACCTGGCAAGCGAACATATCTTCTCGGCACCTTCTCTCGACGGACGGTTGCCCTTCATGGAGATCAAAGCGTTCTACGTCCTCTCTGACTTAAGTGAATCCAATTGTGGTAACCTCTGGTTGGCACCGGGCAGCTACAAACGAACACCGCAAGAATTGTGGTCGATGAAGAACAAGCCAGATGCCTTTGAAGCGGTTGAACTCAAGCTGCCGCCAGGTGCCGCGGTGTTATGGCGCACAGCTACCTGGCACTGCGTCGGGCCGAATCTATCGGATAAAATTCGTAAAGTTATGCATATTGGTTATCACTACCGGTGGCTCCGTCCCACGGATTACAATCAGCAGGAACCAGAACTACTCGCCCGATGCTCGCCGATACGACGGCAGTTGCTCGGGTCATTAGCCGTTGGAGAAAATCCTTTGGGATCCGATCCCAAATTTCACCCAACATCTCAATACTGGCAAACGGATGATTGGGACGACGCTCCGTTGAGAGCTTGGGCGAAAGCAAAGGGAGATTGATGACGCATTTTCTAACTCTGTGTTGGAAGAGGTCAGTGGATGATGCTTAAACTGTGTTTGTTAGGATCAATCGGTAATCTATCATTCAAAGTAATATTTCTCGACAATCTCTTCTCGCACTTCAACTCCGAGGCCGGGCGCATCGCGCACGGACAGATAACCCGCTTCCTGGACCCAGGGATCGCTGACCAGTTCATGCTGCATCGGTGATTCATGGGGTTTAAAGTCCATACATACACCGTGGGTTGTGTTGGCCAGTAAATGAAGGCTGGCAGCCGTGTTGAGGGCTCCACTCCATGTATGAGCGCTGACTTCGAGGTTGGCCGCTTCAATCGATTTTATCACTTTATAACTTCCGGTGATGCCATGCACGCGGCCGGGGTCTATCTGTATCACATCTACACCGCCCGAATCGATCAAACGCTTATAGCTCTCCAAATCCCATTCGTCCTCCCCCGTGCCAATCGGCGTAGAGACGGCGGCGCGGAGACGGGCGTGCCCTTCAAGATCACTGGGAAACAAGGGCTGTTCAATCCAACGGAGATTGTAGGGCTCCAGAGCGCGGAAGCGCTGAATAGCGGTCGGCACATCCCACAATTTGTATATACCGGGTGTGTCAACAATCAGTTCAGGTTCTTCTCCGATGACTTCACGCACTTTACGAACGATGTCGATGTCGGCTTTATGATCCTGACCAAAAAGCGCCTCGCGGTGCATACCCCAACCGGCTTTCACCATATGATAGCCCTGCTCAATTAACCAGCGGAACTCATTTAAAGTCCAGTCGACGTCTTCCATATCAAAAATGAATGACGCCATTACGATAACCTTGTCGTGGACTTTGCCGCCCAGGAGTTGGCAGACAGGTTGACCGAGCGCTTTTCCTTTCACATCCCATAGTGCCATATCGACTGCACTCACTGCAAAAGCCGCAATCCCTTCGGGGCCGTACCACCAGATCCGATCCTGCATAATGTGCCATAGCCGCTCGCCATCTATAACATTTTGTCCGACAAGCAAGGGGGCAAATCCTTGTTCAATGATTATTTTTGTCGCTAACGCGGCCTCGCGAAATTGTGAGATACACTCGCCCCAACCTACCTGTCCATCTTCAGTCTCAACCCGGGCCAGGGTGATATAACGTTCAATGCCTTTATAATGGGGTTCCGGATAAGCCAACGGAAAGGCCTTAATCTCTTTAATTTTCATTGTTCATTTACCTCGTTTTAAGCGTTATTAAATTATGATTTGTTGTGATTTATTAGTGGATAGGATCCATTTCATTTAGAAAATATTTAATTCTTAATAGCTGTAAATGGGGTGACATATTGGGCCAGTTCACGGACCGCAATGACGGTGCAGTCGTGATCGTCCAAATAATCCATATATGTTTTAAATGTGTCCGGCTCGATATCTACCCACGGGTGATCCAGATCCGGCACCCCGTGGAAAGTCAGGACGGTGATATTGCCATCCCTGGCTTGCTCAACCGCCCAGATAAAATCGTCATATGTCCAATCCGGACCTGCCGCACCGGTCGTTGGGATGAGCAGTGGGTGGTGTTGCGTTGGATTGTAGGCCGGGCCCCGTCCACCTTCATTACGATAAGGATACTCCGGCGCCATACCCCGGCGCGCGAAAAAAAATTGTCTTTCTGCGAGAACATCCACGGCTTCGGGACAATTACTATAGCCGGGATAACAAAACGTCTGGGGCAAAGGGATGCCCTGTTCCTGACAACGGCGATCAATGTGTGCCAGATCGGCGATCAAATCTTCGCGCGACTGGGTACTCACGTCTTTGTGGTGGCGTGTATGATTGCCGATTTCGAAACCTGCTCCGTCTAATTTCCGAACCTCTTCCCAGGTCATGTAGCGATCCTTGTCCTGAAGAAAGTTTAGTCCCTCGGTTATATAAAACGTTGCGTTAAAGCCGTAGTCCTTGAGCAGCGGAGCGACAAAAGTCGCATGTGATTTAACCCCGTCATCGAAGGTCAGAACAATCAGCCTATCAGGGATAGGGAGGTGGTCTTTAGTCATAATTGCTCCGTCGATGCTCACCGAGCAACCGGCGCTGGCGGGGTGTCGCTTGTGCCAGCAACGCTTCATCAAACTGAAATTTATTAAGGTAAGGGGGGAACTTTTGGGTAATCATCCGCTGCGCGTAATGAACCTGCAATAGATGCCTGACTTGATCGCTCGAATTCGCCGTCCCCCGATGCCAGACCTCACTGCGAAAAGCCAGCACATCACCCGCGTGGCACATAATATTGTGCGGCTCTATGCCCTGCCAGGTATTTTCACCGTTGGGTTTCCGCCCGGAACGATGGCTGCCGGGAATAAACTGGGTCGGTCCTATTTCTTCGGTTATTTCGTCGAGGTAGAAATGCACGGTCGTAATGAAGACGGGAATCTTCACCCGTGGGTCAGCTAGAATATCTTCCGGCAAATTGATGGGTTGCCAATCGGCGTGTATTTTTTGATCGGGTCGACCTGGCCCCGTCATCCACGCCGTCATCGCGATGACGTGACAATCCTCTCCATGCACTGCTTCTTCAAACTCGATAATCCCCGGTTTGTCCAGGAAAGACATGAAGAGTGGGTCGCGGTTAAAAGCATTGTTGATTGTCTTATGGTAGAAACCCCCATCTTCCGGTGATTCGTTTATATCATAACTGGCTTCATTAATCTCAGTCCGATCCATACAGGCCCGAAGTTCAGCGACCTCGTCTGAATTCAGGTAGTTGGGAAAATAAACAAAGCCATCTTTTTCAATTGCTTCTACCTGGCTGGCGAGGTCAGGAAAGGCGGTCAGTTCAAGTGCTTGTGCCATGGGTATTAGTCAAAAAGTCAAAAGGTCAAAAAGTCAAAAAGGAAAGAGAGAGAATGTGTTAAATTTTTGATTTTCTTTGCCTTAAGAATTAATAAAGGGACAAGAAAAGCAGAATAAGTATTCACAAGGTCAACTTCTACCTGCTCTTGCAGTGAGGTCTGAGCATTTTAGGCGCATTTTAACAACCCGGTCGGCGTATTCAGGGACTCCGACGAGATTATGTGATTCGTGTGGATCCACCTCGAGATCGTAGAGTTCTTCATAGACAGGGTCCTGTTCAAAGTAACGGACGTACTTCCACCGCTCGTTTCGCACCCCTTCGCTTTTGGGGATGTTAATTTTCGGAATAGAAAAGAGGTGCTCGCAGAAAAATTCCGTTCGCCACCCGTCAGCTGAATCATCCACAAGGGGAATCAGGCTGCGCCCCTGGACGATCGTTGGAATCGACGCTCCGGCCAGATCTAAAATCGTGGGCGCGATGTCGATGTTCAAGACCATTTCATTTCTGACCGGGCAGCTAACATTTCTCCTTGGATCGTATATTACGAGCGGGATCCGGATTGATTCTTCATTTAACTGCCAGCAGTCGCTCAACCCGCGCTCACCGTAATACATACCGTGGTCCGACGCGAAGATGATGACGGTGTTGTTCGACAGTGAATGGCGCTCTAATGCCTCCACCATCCGACCGACATTGCGATCGATTCCACTGACCATCCGGTAGAGTCCCTTCATGTTGCGCTGGAAATTTTCTCGCGTGTCGAAGCGTGAATGCCACCGAACCCGGCTCTCCGACTCCTGAATAAATCGGGGTAGGGATTCAAAAAATGCAGGATCCGCATTGGCAGGTTCCAGTGGGGTAGCGTCCGCGTAAAGTCCCTCTTCAGAATCCGGCCATATATAAAGACGAGGATCTCCGTCCTGAGCATGCGGCGCATTGAAACTGACGGACAGACAGAAAGGCTGATTCGACCGCTCATTGTTATGGCGATCGAAGAAATCGATCACCTTGTCTCCCGTGATGTCGGTCAGATGTTTGATGCTCCCATCGGGCTGACGGATTTCATAGCCTTCATCCGTCCAGTGCTCGTAATTGTCGAAGTGGTCGAACATTCTCTCTATGCCACCCTCATCTTCCAGCGATGGCTCGATGCCGTTAGCAGCAACGCCAAACTTGCCGATGAATCCCGTACGGTATCCCAATGATTTCAACACTGCGGGATAGCTGTTGTTGGAAAATTCAGTTTGGAGCGGGGGTGCGTAAAAGGTGAACTGATGACGCCGCTCGTACATACCGGTCAGATAGCTCGCCCTACTCGCCGCGCAACTCGGTGTGGTCGCAAAAGCATTGCTAAACCTTACCCCCCGCTTCGCCAGGCGGTCGATGTTCGGCGTTCGTATGATTGGGTTTCCAGCACAACCGAGCAGATCAGCTCGCTGGTTGTCGGTGAGGATGAAAAGGATGTTTGGACGCACTTTTGACTTTGTTTTCAGTTGATTTCCTTCTGTCATTGCTCCTTGAAATGACAAGAGGAGAGGCAAATGCGATCAAGTTTTTATTTCACAATTTCTAGACGATGATGATCACTGTCTAGTCATCTGACTTGGATTGAAAATTGAGTATATCCTGAACCGTTAGATCGTACTTCCACTTATCGATCCTGTTTATTATGACTTCGATCGGCACCCGATTAGTGGAACGGCTGATTTCATACAAGCGTTTGGCCCAAAGATCCAGGATCGGCTTTGTAACTGGCTTATACTTCAGAAGAACACGGATCTCCTGCCACCATTCTGATTACGGTTCTTTTAACTCGACATCATATCCGTGGTCGACCGCGTAGCGGGCGTAATTCTGTGAATCCGCAGAGAGACTATTTCCACGATCGATAACGATCGGCGACTTGCCTTCCTCAACGTGTTTTTTAAATCGTTTAAAATTCCAACGACGAGCCTCCTCCAGAAGATCATCGCTGTAATCATAGTTTGTTGGGTCATCTCCCACCTGGGTATAATAGTATTCATCGGTTTCACAAATTACCCCGTCGATCCCGATCAATCTTTTCGCCGTATAGCTTTTTCCGCAGCTCGGCAACCCGCGCATCAGGTAAACGATCTTTCTCGGTGAATAGCCATAAAAAGATGCATCATCAGACTTCGTCATATAATCGACAATTTAAGGCTGTTGCGAAAGGATGCGAACAATTTATCTTCGAGCTCTCAGCTCGAGAAGGGAGTGAAAATCTGTTGCTACGGCTTAATCCGATCCACCATCGCTGCTGCCGACGACCGTATCATTTCCGGGTTGCGCGGTTACGTTGTGTTACCCTAAATATTACTCAGTAGTTGAATGGGATTAGCCTTAATTGAATAATAAGTAAGTAAATTTGTTGTTAAAATTTCCTTAGAGTAGTCGACCTATACCTAAATACTTGCTGCGGTGTTAGAACTTTTTATACTCCCAGTAAGTTTTAAATTAAAATCTGATTAAGGTTAGGGTTATGAGAATTCAAAAAAATTTATTAGTTGCGCTGTCATTTCTAATTTCATTTTGCGCGAACCTGGAGTCGGCCGATCTCGTGGATAGCGGTTCAGGCGTTGTTGTTGAGGAAGACATCATGCACGCAAACGGAAACGTCTATAACCAGGTTTTGCTCACCGGCCAGAGCGTGACGCTGCGCACGGATGGGAGTGAAATCACGCGTGTTTCGTTCCTCGATGAAAACGAAGCCATTGTGCAGGTAGAGTTCTCCGGTAAAGCGGTTGTAACCGAGCACGTTCATCGGCGCGGCCCCACCGACCAAATATAATCAGCCGACCGTGAATTATGTTGAGGGGCGCCCAACGGTTCGCGTGGAGCAGGCAGATGAAAATACGTTCTTAAGCATCTTTACGGTTGGTTCGATCAACGCATTTAATCAAGCCTTGTTCCCGGAAGGTGAAGTGTATGACGCCATGGCCGATGTCGCGTTACTAGAAATGACCAACTCAACTGGATTTGGAGGTATTCTCTGCGCGAATACCCGATTTAATAGCGATAACGGAAGCGTGGGGTTAAGAGCTCCAGATGTACCTGTGGCGGTTAGAGTGTTAATCGGTGATATCGACGCCTCCGGCGATGGTGTGCCCTATCTTTTGTTTGGCGCGGGATCTTTCACTGTTGCCGCGCCCAATCCTGGAATGCGAATCACTGGTGGCGATCTCCGCCAATCGAATGGACGCGCTATTATTATTGCCGCTGGGAGCGGACAGAGTAGAGGGTTTGATACCCTGATCTATCAAAATAACGTAAAGTCAGATGGTACCGCCCAACCGACGAGAAATGTTATTAATGAGTTATTCAATAATGAGACCGGTGCACCACTCACAGTTAACATTGAAACGACTACCATTTAGTAAAAAGTGGTCGTCTTTTTTTCGTAAACGCTAGCCCATCTCTAGCATTAAGGGCGTTTATGACGGTTGCGCTAGGATAGAAAATGTTGCTGTCGCAGATTACCTTATTACACGCCCAGCGATAACTACAGGTTGTAGGTCAACCTTTCATCACTCCGATTATTGAAGATTGGGATTGAGTGAAAAGCAATCATTGCCATTTAGTCGCCAAGGGGTAAAGTTCTGTCGCAATAATTCTCAGTATGAAAATTATTGATACGCATATCCATTTATGGGACCTCGAAAAGAACCACTACCCGTGGCTTGTCGAGCCAATCACTCACTTTGCGGGTGACTTTTCTTCTCTCGCTAAGTCTTACCTAATTGGCGACCTGCATAGTGATGCCTCGGATGTCGACTTACACAAATGCGTTCACATCCAGGCAGAGTTTGATCACGACCAAGATCCGGTGATAGAGACGACCTGGCTTCAGTCGGTGGCGGACAACCCCACCTCTCGTGGAATGCCTCATGGTATCGTGGCGTATGCGGATTTAGCCGCGCCTGATGTCGAGAATACACTCGCTCGTCACGTAGAGCATTCGAACATGCGCGGTATTCGACAGATGTTAAATTATGAGGAAGATCCAGCGCTTCGGTTCACCGATCACGATCACCTGATGAACGATTCCGATTGGCAGCGTGGCTTTCGTTTACTGGGTAAATATAATTTATCTTTCGATTTGCAGATCTGGCCCTGGCAGTTGGAGGAAGCTGCCCAGCTGGCGAAAAAAATTCCCGATGTTCCGATTGTTTTAAATCACACGGGGATGCCGAAAGACTTGGATCTATCGCGCATGGATCAATGGAAATCAGGACTTCAATCACTTGCGGAGGCCCCGCAGGTTACGGTCAAGATATCGGCTTTGCCGATGATGGATAAGGACTGGACGGTGGAGAAGATAAAGCCGTTTGTCCTGGGTACAATTGAAATTATGGGTGTCGATCGCTGCATGTTCGCCAGCAATTTTCCCGTCGATAAGATCATGACCAGCTACAGTAGATTATGGGATGCCTATGACGAAATCGTCAAAGACCTTTCCGAGGAGGAACGCGCAAGTTTGTTCTGGAAAAACGCTGAACACTATTACCGTATTTAGTTAAAATAATGGTGCCACAGCTAACTGTTGGTCATCATTTCAGGTTAGCTACTATGTTGAGTTAGTATGACCAATATTTTCTCTCGTATTCACTTGTGGGATAAAACAAATTGAAGAAGTTAATAGGATCAGAAAAGACTGAAGAAATTTAAATTATGGAATCAAGCAATATTGTATTCACCGGCAAGCAACAAGCTGAGCTTTGTCGCGAGACCCTTCCCTCACTACCTGAAGATTCTCTGCTCGTTAAAACCCAGATGAGCTTGATCAGCACGGGGACCGAATCTATCTGCTATCGCTGTGAACTCGAAGAAGGTTCTCACTGGGCCAACTGGGTGAAACACCCTTTTTATCCTGGTTACAGCAATGTCGGCACCATTGAGCAAGTGGGAGCGGCAGTGGAAGGGTTTAAGGAGGGCGACCGGGTATTCAGCACCGCCAATCATCGGCAGTACCATATAGTGAAACCGCCTGTAACTATAATTCCAGATGCCATCAGCAATGCATCCGCGGCCTGGTCTAAGCTATGCACCATTGCGCAAACGGGGGTGCGGCGGGCTCAATTGACGATGGGTGACAAAGTGGTGGTCATCGGCGCGGGTCCGCTTGGACAACTGCTGACTCAGTATTCGCGTGTGATGGGAGCGGAAGATGTTCTGGCTATCGATATGATTGAATATCGCCTCGCCGTGGCGGCGGCCCACGGTGCCACGCAAACCTTTGCCGGCAGCGCGGCAGACGCCATTCCTTTTGTGCAGGAATTTACCGAGGGGCGGCTGGCCGATGTCGTATTCGATGCCACAGGCCATTACGCTGTTTTCCCACTGGCGCTTAAACTGGTCCGTAATTTTGGTACCATGATGCTGATCGGCGACTCGCCTTATCCCGGCAAACAGGTACTGACCGGCGATATTGTGACTCGCCAAATCAGCGTGCGCGGCACCCATAACGAAAAACTGCCAGACGAACGCGAGTGGCCCGCTATGCGCCAAATTGGATTGCTCTACAAATATCTCGCGCGGGGCCAGATGCGTGTTGATGATCTGATCACCCACCGTCATGCACCGCAGGATGCGCCCCAGGTTTATGCCGACCTCTTAAAAGATCGGGGAGAGACCATCGGTGTAGCATTTGATTGGAGTTTATTATAAATAAGGAGTAATCAATAGTCTATAATTCAGCTGTTAATTTCTAACCACATAGGAACCTTACATTATGTCTATAGATCAATCCGTTTGTATACCCATGGTCCCTCAAGATCTGTTGCCCTTGGATGAGATGATTGAACAGATCGCTGAAATCGGCTTTCCCGCGATCGAAATTTGGGGCCGGGGCGATAACTTCGAAACCATTTATAATTTAACGATAAAAAATAATCTTCGTTTGGTCAGTATGATTGGGCACCAGTCGCTTCCGGATGGTCTTAACAACCCGGGCAACCACGACCGCATTGAAGCCGAGTTAAAGGAATCGATAGATATTGCCGCTGATAAGGGCGTGAACGGTTTGATCTGCTTTAGCGGCAATCGCATCCCCGGTATGGATGATGCGGAAGCTATTGCTAACACGGTTACAGGGCTACGTCGATCGGTACCCTATGCGGAAACCAAGGGCATTAACTTGAATATAGAGCTGCTCAATTCCAAAGTTGATCACGCCGGTTACCAGTGTGATCACACCTCGTGGGGTCTGGAGGTCGTCGAGCAGGTCAACAGCCCGCGCGTTAAATTACTCTACGACATTTACCATATGCAGATTATGGAAGGTGATATTATTCGAACGATGGTCGATAACCTCACTGCGATCGGGCATATTCACACCGCAGGCAATCCGGGGCGGAACGATTTGGACGACGATCAGGAATTGAATTATCAGGGTATATGCCGGGCGTTGTCTGCTGCCGGATACCAGGGCCACGTGGGGCACGAATTCCGTCCCAAAGGGGACCTGATTCCGGCTTTAAGTCATGCCTTCGCCCAGTGCACGGTCGAATAACAATCTGCTAATCGCGTCGGTTCAATAAGAGGGTTAAGCAGTACCCCAGCCAGGGTACTTCTCCGGATCCGCGAATTGCTGTCCAAGATCGAGAAAGCCCCGGGGACCTCGTCTACCGTAATCGAAGGGGTCGTGGGTTGCCTTCATCCAACAGTGGAGCCGCTCCTCCATTTCCTCGACTACTGAACGCGACTCAACAGATTCGGCGAGATTAATCATTTCAAGGGGGTCATTTTCACGGTCAAAAAGCCAAGGTCCGTATTCGTTGCCATACCAGCGAGCGTAGGTCCAGCGCTGGGTGCGCACACCCCGCCAACGCCCTACCCACCCATCGCGGTTGGGCCAGCCGTGGGCCATGTTTTGCAAATAGACCGACTCTGAAGCACCCGGTGTCAGCTCCGTGTCAGCTGGAGCGCTTTCACCGCGCCAAACGGAGGAGACATCGCGCCCCTGTAGGCCCTCAGGTAGCGGCACGCCGCACGCGCCCAGCAGGGTCGGCATCAAGTCGATTGCTCCGAAAAAAGCGTCACTGCGTGTTCCTGCCGGCGTGGCTCCCGGCCAGCGCACGATGAAGGGTACGTGGATCGATTCCTCGTAGGGCGTAGCCTTGGATGCCCGCATCGAGTGGTGCATCCAGCTGTCCCTCGGCTTGCCGTAGCCATGACTGGAAAGATGATCCCCATGGTCTGAGGTGTAGCAGACTATCGTATTGTCACTGCATCCCAATCGATCCAACGCTTCAAGAAGCCGTGCCATCTGTGCGTCCAGGCCGGTACAGCAGCCATAATAATCGGCGATTTCCCGCCGAGCGAAGGCGGCCATCTGCTCCGGAACATTTCCCGGTAAGTCTACATCGGCGGGGTTGTAAATAGCATGCTCTTCCGGGTAATCTTCGTAGGGCCAGTGGGGAGGCCTCCACGAGACGAACAAGGCAAAAGGATTCCCTGATTGGGTATCCGCATGACCCTCCATAAACTTTATCGCAAGATCGGTCTCTACTTTCGGCGTCCAGCCCTCGATAACCTTTGGCTCTAACTCGTTCTCGCTGTAGCTGCCGTCAGTGTAATTCTTCCCCATTCTGAGTGATGCCAGATAATCCAGTCCGTAACGATCCTCATCCCGGTAGGGCCCGTTACCCAGGTGCCACGTCCCCACCTGCCCGGTGCGGTAGCTATGGTCACTTAAGGTGCCGGGCAGAGTAGGGATGTCCCTTCGCAAACGGTATTCATTGTCGATTACGAGGTTCTGCCAGGCGTACCGTCCCGATAACAGCATCGCTCGGTAGGGTGAACATAAGGGATGATTCGAAAACATGTTGTCGCAGGTCATCCCTCCTGCCGCCAGGCTGTCCAGCGTCGGCGTCTGGATGACACGATTTCCATTGGCTCCCAGCGCACTGTAGCGCTGCTGATCCGAGAAGACAAAAAGAAGATTGGGATGCTGCGCCATATTTTCCTATTCCCCTAGCCTTACCTAGGGACTATCTACCGACAAACGCTCGTCCGGTACACGGTTGTACTTCATTGGTGCAACACTTCCGGTATAGCGAGGGATAACGGGCTCGATCTCTTTAAGCGCAGCCTCCGGCCAGTCGTCATGTCTGCGGTGACATTCTTCATGAACCCAACTCTGTGTGCCCGGCAGTAAGTCGTCAAACCACGGGTGAAACCAGATAGTGATTACTGTGCGGTGCTGATCAGACATATTCGCGTGGGTGGCGTGAAACATGCGCGCGTCACCTATAACGAGATCGCCGGCGCGCATCGGCACATCCTGCTCGTTGGGATAATTGAAAAAGCGCGGGTCATCGGGTTTCTCTATACTGTTGATATCAGGGGTATGAGCTACCCCCATGTCGTGAAGAACATGCCGTCTCCGGTGTGTTCCCGGCAGCAACCGCAGGCACCCATTATCACGCGTGGTGTTCTCCATGTAGTACATCAAGAAGATCATCGGTGGCCTATCACTGTACGCCCGCGGGTCCTGCCACATCATACAATCCTGGTGCCAGTATAATCGCGGCCCGCCGGGGGGCTTACTGATAATCACCGCCTTCCAGAACTTGCAATTCGGAATCCCCAGCTTATCGAGTGCCAGGAGGGCAGTCGGGTTGCCTATAATTCCCGCCAGCTCGGGGTATGGCCCGGAATCAATGAGCGTGCCCGGAGAGCGGGAGCGAGCGAGCTTTTCGGAATCCAGCGTGGCCACTGCCTTTTTTACACAGGTACGCGTGCGCTCGAGGACCGCTTCATCGGCTATGTTCTCAAGAACACAGTATCCTTCGCGCTGTAACTGTTTAAGTTTCTCCGCCAGTTCTGAAGCTGAGATCGTGTTTGCTGCCATCTTACTATCAGACATCTCTTTTTTTTGCCAGAGTAGAGGGATCGGGTCAAATATAGATTATGAATATTGACAGCGTTTTCGTTCGCTCTTTACAGGTTCGTTTTATTTTAATCAACGGATAGAATATATTTTCCGCATTTACCTTCATCCCTGGACTATGCACATCACCGACGAGCAAATTGCCACCTTCAAAGAACAGGGCTTTCTCATTATCGAAAACTTCCTTACCCGGGAAGAAAAGGAAGCGGCTCTCGACGGTTTTTTCAACTTGTACTCCCCACCCTACGACCGTTACATCGCTAATAATCGTCAGAATGACACGCCAAAACAGCTGCTCTTTCCCTGGGACCATTCCGGTCTTAATCATGTCACCATCCACCCGGAGCTAATCGACGCGGCCGAACGCGTCCTCGGCACCCGCGAGGTCCGCCTCTGCGAGGGGCACCTCGGGATGAAATACGCGGGCGAGGATTACACGACCAAATTTCACATCGACTACCGCAACAATACGCTGGGACCGATCTTCGATCCGGATGAATTTACAAATCTGCACTGCTTTTATTGTTTCGACGACGTTGAGCCCGGCATGGGACCGATCCGCATGGTGCCCAATGGTCGACCCGACGAGGAATTTGTACCCATGATCGTCCCGGGGGGATCAGTCTGTTTTTACAGCGTCTACACCCGGCACGCCGCCTCCGAATTCACCGCGCCGCAAGGACACCGCCCAGTTATGTGGGTCGGCTTTACCCGCAAAGACCGGCCCTGGGACGGCGGCCGCACCTTCACCTATAAAAGCGGCGCCAAATCCGAGGCGATGCTTCGTTTTATGATTGAAGCCTCTCCGCGTCAGCGCGAACTCCTGGGGTTCCCGCAGCCGGGAGATTCCTTGTGGACCGAGTCATTTATCGAAGGCATGGTGACCCGCTATCCAGGCTTCGACCCGGCTCCATATTACGCAGCCCGGCCAAGCAATCAATAAGGGCAACCCTCAAGTTTATCATGCGGCCAGACAATCGCTCTGCGTTCGGGAGTCAGCCGATTGAGAAGCTCCTTTGAAGGGCGGTAGCCATGACGAAAAAAGCCCCAGGAGGGTCCGTAACGAAAAACGATATTGCGACGTTCACCTTTATTCCTACGTCTGGCTGAACCGTGGCAGATTGAATCGACAAAAAGGACCGCGTCCCCCGCTTTCATATGTAGTTCAATCGCACCGGTGACCCCATCCACTGAGCCACCTCTCGCTGTCATCCTCGATTTTTCAAATTCCGGATGACGAAAATTTGATTTATGGCTTCCCGGTATGACCATGGTTGCCCCGTCTTCGGGACCAATGTCGGTAAGAGCCATAAGGATGTTAATCTGACCGCAGTTGAATTTCTGGTTGTGGACATGAAACTGGCAGCGTTTGACCCACGGTACGGGACCGGAGTGTAGGCCTATCGATTCGTCTGGGCCCCTTATATTGGCAAAGTTTTCGTCGATAAATAGAGGTCCGTGCTGGGAGTCGAATGAATCCTGACCGCCGATAAAAGTCTTCACGTGTTCGATCCAGGAGGGGTGATCGATAAGTCGCTCAATTGGTTCACCCCCTTCGTAGATCTGTTGCAGGTTGATTCCCTCCTTAGAAGATTGGAAAACATGCCCATGAACATATCCTTGCCAATCTCCCGGTTTGAGATGGCGCAGTTCGTCGAGAATCGCATTCACTTCCGTGATGTGATCCGGAGCAATGGCCCCCTCCAATACCAAGTAACCGCGAAGATCAAAAAGATAGATGTCGAGATCCGATACCATAATGCTTTATTGTCTGACACCCTACATGGAGAGAAAGAACAACGATGTCACTACAATTTCGACTAAGAATAAGACAAAAACTTCTTTCTTTTTTTAGCTTTTTGTTAATATTTAACGTATCACAATAGGAGTATCGCTATGACGCCAGATGTCGCAGAAAAAATAAAGCAGAATCCAAAATTTGAAGCCTTGGTAAGTAAACGCACGGGCTTTGCCTGCAAGCTGTCCATTATCATGCTCGTTATTTACTATACCTTTATTCTGCTCATCGCGTTCAGTCCACAAACACTGGGGACACCGATCGGCAGTAACGTCATGACGCTGGGTATTCCGGTAGGTGTTGGAATCATCCTCAGTGCGTTTGCTCTGACTGGCATCTACGTCCACCGCGCCAATACAGAATTTGATGTCCTTACTAACGCGATAAAAAAAGAATTAGAAGGATAAAGAAATTCAAGACGACTTAAATATCGCGGCCATTATCATGTTCCTTGCCTTTGTCGGAGCGACACTGGGCATTACTTACTGGGCGGCGCGCCAGACAAAGACGGCAAAACACTTTTACACTGCAGGTGGCAATATCACAGGATTGCAGAACGGCCTGGCCATTGCCGGTGATTATATGTCAGCCGCATCCTTTCTCGGCATTTCAGGTCTCGTTTACTTAAGTGGTTACGATGGCCTGATTTATTCTATAGGCTTCCTTGTCGGCTGGCCGATAATTTTATTCTTGATCGCCGAGCAGCTTCGCAACCTTGGAAAATATACTTTTGCTGATGTCACTTCCTACCGCCTGAGCCAAAAACCTATTCGAACACTGGCGGCATTCGGTGGTATTGCTACTGTTATCCTCTACCTTATCGCCCAAATGGTAGGATCGGGAAAACTTATCCAATTGTTGTTCGGTCTTCCCTACGAAGCAGCCGTGGTAATCGTCGGGACATTGATGGTTCTCTATGTCGCCTTTGGTGGTATGATTGCCACTACCTGGGTACAGATTATTAAAGCGGTGTTACTCCTTGCTGGCGCAAGCTTTATGGCCCTCGCCGTGGCATGGCACTTCAATTTCAATTTTGAAAGCTTATTTAAATCAGCCGTCGAAACCCATAAAAACGGCCTGGCTATTATGTCTCCCGGTGGTTTGGTTTCTGACCCTATATCTGCCATTTCTCTGGGCATTGCGCTGATGTTTGGCACGGCCGGTCTCCCCCATATCCTCATGCGCTTTTTCACCGTCGCCGATGCTAAACAGGCGCGACGCTCGGTATTCTTTGCCACGGGTTTTATTGGTTATTTTTATATCCTGACATTCATTATCGGCTTCGGTGCTATTGTGATGGTGTCCGCCAATCCAATCTACCTCGATGAAGGTGTCATTATTGGCGGTAATAATATGGCCGCTATCCATTTAAGTCATGCCGTTGGGGGCGACATTTTCTTGGGTTTTATCTCCGCTGTCGCTTTTGCCACTATTCTCGCCGTTGTATCAGGCCTGACTTTGGCTGGAGCATCAGCCATATCCCACGACCTTTACGCCAATGTGCTTAATGATGGCAATCATGATGAAATGAAAGAGATGCGCGTCTCCAAAATCACCACCGTGGTTCTTGGTATTATTGCAATTACGCTCGGTATCGTTTTCGAAAAACAGAATATCGCTTTTATGGTTGGTCTCGCTTTCGCCATCGCCGCCAGTGCCAACTTTCCTATTCTTATTCTCTCCATGTATTGGAAAAAACTGACGACCCGCGGTGCGGTGATCGGTGGTTCGCTAGGACTGGCTTCTGCCGTGCTCCTGGTTATTCTTGGCCCCATTGTCTGGGTGCAGATCCTGGGGAATCCAGATCCTATCTTCCCCTATAAGTATCCCGCTCTTTTCTCGGTGACGACTGCGTTTGCAGGTATCTGGTTTTTCTCCATCACCGATAAATCCAAGCGCGCCAAGCGGGAACATGAGGCATTTGACGCGCAGTATGTCCGCGCCCAGACGGGTATTGGTGCCGAAAAATCAAGTTCCCATTAGGTAATAAGGTGGAGCGGGCTGTCCCTAGCACGCTTCTTCAATTACACCTGTCTCAAACGTATTGCTGGCAGTTTCTTCACACAAGTGAAATAAAAATCATTGATGCCTATTTGGATATTGGCCTTGTAAAAAATAATTCCCGTTGCTCCTCATCGTAACGGGCCAATGTCTGAGGCAAAATGTAAGGGTCTTGTTCCATCGTCGCGATATTCTGTGATTTCAGCCAGAAGGGGCCGTAGCCGACGTGCAGGGTCTTTCGTGTCTGTTCACTATGATTAGTGAAACCCGCATGGCGTAAATTCTCAGTAAAGAGAATACCATCCCCCGCCTTGACAGGAAGTGGGATCATTCCCGGTTCTTCTTCTGGCGGCCTCTTTTCGTACGGTGACGACAGATTGGATTTATGTGTTCCCGGTACTACGCAGAATGCGCCTTCTTCGGTGCTGACATCGTGGACAAAATAAATCATGCGTACCATCATACAATCGATGCCGCTCCCATTGTAAGTATAGCGATATTTATGCGGTAAGGGTCCGCCCATATGGGATCCGGAATGATTGCCGGTGTAGCGTATTCGCAGCTCAGAATTATTTATGGACGGCCGTTCCTGCACAATCGCTTTGATATAGGTCATCGTCTTCGGGTCGTTGACCAATTGATCGAACACAGGGTCAAAATTAAAAAAATCTTCGATTATCATTGAGCCCCCATCTGACTTGTCCGACGCATTGACATGATAACCACAAGCTTCATTGACATGGTATTCCGAGCCCCATGGAGCCGTCAATCGGGGTGGATTATCTTTATGTTCCAGGGCGTGTTCTTCCAGCCGATCAATCGCCTCGGCCAATTGTGTTACCGCCTCGCGGGACAATAAACCGCGAATGACGAGGTAACCTCTCCGGTCAAATTCGTAAGCTTCCGTTTTATTCATAAGGATCTTCTTTATTACCTGCTTCCAGGCACTGTTATTCCATTTATACTTTAATTCGGTTTGTCAGCCCTTTCCAGCTCCACATTCCGGACAGAACGCCGGCTTGGCATTTCTTGGAATGCGCGCTTTACACTCTCCGCAAATTACAACTGTGGACCTGCGCTCAACATGTCAATGTGCATTACCTTGATGTTTTCTCGCTGCACGATATCGCGTTCGATGTTTCGATTCATTTATGTTTATACCCTCAGTCATAGCATAATCCTGATTGAATGGATTTATACATTAAACTCCAGGAACACAAGAATTCGCTATGCCATTCCGCGAATTTTTTCCAGGATATCGCTCATTACTTGATCATCAGTAAAATCCTTACCCCAGAACTGGGGCCGATCATCAAGGGAGGACAGGATAGATTCTCCGACTGCAATGAAATGCCATCCGAGCTCTCTGGATGCTTTCAAATCCCAAGTGGCATCCCCAACATAGATAACTGAATTGAAATTGGATTGCTGATATACCTTCTCAGCCTTACGCAGTGATGCCTTCATGATGTCGACTCTCGACAAAGCGTCATCAGCGGATGCTAAAGGTATTCCATCAACGGAAACACCCGAGTGCATTAGTTTTTTTCGACAAGACTTTTCCCATCCTCCCGTCGCTATTGATACAACCAGGTCAGGCTTACTCCTAACACTTGCAAGAAAAGTTATAGCTCCGTCTATGGGTCGAGCAAGATGAGGCTTCCGGTCAAAAGCACGGTCAAGTTCCATAAGAAAACTCGCTTTGACTTGGCGAAACTCTTTTTCCGTGGGTGCTCGGTCATAATTTCGTCTAACCAGCTCATCTATAACTCCTGAGTCCGATACGTGTTCATAGTTCTCCCAGACGGTATCGACGACTGAAATTCCCAGAGTCGTCGATACTGCATTTACATAGCACTCGGCGTCATATTCATTTGAGCGAACAAGAGTCCCGTCCACGTCGAACATCATAAGATTCATTTTCTCTATTTTCACGGAAACCAATTCTTGAATTTAATCCCATTAAAGGATACATCTATAAGCCATGAACGACGAAATCTCCAAGGCAAATATTGAGACCTATAATGATCTAGGCTATGTGGCCGTAGAAAATTTACTCTCCAATGAGGAATTGGAGAATTGGCGCGCGTCGGTGGATGCGGGCATCGAGCAGCACATCAGTAAGGAGATGCACAACAATCAAAAGGGAGAAGGCTACTACAAGAATGTTTTTACCCAGTGCGTAAACATGTGGAAAAGTTCCGAGGCGATCAAGAATCTGGTCCTCGATCCGAGCCTGGGCAAAATGGCAGCCAAGCTTGCCGGCACTGATGGCATGCGCCTCTACCATGATCACGCCCTGGTAAAACAACCCTGGGCGAATCCGACTCACTGGCATACGGACAATCCCTATGACCCTTTCTACACGCATCAAATGGTTACACTTTGGATAGCGCTCGACGATGCGACCCTCAAAAATGGCTGCCTCTGCTTTTTGCCGGGAACACATAAGACGAGTAATTTTGAGCAATCGGTGGGCCTCAGTGAAAACATGAACGATCTATTTAATCTCTACCCGGAGTGGAGGGAAGCGGAACCGGAGTTTATTGAAGTGAGTGCAGGTGACGGGATATTTTTCAGCGGTATGACCGCACATGCCGCAGGTTCAAACATGACTCCGCGGCCACGGCGGGCCTTTGCCATGCTTTTCATGCCCACCGGGTCGACCTACAACGGTCAACCCGCCGCCCTGCCCCCGGATTACGCCGAGAGTTTAAAATTTGGCGACTTGCTCGACAGTGACGAGCACCTGCCACTGCTTTATACGGGCAATTGATCCGTCAATTCCCTGCCTCTTTCGGCGCCCATCCTTTAACAGATTTTTAAGGACGGAATCTTCAAGGCATCATGACGCCACCACTGACATGGATGGCCTGACCCGTAATAAAACAGCCTGAATCCGAGACGAGAAACAAAACCGTCTCCGCGATATCTTCCGGGGTCCCGGTTCTATTGAGAGGAACGCGCATGCCGAGAAATCTTTTCTCATCAAAGGCTGGCGGTGGCGGCCACTCTTCACCCCGCTCCTCGGCGATCTTCCTGTTCGTACCACCGGGGCAAATCGCGTTACAAGTGATGAAGGGCGCCCCTTCGTGAGCTATCCCTTTTGTCAATGTGTTCAAAGCGCCCTTAGACGTCGCATAGGTGACAAAAGAACCCTGGGCAATTCCCGTCAGCGCGCAATTGGAGGAGATTGTAACAATGCGGCCGTATTCTCTTTCAATCATTCCCGGCATGAGCTCCCTCGCGAGGGCAAAAGTGGCGCGTAGATTCACATTCATTACGCGGTCCCATTCTTCATCCGGCGTATCCACGATCTTACTCTGCTGACCAATACCCGCATTGCTGATAAATATATCGACATGACCGAAGGCTTCATTGGACTTGCTTACAAGTTCCTTGCATTGATCGATTTCTCCCACGTCAGCTTTGACGCCCGCGGCTTCCCCGCCCATATCTTTGATCTTGTTCTGCGTCCACTCGGCAGCTTCTTTGTCCGTCGAGTAGTTCACGACGACCTTTGCCCCCTCTCTGGCGAGAGCTAGTGAAATTCCCCGGCCAATCCCGTGGGATCCACCTGTTACTAACGCGATCTTACCTTCAAGCTTCATCTTATTTCTCCTTTTATTGGGTTGTCCGCTTTCACAGAGCCATTGCCACGCTCTATTAAATTTTCAGGTAAGATTGATATTCGCTGTATTACCGTCAAGACAGAATCAGATGAACAATTCCGGTGGATTCTTGTTGATGACTCATCCGTCTCGTCTATTAACTACTGAAATAAGGAGAGCGATATGAGACCCGACCGTGTTGACGAAATTCTGTTTACCGATAAATACCGTTATGTTCTCGGCCCTTTTATTACCTGCGCGGCTAATGGTGATTGGCTGGTAACCTGGAACATGAGCGTTCCACTCGAGATCGGTCCCCATTCACCGCGCCACTATCTTCATCCACCCGACAACCCGGAGTTCTGCAATTACATGATACGCTCACGGGATGAAGGGAAAACGTGGGAAGCACCACGCGTAGTGCCTGGCTTCGGATGGATGGGAACTGAACACGTGGCTCTCTGCGTGCTCGACAATGGTGAGATCCTGGCGAGCTTCTATCAGCGGGAGTTCTTCCCGCTCGAGGAGGGTCTGAAGAACCAGAGCCACCGCTACGGGTGGTACCACCGCCCGCCTTATCCCTGGGTCGTAACCCATGGCGGCACCTATATCCACCGCTCCCTTGACCACGGCGAAACTTGGGAAGAGACGGTGCAGATTGACTCCTCTCCTTTCATCAGCGCCTACAGCCGATTGAACGTTATTGAACTGGATGCTGACACACTTATCTTTACCGCGGGTGCAGCCGATCCTATGTTCTCACCCCAACAATGGGATGAACCCCCTTTCCAGGTCAGAAACGGTCAGGGAAACCGGCTCATAAAGGGAGAAATTGTCAAGGAGCCCAGCCGTGTGTTTATCTGCATATCGCGTGACGGCGGGCGCACCTGGGCCGAGACACGGCAGATCGCCGCAAATCCGGATTATTATTTTGTCGAACCCGCAATGATCAAACTGGATTCAGGTCGGCTGCTCTGCCACATGAGAAACTGCCGACAAACAGGTCAGCTTTGGCAAGTGGTCTCCGACGATGGCGGTGAGAGCTGGTCGGAACCCATACTGACACCCATGTGGGGCTATCCCGCACATGTCGTTCAGCTCAGTGATGGGCGCGTGCTCTCTGTCTATGGACACCGCAGGCCTCCCTACGGTATTCGCGCGTGTCTCAGCCATGATGAGGGTGAGAGCTGGGACTATAATGATGAAGTCATCATTCGCGATGACCTCGTATCGGGAAGTATCGGTTACCCCGTGTCCATGCTACTGGACGATGGCACGTTGAAGACAGTTTATTGGGATGATGACGCCGAGGGCCATACCAGTATCGTTTTAAGCACATACCGGGTGTGAATAACACTTGAAGCGGGCCGTCGTTGTAAAAACTCACAAGCCGTGCCGCTGGCAAGTATCATTCATTTAAGTTAATTGTTCCCGTTGTTCTGTATCGCGCTAATTGTTTTCGCACCCATCGTCTTAGCTTCGAGTCTGTATCATTGCGCATACCTTCGAGCGCGGAAATTACTTCGTATTCGTATTTAACAGGTGAGCCATCGATCAAGGTGTGTAATGCAATTCGTCGGACGTTGATATCGGGATCTTTAGTCAGTTCAAACAGTCGACTCCAAACCAAAGGGACATCGCGTTTGATTTCACAGGGACATAAATCGCGTGTTGCCCGTGTGCGCACACGCGGATCTTGATCATAGGTCTCTTCAAGGGCGATTTCAATAGTTTGAACCATAACTTGAGCTTCACAAATAGACTAAATGATTTCAACGATCAAGGGCTTTCATTTTACCACACCCGGTCTGTAGCCAAAGTGATAATGCCCGTTTTAGTAGAGCAGTTATACGATTCCCCCTACAGCTTCATGGCCAGACTGCCTTGATTTTTTTCATCGAATCCAGCGTATGCATCGGGCACGTCAAAAAAATGTCCCGTTTCATAAAGATATTTATATTTGCCCTCGCGATCCCAGCCGAGCTCCAGAGCTATGTTGTTGTATTTCTGATTGCGAGGGGGGGCTGGCCAAATAATACCATATTGGCAATAAGAGATGTCGATGAAGTAACGTCTATAATTTTCGCCCCCGGGTCTGGGGCGGCGCGCATGTTGCATCGCGGAGTGGACAATAACGACGGATGCAGGGGCAAGGTCGTCGATGGTGCGCGATCCGGGCAAGTCAGCATTTTTAAATGGCTTGAAAGCATCTCGGTTCATAATTTTTTTATGTGTTCCAGGCAGCACGAGTAGATCGCCGATTTTACCATTTAATCCATCGAGATACATAAAGGCGTGAACCATGAGGTGCGAACGATTGGTTTGAGGCACTTGTTCGTAATCGTGATGCCAGGGAACACCTTTATCACCTGCCACGTGCCAGGTGGCATGAATATGGTGGTGAACAAATTTGTCGCCCCCCATGAGGTCCACGACCCGGTCCACGATTGAGGGTTCTGAAGTTAAGAGGCCCAATTCAGGGTAGCGCATGATAATATGCTCTTCATCTGAATGCTTTCGATCTTCGATGAGTTTAGCCACATTGTTTTTGATCCGCCGATTGTGGTCGTCATCAAACAGAGCTTCGAAAACCAGATAGCCTTCCTCATTGAACTGGTCTATTTCGTCTTGAGTGAGAAAGTTCATCTTTGCTCCTGTTTTTCTGCCATCTCCCTCCATTCTAAATTTCATTTATTAATTCGTACCCCATCGCCCAGCGCAATCATAAAAAAAGGGAAATGTGTATACGCGAAGATGAGTGTATGCGGATAATCACATTTACGGATTGGGTATATGATGCCGAATCCAGAGTCCATATTGGAAGGCCACGCGTCGTCGTGGCTGAGTAATGCTGTACATTGTCATCGCGAAGCTGCTTGTCAGCTGTAGCTACCGAGCGCAGCAACAGCTTCCACTCCAGGGGAATGACGGGTGCATAATGTTAGCCACATGGAATGGAAAATTTTTCAGCCCCACTAATGAGATAATTATTGCCCATTACATTAATTTCATTTATTATAATGATCTGATAGAAATTCCTGTGTTGACTCCCGAACAAATTGCACACTTTGAAACCTTTGGTTTTCTTTTATTGCGGCAGACTTTTTCCACACATGAGATGAAAGAGATCACGCGCGACGCTGAGAAATTGTGGGCGGAGTATCGTCAACGTGAAGTTGCCGGTGAACAAGATATACATAAGAATTATTTCGCGGAGACGAGTCCAGTTTTGACCGAACTGATCGATGACGACCGAATCTTTAACCCCGTCGAACAGTTGCTCGGCCCCAATTTTATCTGGGTCGGGTCCGAGGGAAATATAACCAAAAGGGGATCCCATAGATGGCATTCGGACCGTAAGTGCTGGCTAAAAGAGGAGCAGGAAGACGTCACATATCGACGCCTGAAAATCATGCTCTATCTCGACACCGTTACTAAAGACACTGGTTGCCTGCGGGTCATACCCGGTTCGCACCAGATGCCATTCCACCAGGAACTGGGTGCCCAGGAAGCCGATCCTCAATCGATGCCCTTTGGCGCACCGGGAGAAGATCTTCCCTGTTTCCCTTTGGAATCAGAACCGGGTGATGTCGTTTTATTTAATCACAGCCTCTTTCACAGCGTCTACGGCGGTTGGGATGGGCGCCGCATCCTCGCTTTTAAGTTTGCGGCACAACCTACAACCGATCGTGACCTAAATGCGCTTAACAGTACCGCATCAAAATACTACGCCAAAAGTAATGTTTTTCAACCCCATCAGAATTTTCTCAATAGTGAACGCCCGCGCATTCGCGGTATGGTAAAAGATCTCGTCGAGCTGGGGGCGAAATTATAGCCCCTGCACTTAACTGTTTTCTATTCTTAAGGCGCCTTCGCCGAATAAGACAGTGTGAGTCTCATCCTTTGATGTCTTGGTGGCGGCATCCATATAACAGGCACTGAAAGCCCGCCGGGGAGTCTCGGTCGTATTGATGCCAGAGGAATGGGGAAGATGATTATGGAGCAGGACGCTTTCACCCGCCGCCAATTCCAAAGGGGTGACCTCAAAATCTTGCAGGAACTCCTGTGCCTCATCTTCTGACAAATGGTGATCCGGTCTGATTGGGTTAAGTGTTTGATCGTGCGCTCCTGACGCAATCTGAAGACAGCCGTTTTCAATCGTTGCCGGATCCAGGGCGGTCCAGATTGTAACAAGAGGATCCCGGTCCAGGTAGCTCCAGCGATCCTGGTGCCATTGCAGATGAGTTCCCTCTTTTGCGGGTTTATTCATGAACATCGCCCTAAAGCAAGATATGTAAGTGTCTGCACCGTAAACACGCGCACAGATATTGCGGAAGAGCGGTTTTTGCATGTAAGCCAGAAAGTATGGATCGAATTCCAGATCCTGTATCTTGCGATAGCATAAGGTGGCGCCCTTGTGTCCCTTTGTCTGCGGGCCGAATTTTCCGGTGCCTGGCTCCCGATCCAATTGCATGAGCATCCGGTCATAGTCCAGCGGCGCACCGCCCATCATAATCTCGTCTATCCGCCCCTGTAGATTCGCCAACTCCTCATCGGTCAGCACTTTTCCAAGGCGCGAATAGCCCTGAGATTTATATTCCCGCCATTGATTTTCAGTCAGGGTGTCGATCATTCTTCGCTCCTTGAATGTAAAGGGGAAGAAAGGGGTCATGTCGATCTTTATGTAATTGATTAGGTAGCGGATCGACCACCCTGGCTTTTAAAAAAAGCACAGCAGCGTTAACAATATCGGGATTGGTGTGCTCACTTAAAATTAACTATTTCATCTGCAGTATGCCGCATTGAGAAAAGTTCCGTGATCACGCCCCATCATTTTACGACTAATCACATACATGAAAATCAAATTACAAAAAGATCGACATGACTTTTATTGCTAACCTTACCCCTAGAGATTCAACAATTTCCTTGAGCCTCGTGTCTAAAAGATTTTGATTTCTCACTCTACAGCTGCAACAGCGCTACCGACCAGCAAGTTCAGTTGTGAAAATGGAGATTTCTGAAATGAGCGAGACGAGACCCAATATTCTTTTTATCATGTCCGATGATCACGCGTCGCACGCTATGAGCTGTTACGGCAGTCGGATTAACAAGACTCCCAATCTGGACCGCCTCGCGGATGGGGGCATGCGATTTGACAGCTGCTTTTGCACCAACTCGATTTGCACCCCAAGCCGCGCTGCAATCCTCACCGGGACATACAATCATGTGAACGGTGTCACCACGCTCGCCACGCCGATGGACAATCTTTCGCAGACTTTCCCCAAGCTGCTTCAGGAGAACGGCTATCAGACCGCGCTCTTTGGTAAGTGGCACCTCGGCCAAGGGCCTAAACACTGCCCCACGGGATTCGACGATTGGGCCGTGCTGCCTGGACAGGGCTACTACCACAATCCACCTTCATTTTCAAGGGACCGGATGGCGGCGATCGGCGAACCGTGCAGGGCTATGTGACCGACATCATCACCGACATGTGTCTCGACTGGCTCGAGGAACGCGATCCGGAAAAACCCTTCTGCCTGCTCTATCAACACAAGGCCCCTCACCGCCCCTGGTACCCGGACGAGAAACATGCGAGTATGTTTCTAAATGAAGATGTCCCTGAGCCGGACACTTTACTTGATGACTACGCCAACCGCGCCAAGGCCGCTGAAGCCGCCGCGATGCGCGTTGGTGTTCATATGGATGAAACGGACATGAAGTGCGAGATTCCCGATGACATGAGCGAGGGAGACCTGCGCCGCTGGGCATATCAACGTTACATCAAGGACTACCTGCGCGTGGTGCAGAGCCTGGATGATAATATGAAGCGTGTGCTGGACACCTTGCATGAACACGGTCTCGAAGAGAACACCTTGGTCGTCTACACCTCGGACCAGGGCTTTTTTCTCGGTGATCACGGCTGGTACGATAAACGGTTTATGTATGAGGAATCGCTCAAAATGCCGTTGATAATGCGCTACCCGAAGGAAATTGCCCCCGGTTCGGTCAACGATGACATTGTCCTCAACATCGATTTTCCCGCTCTCTTCTTAGACCTGGCGGGCTTTACCGTTCCCGCGGAGATGCAGGGCAGCACACCGCCGGACTGGCGACAGGGCATATGTACTATCGCTACTGGATGAATGCGGCGCATCACAACGTGGGGGCGCACTACGGGATTCGTATGCACAAGTACAAGTTGATATATTATTACTATGATGGCTGCGGACAGCCTGGTACCAACGATGGGATGTTCGCTGGAAGTGGTCCTGTACTTTTGTTGGATAACCTGGAGCCCGAGTGGGAGCTGTTTGATCTTGAAAAAGACCCGCAGGAATTGAACAACGTCGTCAACGATCCCGCCTACACGGGAGTCGTCAAGGAGTTAAAGGACGAATTACATCCCCTGCAGGCCGAGGTGGGCGACGAACGGCATGACACGGATAGGGATGGATAAGAAAGTGATCATGTCGATCGTTGTGTAATAGGATCGACCTATTCCCTTAAGATTTTTCACCGCCACAGCCAGACCAGCGACTCGGGAAGCAAAGCGCCGCCATGCTTCCCATCGTGAGCGCCATCGCCGAATTCCATCCGATAATCGTAACCTGCGAAGTTCAGCGCAGCGGCCATTTCTAGATTCGCAAGCGGCCAATTTCCTGACGGAACATTAAGGTCATTCGACCCTCCCTGAAGAAAGACGCGGATTGGCTTGGGCGGGGTCTTGCGGACGAGTGTGGGGTAGACGTGCCCGCCTCGAATGTCGGTAAAACTGCCAACGTGGCTGAGAACTTTTCTGAATGCATCGGGCCTCTGCCATGCGACCGTGAATGAGCAGATACCTCCGGAACTCATACCACAGATGCCCCGGCCGTCGGCGTCGGTGGTGAGGCTATACTTTTCCGCAACGGCGGGCAGGATCTCCTCCAGGAGGAAGCGGGTGTACTGATCGCTGAGCGAGTCGTACTCGAAACTGCGATTGCTGAGCCCTTCCTTGTCCGCTGCCGTCGGCGGAAATTTTCCAGGGTTGATGAAGATGCCAATCGTGACGGGAATCTTGCCCTGGTGGATCAGGTTATCGAAGACGACCGGAGCGCGAAAACTGCTCTCTTCAGAGACGTAGGCGGCGCCATCCTGAAAAACCATCACGTTGGCGGGTTGATCCGGTGTGTACTGCGCGGGGACATAGACCCAGTAAGCGCGTTCGGTGCCGGGGAAGATTTCGCTACGCCACTCGTGCTCCGTGACGGTCCCCTTGGGTACATCCGCGTGACGTTGCGAATCAGGCCCGTGAGCAAACGGGCCAGTTTTGGGTGTCGGTATAACGAACTTGTTGGCCATGACTATTCTCAACCTATGAAGAGGGATATAAGAAAGAGCTCCTGTCGATCTTATTGCAAAATGTTTTTGAAAAATTTGGCGATTGGTGGATGACAAAAAGTACGTTGTAGCTTCAACGATTGGTTAACCCGCTTAACAACCAGTGTTAGATCCGGCAGGGTGGTTAGGATTTTCATTGATTTCGAACAGAAAAACACTACCGGTTAAGTTTGCTCATCAGAGAGATGCGCTTGAAATATTTTCCATTGCCAGAGATTATTTCTACTCAAAATGAGTGAAAAGAAGAACAACACCTGGACGCATCGCGGGTTTGAAGATTTTTCCCGAGGCCGATTCGACAACGGAGGTGATAACCTTTATGTCAATGCGAATGGTGTTATTGAAAGGATTCGCCGGACTGATTTAAACAATGACGGCTACGTAGATCTGGTTCTTCACAACAGTCACGGGTATATTGAGCGCGGACCGACGTGGATATACACCCGGGGAGAGGGAAAGGATAAAGATTGGCGGCGGCATGAGTTACCGAATGACAGTGGGTGGTTAAGCAGGATTGAAGACGTGGATGGCGATGGATACCCGGACCTGATTGTTGTAAACGGGGAAAACGGCGTCACCTCGGAGTTGAACTCTTATGTCTACTGGGGTGGACCTGAGGGATTAACGGGTGAACACACGGAATTTCCCACCGTGGGTGCCTACGATGTGGCGACAATGGATTTAAACGGAGATGGACGCCTCGATTTAGTTTTTC
>Ga0114996_10001498_pt1 | contig 31323 bp, 24 predicted proteins | sample ArcticOcean_MG_C_4_FD_87039 | JGI IMG/M metagenome (GOLD analysis project Ga0114996, IMG submission 87039) | Marine microbial communities from western Arctic Ocean - ArcticOcean_MG_CB4_134 | ecosystem: Environmental > Aquatic > Marine > Oceanic | place: Arctic Ocean: Canada Basin | collected... | reverse complement strand
CATCAAGTCGAACGCCCGCGGCTTCCGCAACTTTGCGAACTACCGCACCCGCATCCTGTTCTTCTGTGGAAAACTGAAACTCAAACCGTGCTGAAAACACCCATTAAAATCGGTGAAGAACCGCAAATGAACATGGGTTACAAGACGCCCCACTTGAATCGCATGGGACGCGAGGGAATCAATTTCACTCGCATGTATACCGAGCCGGCATGCACACCGACGCGGGCCGCGTTCCTCACCGGTCGGCATCCCGTACGAAACGGAATGGGCGTAGTCGGCATGCCGCATGAATTCGCGGGAATGAGCGGCAGTGAAGTCACCATCGCCGAAGTGCTTTCCAAAGCAGGCTATGCCACTGCCCATTATGGCAAAGGACACCTGGGCGACATCGAAGAGAGCTACCTGCACAATCAGGGATTCGATGAGGCACTCTTCACGCCGATGAACCAGATCACATCGCTCTACAATCCTCAAGGATCAGCCGTAAATGCGGTGCTAGGTTTCTCGCCGGAGATTTCACCGCCCGATCCCTATCAGCTCGACCGCCCCGGCCTCTTGCCGGAAGGCTGGGTGCAAATTATTGAGGGGCGGAAAGGGAAGCAAGGAATCGAATGGGGCGACACATCGAACGAGTCTTACGACAAATTGGATACGGAGTCCGAAAAGCGAACGATCGATTTCATTCGCAAGAATGCAAAGGCTGGCAAGCCATTCTACGTTCAATATTGGCCCAACTTTCTGAACTTCCTCAAACCCTACATGCCCAAACGGACGGTATCTGGCGGGAAGGTCGCCGAGGGTTATCTCAAACTCGATGCCTTTGTTGGGCAAGTGATGAAGGAACTGAAGGCACAGGGGATCGCAGAAAATACGCTCTTCATCGCGATGGCCGACAACGGCCCGATGGTCCACAACCCGCCACCCGGTTGGGGGATGACGGAAATGATGTTTCGCGGCGGCAAAGGCGACTTCACCGAAGGCGGCGTCCGCACGCCCGCATTCGCCTGGTGGCCCGGCATGATTGATGAAGGACAACTCGTCGGCGACATCATTCACGTCTCCGATCTCTTCACCACATTTGCCCATCTGGGCGGGGCGAAGAAATACATTCCAACCGTCCGGATTATCGACGGCCTCGATCAAACGGCCCTGCTATTGAGAGGCGACACGCATGGCCGTCGCGACTACGTTCACATTTACGCCGGCCATCAATTGGGGGCGACCGTCAAAGGCCGTTACAAGCGGCACTGGATCTCGAACGATCCGGGAGCAGCAACCGGCCTCGGAGCGGCGTTTTACGATCTCTACACCGATCCGCGGGAAGAAAACCCGATGTTGGTTCCGTTGATTCACACGCAGGGCCAATTCAACCGCATGCGCGCCCGGCACGAATTGATGAAACGAAAATACCCCGACAAACCGAACGCCAAAGGCATCCCCCTCACCGGCCTCGCCAACGCGCGTCCGGAAACGAGGTCCATCGGCCCACGGATGCTCAAGAGCATCAGAAGCCTGCCGTTCGATCCACGGGAATATCTCGAATTCGATATTCCGGGGACCAAACTCGACCCCGACTTTGGTGAGTGATATCGAAAACTTATGAAATTGGCGATTGCCCGTGTCGAGTGGAACGGCCAAACCGTTCCGCTCGACCGGTCGTCAAGAATCGACTACAGGAGCACACTTTCCATGTTACCGCACCAAGACAATGGGAACACATCTGATCCGTCGCGACGTGGATTTCTCACAGCGACCACGATGGCCGCCGCGGCTCTCGCTGGCGGTCCAGCATTTGGACGAGGACATTCGACCGGCAACGCTGCATCCGGCAAGCTCAAGATCAAGCTGGCCGGATACGAATACGATCGGGTTGCCGCGTTGAAGGACGAGCGTGTGCAAATTGCGGGCTGCGACTCGGAATTTGAGCGGGCGAAGATTGGCGAGATGAACGCGCACATCTTCAGCGGACCGAAGACGCGCGAGGTGACCGAAATTGGATTGTTGCCATTCATTCTGGCCGTCGCCAATGAAGACTTCAAAGATTACACATTGCTCCCGGTTTTCCCGCTGCGGGTTTTCCGTCATAAGAGCATCTTCATTCGCACCGATCGCGACATCACCAAGCCCGAAGATTTACGCGGAAAACGGATCGCGACTCCCGGTTACTCATCGACATCGTTGACTTGGATTCGTGGGATCATGCAGCACGAATACGGCGTCAAACCCGAGGAAATCGAATGGGTGGTTTCGTCAAAGGACTCGTCGGCCAAAGCCTCCGGCAAACCCTCGAAATTGGAAAATGTGATTCCGAATGGCATCACCATTCGCACCGGTCCCAAAGGAAAAGATGAATCGGAACTGCTGGTCGATGGCGAAGTGGATGCCCTGTTTCATGCCATCGAACCGAAAGCCTTTCAGGAAGGGCATCCGAAAGTTGCGAGGCTGTTTCCCGACTCCCGAAAGACGGAACGCGACTATTTCAAAAAGACTGGCATCTTCCCCATCATGCACGCGGTGGCCGTTCGCAAGGATGTGATTGCAGCACATCCCTGGCTGCCAAAAGCGGTGTTCGATGCGTATTCGCAAGCCAAGCAACTGACATACGAAGCCATCAAATTGACGGCATGGTTCAAGACATCCTTGCCGTGGATCGCACAGGAGGCGGAAGAAACCCGACAACTGATGGGCGAGAACTATTGGCCGTACGCCATCGAGCCGAACCGCAAGGCGTTGAATGCGCTGCTGCAATTCTCATACGAACAAGGACTGGCGAAACGAAAGCTGAAAATCGAAGAACTGTTCCACGCCTCAACATTCGACCTGAAGGAAGCGTCGGCGTAGAACGGCTCGCGGTTGTGGGGTCTGAGGCAGCTACGAAACAAATTCGCCGCTATTGCGTCACCGTACACTCACACGGCATGCCTTCTCCGCAGTCGCAGGAACTGCCACCGAAGTGCCAGGTCAAGCCGGTGCCGATCCAATAGCTGGCGAGCGATGTGCTCGTCAATGGGCCGAATTGTTGGGTTTCGTCGAACATTCCACCTGCATTCAGATCGACATCGACATTCGGCAGGATGTTCTTCATACCCACGCCGAACGAGATTCGGTGCTTGTTGTAGTTGGGGAATAGCGACTGCACATAGCGAATGGCTGCTTGTGCACCGGGAGGCGTTACGCCACCCGACGAGTTGCCGGGATTTGCCTGTGTAGCGTTTTCCGCATACACGTATCCGGCGCGAACGCGAAGGCATTCCGTCACTTTGTATTGTGCACCAAATTGAAACACCCACTGGTCGTCATAAAGGACGCCAAAAAGATCGGTGTCGTCCCAGTTCTTGTAAAGAACATCAACGGCCAACAGCAGGCGGCCGCACATCAGGCTTTCATCGGAGATGCCGATGCCGACATTGCTGGGCAAGTCGAGTCGAATATCGTTGATGGAGGTTCCGCCCAACGGCAATTGTATAATGGCCGCTTGATCGAATGTGAAACTCTGTTTCGTCTGGTAATAGACGCCTAATTTCGTCGCCGGCGCAACGGCGTAGTTCAGGCCGATCGCTCCGCGCAGGGCGTAGTCGTAGGCCGCGCCGGTTAGTCCCACGAACGGACCGTCGAGCGTTGAATTGCCAAGCATCAAATTCGCACCGACCGACAGACGTTCGGTCAGTTCCAGCCCAACAGCTGGGGTGATCTCAAGCACATTGAAGAATGCCGAGGTTCCGTTGCTGGCCGGAATGTGGCGGAAGCTGTTGCCTGCACCCGAGGCGGCAATCAATCCCACACCGAACGTCCCGGGAATTCCCAGCGGCCTCAAATCTTGTGAGACGGCGATATTACCCAGGGCGGAACCTTGTGCACTGGACTTTCCCTGGTACGAACCGACGCCTTGAAACACACCGCCGGGCGGAGTGGTATGCCGCATCTTGATTGTTGGTTCCACCCAGGCACCACTGAAGGTGAAATGAGTTCCTCCGAATTGTGACAATGTCGCCGGGTTGCCATGCAGGGCCGACGGCAAATCCTGCGGGTTGGCAATGCTAACGCCCCCCATGCCGCCAGATGCCGGCATCACCGTGTTATGCAGTTCGACGCCAATTGCCTGTGCGTGTGATTCACTCGTAAGTGATCCAGAAAGCAACAGGATAGCCAACAAGCCAGCGACACTGGGCGAATTCCGTTTCGACATTGCCTTACTCCGATATTCGAAAACGAATGTGGATCTGTGAGAAGAGACAAACGCCCGTGAAGCGCCGCTTCATCGGGTGTTATCGTAATGCCGGATCATCGGCTTGTAACGAATATACCGGTTTTATGCTGTTTGCCGATTCCTTCGCTTATGCGGTCGGCACGACCGTCAAAACTTACCCATTCCCACATCGGAACGACAGCAGAGTCGTACCATCGCTACTTCTCAAGAAACTCGATACTCCCTTACCGGAAGCAGGTTCGTTGCTCCTTTGGGTGAGCGGCAGAACAAATTCCTGATCGCCCGGGCGCAGCGAAAAAGCCTGCAAACGCCGTTTAAAACGGTGCTTGCAGGCTTTTTAAGCGGAGAGAGCGGGATTCGAACCCGCGGTCCGGTTTGACCCGAACACAGCATTAGCAATGCTGCGCATTCGGCCACTCTGCCATCTCTCCGGATCGTGTTTTACTCCGTCTTTGTGTCGTTTCGAGCTTCACTGAAACCCGTCCTCTGTCACGTCACCACCTCCCAGTTTGACCGGAAAGGCTGTGGCGAGCGTGAAGTCTACCAAATCACGCCGCGCGAGCAAGCCTCAGAAGCGCAACTACGATTTCGAGACGATTCGGCAGGGATACCGAACCCGACGGCTCCGTGCGCTGCTGAACGTCACTCAAGTGACTGAATGGCTTCGTCGTCCGGAAACAGGTCTTTGGCAATCGCCACGAGTTGGGAACTGATTTCATCGAAGTCCTCGCCGCCGACAGCTTTTCCGTTGTGGTACACCGTGAGGATATCGCACGCAAAACACAGCAGGACATCCACTTCGTCGGTGCCGTGCTGAAACTGAATGCGGACGCCGTAGTCCGGTTCGCAGCCCTTGGCAGATTCCCAATCGTAGACGGTTGGATCGAGCAGCAAACTACGAAGCTGAGATGCTGAGGCTTCGGCAACGTTGATCGGTCCCGCCGTTGTCTCGTAGTCGGACAGTGATTCATTGTAGTAGCTTGGGGATGGCAGGCGGAATGCCCGCACCGTTGACGCATTCTTGACTGTGTCGATGGCCTGCGAGCTACCAAATAGAGGAGTCAGGCTGCGAGCAGAATCACTGCAGCCAGCGGAGCAAGCAAGTAGTAGAAGACATGTGGCTCGAATCGGCATCTGTTCGCCCAATGGTATTCCCGACTGTCAAACTATCGTAAAGAGCAGTGCGTTCCTCGACCAGACTCTCCCGCCGACAACAATAACGGTCACTTCTTCCGCCATTGATCGACGAAATCGAACAACAGCTTGGTGGCGGGGTCGTCGGGCAGGCCGAGGTTGGCGTTGAGTTTGTTGTGGGTTGTTTCCCGCGCGCCGAATACCGTGGTAGGAATCTCGAAATCCTTGAGTACCATGCCGAGGCGTCGTGCCTGTGCGGCGGTGTTGGGATGGCCGGCCACATGGAGAATGAGAAATGGCGGAATGCCCTTGTCCTTGGCAACATGTGTGACGGCTGAAAAATCAATGTGCTTTTTCGGATCGTTGCCGAACTTGACGCGGTGGCCGAACTTGGAGAGCGGCAGGCCGTGAACAGTCTGGCGAAACTCCGCCGTCATGATGATCGCCGGCAAATCGTAAGTGTCTCCATCCACGGGAACACATCCCCTGAGAACGTCGAACGGGACGCCTTCCGCTTTCAGATAGCGATCGTCGGTGCAGAGCAAGGCCGCAAGCTGGGCGCCGGCCGAATGTCCCATGACGAAAATACGTGTCGGATCACCTCCGTATTCGGCGACGTTTTTGTGGACCCACCCCAGCGACTTGGCGACGTCTCGAGTCAGCACGCCCATTTCCACGTGAGGCAGCAGGCGATAGTTCGTTGAGACAAATACGAAGCCGCGATCGGTGAACACGAGCGGCTTGATTTGCACGCTCGACTTGTCTCCCGCCTGCCATCCGCCGCCATGAATCCAGAAGACCACAGGCAGGGTTTTCTCTGCCTTCTTTTCAGGCGTGTAGATGTCGAGCACCTGCCGTTCGTGTGCAGGTTTGGCATAGGGAATGTTGCGTTTGATCGTCTGGGACTGCGCCGCAGTTGTGAACGAGAAACCAACGGCAAAGACGAGAAAGAGCGGGAAGCGGGTATTCATAGTCGGGGACCGCCGGATTCAGGTTGTGAAACAATCGCACATTCAAACCGGATCGAACTCCGGTTTGACAATCTGCCAATGTACGACTTCACAACACTCTCTGCAAACGAAAGCATTTTCAGCCTGCTTGATCGCTTACTTCTTTGGCGCCACTGGCGCGTCTTTCTTTGCTGCCGCATTGCGTTCGATCAGTAGTTCAGGCCCTTGCCAAAGCAGCTTCTGATCATTGGGAACCGAGGATGGCAGTTTTGGCTTGGAAGCAGTCTTCCCCTGCTTGTCGTCCTTTTGCTCTTTTTCAATCGGCTTCGCTGCAACCGACTTCCCTGCTTTGGGTTCGTCCTTCTTCGCCGGTAACGTTTCCGGCTGAACAGGTTTCGGCGTTTTATCTGAGCGCAAGAAAACGTGTTTATCGGTGTATTTGACAGGAATTGTCGATGGCTTCGGCTTCTTCCTCCAGGGCCAGTAGAGTCGGACCTTTGAGGCCCTGAATTTGCGATCTTTGTAGATGTCTCCACGTTGAAAGGGGCCGGCACCGAGAACCCAGGTGTCGCTTGCTCTGCTCGATGCTGCCGAATTCCCCGACTGCCAAACCGGCTGCCTGGTTTTGACGTTGTACGCGAACAACGCCACTTTGGCGGCCGACATCTGGCTATGTTTCTTGGCCAACGACAGTTCCGGAAGCGGCGGAACCGCAGGCATCGTCGGCATGACAGCTGCCGCTGTGTTGAGCACATTCGTCACAGAATTATTCTGCGGCAATCCGTAGGTGACATCGTGCGAATTCGTCCCCAACACACCGACGCGTGCTTCGACAACAAAGTCGGCGTCCTCCTTCTTGTCTTGTAACAGACAATTTGCGGCGACCATCTGCTGCCGTAGTGAGCTGATAAAGTAATCGGAGTTCACAAACCCGATTCCTTTCACCGCGCGAATATACTGCGCGTCGAAATACACTTTTTCTCCCGACAGAGTACCGAAGTCGATATCCTCAATCGACCGATCGACCGCGTCGGATAGCAGCAGATGTTCGGTGGCCGACTGGCTGAGCATCGTGCCGCAACCACAGCAGAACATCGGAAACAACAACAGCCCCAGGACGGGTATCAGTCGCAAATTGAGCCGCGAGAAAACAATCAACGGAGTGCCTTGCCGATTCATTGCGCAAACGCCCGAACATCCAAAACTCGGGAGTTGGCAGGAATCGAATTGGAATGGGAATTGAAGTGTGAGAGGTGAGTAACGCGCGACAGATTATAGCAATCCATCCGAATTTGCCAACATGTGCATATTCAACTCGCGCTGGCTGCCCATGAATTCCCTGTAACCCATGACTACTAAACACGTTGCGACTCCCAGCCAACAGCCTGTACTCCGCATGGCAATGCTGTACCGTTTCTTGGGTTAAGGGGATATGGGGTGCCAGCAGCAGAGTCGTCGATGCCACAGCGAGCGCTCCTTACTGGGGGCTGCGCTCCGAAGACGTCGCTTCGACCCCATTTCCCATTTTGAAATACTGAGCCGCCCGATCTGTATTGGCACATTATCGCAACGGGACGGACAATAGGGTAACATCGAAACGTTAAACGTCGGGAACTGCAGAGCGTGATACGCGTGCCTGCCGACAACAACAGCGACAAATTGTCTGTTAACCGATCCATCGACTACGCGTTCCAATGCGCGAGGAATTGAAATGATGAAAACCGCCTGCATCGCGTTGATTTTCGCGATCTCCACTTCGGCTTTCGCGGCCGAGAAACCGACCATCACACTTTGGCCAAACGGACTTCCCAAGGATGCGCGGCCGATTGATGCAGCACGTGCCAAGAGTCTGTTGGCCCGGCAAACGGCCGATCGAATTACGTACGTCGCTTCACCGACGCTCACGCTGTATCGCGCGCCGGCTAAAACAGCCAACGGCTGTGGCATCGTGATTTGTCCCGGTGGCGGCTACAACATTCTCGCCTGGCCCAAGGAAGGCCTGGAAGTTGCCGAGTGGTTCAACTCCATTGGAGTCACCGCCGTCGTTTTGAAGTACCGAGTTCCCCGTCGTGATCCAAAACGGCCGCATTGGGAACCGCTGCAAGATGCGCAGCGTGCAATCCGCATCATGCGCAAGAACGCAGCCGACTGGGGCGTCGATTCAAATCGCATCGGAATTCTCGGGTTCTCCGCAGGCGGACATTTGACCGTCATGGCCGGCACGCACTTTAAGGAGACAACCTACGACCGTGTCGATGAGGCCGACGATCTCAGCGCTCGGCCTGATTTCATGTGTCCCATTTATGCCGCCTACCTCGGCAACGACTACAAAGACGACCGCGCGGAAATCGGTTCGCTGGTAACAATCACCAAAGAGACGCCACCAACGTTTTTGGCAGTCACGCTCGACGACACCTTCCGCGGTGTCCAGGCGGGAATGCTGTTGGCGAAGTTCAAGCAAGCCGGCGTACCGGCCGAGGCGCATATTTACTCAACCGGAGGACACGGATACGGAATTCGCCCGTCATCGAATCCGATCTCAACGTGGCATCTGCGGTTGGGCGACTGGATGAAAGGGCGCGGCCTGTTGAATCAAAAGTCTCAATAGCTGCGTTGCAACGCACCGCAGAAGCAGCAGCGCGACGCAGAGCGTCGAAGATGTGCGTTCCCACGCAGAGCGTGGGAACGAGGTGACGCGTCACTCGGGCACAAGTGGTGGTTTCTCGCGGGCGATTGAGTAGTCGCGTTCATCGATGGTCGGATGCCCCCAGGGGCCGTAGGTGTCGAATTCGTCGCATTGATTCTCACCGAGCACGAATTTCACATCGATTCCTACATCGGTGACATCGCAGCGATGGAAACCGAATCGGGTTTCGATGTCGGGCCAGCGATCGGTCATCTGCGCGGTGTTGCCGGCGGCGGGTGTTCGATACAGGCGGATTCCGTCCATCAGCTGCATCGGACGGCCGGTGTGAACGTGGCCGCAAAACAGAATTTCAACGCCGGCATTCTGCAGCAACTGCCATAGCCGCTGGCGATGCGGCGCGTCGATGGAGAAATACCAGTTGTCGTACTCTTCGGCGACCGTCAAATCCCAAGCGGGTTCGTCGGGCTGTTCGATGAACGGCCAGTAATGCATCATGGCGACGTGATGTTTGGCCGGCGGTAAGCTCGGCAGAAGTTCGAGCATTCGCCACAATCGCTCTTCATGCGATAAACCCGAACCGGCAACGGCCGCGTAGAATCCGGTGAAGCGAATGTCGCGGTGCAAGAACGTCCAATGCGTGGGGCCAAAGTACGACGCGAACAGATTCAAACGGCGTTCGGACATGTTCCAGTCGGTATCGTCCCACCCCCACCCCTGCTCTTCCCACTTCGGCTTGGCACCGTTCTGGGCGGCGTGTTTGTTGCCGACGTCCATGTTGCCGGGAATGACAAACGAGGGAAACGGCAGCGTATCAAGATCCTCACGCGCCTGCAGATACTCGAACTCGTGCGTTTCCCCGTCGCGCGTCAAATCGCCGCCGTGTAGAAGAAACTCCGCATCGGTCGCCGCCATCTGTTTTTTTATCGCCGCCCAGCGTTTATTAACCGCCGGGCGAAACCGATACGAACGCGGCGTCCCCATGTGGCTATCGTTGACGTGCAGGAAGGTCCAAGGATCGCCTGCACTGCCTTGTTGAGACACCATTGACTCCGGTCGGGACAATTTTGATATCCTCGCGTGTTGCCGCGAGGCAAGTGGCTGCAAGCGTCGCACCTAGTCCATTATTCGCCGAGGATCTGCCCGTCGGCGCGGTTGCTGATCTTCTGGTAGACCCCCATCGCGTCACCGCTGCCGGCGCGGGAGTCGATCTTCTCGCTGAGGAAACGAACACGTCCATCACACATAACAAAGTTGGCTCCGCCGACGTGCCGACTGGAGAAGGCGGCAAAGCCGGAGTTAATTTCGTTGCCGGCGCTGCAATCGGTCACCTGGTCGTTCTCGAATTCGTTGCCGCCCACTCCGACCCAAATGCCGGCTCCACTGGTGACCGACCGTTCGCCGACCATCAATGTATTCGACGACCCATCGGTGATGTCGCGGAATCCAATGCGGCTATTCAGACACATGATGCCATCGGTCTTGACCGGCGTGTCGGCTTGACCGGGCCAGCCTGCGCTCATGCGTCCCGGCAACCATCGCGGCGGGGCGACCGGTCCAAAGTTGGCAGAATAGTTCGACGTACCATAGTCGCCGCGCAGCGAGTTGATGTGAGGCGTCGTATCGGCCGGGCAGCGGTAGACCACGAGATTCGTTTGAAATAACTCGTTGGCCGGCGGATTCTGGGCGTGGAAGTCCAACTGGCTGAAGAGCCGGGCGTGATCCATGTACGGCAGAATAAATGCCAGCCAACCGAAGCGAACTTCTGCACCCGCTTCGGCGTGGTGATTCGTCCAAGCGGGTGGAAAAGTGTTGAAAGTGTCGTGGTAGTTGTGCATCGCCAACGCAATCTGCTTCAGGTTGTTCCTGCAACCTGCCGCCCGTGCGTCCTGCCGCGCCTGCTGTACCGAGGGAAGCGCAATCGCCATTACAATGGCGATGATCGAAATGACGACCAGCAGCTCAATCAAAGTAAAGCCACGTGTTGCCCGCCGTTTGCTTCTGTTCATAACTCGCTCCAAAACAATCGCCTGTGCGGAAGATAACCTCTTCGACCGTCGCCATCAGCCGGTCAGCGTTTCTCAAAAACTCAGGGCCAGTATTCGCCAGTCGTCTCCGATTTTTTCGAGCTTGACGAATCTGCCTCCTTGCGGCGTAAACTTTGGTAAAGGAAGCGTCACCTGCTTTGCCACTTCGTTACGTATCGGCGTGGTGTTGTCGTACAGCCGCCACGAGTTTTCCACCTTCTGCAACTTCAGCGTCCGCGTCGGAAGTTTCACCTTATACTGGCCGTTGACAATCATCCCTCCTTCCAACTGAAACGAGGCGACGCTGCCCTCTGCTTCCATCGTCGGTTTTTTGCCTTTGACGGCCTTCAGGTCCGCAATCATCTGCTGAATCGGGGCCGGGTTCGCTTTCATACGAGCGACCACTTGAGCACGGCGTTTCTTGGCGTCAGGATGCCGCAGTTCGCCGGCGGGAAACATGTTGGCCACAAACAATTCAACGTCACCTTTTTCCAGCGCAACCACTGCCTTGCCGATGACGGCGTCCAAATCCGACCCAAACCCCACCAATCTGACACCGGTCGTTTTTGGTGGCGTCGGCTCGTTCGCCACGGCAGCCGGTTTGCCGTCATCCAGTGTCTCGATAATTCGCAGTGTCGCTTCGGTCGATGTTTCATTGAACTCCGGAGTCGACTTGCGCGCCTTTTTGAGTAATTCGGTCACCCGCGCGAATGATCCGGGATCCGCGTTGATTTGAGCCAGAAATTGATCCATCGCACTCTTGTCGCGAAGTTCGCGGATCACATCTACCTGCAGGTAATACTTGATGAATCCGGGGTAGTCCTTGGCCTGCAGTCGGCGAATCGCATCGTCGATGGCAGAGTAGACCTCGTCTTTCGGCGTTGCCGGTCGCGCCCCTTTCGGCGGATCTTCGGCTTCCTCTGATGCGCCCACGGTCAGATTTTTGGTGGCCGGAGTGTCGGCCGGCGGCGGAGAGTCGGTCACGGCAGTGCCTGGTGTTTCCGTCTCAATTGCACCGGGCACTGCAGTCTCTGCGACGTTCTGCTGTGCTTCGGCCGTGTCCGACGGCGTACCGTCCCGCGGCAAAAGCGGCGGGTATTCGGAAGTCTGCGAAACGCGTTCCTTTTCGGTCGGCGCTGATGTGACTGGCGTTGATGAATCGGCGCTGTTGTTAACCGCTTGCCCTTCACCCGGCACTTCGTTGCCGCAGCCTGATATCAACGCAACGGCAAACAGCGCCGCGGCGAAGCTCACAAGAAATGATCGACACTTGGAATGAAGAAAAATCGGCATCGCGGTTTCCTCGTCGTCAGTTGCGTAACGAGCCTCAGCAGACGCCCGTAAAGATACCGAGCGAATCAGCGGGATACAAACCGGAACTCGAAAATGACGTGGTGCATTCCAACGGTCGCTTCGTGGTTTTGCATCGCGACAACGGTTCGGATAGAGTAAACGCCCTCAATTCGCACGCGGTATTTCGCTTTCAAAGGACGACGGTATCCTCCGCCTGACGATTGCCATTTTGTTGAACGCCGCCCTGCTGTCGTTGGGGCTGTTGCTGACGCTTTCCGATTCCGGGAAGGGAACGGCGTATCCCAATCGGCCGATCAAACTGATCGTGCCTTTTTCCGCCGGTGGCGGCACCGATACGTTTGCCCGGGTTATGAAGCGAGCGATTGCCGAGGAAAAACTGCTGCCGCAGCCGTTGGCAATCATCAACGTCCGCGGCGCTGGGGCGACCATCGGCAGCGGCCGCGCCAAAAGAGCCCGGCCCGATGGCTATACGATGTTGGTGCTGCATGATGCCATCTTCACCGCCCAACTCTATGGAACAGTTGCGTACGGACCGCAGGCGTTTCAACCAATTGCCGGAACCGGAGAAGTCGGTCTGGTGATTGCCGTACGGGACGACTCGCCTTACAAAACACTCGAAGACCTGATGCGGGCAGCACGCAAGAAACAGAATGAGGTCAATTTCGGTGCGAACCTCGGCGCGTTGACTCACTACGCGGGATTGCAACTGCAAGACGGCTGGCCGGGGGCGAAGTTTCAGTTCTCGCAGGTGGGAGGCGGCGCGGATCGCTATGCCGACCTCGAGGGCCGCCGCATTGCGGTCACCGGTTTTTCCATCCAGGAGTTCGTCCAGTTTCGACATGGAGAACTCGGCGATCTTCGTGGGCTGGCATTTCTTGGCAAGGAACCGCACCCCGGCGCTCCCAATGTTCCCGCGGCCCGCACCGAACAGGGAAAGCCCATCATCAGCAAGAACGTTTTCTACTGGTGGTTTCCGCAGGGAACTCCGCCTGAACGCGTCGAAGTGATGGCCGACGTCTTTGAGAGGACGATGCAGACCGAATACGTCCAACAAAAAATGGCGGAGATTCAATGTGAGCCGATTTTTCTCCGCGATGAAGCGTTGAAGCAACACTTGAAAACGGCGTCGGCCCGCTATGCCGCAATCACGCCGCCATCGCCGATTGAGCTGCCCAATTTTGTGGCCACCATCATCACGACGGTTTCACTGCTGGGCGGATTGGTGCTGTTTCAGGAATGGCGAGTTCGCCGGCGCACAACCGGCGCGACGTCGATTCCGCTGCCGACGACAACTGCGCCACGCCGCAACGGATTGGCGGCCGTTTGTTTGGGGCTGACTTTCTTATACGTGCTGTCAATTAGCGCCGCCGAGATCGACTTTCGCATTGCGACGATTGTGTTTGTGTTGGCCGTCGGCGCGACGCTGATGCGATTCAAACTTCGCGGCCTGCCGTGGGTGTTGGCTGTGGCGCAGTCGATGGCGTTTGGATTGCATTTTGTGATGACACGGTTTTTTGAGATTGTTCTTCCGTGAGCGGGTTGTGTCCCACGGGCCGCGGCCCGTGGGCTTTGAGATGATGTGCCTATTGAATTGGTATTAGTGGGTATCGATGGACGGACTGCTTTCTGCATTTGAATCGCTGTTTTCCATCAGGCCGTTTTGCCTGATGATGCTGGGGACTGCGCTGGGGATTACCGTTGGGGCTGTTCCCGGTTTGACCGGGGCGATGTTGATTGCCGTCACGCTGCCGTTGACGTTTGCGATGGGTGGTAGCGATGCGATGGTGCTGCTGGTTTCGATGTACGTCGGTTCGATCAGCGGAGGGCTGATTACGGCGACGCTGCTGCGAATCCCCGGCACGCCAGCATCCATTATGACGACACTGGATGGATTTCCGATGGCGCAACAAGGGCGCCCCGGTCGTGCCTTGGGATTGGGAATCTGCGCGTCATTCGTGGGCGGCATGGTGTCGTGGGTCTTTCTCGTTCTGCTGTCGCAGCCGATTGCTTTTTTCTCGGTCGAAATGTTGGGTGGGTACGAATATTTTTCGCTGATCCTGATGGCAATGGTGCTGATGGCATCGGTGTCGGGAGGATCGTTTACCAAGGGAATGTTCTCCGGGTTTCTGGGTATTCTGTTGGCCATGCCGGGAGTCTCGCCATCGACGGGCGAAGTGCGTTTGACGTTCGGCTTCACCGAACTGAGTGATGGCTTCAAACTGCTTCCCGTGTTGATCGGCATGTTCGCCGTCAATCAGATCATTCGCGACATCATTGAGATCGATCAAGAAGGAACGGCCGTTCGCATGTCGCGACGCGGCATGCTGATGACTCTCGCCGACTGGAAACGGCAAGCGGTCAATCTGTTGCGGTCCTCAATCATCGGCACATGGATCGGCATTCTGCCGGGAATTGGTGCCAACATCGGATCGGCGATGGCGTACTCGGCAGCAAAGAACTTCTCGGCCCATCCGGAGAAATTCGGCCATGGCGCAGAAGAAGGCGTCGTCAGTTCCGAGGCGGCCAACAACGCCACAATCGGCGGAGCGCTCATTCCGCTGATCGCGCTGGGAATTCCCGGCAGTGTGATCGACGCGATTCTGCTCGGCGCGCTGGTCATTCACGGGTTACAACCGGGGCCGTTGTTATTCGAGAACAACCCGGAAATCGTCTACACAATCATGGCCACGTTTTTCGTTGCCAACTGCTTCATGTTTCTGTTCATGGTGGCAGGCGTCGGTCAGTTGGCACGTCTGGTCGATGTGCCGCGCAACTACCTCATACCAATCATTCTCGTGTTCTGTGTCGTCGGTTCGTATGCGCTGTCGAATCGGATGTTCGACGTGTGGGTGATGCTGGCGTTCGGTCTGGTCGGCTTCGCGATGGAGAAAGGACGCATTCCGCTCGCGCCGTTCGTCATCGGCTTCGTACTCGAATCGCAGGCGGAATACAATCTGGCGAAAGGACTGATGACACACGGCGGCCGACTGCCATCGCTATTCGCGGGCGAGTGGCTGCCCTACGTCTTCTTTTCCATCGCGGTTGTTTTACTCGTCTGGCCGCTCTGGAAACGCTGGCGTTCCCGCGCCGTTTCTTGACGCTCTAATGTCGCGCCCAAAGCTCGCGGGCTGCGGCCCGCGGGATCAAGCAGCAATATCTGCCGCATTCTCAACCGGAGTCGCACAGAATTAATCTTGCGGAACCGCCGGAACTATCTCGATACATCTGCGTCTTACCATCGTTACTTCACGCACAACAGACGGAGATGACCGATGCTTAGACGATGTATCGCAGGTTTGCTGGTTGGGTTGCTTTTGCCGGCTGCCATCGCATCCGCAAATCCGATTTTGGAATTCTCGGCGATCGAGCGCGTCACCAACGTGCGGCCGAAGGTCAGCGTCTATAAGGACTCCAGCCACAATAAGCCGTTGGTCATTCGCAACGAAAAGGATGCGGCCAAGTACTTCGCTGCCGGTGATGTGGTGCTGCTGTCGAAGCAGGTCGATTTCAAGAATCAGACGGTTCTCGTGTTCGCGTGGAGTGGCTCCGGCCAGGACAAGTTGACGTACGAAGTCCTCGAGTCGTATCCCGAACAGATTGTGTTTAATTACACGCGCGGACGCACCAAAGACCTGCGGCCACACGTTTACGTTTTCGCATTGCGGTCGAATGTGAAATCGCGAACAGGTCGAGGCAAAGGAGCGGGGCCAATCCGATTCGCCGATCACTATATCCAAGTCGAGGTCAAAGGATTGCTGAAGACCGGAATCCTCGCGATTGGTGGCGAGACAACAGGGACGACCATCACCGCCCGTGGCACAACCTGGGAACTCGACTTCGGCAACCGTGCCGACCTTCGTAAACACGCCGACGAATTGAGCGACCAAAACGTCATTGTCACCGGCCGATTGAACATGAAACGCGGCATCGAAATCCGTAAACGGTGGATTGTCGATGTGGCATCGCTGCAAGCGGCGAGACCTGCGGGAACAAAGATCCCAGGTGGCAAAGGCACGTAGTTGAATGTTGATGGCCTGTTGACAAAAGCGGCGGTGGGTGGCTGGGGTCGAAGCGACGTTTTCGGAGCGCAGCCCCCAGAAGAGGTAATGACTGGGGGCTCGAAGACTCGACCCAGCCACTCATCTTTCCCACCGGAAAACAGGGCTATTGCGCCTTCACTCCCTTCTGCATACCCAACAACGCGCCCGGTGTCTTGCGGGCCATGAGCGAGATTTCCGCATCGGTGAAGCCGGCTTCGCGCAGTTGGATCAAGAACGCTCGCATGCCATCCGTGGGAATCGGATTCAAGAACTGCCCCAAATCAGAACCGAGTACGAAATGCTCCGGGCCGACGGCGCGGATTGCTTTGGCGTAATCTTCGACCGTCACTTTCCGCCAGTGCCGCATGCTGGGTAGATGCGCCTTCGGGCCGGCGAGACTTGTCATCCACACGCATTCCATCTTCGCGCCAAGTTTGGCGGCCGTCTTCATTTGTTCGACGGTCATGCCAATCGGGTCGGCCATCGCGTGGGTAACGACAAGTTTCTTCACGCCGGCATTCCGGGCGGCTCGAATCAGGATGAGGCATTCGGTTGCCGAGGAATGGCCCGTTTGCAACACGAGATCGTGTTTGGCGACGAGTTTGAAAATCTCAGCCAACTCCGCCACCGGTTTGCCATCGCGAACAACGGGCACCGACGGGCGATCGTCTTTGAAATGACGAACGTGATTTTCCGCATCGAAAGTCGGCAGCCAGACCACCTTGCCCCGCTCACCGGTGAAAGTCACCATGCGCGCAACCGCTTCAGCATTCAAACCGCCAACAGCACGGTTGAGCACAATGCCGCCGAAACAGCGTTGCCCGGTCGCGCGTTCCGCCAACCAGGCCCGGTCGGCCGTCATCGTGAAGTGGTTCTTCATCACCAGCGCGCCCATCTTTCGCTGCCGCGCAATTCGCGCGATTTCCAGATCGGTAATCGACCGCGTGAAACTGTCCGGCCCCGAATGCACGTGAAAGTCAATCGCGCCAACCAACGGGTTGCCTTGGAGTGTCGTGGGAGCTTGCGCGTTGACTGTGATGGGAGCCAGTGAAACAGCGACAAGAACAAACAACGCGGCAAATGGATTCATCATGTGGGCGTTCTCTCGTGGTGTCAGTTATTCGATGCGAACTACATCACATGATAAGCGGGAGTCGGTACAATCTCCCAGTCAACAAACACTTCAATTGCTGAATGATGCTCCCCCCACGATGCAACAGGAGTCGGCTTTGGAAACTTATGACGACACGTTTGACGATGATTTCGGCGATGATTTTTCCGACCACCGTGTGAAACGTCCCGGTCTGCTGGTGCTGATGGCGGGTGTCGGAACGTCGGTGGCGACACTGGCGATGTTGTACGTGCTCAACATCGTCTCTCCCGACCTGCACGTAATGGGATGGTATGCCAACGGCATCATCCCAATCGGAGCGATGCTTGTCGGCCTCATCGCCGGCAGCGGATACGGAATTGCATCGTGGTTCACCGGGGCAAAAATCGGCAAGGGGCTGTTGTTTCAAATCGTCCTGCTGCAACTTCTCGTCTATATGTTTTCCCAGTACGTTCATTTTCTCGTCATCACGGCCGCGTTTGACAACGTGCCATTTTCGTTTTGGGAATTCTTCGACCGCGAGATCCGCGCTTTTGCCTGGAACAACGATGGCCAACCGGGTGAGCCTTTCGGAATATGGGGTTACGGGATGCTTGCATTGGAGATGGCCGGATTTTCGCTCTGCGCCATGATCGCCCCGGCCATTCTGTTCGCCGTGCCGTATTGCGAAGCGTGCCAGATCTACATGAAATCGACCGAACTGGGCCTGCTCCCCGCCGGCATCGCCCCGCGCAAAATCAAAAAGAAAGACACCGAAGGACAACAGGCATACGAAGAGGAATTGAAGCTCGCGATGGAGTCGGGCCAAAAGCGAATGGAAACGCTTTTAGAAAGTGTGAATGAAAAAGACCCGCGCCAATTCGTCGATCTGCTAAGCGAGCACGCGGACAACAAGAAGGCCATCACCAAACAAACCAGCCGCTTGGCCGTCTCACTGGAACACTGCAAACAATGCCAAGCCGGCCGCGTGGTACTGAAACTCCAAACCGGCTTCGGCGAAAACCAAACCATCACCGAACTCGCTCGCATCGACGTCGAACCGGAGTTCACGCGCGATGTGATCTCGTTTCGGAAACGGTGATGGCTGTAGGGACAGCATGGCGAATCGGAAGCAGCGCGTCCGATGCTTGCGTTCCCGCGCGAAGCATTTGATCGAAGCACTGTTGCCCCCGATTCAATATTCCTACTGCTCCTTGTCGATTTCCTCAGCGTACAGTTTCGCCTGTTCGTCGTGGAGCGCCAGCCAGTCGAGGACAAAGATGGTTCGGTCTGACCCTCGTCGATATCGACAATCGGCTTGTCCGCGTCATCGGGACGCCAGATAACGTAGCGACGGTCGAAACCGGGCCGTGGGAAGCCGGAAACAGTCAGCTTCTTCAGAACCGTCTTCGAGTCATTGATGATCCCCGCCGCCATCTGAGCGATCGTAACTCCGCCAGTGCGTTTGGCAATCCAGATTTCGTACGATTCGTACTCGTCCGGTTTATACTGCGGCTTTCTGGCAATCTTACGCTGCAGCGATACGCGGTAACCCGTGCCGCTGAAGTGCTCGTCGAGCAGTTCCCGAATCCGCACACCGAAGTCGAGATAGCTGTCATCATTTACGTCGGGCGTCGCGCCCCGAAAGCGATTCAGCTTCTCGATTCGTTCCAATTGCCGGGTCATCAATTTGAGCGAGGTGTTCGCCTTATCGACGATTTGATCGATCTTCCCGGAGTTGTTTTCAATTAGGGCCTTTGCCTGCTCGGAGACGGCTTTTGAGTTCTCAGCCGTCTCTTTGAACTTATCAATCGGCAGAGCGGCCACTTTGTTCGAGACGGAGATGGCAAGATACGTCACCGCACAAAACGCAATCACACCCGCCACCGCACAAATCTGAACCAGCCGCGTTTTGAGGGGACTGTCGTTACTCATTGGTTTTGCTTTCGAGCAGGACGGTGCAGAAAACTCGGCCGGACAACCTACAACACCAAAAGGCTCTTTCCCAGCCGCCCCGAATCTAACAAGCGCCACGCAGTATATCAAAATGTCAAATCAGGCGCGTGACTGGACCGACACAATCGCTCAGTTTGCGATCCTCTCAATCCGCATGCGATTGCGGTAAACACCGGCGGCGTGTCCGACGGTGTCCCAGCCGCGGCCGACTGATGTTGCGGCCAATGTGAGCCAGATTGTTACGGGGGCGGTGGCGTTGTCGCCGTGGCGTTGGAATTCGATTGCATTCACCGGCAATCTCCAGCCTGCGGTGGGGGAAAGCTGTGTTGCCGCTTGCGATACCCAATCATCGAACACGATGCGGCACACGTCGTCCTCGCCATCTGACAATGTGATCGTCAATGGCGTCTGTCGATCAACTCGTCCCGCAGCCAACTTGCGAAACGGGCCTTTCTCACCGTCACTGGCTTCGACGACGCGGAATTCTCCATCGCTGGTAACAAACGCCATGCGGGCCGGTCGTCCCGTTGGATAGTCGGCCGGCAAGACCTCGATTCGCTCGTCGGCACACGGCGACAACTTGAGGAATAGCCGACTGTGTCCGGTGATCGAAAGCTCACAGAACGTGTTGAGGTGCGAGTAAACCGGCTCCTGCAAACGGCAGAACGCTTCAACTTGCAAAACGTCAGCGTCGGTTGCGTCAACAAGGAGAGCTGCGTTGGCACCGTACGCCAACCCGAGCAGGTTCGTCGATCGATCTACTACCGACAACTTGTGTGCCGCAATCAGTGGAACGTCTCTCGGCCGAAGAATTGACCAACAGCGATCTGGGGAATAGTCATGAAAAGTGAGCAGTGGCTGGCATTCGATTCGCAGCTTCCCACAGTGGACATCGACGGTCGCGCGGGCCGAATCGACAGTCGTATGTTGAGCGAGTTCAATTCGTGATCGGCCGTTTGTTTTCGACACACCATTGAGAGCGGGCATCGTCGGGTTGAGCGGATGCGTTTCGGGCGGCGGACCTTGCTGCGCAAAGACAAGGACGGCCGCTGACATCGCCGCCATGCAATTGCCACACACAAGCAATTTCCAATGAAGTGGGCGCTTACAAAGAGAGTGAGCCGCGAACGCTGTTTGAACAACAACCAGCGAGACTCCCGCAAGCATTAATCGGCGCGCGCTATGTGGAAACAGAATTGCCGTAGTGGTGACGCCGACGAGGGAGAATACTGCAAACGCCGCCAATGCTGCGCTGATTCGCTGTTGCTTCTTCGTCCACAACGACCACAGGGCGAATCCAACCGCCAGGACAATCACGACGGGAACGACTGCGTTGGCCCAGAACTTCAGATGGCCAATTGGGAAACCGCCCGGCGAAGCCCACCACCATGCAGTTGCCGCCACGGCTTGCAATCCCAGGAGAACTTGCACCGCGACGCGGATCAGGAATTGAAATAAGCTCGGCTTCTGCGATGCAGTGGCATCGCAGCTGTTAGCCACGTTCCACCAGCGGCGTGAACTCGCGTTTCTTTGGGCCGTTGTATTTTGAGCGGGGGCGGATCAGGCGGTTGTTTTCGGTTTGCTCGATGACGTGGGCGGCCCAGCCGAGGACTCGGGCGACGACGAACAGCGGCGTGTACAACTCGACTTCCAGGCCCATGTAGTGGTATAGCCGGGCGCTGGGCCAATCGAGGTTCGGCGGCAAGCCCTTCTCGGCGACGACGATGTTTTCGATCGTGTTGGCGATTTCTTCCAGTTCGGTCTGGCCCGTTTCTTCAGCGAGTTCCGCACAATACTGCTTGAGGATGACGGCTCGTGGGTCGCCGGTTTTGTAGACGCGGTGGCCGAAACCCATAATACGCTGCTTGTTGGCCAACGCATCGCGAACCCACGATTCGGCCCGGCCAGCCGTGCCAACTTCTTCAAGAACTTCCATCACCCGCTCGTTGGCTCCGCCATGCAATGGGCCTTTGAGCGCACCGACGGCGGCGGCGATGGACGAATACAGATCGGACATGGTCGAGGTGACAACGCGGGCTGTGAAGGTGGAGGCGTTGAACTCGTGTTCGGCATACAGAATCAGCGAGACTTCCATCGCCCGTTCGTGCGAGGCGGGCGGTTCCTTGCCGGTGAGCATGTACAACAGGTTGGCCGAAAAGCTGAGTTCTTCGTTCGGCTTCAGCGGGGTTTCACCCTGACTGAGCCGATAGCGGGCGGCAATGAGCTGCGGAATTTGCGCGAGCAGCCGCAATGTTTTGGCGACATTGGCCTCGCGGCCGTTGTCGTCGAGTTGCGGATCGAAATGCGAGATGGCGCTGATGCCGGTCCGCAATACGTCCATCGCGCTCACATGCAGCGGAATGGATGCAATCAGATCGGTCACCGACGGGGGCAGTTCGCCCGATTCGACGAGGATCGACTGGAAGTCGGCCAACTGCTCCTGATTAGGCAACTCGCCTTCGAGCAGCAGGTAGGCCACCTCGATAAAGCGGGCATCGCGGGCGAGTTCCTCGATGGAATAGCCACGATAGGAGAGACCGCCGACGATGCTGCAAATGGCGGTCTCGCCGGCGATGACACCTTCGAGACCGGGATAATAGGGTTCGTCGCTCATGTCAATCCGCTCCACCAGGCGTTGAATACCGTGAACGAACAACCGGAACGAGTCGGATCGACCGACCATATGCCAAATTCGCGGGACGGGGCTGACTGAAATCCCGCGCTCCAGAATCCGTTGGATTGGACCGGTCCGCCACCATGCGAACCGAAATCAAAGTGGCCGAATTGTAGTGAATGGACGCGGCGGTGAGAATCGAGCGGGACAAAATATCTATAAATAACCGGAGCCGCCCTGCCTCGAACTGACGGACGGCCCCGGTGGGAGATCGAAATTTGTCGATAAACACGGGTGCGGCCGAGTATCAGAATTCCAACCCGGCATCGATGAACCAGCCGTCGAAACTCAGGTCGCCGCGATCGGAACGCACGGGCGTTGTCTGGTCATCGATGTCGTCGAATCCGACAACATCGAGATGTTGATACATGTTGAACCAGTTGGCGTACTCGTATCCGGCGGCGAGGAAGAAGTTGCCACATTGATACCGCAGACCAACCGCCAGTTCTGTCACAGGAACGATGGAATTGTACTTGTGGCTATGCGCGCGAGACTCGGTAATCCCTGCCGATTGGTCCGTGGCCGCATCGGTGCGATTCACGCGAAATTCCGTGAGCATCAGCGAACCGGCCCCGCGTCCGAAAAGTGAGAGGTTGCGCCACAGTTTCACGTCGAACTGTCCACCGGTCCGCAGACCGAAGCCGCTCATATCGACGTTGGAATTGATCAGATAACTGTCGAGATTGTTGGCTGCGACGCGGTTCTGATACAGAATGCTGGCGTCCTGTTTGATTTCGGCGAAGCGCAAACCGCCGAACGGCCTGAACTTCATCGTGTCGCCTTGTATCGTCTTTCCCAACTCCAGATCGTACACATAGTGATCCAGCGAGAGACTCTCACTGGCGACATCCACGCGGCCATCATCGACGTTCAGGTTAAGACGTCGGTCGGCGAGTGAGCGGTCGAGCTGGTTGGCAAACACAGCGTCGTTGTTGTTTGCCGCGTCCCCGACACTGCTGTTGCCGCCGGTTTCCAACAGTGTGTAACGGAACATCACATCCCAGTTTTCTTCGTTGCGGCGGCCGATCGCCACGCGAAAACCACTGTCGCGGTCGAATTCTGTTTCCCGCAGGTTGTTGGTGAAAGATCCGCCCGGTTGAACGTTCAATGCCCCCGCATACGGCATGCTGGGGCGTCGCGCTCGCCAATTGATGAGGCCCGCTTCGATGATCCAGGCTGGCTCCACGCACTCGAAAATCTCGATGGCTTCTGCGGGCGGCCGATTAATAACCGCATCAACCGAGTCCTGCAAGCTGGCGTTTCTGGCTTCCAGTCCGTCGATGCGGCTTGCCTGCTGATTGATCAACTGCCGCTGCTCGGATATTTCTTTCAACGGGACCGCCGTACTGACATCGACGGTTGGTTGGTTCGCCTGCTTCTTGAGTTTGTTGAACTCGCCTTTGAGGTGGTTGTTTTGTTCTTTCAAGATCGACACTTCGTGCCGCAACTTTTGGAGCGCACGTAGGACTTCGCGATTGGCTGCCTTGTCCTGTGCGGTGACGGGTATGGCATGAGCGCAGATGCCCATGCCGACGACGAGAAACGTCGCCAGTCGTATGTAACGTATTGGAATTGTGCTCCCAGTGAGAGGTATTCCGAAGAGAATTCACGCGTCAGGGGAAGTGTTTTTGTGACGGCGAAGCGAACTCTCTGGAGGTGTCCGGTTGGTGGGCCAACCGTATCGCTGCTTGAGTCGGGGATGTGATGACAGGACGGGACTTGGTTGCACAAGCGCGATTGGCCATTGTTCGAGATCGGCAGAAACTGCCGTTGGCTAGAACGATCATGACTGAGGTGGAATCCTCGTTCTGTTCGCGCAACGCAGCGGTGCAGGAACAATCGGAAAAAACTGCGAATGGTTGGTCGGGTAGTGCAGGTTGTATCGCGTCAGGCGGGCGACCACGTTCGGTGAGTTGTGGAAGATGTGTGCTGGCCTTTTGGTGATCAACCAGAGTGCATTCCGCTACGTCCCGGTGATTCACTCGCTGTTTGTTGAATCGAACAGATTGCGAATGGCCTCCACCCGCGTGCGATTCGCGCCGAGATCGGAGCGACCCGTGCGAGAGGCCGAACGGACGTGGATGACGCCCGCCGAATCGTCAACGAGGAATTCGACATCGTCGGTGAAACGAAACAGGCCGGAGGTGAACTCGGCGCACAGATAGGTATCGGTTTCTTTGACAATCTTAGCACGGGGAAAACTTACGACCACAGTCTTCAGCCGCGCGATCACTTCGGCTGCCGAGCCGGCAAATTCGAGCGGTTCGACCTGATGGGCCTTGTCGGTCGCCTGCGAGCAGACGCAGTTGGGCGAGGACGGACAGGCCGCGAGGCGTCCGTCAGTCACGCCAAGGTGCGGGGGACGACGCGAAAAGAGGCTCATCAGCGCCAATGCAACAATCGGCAATAGCAGCACGGCGACAACGCTCACGATGATGGCAGTGCGGGTCATAATCAATCGGCCTGCTGTTAAACGCGATAAGAATTGAGTGTGGTGTGATAACCGCCGAGATGTCAATTGTGGACGTGAAATGGCATGATGCGACAAATGTATTGTCACATCGACCATTTTAACAAGCCTCAAACTGTCATCGGCGCATCTCAAAGCCCGCGAGCTGCGGCCCGGGGGATCGACCAGCGTACTACTGCGGTTCGGAACAATCCACGTGAATGACGCGGTGAAACAAGAGAATGCAGATGCAGCAAACGTCATCGTCGCAGCCGACGCTGTCGGCATGACATTTGACGGCGCGCACGACGCTTTGGACGATGTGTCGCTGGCAATTGAGGGTGGGGAGTTCGTCTCGATCATCGGGCCATCGGGATGTGGAAAGTCGACACTGCTACGGTTGATTGCCGGTCTGATTGAACCAACGGCGGGAACGCTAACCGTGGGCGGACTGTTGCCGGCCGAGGCGCGAAGGGCATGGCATCCGATGGCGTTTGTATTTCAGGATGCGACACTGCTGCCGTGGCGAAACGTGATCGACAACATTCAATTGCCGTTGGAACTGGAAGGAACCGATCTCTCTGTCAGCCGTACCATTGTGCCAGAAAGTCTGAAGTTGATCGGCCTGTCGGATGCCGATGCAGCGAAGTATCCCCGAATGCTTTCGGGCGGCATGCGGATGCGCGTCTCGTTAGCGCGGGCGCTGGTGACGGATCCTGCCTTGTTAATGCTGGATGAACCCTTTGGCGCGCTCGACGAAATGACGCGGCAGCGATTGAACGAGGATTTGCTGCGAATTTGGACGGAGAAGAAATGGACGGCGCTGTTTGTGACGCACAACGTAGCCGAGGCCGTCTTTTTGAGCCAGCGGATTTTGGTGATGGGTGCAACTCCGGGGCGGATCATAGCTGATGTCACGGTACCGTTTGCCTATCCGCGGTCGCCAGAATTACGAGCAGATGCCGACTTCGCCCAACTGACCGGTGAAGTCAGCGCCCGGTTGCGGGAGGCGTCGTCATGAATGGTTTGTGGCGGCGAGTTCTGCACGACATTCTGCCTCCGGTCGGGATGTTTCTGCTCGTCGTCTTGTCGTGGCAACTGGCGACGATTGTGTTCCGGCCGAAGGCGTACCTGTTGCCTTCACCCGTCGCTGTCGCCGAGGCGGCGCGTGAGAATGCCGGACAATTGATCTCGGCGATGGCGTTGACAGCTGCCGCGGCAGCCTGCGGCTTCGTTGCCAGTTTAATCGTCGGCACGTTGATTGCGTTCGCGTTCTCGCAATCGCGGCTGGTGCGAAGCAGTTGTTATCCGTATGCAATTTTTCTGCAGACGGTTCCCATCGTCGCAATCGCGCCGCTGATCATCATCTGGTTCGACTACGGATTTCAAAGCGTGGTGGTGGTCGCGTTTATCATCAGCCTGTTTCCAATCATCGCCAACGTGACGGCGGGATTGATTTCGGTCGATAACGACCTCGTCGATTTGTTCCGTCTGCATAATGCGTCACGCTGGCAACTGTTGTGGAAGTTGCGACTGCCGAATGCCGTCCCCTACCTCGTGACCGGCGCAAAGACCGCGAGCGGGCTAGCAGTCATCGGCGCAATTGTGGGCGAATTCTTCGCCGGCTACGGAGCGGAACGGTTCGGGTTGGGATACCTCGTGCGACAGACATCGGACCAATTGAAGACGGCCGAGTTGTTCGCGGCGGTGATTGCATCGACGGTGCTGGGGATTGGCATTTTTGGCGCTGCGAGCATGGCAGGCATGACGATTCTTGCACGTTGGTCGGGAACGAACGAATGAGACTCGTCATCTCGCGGCAGACTGTGCTGATTTACAGAGTGTATACGTTGGCTGAATAGCCGTTCGCTGTCGTATCGGCTAACATGAATGTGACATTGACAACGACGTACAATCTTTTTTTGACGGACGATGGAGCAGTACGATGAGACGTGTCCTCAGTGCAACGGTTATGGCTGGAGTATTGTTCGCGGGCGGCAGTGTGTTTGGTGCCGACGATGAAAAAGTCGACTTCGACCGAGACGTCAAAGGAATCCTATCGGACAATTGCTTTAAGTGTCACGGGCCTGACGACAAGGACCGCAAGGAAGAACTTCGGCTCGATCTACGCGAGCAACTGTTCGCCAAACGGGGCGATCATTTCACCGTCGTCCCCGGCAAGCCGGGCGAGAGCGAACTGTTCAAGCGGATCGTTTCAGACGATGAATTCGCAAAAATGCCGCCGCCTGATTCGGGCAAGACGCTGACGAAAAAGCAAATTGACATCATCCGCAAATGGATCGCGCAGGGAGCCGAGTGGAAGGGACATTGGGCTTACACGTCCGTCAAACGACCCGCTGTCGTCAATGTCAAACGGCCCGGCTTTGTGCGGAATGAAATCGATCGCTTTGTTTTGGGTTCGCTAAACCGCAAGCGGGTTGCGCCGGCAAATGAAGCGGATCGAATCACGTTGATTCGCCGACTGAGTTTCGACCTCACAGGTCTGCCACCGACGACTGCCCAGGTCACGGACTTCCTGGCCGACAAGAGTGACGGCGCGTACGAGGCGCTTGTGGATCGGCTGTTGCGCTCGCCGCATTTCGGTGAGCGGATGGCGTTGTACTGGCTGGATCAGGTGCGGTACGCCGACACCGGCGGCTATCACAGCGACAACCATCGCGACGTCTGGCTTTATCGCGACTACGTCATTAAATCGTTCAACGAAAACTTACCCTACAATCAATTCACCATCGAACAATTGGCAGGTGATCTGCTGCCCCAACCAACACGATGGCAACGGATCGCCTCGGGTTACAACCGGCTGCTCAAAACGACTGAGGAAGGTGGCGCGCAGGGGAAAGAATATCAGGCAAAATACGACGCTGACCGTGTGCGGAACATTTCGGAAGTCTGGATGGCCTCGACCATGGGATGCTCGGAATGCCATAACCACAAGTTCGACCCGTTCACAATGAAGGACTTTTATAGCCTCGCCGCAATGTTCGGTGACATCCAGGAGCGTCCGGTCGGCCGACAGGCACAAACGGCCGTGCCGACGAAAGAACAAGCAGCGAAAATGCGGAAACTGGACGCTGCGATTGCACCGTTTCGCAAGATCATGAATACACAAACGCCGGAACTGGATCGGTCACAGCAGCGATGGGAAGCGACGCGCGATGCCGTTGTGGCGCCTGTACCGGGACAGAAGCCGAAAAACGACAACAAAGCAAAGACGCCGCAACCGCCGAAAGACGTATTGCAGGTTCTCGCCATCGACGTTGGACAACGCAGCAAACCGCAACTCGCGAAACTCGCAGCCTGGTATCGCACAATAGCTCCGGAATTGGCAGCAACCCGCCAGAAGCTCGCCGTAAGAGAAAACGAAAAGAAAGCACATCAGGCGACGATTCCCACGACATTGGTTTCCACCACCGGCAACAAACGTGCGATTCGCCTCCTGCCACGCGGCAACTGGCTGGATAGTTCCGGACCCATTATGTCACCGGGTGCGCCGGAGTTTCTGCCGAACATGAAACTGGCCGGCGAACGGGCAACGCGACTCGATTTCGCCCGTTGGCTCATTTCGCCCGAGAACCCGCTGACGGCCCGTGTGTACGTCAACCGGTTGTGGAAAACCGCTTTCGGTGAAGGACTTGTCCGCACAATCGACGACTTCGGTGTTCAGGGCGAAGTCCCCTCGCATCCCGAGCTGCTCGACTGGCTGGCCGTTGAATTCGTCGAAAGCGGATGGGACGTGAAACACATGATAAAATTGATGGTGATGTCGGGGACCTATCGGCAGTCTTCCGCTGTGAGTGCGGAGATGCGACAGCGTGATCCGTACAACAAGTGGTTGGCGCGGCAAAACAGATTTCGTCTGCCGGCCGAAACCGTTCGCGATAACGCATTGGCAGTCAGCGGGTTGCTGGCGGACGCAATTGGCGGACGAAGCGTCAAGCCGTATCAACCGGCCGGCTACTGGATGCATCTGAACTTCCCCAAACGCAAATGGGTACCCGACACCGGCGAGAACCAGTATCGCCGAGGACTTTACACCTACATCCAACGCACATTCCCACATCCCAGCTTGCTCGCATTCGACGCAACCAGCCGCGAAGAATGCACGGCCAACCGTTCGCGCTCGAACAACCCGCTGCAAGCGCTGGTACTGCTAAATGACCCCACGTATGTGGAAGCCGCCCGGGTCTTCGCCGAGCGTGTGGTACGAGAAGGCGGCACAAGCGACGCCGAGCGTTTGCAGTTCGCATATCGCGTTTGCCTGTCGCGCGAAGTGCACCCAGCAGAAGCCAGAATGCTCACAGCACTGCTTCAAAAACATAAAGCACAATACACCGCCGACGCGAAGGCTGCGGCCGAGTTGTTAAGTATCGGCCAACGCCAGACACCGGGCGGAATGAACAAGGCGGAACTCGCCGCATGGACCAGCGTGACACGCGTGTTGTTGAACTTGCACGAGACGATTGTACGACGGTGACTTTCCGACTCGTTCGAAGCTCCGCTTCGAGCAACGCGAATTGATGGCATCGATCGAAGCAGAGCTTCGAGAAGGCGGGTTCCCAAGCTGGAGCTTGGGAACCAGAAAACGAACAAAGATTCGGAATTGAATGATGAATACAATCGAACAACTCGCAACATCAATCAACCGCCGCACCTTCCTCAACGGCACAACCGCCGGCATCGGGTCGGCTGTGCTCGCTTCCATGCTGGCGCATTCTGAAGGCCAGGAGTCGTCGTCCAGCGGGCGTTGGGAAGGCGTTGTCAATCCGCTGCATCATGCGGCGAAGGCGAAGCGGGTCATCTATTTGTGCATGGCAGGCGGGCCTTCGCATTTGGAGACGCTGGATCACAAACCGAAGCTGGCCGAGATGAACGGCAAGCCGATGCCCGAATCGTATACCAAGGGCAAACCCATCGCGCAGCTGCAAGGGCGAAAACTCACCTGCCTCGCGCCGCAGCACCCGTTCAAGAAGTTTGGCAAGTCGGGCCAGGAATTGGCGGAGATTTTTCCGCAACTGGGAACCGTGGCCGACGACATTTGCATCGTTCGCTCGATGGTGACCGACGCCATCAATCACGACCCGGCCCATACGCTGATGAACACCGGAACCACCATTTCCGGTCGACCGGCAATGGGTTGCTGGCTCAACTACGGACTAGGCAGCGAAGCCGACAACCTGCCCGGTTTCGTCGTGCTGGCCTCAATTGGCAAGTTCGGACAATCGCAGCCCATCGCCGCCCGACAATGGCACAACGGATTTCTGCCCGGCCGACTGCAAGGCGTGCAGTTTCACGCCCAGGGCGATCCCGTGTTGTATGTGGGGAACCCGAAGGGCGTTGACCGTGGCCGACAAAAGGACGTGGTCGATACTGTCGCCGAGTTAAACGGCCTGCGGAACGGTCTGGTCGATAACCCGGAAATCGCCACGCGGGTGCAGGCGTACGAAAAAGCGTTCCAGATGCAGCGGAGCATTCCCGAACTAACCAACTTCGCCGACGAGCCGAAACACGTACTCGACCTCTACGGCACCAAAGGAGCCGACGGCTCGTTTGCGGCCAACTGTTTGATGGCGCGACGATTGGCCGAACGCGGCGTGCGGTTCGTGCAACTGTATCACCGCGCGTGGGACCATCACGGCAACATCAAGCGGACCGTGCAAGGAACGGCGGGCGAGGTCGATCAAGCGACGGCGGCGCTCATCAAAGATTTGAAGCAACGCGACATGTTCGACGATACGCTGATTGTGTGGGGCGGGGAATTCGGCCGCACACCGATGGCCCAGGGCAGCGGCCGCGACCACCACATCCGCGGCTTCTCGATGATGCTGGCCGGCGGCGGCATCAAAGGCGGCGTCACCCACGGCGCGACGGACGAACTGGGTTACGAATCGGTCGAAAACATCGTCCACGTCAACGACCTGCACGCCACAATCCTGCACCTCTTAGGCATCAACCACAAACGCATGACCTTCCGCTTCCAAGGCCGCGATTTCCGTTTGACGGACATCGCCGGCGAAGTGGTCAAAGGCGTGTTGGCGTAGGTAACGAGAATAGTGGTTGGTGGATAGCCAAAGGCGAGCCGCCGGCTTTATGTCGGCTGGTGGCGTTGCAATCGCTCCTTTGACTCCCAACCGTCCATATCCGCAGTTCCCACTACGCCGTACACCGAGCAACTATAGATGCCGCGCATGTGGGTTGGCGACGGGCGCAACCCGCCGTACACTACCATCTCTCTTTCTGCGCACTCCCGTCCAGAGCCCCTTTTCCCTGCGAAGTCTATAGGTGACTTCGCGTAATGAGTCCTGCAATTGACACACATCTGATCGACCTCAAACGCCCACTGGCAAGACAATGGCACCCAAATACAACAAACCGAAGATCATGTTGATTGATATGCCGAATGCGTGCGAATCCGTACTGCAGGACGCTGGTTACAACATTGCAGTCGGAACCTTTGGCATTCCATACGAAGTTGATCCTTCCGATACCTTTCATCCGGTCGCGACTGACTCCCACAAACTTCCGAACTGCGCGGAACAAGAAATCGTTATTGCGAATCTTGAACGTCCGTCTGCTACTGGAACACTGCCGACGGACCCTGGTGATGGCGTTAGTTCAGTGTGGCAGCTCGGTACTCAGGGAAGAATCGATCCACGCCCGCTTGTGATGGCCAACATCCAAGAAGCATTCGACCGTATTATTCAACATGGTGGGATCGCCATCGTGTTAATGTCGCCAAAATATACAGTTGACTACACCACCGGTTCGGCGAGCAGACATCGCCAATTCCGTGAAGAAAAACACTTCAAGCTCTCAAGTT
>Ga0114996_10001495_pt1 | contig 31354 bp, 28 predicted proteins | sample ArcticOcean_MG_C_4_FD_87039 | JGI IMG/M metagenome (GOLD analysis project Ga0114996, IMG submission 87039) | Marine microbial communities from western Arctic Ocean - ArcticOcean_MG_CB4_134 | ecosystem: Environmental > Aquatic > Marine > Oceanic | place: Arctic Ocean: Canada Basin | collected... | reverse complement strand
CCCGCCCGTCACCAGCTCGATGCGCGACGTCGCCTGGCCCGCCGGCGCCACCGAGATCAGCGAGTCGGCACCTCGAATGTGTGTGAACCACGCTGCTTCGAAGCCATCCGCCTCCGCGATAACCGTTTGCTCAACTTGGGAGTCAATCCCACCATCGCCGCCGCCGAAGCTACCCACACCTACGCCGATTCTCATCGCATTACCTCATCCCCATCTTTTTCTGCTCAAGCTCTCGCCTCGATAGTGATGGAAGCCTCGCCTCGTTTCAACGATAACGCCCCTAGTCACATCACCGGGGAGCCATGGTGGTGGGCGATGCGCCAGTCACCGTTCTCTCGACGAAATAGGTTGGTCGTGGCGACGAGCCCCTCGACCACACGTCCGCCCTGAACCGACGTAAGGCGCTCTGTGCAGATGACCCACGCTAGGTCCCCGTAGACATGTGCTTCGGGATCTACGATGGTGAACTGCATGACGCCTGCGTTATCGAAGATGCGCTCCCAGCTCGCTTTCACAGCGGCCCGACCCGATACGAGAGGCCAGCCCGGGTGTACCACACGCACCGGCTCATCGTGCGCCAAGATTGCGTCGAGAAGGTCGGCGTCCAGGCTCTCCACCGCCCCGTAGAAAGCTGAGTTCGCCGCGATCACTGCATCTTCGTCGTCGGAAGTGGTCATCGCTACCTCCTACACACGTAGAGACTCGACCCACGCGGTAACCGACGGCTCATCGTCGAACTTCCAGAGGCGGGCCAGCACGCCATCGACGCGCGCAGTAGGCATCACGCCGCGGGCCAACGACCGGAACTTCGTCTCGATTTCCGCGTCGGTCAGCGGGTTCAGCTCATGGCCCTTTGCGTTGGGCACCAAGGCCTCGAACGTGCGACCACCAACGACGGCGGAGATATGTGCTGCAAGTGCGCCGGGGAAAGCCGCGGTCATCGACAAATCTTCCCGGACGCTGATGCGCGGTAGTAACTCCTGGATCGCCGTATCAGCGATACGCTCGTCAGTGAACTGCGCAGGCGTCACCTCGCCGTCGGCCAGCGCCACCGCCACGAGATAAGGGATGCTGTGATCAGCCGTCTCACGGTCGTGAACGATCCATTTGGTCGGATCGGCGCTGCTGCGGACCGCGTGGCCATACGAGGTCACCACGATCTCGTCTGGCCTCTGGCCATCTAGCGAATCGTGGAGTGCCAGTGCCGCCCAGATCGCCGCCTGTGCGTTGTACTGTGCGGGGAAAGCCTTGATGCTGGAGCGGTCAGTGTGGAACGGTTGCTCTCTACCACCGAACTGCGGCACCTCAGGCATCTCACCTAGCACACCTGCCAGCCCACCCGAAGCCATGAATACTTCACCGGGCCCGGTCATCCCCATGGACGCCAGTCGAGCGCAAAACACGCCACCCTTGGCGGCGTTAGCCGCCGATCCTGCTTTCCACATGCTGAGTTGGCCATCACGTGAAGCTTTGAGCGAAACGTTGGAGGCGGTGGCCATGGCCACCGCGTGCGCCGTCTGCTCCTCGCTCAGGTTCATGACTTTCGAAGCACCTACAGCGGAGCCGATCGCCACATGCAGCGAATGGTCAATCCCGTGCGCCCCGAGCCGCTCGGCCTCAGCGAGCGCGCATACGGTCTCAAACGCCACGACCATGGCCAGCAGCGTGTCTCCGCCAGCGAGGCCAGCGGCGTCAGCCATGGCTAGCGTTCCAGCGATTGTGTCGCTGGGGTGGCCACCCTCCCTGGCCATGTACGTATCGTTGAAGTCTAAATAACGCACCATCAACGAGTTCGCGAAGGCCGCCGTATCCACGGTCGTCTGCTCGCCCGAGAAGAAGACGCGGGCGGAGGGCTCGCCTCGCGTGGTCGCAGCAATCTGGCGGGCAATGACTACGGGAACGCCATCGAACCCACCCAGCGCGCAGCCCATGGTGTCCACCAACCGACGCTTCATGCCGTGCAGCGCTGCCCTTGGCACATCGTCACGGGTCAGCCCTACGGCATAGGAAGCGATCGCATGGATGATGGCGTCCAACCTGGGTTAGCCCCAGATCCCGTACGTGAGTCCGTGCCCCGTGCCCGCCAGCGACCGGAACGCGGGTACGTAGTCAACCAGCGTCATGTTCGCCGGTGCCATCGCGGAGGCAACCGTCACCCAGTTGAGGATCTCCGGGGTCCCAGGCGAACCGTTCAGCTGCTTGCGCGGGAGCTCGGCCAAATCGGCGAGATCACCACTGGTCAGGCCGGCAACCACGCGCGCGTCCAGCTCCTCGTCAATCAGCTGGTGGCTCAGCCCACCGGACGCCATCAAGCCCACGGTCAGCGACGAGTCCCAAGACTCGATGGTTTTCCGAAGCGCTTTACCCAGCGCAACGCACCGCGCCGCGCTCGCCTGATAAGGCAGATAGCGGCTGAGCATGAACGGCACTACGGGCGTCGTAGAGCCCTCTGGCAGAAGGTCGTAGATGAAGCCGAAGGCCTCATCCACTGCTTCGCCCTCACGGAGGCTATCTTTACAGGCCACATCGAACCCACGCTCGATTAGCCCGCTGATCAGGTGATTAGCCAACTCAGGGTGGCCCGCCCTGTCGACCGTCTTGGGTTTGGGGCGCGAGGTACGCCCCTTGAAGCGCTCGTCGGGGTTGAACGGTTGGTTGTCCGGCACGGCCACGGCGAAAGCCTCGGACCGCATGACTCCGAACACGGCCTGCGAGTCGTCGGGCCAGATGCGATGGGGGTTGCTGACGACGACCATAATATCGACGTTCGCCGCTGCGACCGAATCACGCAGCTTACCCAGGGCGGCCTTGAGAGCCGCGCCGCGCTCCTGGCGCTTCTCCAGCGTCAGCTCAGCCTCCATACCCGGGCGTACCTTCGCCAGGTGGGAGTTGAAGTCGAAACGAGGATCCTTCTTATCTCCCTCCCCGAGGCGTGGCCATTCTTCGGGTGGCGTCCGGTTCGTGGGGCCGTGGGAACTGCCTAGCGCGTACGTGATGGTTGCCATCGACTCGCTCCAACCTATGATTGCTGGGCGACAGGATAGGCCAAGCAACCCCGCGCCGTCTGCGTCACGTGGTGTATGCTCCCCGCCGCATATACGAATCCGTAACGGAGGCCCGCCATGAAGATCGTTCGATTCCAAGACGCTGGAGGAGCGATAAAGCCTGGCATCTTCACCGATGAGGGCATCGTAGACGTCAGCACAGTCACGATTGGGTTGGAGGCGTATAACCCGCAACGGCTAATGGAGAGCCTAATCGACAATTTCGACCGTTTGAAGCCTGAGTTGCAAGCGGCGGTTGCTGCTGGCCCGACGCGTGCCCTGGACAGCGTGAAGTTGCTCGCGCCGCTGCCGAGGCCGTCCAAGATACTGTGCTGCATCGGCAACTACTGGGAACATGCGCAGCGCGAGCCTCGCAACCTGAACATGTTCCTGAAGTCGCCTGACGCCATCGTGGGGCCTGGGGACACGGTGCGCCTGCCTGCTTGGACCGACCCTTACACCTTCCAGCACGAGGCCGAGCTAGCGTTGGTGTTCAAGGGGCCCGCCAAGGACGTGGCACAAGCCGATTGGAAAAGCGCTGTTTTCGGTTACACGCTCATGATCGACGCGTCGGCGCGGGAGAAGGCGCGGTCTACTTGGCGTCAGGGTAGCTGGATGGGGAAGTCGTTCGACACGTTCGCGCCTATGGGCCCGTGCATCGTGACGGCGGATGAGATAGCGGAGCCGAACAGCATCCACATCCAGTTCTGGAACGACGGTCAGCTGCGCCACGACTACAACACAGATGATATGGAGCACCGCGTGCCGGAGCTGGTGGAATTCGCTTCGGGAATCATGACGCTGAATTCTGGCGACGTGCTGAGCTGTGGTACCAACCACGAGGGCCTCGGCAATCTGCAGGACGGCGAAACGTGCGTGATCGAAGGCGAGGGTATCGGTAGCTTCTCAATCACTGTCGCTGACCCCCTGAAGCGTACGTGGGAGCGGGGCATTTATAAGGGCGAGAACTCGACGTACCGGGGCTAAGACAGGCTAGCTGGCCTGGGTTCGCTCCGATGCAGTGATGTACTTGGGCGTGGCGTCGGCCAGCGGGAGAACGTCGCTGTGCAGGACGTTGCTGACGATGCGAAGGGCGTAGGTCTGCACTTCCGGCGGCTCGCTCTCGCGGTGGACCATGGTGACGTCGTCCAGCACGGCGACCTTGAAGCGGCGCTGGAAGGCGTCGGCTGCTGTCCACAGGACGGTGTTGTCCGTGGAAGCGCCCGCAATCACGACAGTGTCGATGTTCAGGTTGCGGAGGATGTACTCGAGGTCGTTGTAGGAGAAGCCGCTGAGGTAGCGCTTGTAGACGAGAATGTCCTTGTCGATGGGCTGCAAGGCGTCGATCACGTCGAGCGCTTCATTGCCTTCACCCATCAGCACCTCGCCCAGCCCGTCAGAGGGCCGACGCATGCTGTTGACATGTAGCACCTGTACACCTGCGGCGTAGGCGCTGTCCTTGAGTTGGCGAACCCGCTCCACCATATCGTACCCAAAACTGCCCGGCTTCCAGCCATAGCCCTTGGCCATGTCGAGGATGATGACTGCGGTTCTCATTGGCGGTGCTCCTGTTGGGTCGTTGACTGGAACCTAGGCTATGCCCCTGGCGTGATGATGGGCAAGGGGAGGGGGAAGAAATCAGAGAAGGCGGGCGGGACACCCCCGCATCAGGCCGATGCCAGATCTTCAGCAGCAGGTGGTCGACCGATCACGCCCGCTAGAACAGGGCGGCGATGCGGTCGGCGACGATCTGCTCTTGACCAGGCTTGAGGCCGAAGGTGGTGATGATGATGAAGGTTTCGTGGTCGCGGACGCGGGTCCAGATGGGCGGGTCGCCTTGCTTGAGACGGTCGACGACATCCTGGTTGGTGAGGCCGGCGACGGCCGGGTCGACGTTGAGTTTGACCCCAAAGGCGTGGTGGCCGATAACGTTTTCGATGAAGGTGGCGCTGACGCCTGGGATACCGGCCAAGGCGTTGACCATGATCATGCTGCGCTGTCCGGCGTCTGACAGGCGGTCCTCGTGATTGAGCGTCATCCAGCGACGCACGGCAGCGACGCACCCGACAATCTCCTGGCGGTCGATCTTGTGGGGGCGGCCGATGCCACGGATGCGGCGTCCTTCGTAGGAAGCGAAGGATTGTAGGCTGAGCTTGTAGATGAAATTCTCGGTACCCAGGGCGAGGCCAGTGGATTGGGGTGCACCCATGTATTTGGCTGCGACACACTGGAACGCGGCGCCCATGCGCACGTACTTGCCCATGTTCTCCAGCGGGTAGATCTGGCCCGCGCCGTCCACGAGCGTCGGGATGCCAGCCTCGTTGGCGATAGCGATGGTCTCTTCCAACGAGAGCGCAGCGGAGTCGGGTGCCTCCTCTTTCATAACGAAGTGGACGGCGGCAGTGTTCGGCCCGATGGCGTTCCGTAAGTCATCGGGCGAGGTGCCTTTGGCGGTGCCGAAGTTCACCAGCGTCGCGCCGGACGCTTCGAGGCAACGGTCGTACCAGTAGCGATGGCGCGTCTGGATCAGGATCTCGTTCTTCATGCCAGTGGTGTTGGGCAGCTGTTCGATCTTGGCGTCTTCGTCGCCGGCCATGGCAGCGGCGGCAGCGAGGGTGAGCGCTGAGCCAGCGCCCGAGGTCACGTAGGCGGCGGGAGCGTTGGTCGCCGCAGCGATGATGGGGCCCACGGCTGCTTGTAGGTCAGTGAGCGGAATGTAGGCGTCGTTGGCGGCCTCCATCGCCTCTCGGACCTCAACGGGTGGAGTCGAGCCACCGACGAGCGTCAGACTGCCGATGGCGTTGATGATGGGCCGGGCTCCCAGCTCTTTGAAAATCGCGCCCCATTCGGTATTGGTGGTCATAACTGACTCCTGCGACGAGAGATCGTTGCGAGGCTACTGTAGAGGCGGACCATTCCTTGGTCAACGCAACCCATGATGCGTCTCAAACGCAAATTAGCCCAGGCCTGCGGTAGCGACGGTCATGAGCTCCACGTTCTGCCCGTTGGGGTCATCGAATTAAACCCGCTTGCCCCTGTTGTGCTCGCCGACCTGCATATCGAAGCCACCTGAGCGCGCGCCGTTAGCGCCGAATGGCACATTCTCGTCACAGAGGCGGCCGACGAGGGAGTCGAACTCAGCCTCGCTGACGTGAAACGCGCAGTAGATGCGCCCGGTCTGGCGTTCGTCGAAGCGCAGGGCGAGAGTGTCGTCGACGGTGACGAGTCCGCTGCTCCCATGGATGCCTGCGAACTGCAGACCCCTGATGCGGGCGAAGAATCGAGCCGATTTCTCTTTGTCCTTGGCGAGTATCAACGTGTGATCCAAGTTCATCGTCTCCCCCCTCTTGGGTTAGCCTCTACTGGGCTACGCGTCATGTTGGCGCGGTCGGTTCGTGTAACGCCACCAACGATAGCCGCCGCAGGGAGTGACACAGCAGCGCTGGTCGGATAGGTTGCGGGTATGTCAGGAATCCCCCACAAGACCCACAAGCCCCAGAGGCCCGGCGAAACATCCATAGAAGAAATCATCCTCGGCAACGACCGGCGCGGCATCTCGGCGCTGCGCGGATCGTTGCCTCCCGACTACTGCGCTGACGCCGCTCGCTACGTGCTGGACCGGCCGGGAACGGTACTGATAGGGACCGGGTTTTACATCCTGAGTGGCGCTGCGGTGGAGACGGACGGCCCTCCTGGAGCGGTCGCCATCGGCACGGCGCTGGAAGCTCTAGGACGTCGTGTGGTCTACGTCACGGATGCACATGGTGCGGACGTTATGCGTGCGGTAGCGGGGCCGGGGGCGCCGGTCGTGGAGTTTCCTGTCGCGGGGCCAGATGAGAGCGTACGCGCCGCGAAAGCCATCCTCGCGGAATACGAGCCATCGCTTCTGATCGGGATCGAACGCTGCGCGCCTGACGCTGAGGATGTTTACCGCAACATGCGGTCGATCGACATCACACCACACACGGCGCGCGTGGACCGGCTGTTTGACTTACACGAAGCGTCAGTTGGCATTGGTGACGGTGGCAACGAGATCGGCATGGGGCTGCTGGCGAGCGAGATCGCGAGCGTGGCGAGCTTGCCGGACGCGCCGGCAGTGACGCGAACCGCGAAACTGGTCATCGCCAGCCTGTCGAACTGGGGCGCGTGGGGACTACTCGTCGCGATGTCTCAAATCGAGGGCCGTGATCTGCTGCCGACCCTCCATGACGAGTCCGAACGCGTGCAGCGCTGCGTCAAGGCCGGCGCGGTGGACGGTTTCTCCGGGGAGCGCTCGGCCAAGGTCGACGGCTTTGAGCTGGACGATTATCTGCGTCCGCTGGCGGCGCTTCGGGCTCTGCTGTGAGCCAAGCTGGCCGGAGCTAACCGGCGCTCGCCGAGTAATCGGCGGCGGCCGCACGCGCCAACTCTTCGTCGACGTCAGGCATGCCACCGCTGACGCCGATTGCGCCATCGGTGACGCCCGCGCGTTGCAGCAACGCGCTGCCTTTGGCGTAGATGACCCTGTCGCCGTACAGCTTGCTGACGTATTCGAATACAGGACTTCCACTACGGCCTTCGAGCAGCTCACCGGCCATGCCCCAGAGCACCGTACCCAACGCCTTGCCATGAGCCGTGTCTGGCGTGAACGGACGGCTGCCGTCCATGCCGACGACGAGCACGGTGCCCGCGCGCTCGTTGACCACGGCGACGCCGACAGTGAGTCCCTGCTCCTTGGCACGCACCAGCACCGAGTCTGCCAGCGATTTCGCTTCGTCCAACGATACGGTCATGTTGCTCCCCTACTCTCGTCCGGCCAGATATGCGTAGTTCTGCCACGCGCCACGAGCATGAACGACGTCCGCCTGCTGGACGAGGTCCTTCATGTGCGGCAGATCGTCAAACCGAGGCTTGGCACGCTCTGCCTGGATCATCTCTTCGGGGATACGAGCGTGGCCGGGACCGGCAGCGCAGTACGCGTACCAGTTCATCTTCGCCTGCTCCTCGAGGTTGACCATGTTCATGACGGCGTCTTCAAGATCGGTGCCCACCGTGACTGCGCCGTGGCCGAAGAGCAACGCGGCCTGGCGCGCGCCCAACACATTCGCCAGCTCCGTGCCTTCCTCCTGCGTCGTGACGAGCGCGACGTCCGGATACACGGGCAACGGCTCACGCACGAGCGGCATACCCTCACGAGCGACAGGCCGCATGGTGTGACCGAGGGTGCTGAGGACGACGGCGTACCGCGGGTGCACGTGGACGACGGATGTCACATCCGGGCGCGCTCTGAGGATGCTCGAGTGGATCATCACCTCGTTGGGTTGCGTCGCACCCTTCGGGCCTTCGATCAGGAAACCATCGAGATCGCAAACGACCATGTCCTCAGCGCGTACCGCACCAAGGACATCGAAAGCGAGTCCTCTGCCCTTCACGACGAACTTGTCGGGCTCGGCAGGCACGCGCATGCTTACGTGACCCAACGACGCGAGCGCACCCGACGCGAGGCCGGCTACGGACAGCACGCGGTTGGCTATAGCGACGTCGCGCTTCACGGAATCGAGGTCGGAGCTCATGGGGTGGCCTCCTTGCACCGGTGGGTCAGATGATGGCTAGGTGTGGCTAGTAGGACCGGGGCATACCCAATACGTTCTGGCCAAGGAATGCCAGGACGAGGTTGTTGTTGACGGGGGCAGTGATGAAGAGGCGCGTTTCGCGGAACTTGCGCTCGATGTCGAAGTCAGCCGCGAATCCGTAGCCTCCATGGACGTTCATGCATACGTTGGCCGCTTCCCATGAGGCCTCTGATGCCAGCAGCTTGGCCATGTTGGCCTCGGCACCACACTTTTCGGCACGGTCGTACTTGGCGGCTGCATCGAACCTCATGAGATCAGCGGCACGGACGTGGGCGTAGGCCTGGGCGATGGGCAGCTGGACGCCTTGGTTGGCGCCTATGGGCCTGCCGAAAACTACGCGGGAGCTGGCGTAGGACGCGCCTTTGTTGATGAACCAATCACCGTCGCCGATACACTCTGCCGCGATGAGGATCCGCTCGACGTTCCAAGAGTCGATGATGTAGCGGAACCCCAGACCCTCCTTGCCGATGAGGTTCTCGACGGGGACTTCTAGGTTGTCGAAGAAAAGCTGGTTGGTGTGTTGATTGAACATGAGGTCCAACGGCTGGACCTTGAGGTGGTCACCCGCCGTGCGCAGGTCAACGATGAACGCCGAAAGACCCATCGTCTTGTTCTCCAGTTCATCGTAGGGAGTCGTGCGTGCCAGCAACACCATGAGGTCCGATTGGAGCACGCGGGAGATGAATATCTTCTCGCCATTGATGACGTAGTGGTCGCCCTTGCGGACGGCGGTGGTCTCGATGCGCGTGGTCTCGGAACCTGCGTTAGGCTCGGTTACACCGAACGCCTGCAGGCGTTCAGAACCGTCGGCCACGCCGGGGAGGTAGCGGCGCTTCTGCTCATCGCTACCGTGGCGTAGGAGGATGCCCATGGTGTACATCTGCGCGTGGCATGCCGCGGCGTGCCCACCGGCACGGTTGATCTCTTCGAGGATCACGCTGGCCTCGGTGACGCTCATGCCGCCTCCGCCATACTCCTCGGGGATCAGGGCGCCAAGCCAACCGAGGTCGGTCAGCTCGGTCACGAACGCTTCCGGGTAAGTGCGATTGTGATCCATGCGACGCCAGTACTCGTTGCCGTACTTTTCGCAGACCTCGCGGACCGCCATGCGGACGTCGTTGAGAGGGTCAGGGACGGGTTGGTGGGTCACTTTTCAAGCCTATTCGTTCAGCAAGATGTTCTCGGGGTGGTGGAACGCTTCGAGCCGCTCTTCTAAGCGCTCGAACTGCGAAAGATGCTTCGAGTCCGCTGCGTTCAGGGTGACGCCTACCTAGCCGGTAGCCTTCTTCGCGCGGAGGCCAGCCAGGATCTTCTCAGCAGTCAGGGGGAGGTCATGGAACCGGACGCCCGTCGCATCGCGCACGGCGTTGGCGATGGCAGGCGCGACACCGAGGAGCGGCGCCTCACCGATGGACCGGACCTTGTACGGGCCGACGCCTTCGTTTGACTCCAGCAACAATGTCTCGAACTCAGGCAGGTCCGCCATCGTTGGGATCTTCACGTCGGCGAAGGACTGGGTGGTCACGCGACCGTCCTCGATACGCAATTCCTCCATGAGGGCGTAGCCGAGGCCGGTCACGATGGAACCGTTAATCTGTCCTTGGTGGCCGATGGGATTCAGTATCGTCCCCACATCGTGGGCCGATAGGAACCGGCGCAGGTGGATCTGGCCAGTCTCCGGGTCGACCTCCACCTCGGCGATCTGGGCGGCGAACGTGGTGTACTCAGCGAGGCCCATGTCTCTGTTGGAGGCGCGGCCCATGACCGGTCGGTCGGGAACGCGGGAGAGGAGGTCGGCCCACCCGAACTGCTCGCCGGAGGCCGTGTTCACGACGGCGCCATCCTTGGACTCCAACTGCTCAATGGGCCAGCCCGTGAGCTCGGCGGCGGTGTTCAGCAGTTCACCCCTGGCCTCCTGGGAGGCTTCATGGGCGGCGGGCACCATCATGCGCGTGCCACGGCTCCCGGCGACGCCGGAGTCGAACAGGACGGCGTCGGTATTCCAGGGGACAACGCGGACGTTCTCCAGCGTTGTGCCAAGCTCCTCGGCGGCGATGAGCGCGAGTACCGTGTGAACGCCGGAGCCTTGCTCGAAGATCGGAGTGCGCAGAAGGATGCTCCCCTCCGGCTCGACCGTGATCTCGACATGGGTTTCGCCGCCACCCGCGGGCCGCGAGCACATCGAAAGGCCGAAGCCAACGTTGGATTCCTTAGCCTTTGGGAAGCCTGCTTTGGCGACCGCTGCGAGCAGCGTTTCCTCGGCACGCACACCACTGAACCGCTCGTTCATGGGTGTCGAATCGCCAGGGCGCAGGATGTTCTTTTGCCTGAACTCGACGATATCGATACCCAACGTGCGGGCAATCTCGTCCATGTGGGATTCCATCGCGAACGTTCCCTGCACTTCGCCTGGCCCACGCATGTAACCACCGGGAACGGTGTTCGTGTACACGTGCCGGTGGTCGAAGCGAGCGTGCGCGATGCGGAAATTGGCGGCGATCCGATCCGTGCCGGCGAGGAAACCCTGGGGCATGAGTCCGGCGTAGGCGCCACTGTTGAAGATCATGTCCTGGTGATGCGCGGTGATGGTGCCGTCGCTCTTGACGCCGGTGCGCACCCTGACGACAGATGCGTGACGGGGGTTCCCGGCCTCGAACTCCTCCTGGTAATCCATGACCATCTTCACGGGGTGGCCCGTCTTCTCTGACAGGAAGTAGCACAGCGGCTCATCCCACGGGCAGCCCTTGCCTCCAAAGTCGCCACCGACGTAGGTGGGGTTGATCACGATCTTCTCGTTGTCGACTCCGATGGCGAGCGAGATGGCACCCTTCAGGCCGTACGGTGCTTTGGTGGAGGTCCAAATCTGCACACGCCCGTCGAGATTTGCGGCGACCACGCACGCGCGGGGCTCAAAGAACGCGGGGTGCTGCCGCTGCGTAGTGTACGTGTCCTCGAAGATCTGGTCGGCCTCGGCGAACCCAACGTCGATGTCGCCGATACCGTAGACGTTGGTGAAGAAGACGTTGGATGGCTGCTCCGGCGGCTTCGCATACCCCTGGTAGTCCATCATGTCGGGATGCAACACCGGGGCGCCCTCGGACATAGCGTCGTCGATTGTGAAAATCGTGTCGAGTTCTTCGTACTCGACCTCCACAAGCTCGCGGGCCCGCTCGGCAGTAGGCTCGTCGTCGGCCACGACAGCGGCAACCTTTTCGCCGATGAACCGGACGACGCCGTTGGCGAGCACGGGGACGTCCCGTACGCGGTTGCCCAGCACGTGACCCGCAACGTCTTCACCGGTGAGCACCGCGTGAACGCCGGGCAATGCCAGCGCCTTGGACGCGTCAATCTTGAGGATGCGGGCGTGGGGGAACGGGCTGCGCACCGATTTTGCGTGGAGCATGCCTGGTAGAGCGACATCTATGGCGTATTCCGCGCCACCCGTCACCTTGGGAGGCCCGTCCTTGCGCGCTACCTTCTTACCAATCACGTTGTAGGTGGTCATCACATCCCCTGCTGTCGATGGTCGGCGCACATTCTACGCACCGGACACCATAACGCCACCCGCGCTATCATGCCCACCAATCGTTCGCGAGCAAACGCTCGCTGGAGGAGAGGGCAAGATGGATCTCAGGATCGACCACGTCCACGCAGTCGCCGTCGATCTAGACGCCAGTATCAAGTTCTACGGGAAACTTGGGTTCAACCTGCTAAGGCGAGTGGAGTTCGGGCCTGAAGACGATCGACGGCAGCTTGCCTACGTGGGCAATTCAGGGACGGTCATCGAGCTTGTTCAACCTCGGGACACGGCAGACCCGCTAGGCGGGGGGACCGGGGTGCGCCCGTTCGCGATGCTGGTCGAGGACGCCGACGCGACGGTCACGGAACTCGAAACGCTGGGAATCGAGGTCGTCATGCATCCGAGGGCAAGCTTCTCGTTCACGGGCAGGACGACAATCATCAAAGACCCCAGCGGTTTGGAGATAGAGCTGCGTGAGTGGAGCGGCGGGGACGATCCGACCTACCCTAAATGGACGCCCACGCGCGAAGACGTGGCCGATATCACCTAAGTCATGCCAGACATACCGCAATTCCCACAGGACTGGTTTTGGCGCCAGGACGAAACACCCGATGACGTTTTTTATCGCGAGCCCCGCCTGGTCGTGCACATTGACGATGCAACGATAAATGCGATACGCAAGTACCTGAGTGGCGTGCTGCCGCCGAACGGGGTGGTGCTTGATCTGATGAGCGCGTGGCGCTCTCATCTACCCGAGGGCTTCGCAGGGACCATTGTGGGGCTCGGCATGAATCGCGTCGAGCTAGACGAGAACCCGCAACTCACGGCACGGGTTGTCCACGATCTCAACGCCAACCCAGTGATGCCGCTACCCGACGAGGGATTTGACGCGGCCTACGTAGCAGTGTCTGTTCAGTACATGACACGCCCGATGGAGATATTCGCTGACGTACGGCGGATACTGAAGCCTGGTGGCACATTCCACGTTATCTTCTCCAGCCGCATGTTCCCCACGAAGGCAGTGGCCATCTGGCAGGCGATGACCCAACCGCAGAAGCGCGGTGAACTGATTGGCGCGTACTTCGGCGCAAGCGGTGGCTGGACCCAACCTGAGTTTCTCGACCGCACATCAGATCTTTACGCGGACCCCGCCTACATCGTGCGAGCGTCGAAGTTAGCTTGATCAGGCCCACGTATCTTGCTATTTTCTGTCTATTCCCCTGTCTTATGAGGAGGCTCCGTTGACTGGTACCATGCCGTTCCAAGACCTGATGCCCGGAAACTACTGCTGGGGCTGCGGGCCTACCGTGGAAACAGGCTTGCATCTGAAGAGTCGATGGCAAGGGGACGAGGTAGTGTGCGATTGGCTCCCCCGGAGCGAGTTCGCAGCAGGACCTAAGCACATTCTCTACGGTGGCATCATCAGCGCGATCATGGACTGCCACTCGATATGGACCGCAATCGCGACGGCATACCGGGAGGAATCGCGTGAGGTGGGTAGCGATCCGCTGGTTTGGTACGTGACGGGCTCCCTGAAGGTGACGTACAGCAAGCCAACGCCTCTTCATCTCCCTCTAACATTGACGAGTCACGTCGAGAAGGTCGACGGACGCAAGTCGACGGTCACCTGCTCACTCGTCTCCGGCGGCCAGGAGACGGCTGTGGGGGAGATGCTGGCGGTACGAGTACCACTCGATTGGTTCCAGCCCCGCACCCACTCAGCAACGAACTAAGAGTTGTTCCCATAGGATCAGGTGGGGGCCGAACGCAGATGGAACCCGACCCCAAAGCATCCCGTTGAAAAGCACGAACCCGTCGATGGCGACCCGCGTCATGTCGCCTCAACAGCCGTTCCAGCGCACGAACCGACGAGTATCATCGATGGCGCAGCATAGATTAGGAGTTCGAAGCAAGGTTCGTGGAAGTATTGTTGTCGTATTAGAGAATGGTGCTAGAATTCGGCGGCTTGCTCGGTGGGTAGTAGTCGGTGCCGTCCGGTCTCATGTAGCTCAGACGCTTCCGCAGTAGTACCTCAGGAGTTAGTAGAACAGCGGAACTGCGGAAGGAGTGCGCATGAGAATATTTGTAGGAAATCTCGCATATTCAGTGACTGGCGAGGAGCTTGAGGCCGCCTTCTCTGTCCACGGCGCGGTGGAATCATCCACCGTAATCACGGATCGTGAGACAGGTCGTTCGCGAGGCTTCGGCTTCGTGGAAATGCCTAATTCGTCCGAGGGCGAGAATGCAATCCGGTCGGTCAACGGCGAAGAGATCAACGGTCGGGCGGTCACCGTCAACGAGGCTCGGCCTCGCGAGGAGCGCGGCCCGCGCTGGTAGCCAAACGGATCATATAAGCAAAAGGCCATCCGCAAGGGTGGCCTTTTCTTTTTGCCGGGACTCTGACACTGGGATCTAACTGAGGACTAGGGACATAGGCTGACGCTACGCGGCGCCAAGCGCCACACGGACCACCTGCTGCTCCAGCGCCAACGCTAGCTCTTTCGCCAACGCCAACAGTGTGACATCACGCTTCGCGACCACGTAGGCCACACCGAGTAGGTTGCCCATGCGGAAGTCGATGATGGTGGACGCGAGGACCGCGTCGGGCATTTCGTGAACCACGAGCAGCGACGCGGCGTAGTCGTGCAAGCCCTCGATCTGGAGGATCTCAACGCCTTGCAGCGTTTGACCTTCGTTACTCTCTTTGCCGACGTTATCCCGGAAATCGCGAACAAACGACTCATCAATCCAGCGCTTGACGGCCTCCTCGCTCTCGAAGAGGTGGACGACAGTGGCGGCCATCACAATCTCGGCGGGTTCTTCCCGGAGCGTGGGCGCGCCCTGCGGCACCACGAACTCACGCACATAGCCGGTGATGCGGCCCAGCTTGGCCAGATCGTCCGCTGTCTTCTCGCCGAACCCGTGCTTCGCCATGGTCTCGTTGTCGAGCTCCGCTTCACGGAGTACTTCGAAACTCGTTAGAGCCTCGGGCAACTGGCTAGCATTGAGCGCCATGTACTGGAGCTCGTTCGCGAGCACACTATGCACGGCGTCGAGCAGGGCGCTGCCACCTGGGGCTTGTCCTTGAACGTCGTCGGCTGTCATAGGGTCAGTCTACGCCCTCGGTCTAGATAGCCAAGACCAGGGTCAGGTTAGCGTGGGAGTAACCTGCTTGACCTCGTAGGCGTTCAGCGCGGGTAGTACGTCTTTGGCGAACCGACGGAGTTGTTCCATGAACTGGTCGCCGGGCATACCGCCTCGGTTCATGCTGATCAACAGAGTGTTGGTTCCCATCGCTTCCGCCTCGTCGATGAGCTTTGATGTGACCTCATCGGCGTTGCCCCAGATCAGGTTCTGGTCTTTGGCCAAATCATCCATGGTCATTTCGCGGAGCCGCTTGCGGGTCTGGTTTTGGATAACGGCTAGATTCTCCGGACGGACGTAGTCGTGCGCCTGCGCACTGACGTAGCCATCCTTGCGCTGCTGCTCCGTTTCAAGCACGTTACCGTGACTGAACAATGTACGGTTGAAATAGAGTTGGGAGGGCCCGGCCTCCCGCAGCGCCTGCTCACGCGAGTCCGCGACGTAGGCGTTGGCGCCGACGATGAGGTGGTCCGGCGTTATGGTGTAACCCGCTGCTGCCAGGCACTGCGCGTAGTAGCGCACCATGTCCTGACGAAATCCGCGCGCACCGACGAGGCCGGGAGTTATCGGGAAACCATGCTCAGCAGCCCACTCGATGCTCTCCTTGGAGCCTGTGACAGGCACCCACACGGGAGGGTGCGGCGACTGCACGGGACGCGGCCAGATGGCCACGTCCTTGTACGACCAGTGCTTGCCCTCGTAGGAGAACATTTCCTCGGTCCAGGCACGAGAAATGATCTCCCACGCCTCATTGAACCGAGATCGCGACTCAGGGAACGGCACGCCGTAGACGACGTACTCGCGGGGGATACCACGGACGAACCCCGAGATGATCCGGCCGTTGGAGAGGCAGTCCAGCATGGCCAGCTCTTCTGCTAGGCGCAAGGGCTCGTGGACGGGCAACACGTTCCCGTAGATGAGCAGCTTGAGATTCTTCGTCCTCTGTGCGGCGGAGGCGGCCATGAGGTTCGGCGAGTTCATGAGACCGTACGGCGACGTGTGGTGCTCGTTGAACCCAATGCCGTAGTAGCCCAGGCTATCCATCAATTCCCACGCAGCCAGATGCTCGGCGTAGGTCTTCTGGGCTACCTCCGGGTCGAAATAGCGCTTGGGCAGGGGCCACTCCAGCTCTGGCCCCTGCTTGAGATAATCGAGGTTCTCGCCGTACGGCAGCAGGTCAAAGACGATCACTTTCATCGGTAGCGGGCCTCCTCAGCGTTCGGGTCGTGGGTACCTTACCAGGGCTTGCCCTCAAGTACCCAACGATCCAGGCTCTCCGTGTATTCCTTGAACAGCGTCATCCGCATGGCGACGGCGCGGCGCACGGCGTCTTGCAACTCGTCCGTCAGGGCATAGCGGTGCAGTATGCCTTGAGGGACGCTCCCGTGCTGGAGCTCCTCTTTGTTGATGTGCCGGTACGGTGCTTTGATCCACTCCGGTACCGAGTCCGAGAGCAGTGACTTGCCGATGAGGTACGTCGCTACGGTCTCGCCTGCCAGAGGGAACCCTGCGATGCGCGCGCACGTGCCGTGTAGTCCGGCGAGCGCGCTGAACATCGCAGTCTGCGCTGGCAACGGCCGGTAGTCGAAGGGGTCATGGCCGAGGCCACGTATGCGCTCCGCCAGCAGTTCAGCATGCTCCATCTCTTCGTTGGCGGAGTGGGCCATTATCGCTTTTACCTCGAACTCGGGCGTCGAGCGCAGCCACCCGCCATAGAGATCGGCGGCCTGCAACTCGTTGTGGAGGCGGCTCTTCAGAACCATGGCCCGTTGCGCATCCGTCGTGCAAGGGATATAGGTGTAGGCGGGCGGGTGAGCGTCGAAATCACGACAAAATGCCCCGACCTGGTCCATGAGCTCCGCTACGAACGTCTTGCTGTTCACTTGGGTGCTCCTTTGGCCTGGGTCTAGCCAAGGTCTCGCCACGTTTACGGGCCGACTCTGAGGAAGTTCGGCTATGATACCGGCCTCGCGCAGTCATTTTCGAGGCGAGCACAGCATGGGTGAGGAGGCAGACATGGTTACCGATACGGATACGAAGGTCCGCGAGGGCGTGGCGAACCTGATCAGGAACTGCGTCGGCGTAGAGAAGGGCGAGTCCATTTTGCTGCTCAACGAGCACGGCGGCGTCGATCATTCGCTCGTCGCGCTGATGGAGGAGGCCGTACGCGCCGAAGGTGGCAGTGCCTTCTCGTTGTGGGTCGAGCCCCTACCGGGCAGCGCGATGCCGGGTGTACTCGGAGCCGCCGTGCTCGCCGCGGACAAGCTGATAATGAACGCCAACCTCAACCGGATGGTGCTGCTGGAGCACCTACGAACGAACGATAAAGCAGGGCAGGTACGCATCAACAATCGGGCGCGCACCGCTGATGCGTTCACGTCGGAACACGCGTTGTTCAACTGGAAGCTGGTGATGGCGCTGACGGGCAAGATCGAAGAGGTTGCCGGCGCGGCCACGGAGTGGAAGGTCACGAGCCCCCACGGCACGGATATCAGTGGACGCGTTGCGAAGGGCAGCGAGGTTGCAGGGGCGTTCTTCGCACAGGACGCTGAAGCCTCTCGCACTGAGCGCGTGTTCCCAGGTGAGGTTTACGCCCCCGTGGGGTCGGCAGGCGCCAGCGGGGTGATCGCCTTTGATCACCCGGGCTTCTCGGACAAGAACCTGTTCGTGAATCCGATGATGTTGACGGTGGACCACGGCCAGGTCACGAACGTCGAGTGGCGCGAGGAGCCCGCCCGCGAAGGCCAGAGTGACGACACTACGGGAAACACGGTCTGGACGAGCGAACAACTGATGAACCTTCTGGAAAGCAACGCTGCGAAGTTCGGCCACGACGCGGCGTACGCCCTGGACTCATGGCACGGGGGGATGCACCCGCGCGCGGTCCGCAAAGGCGGCCAGCAGTCCAACCCGGACACGATGCACTTCCACATCGGCAATGTACCGGCGGCCCGCTCAGCCTACGTGTCCGATCAGACCATCACGCTGGATGGTCAGCCGTTCTGGGTGGAGGGCAGGCCCGCACTACTCGAAGACCAGTTCATCAAGGACGTGGCCGCCGAGCACGGCGTCGCGCTCGATTAGGTCGTTCCAATATTTCAATAGCCCAATCAAATAGGAGAGTCCACGATGAGCAGCGAAGAGCGATTGATAGCAAACGTTGAAGCCGCGTTCGCTGCGGGCGACGATTCCCGGTCGCAGGCGCAGGCCATCGCCGATGCGATGCGCGGTGCGTTCGCGGAGGGGTGGCCGGAGACGAGTGGGAATATGGGCAGCGACGATGGCACGTATCTGATCCACGCAAACGATGAGCTTGGCCACCCACACGGTGGGTTCCGCATCTACGCGTACCGCCAGCCACCGCAGCCAGAGTCTCCGCCATCGCCGCACGACCACGGCCCATGCTTCGTTGTCTACGGCGTGGCTCGCGGAGGTAACGTCCACACGCGCTGGGCGTGGCAGTACGCCGACGACACTAGGCAGGCGCCAGAGCTGGCGCCCACGCAGACCGTCGAGCAGGGACCGGGAGAGGCGGCGTACTTCCTACCAGGCGAGATCCACTCGACGCAGGGGTCGCCCACAAGCGAGACCGTGTACGTCCGCATCACGAGCCAGAATCTCGAGGAGGTCTGGCGGCATCGCTACAACCCAGCGCACCACTCCAGCCGTGCGTTCAGGGCGACTGGCTCACCCGTGCGGGCTAGCTAGAGCCGGATGGGCCTGCGCCTGAAGGCGCGGGCCCCGGCACGGCTTCGGGCTTAGGTTCCTTCTTGAGTGTCTCCGGGATGCCGAAGAACACTACCATCGCGGCCGCGACGGCAGCGAAAGAGAGGAACGAGAAGGCCACCGTGTAGCTGAATGCCGAGACAAGAAAGGCAAAGCTGACGGGAGAAGACAGGGATCCGGTCTGTGCGATCTGGCGCGACACGCCGAAGAACGACCCTCGCGCGTGAGCCGGTGCTACGTCAGTGCCTAGCGTTTGCATGTTGCCTGAGATCAGGCTGACGGCGAAGTGCACGGCGATGAATCCGACGACGAAAACGCTTACGGGGACGGCCAGCGCATCGGTAAGCGCCAAGAACGCCATCGCCAGCCCAGACAGCAATAGGCCGGGCACAATCGTGAACTTACGGCCGAACCGGTCCATCACGTAGCCAGCGCCGAACGTGACCGGTATGCCGACGAAAGACATGGCGCTGCGCAGGCCACCGATCTCCAATTCCGACAAGCCAAAACCGTACGATGCGTACACGACGATGACTCCACCGCCGAAGATCCCGCCGCGGGTGACGTTCGCTAGGAACTGGGCCGCGAACACTTGCGGAACTGGTGGAACCCGAAGGTCGGCCCAACTGAGGCCCCGGCGCTCGCCACCACCCGGTGCTCCACCAACTGCGCCCGCCCGCGGGCCGGAAGGAGCAGTCTTGGTCATGGTTTCCTTGACGATGAAGAAGCTGGGCAGCACCCCCAGGATGACAATCGCCGCGTGAATGGCGAAAGGCAACCATAGGCCGATGGTCACGGATGCTATGCCACCAACCACGGGGCCGGTGAGGTTCCCGACCTGCTGCACGCCGAACATGCTCGTGATCTGCTTGCCACGTTGTTGCGCACTGGACGTGTCAGCAATGACGGTGAGTCGGCTCAGCATCCACATCTGCTCACCGATCCCGCCGAAGAACCTGTACAGCAGAATCTCCATGAACGAGCCGTCCTGGACGATCACGCGAACGATCAGGAGGGAGGAGAGGGCGATGAGTATCGGCCCTGCCAGGAGCATCTTTCGTCGACCGATGCGGTCGATCAGGTACCCCGTTGGCAGGGGCGCGACCGCAGTGCCCAATTGCTGAAGGATGAACACCATCATCGCGGCGACCATGCCTTCGCCCAAGTCCTGAGTGAGCTGCGGGATCACCACTACCGTGGCACCGAGGCCAAACCCGATCGAGATCGCAGGGAGGTGCATGGACAGGAGCATGTCCCTGCTAAGCCATCCTTGCTTCTTAAAGAACCGTCCGACCATTGAGCCTAGGCCAAAGGGCAATAACATCCGTGTCCTTCTTCCGAGCCATGCCAGGGGCTTGGGGAGGAGTTGATGGGTTAGCCGGTGTCGTCATGGTGTGCCTCCCTGGCTCCTCATCCGCGTGGCGAGCATCAACTCATCCCGCTCACGCAACCCACGATACACGCGCTCAGCCGTTAGGGGCAGTCCCAACGCCCGCAAACCGCAGGCATCGTCGATGGCGTTGGCTATGGCTGCGGCGGCGGGAGTACTGGCATTCTCGGCGATTCCCTTTACCCCCAAGGGGCCAGTACCGTCCTCAGATTCGAGCAGCACCGTCTGCAACTCAAAAAGATCCGCCGATGTGGGAATCTTGTAATCCGCGAAGGACAGCGTCGTCACATGCCCATCATTGGGCTCCGAGAGGAGCTCCTCCATGAGGGCGTAACCCATCCCCTGGACGGCCGCGCCGTTGATCTGCCCCTGATGGCCCTGCGGATTCAGGATCCGGCCGGTGTCGTGGACCGTCGTCAGCTTCAGCAATCGGACCTGACCCGTCTCCACATCCACGCTCACCTCGGCGACCTGTGTGGTAAACGCCGTAACGCCGGGTGCGGCATCGTCGTTGAGGCTGGCCGAGCCCACGACCGGCCCACCCGTGCGCTGCACTAATGCCGCCCATGGCGCGGTCGCGTCCGTATCTGTCCGGCGTAGCTCATCGCCAGAGATTGTGATTTTGTCTTCGGGCCAGCCCAGAAGGTCCGCTGCAAGCTTCGCCATCTCCCGCTCCACAGCCGACGCGGCCGCGTGCGCAACGTGGCTCCCCACGCGGGTTCCACGTTGAGCCGACATCCCGCTATCGAAGTCGAACCCATCGGTATCCAATACCCGCACCCTCACGCGGCTCGGCAATAGGCCAAGGCGCTCTGCCACCACCTGCTGAAGAATCGTGTACGTGCCCGTGCCCTGCTCGAAGATCGGCGTGGACAGCACGACCGAGCCATCTGGATTCAGCGCGACGGTGCCTCGGGTCTCTCCCCCTGACGCCTCTTGGTGCGCCAACGAGATGCCACGCCCCACGTGGCGAGACTTGGGTCCACCGTAGCCAGATGCCACGATCGCGGCATCCAGGGTATCGATTGCCTTGATGTCCCGGAAGCGTTCGCCGACGCTCGTCTCCTCGCCATCGCGCACGACATTGGCACGCCGTAGGTCGGCGGGGTCCATGGCGATTGAGTGCGCCACGCAGTCCATCTGGGACTCCATAGCGAACGTCGCCTGCTGCCTGCCGGGGCCACGCATGTAGCCACGCGGCACTTTGTTCGTATAGACGTGCGAGGAGGTCACACGAACGTTGGGGATGTGGTACGTGCCTCCAGCGTTGGTTCCCGCCGGCACGAAGCCTGAGGGGATGAAACCCGCATACGCCCCGCTGTCGAACAGCATTTTCGCTTCATGGGCGACGATCGTGCCGTCGTTCTTCACGCCGGTACGCATACGGATGATGGAAGAGTGTCGCGGGTTGGCGGCCGCGAACTCCTCTGCGTAGTCGAACACCATGCGCACGGGTCGGCCCGCAGCTTTCGCAAGGTGATAGCACAACGGGATGTTGCGAGGCTGGCCTTTACCCCCGAAATCCCCACCGATGGTCACGGGATTGAAGCGCATATCCTCAGGCTCAAGGCCCATTGCGCCGGCAATCTGGCGACGGCTGGGGTACGGGGTCTTGTTCGAGGCCCACACCTGCGCGCGGCCGACGTCATCCACAAGCACGATCCACGCGTTAGGCTCCATGTAAGCCTGGTGCATCATCGATGTGGTGAATACGTTCTCCACAATCACATGCGCTTCAGCGAATCCCACGTCGAGATCGCCCTTGCCCCACTCGTTTGCCACGAAATGGTTGGTGGGGCCGTCCAGCGGCTTCGGGAGTCCTCCGTAGTTATGGATGTCAGGATGGACCAGTGGAGCGCCGGCTGCCATGGCCTCCAACGGGTCAAGCACGGCTGGGAGCCGCTCGTAGTCAACCTCGATCAACTCCAGCGCTCGCTCCGCTGTTTCCTCGTCGTCGGCAGCGACTGCCGCGACCTGTTCACCAACGAAGCGCACCACATCCTGGGCGATGATCGGCAGATCCCTGATGCGGCGTCCCGAAAGTACCCGGGGGACGTCGTCTCCCGTGATCACCGCATGTACGCCGGGGAACGCTCGCGCCTTTGAGGCGTCGATTCGCTTGATGCGGGCGTGGGCGTGCGGGCTGCGCAAGGCCTTCGCCCACAGCGCCCCGTTTACCACGACGTCCGCCGTGTACTCGGCGGCGCCGGTTACCTTCCCCAGGCCGTCAGCGCGTGGAACCGAAACACCCACGGCTTTCCCAGAACTCGCCATCCACGCACCTCGTCGCTCATCTGGATCGCTGCTTCGGCGACGGGCCAACCCTACCACCTAACGCCGATTCGCGTTGACACGCCGTTGGCTCGCAGCTATAACCGCCTCGACCCAGGATGTAAGAGCGAGGGACCATGCAAACGATTGCCGTCGACACCGGAGGAACCTTCACCGACATCGTCGTGTTCGACAGCGATACGGGCGACCTCCGCGTACTGAAGCTTCCCTCGACACCCTCCGACCCAGGCCAAGCCATCAACGATGGGGTTGCCGAGTTGTTGAGCGACGGCATCGCTCCCAACGAGGTCGCGTCGCTTTCCCACGGGACCACCGTCGGCACTAACGCACTGCTCACCGGGCGTGGCGCCAAGGTTGGACTGTTCATCACCGAGGGATTCAGCGCAATCAACGATGTGTGGCACCTGGCGCCGCCCGAGGACACCAGCCGAGCGCCAAGCCTCTACGAAGCCAAGAACCCACCGGTGCAGCCACGGCTGCGGCGCGAGGCCAAGGAGCGAATAAACCATCGTGGCGACGTCGTCGTTCCCCTGGACGAAGCGAGTGTGGTCGAATCCGTCCGCTCCTTAGTCAGCGCGGGAGTGGAGTCGATATCCGTGGTACTGCTCTTCTCGTTCCTGAATCCCACGCACGAGCAGCAGATCGCCCGGATCGTGGCACGGGAGGCGCCGGGAGTAAGAGTCTCTCTGTCCTCACGCGTACTGCCACAGATGCGCGAGTTTCCTCGGCTGAGCACGACTGTGGCCAACGCACGTATCGCCCCGATGATGGGGCGCTACCTGGAAGCGCTGGAGCAACGGATCCGGGAGCAAGGCGTGGACAGCGAGGCACTGTATGTGATGCAAAGCAACGGCGGGGTAGCGCGTATCAACAGCGTCACGCCCATCACCACCGTGCTCTCTGGCCCCTGCGCCGGAGCCATAGCAGGTATCCAGGTGGCGGAGGCTGCGGGCTTCCGCAATGTGCTGTCGCTGGACATGGGTGGCACCAGTACCGACATCGCCATCGGACAGCAAGGGAGGGTGCTTGAGACCACGTCAGGCCGCGTAGGCGACTGGGAGCTGGCAGTGCCGATGCTGATGATCAACACAATCGGTGCGGGTGGCGGCACCATGGCCAGCATCGACGGCGGAGGCGGCCTGCGCGTGGGGCCAGAGAGCGCCGGCGCTGACCCAGGCCCAGTTTGCTACGGCCAGGGTGGCACGCAACCAACGGTGACAGACGCCAATCTGGTGCTCGGCTTCTTGAACTCTGAAGCGAAACTCGCTGGCCGCGTGAGCATGGACCGAGCCAAAGCGTTCGAGGCCATCGAAGACTTAGGCAACCGGCTCGGGCTTGGCCCACTGGAAACGGCCGAAGGCATCGTCCGAATCACGAACGCGAAGATGGAGGAGGGGATACGGGCTGTCTCGACCGAGCAGGGCTACGACCTTCGTGAGTTCGCTCTCGTGGCCTTCGGGGGCGGTGGACCCGTACCGGCTGGCCGCCTCGCTGCTGACCTGCGCATGGCGAACATCGTGATACCGCCGAACCCTGGCGTGACATCGGCTCTCGGGCTGCTCATGGCGGACCCCCGCCGCGACTACGTGACCTCCCGATTGCGCCTCGTTTCGGAACTCAGCGCGACGGAGCTCAGCGCGTTGCTCGACGAGCTACGACAGCGCGCGGAAGCGGAATTCACGGCCGAGGGCTACTCGCTCAGCCAATTGATCCTCGAGTTCGCGGTAGACATCCGCTACCTCGGACAGGGCTACGAGCTAACCGTGCCGGTTGGAGCCAGCAGCGCGGTCACGGACGATGAACTCGTGACGCTCCGCCGGACGTTCGACGAACTGCACGAGAGGTCATTCGGGCACAGCGCGCCCGACGAAGACGCGGAGGCCGTGAACTATCGCCTCCGCGCCTCCGCACTGGTGACCAAGGCGACGTTGCGCAAGCATCCCCGGGCGACCACCGCACTCAGCATGGCCCAGATTGGCCGGCGTGACGTCTGCTTTGACGCGCACGCGAGCTTGGCCTCAACTCCGATCTACGACCGTAGCCTCCTGGGCCCTGGCCACACGATTCAAGGCCCAGCCATCATCGAGCAGGTGGACTCGACGACGGTCGTCTACCCTCAGCAGCAGGCAGTGGTGGACGACTACATGAACCTGGTAATCAAGTGCATTTGAGACGAGCGGCATGACTAGCTGGGGATCAAGCAACTATGGCGACCCTTGCCGCGAATGCGGCTACGACGGGGCGATTACGTTGGCTGAGACATTAGCGTTGATCGCCGATCTGCCGCGTCGATTCGGGGATTTGCTCAACGGGCAGGATGCAACGGTCCGCCACCCTGAGCTGACCTGGTCGGCAGCCGCATACGTTTCCCACGTCGCCGACGACCTGCGCATCTTCGCCAAGCGCTTCGCCGGGCAGGCGCTGGGGGCCACGGGCCCCGTATCCGCTTGCGACCAAGACCTGCTTGCCGACGCTGGCAATTACAGCCTGGTTCTCGTTGAAGACGCCCTGTGGTCAATGGAGCATGCGGTCCGAGACCGGCGAGAAGCCGTCGGCATGGCCACCGCGAAGAATGTGACGCAGGATCACTCAGAGCGTGGAGCACTCAGCGTGCTGGACGCCATGCGGATTAATACCCACGACGCGCATCACCACCTGTGGGACGTCCAACAAACCGTCGCGTCAGCGAAGATATAGGAGTAGCAAATGGTGAACGTAGACCCCATAACCTACCAGGTTCTGCGAGCCAGGCTCGACGGAATCGTCCGTGAGATGGAGAAGGCGGTGTTCCGCACCGGATTTTCGACGATCGTTCGTGAGTCCCACGACTTCAGCTGCGGGGTTCTCGATGCGCAGGGTCGACTCGTTGGGCAGTCGAGCCACCCAACGCACATGGCCGCGTATCCGGAATCGATAGCCGGGCTGCTTCAGTTCTACTCGGTTGACGACATGCGGGAGGGAGACGCCTTCCTCTGCAACCACCCCTACTACAGCGGCTGTCCCCACGCCAATGACATGGTGGTGATGGCGCCCATCTTCCACGAGGGCAAGCACGTCGCGTACGCCGCCAGCATGGGGCATACGCCGGACATCGGCGGCGTGGCCGCTGGCAGTCGCAACGCGACCTCTCGCGATATCTTCGGCGAGGGCCTGCAGATCGCGCCGGTGCGTTTCATGCGCGACTACCGGCTGGTGCAGGACACCGTGACGTTCGTGCGTGCCAACAGCCGGACGCCGGACATGATGATCGGCGACCTCAACGCCAAAGCTGGCGTTTGCTTCAGCATCGGAGAGGTCCGTGTGAAAGACGCGATCGCGTCGTATGGGATTGACACGATGCTCCAGATGTTCGATGACCTTGTCGAGCACACCGGGCAACAGGCGCACACACTCATCGCGACGTGGAAGGACGGCGTCTCAGAATCCGAGACGTGGGTCGACGACCCAACCAACCCGGACAACCCCATCCGACTACACGTTGCGGTTATAAAGGAGGGCGGCCGGCTGGTGCTCGATTTCACGCAGACGGGCGACCAGGCTGCCGCACCGATTAACGTTCGTCCGCCATTCGTCCGGGGGTTGGCGTACCACGGCATGATCACGTTGACTGATCCCTATCTGCCCATCAACCACGGACTCTTCGAGGCAATCGAGTGCCGCTTCCGCCCCGGGAGCCTGATCGACCCGGAATTTCCGGCCCCCGTAGGCTTCTACTCCAAGACCGTCTCCATCATCGAGAGCGTCATCATGTCGGCGCTCGCCAAGGCGGCCGCGCAGCCTGTCATCGCCCACAACTCGACGCAAAGCTCCATTGTCATCGGCTATCAGGGCGACGGCGACCGGCAGTACGTGCAGTACGAGCTAATGTATGCGGGCGCCCGGGCATGGGACGGCGGTGACGGACACAGTGGCGTGGGGTCTCGCGCCACCGGGGGCCGCTTCACCAGCGTTGAAATCATCGAGTCCGAGTTCCCCGTCGAGATGACCAAATTCGAGGTGCTGCCGGACACAGGCGGAGATGGCAGATCACGAGGTGGCCCAGGCTACGTCCGCGAGTACAAGGTGAGATCGAACAGCAGGCTCTCGGGCGGCGCTGCCAAGCGCGAGGCGTCAGGCGTCGAAGGCGGTGAGGCCGGGAGCAACGCCTACGTAGTGGTTCACCCCGGCGACGATCGTGAAGCGTCCCACCCCGGAATCACTTCGAACATCGGTCTGCAACCCGGCGAGATTTTCCGCATCGAAACAGGTGGCGGAGGCGGCGTCGGCGACCCGAAGGAGCGTGACCGAGCGCTGGTGGTCGGCGATCTCCTGGATGGCTTCATCACGCGGGCGAAGGCACGTGACATCTACGGGATGACTGACGCTGAGATCGACACGGCGTGACCGATCCCCTCACCTGAGTGCGAGGGCTAACCAACGGAGGAGCATCATGACCATGCAAGCTGGGTACGTGGATGAGAGCAACAGGCTAATCGCGGCGTCAGCCCCGCACTGGATGCAAAGCCCTAAGCGGATCCGAGTTTTCTTCAGCGGCGTGCCGGTGGCGGACAGCACCAATGCGTACCTGCTGCGCCAAGGTGGCATACCCATCTACTACTTCCCCGAAGCTGACGTTCGCCTGGACCTGCTAACGCGAACCTCCACGGTCAAGAATTCGCCGCTGAGGGGCGACGCGTCCTACTGCTCGCTGACCGTCGAAGGGAGGACGGCAGAGGACGCCGTCTGGACGTACAAGGAGCCGGTCGAGTCGGCGGACTTCCTGAAGGGCTACGTGGCGTTCGACTGGCCCAAAATGGACTCGTGGTTCGAGGAGAGAGAAGAGGTATTCGTCCACGCACGTGACCCGTTCAAGCGGATTGACACGGTCAAAACGGATCGCAAGATCCAGGTCCTTGTTGGTGGAGAGACAGTCGCTGAGACGACGGAGTCGGTGATGCTGCTGGAGCCTGGCCATCCAGTGCGCTACTACCTCCCGATGGACAACGTTCGCCTCGATCTCCTGCGCCCCAGCGCAACGGAGAGCCGTTGCCCCTACAAGGGCACGGCGGACTATCACTCAGTGGAGGTGGGCGGGGAGACGCTGGTCGATGCGGCGTGGATGTACCGCTACCCGACGCTTGAGGCGTCGAGGGTTGCCGGGATGCTGTGCTTCTTCAACGAGCGAGTGGACACGATCTACGTGGACGGTGAGGAATTGCCTAAGCCGGCCACCAACTGGCGCCGCTAGGCAGGCACGGCTCGCCCAACACTCAGCAGGGGACGCCCTGCACCTACTTGCTGCCGCTCGCAAAGGCAGCGGGTGGCTTGCGGGGAGTGGAGATGCGACGAGGCGTTCCTGTCTTGTGCGGCACGGGGACACCGAATGGACCCGCGAAGAGCGATTCCAAGGCGAGACCGACGTGCCGCTGTCTCGGAAGCGGCGTGGTCAGGCGCGCGTTGCAGCGAGGCACCTCACCTCAACGCGGTTCGGCGCAGCCTATAGCAGCGATCTTTCAAGAGCGTTGGGGATCGCGCACCTAACCACCTGGCATTGAGGGGTGCCGCGCGTAGCTGGTGCCAGCGGCGCCACAGAAATCCTCTTGCCCGCTGCCACGGAGCGGATAATGGAGTACTTTCGCGGCCGGGTGGAGGCCATCCTCAGTGAGCGGGAGCCCGGGAAATCACCTCCCGCTCACCGGTAGACGCCGTTGAGTTGGCTAGGCGAACCGCTCCTCGGTGACTCCCACCGTACCGGTGCAGTAGGGGATGAACGCCTTCATGTTGCACTGGACGCCCTTCTTGGCGAGCTCCGCCTCGAAGATTTCGTGGATCCCGCGATCCTCGTCCTCGTACTCCACCTGGATGCCACCATCCTTGAGGCTCACGTCGCCACCCATCGACCAGTTGGGAGCCATGAAGCCGCCAGGGCCGTCGCGGAGCGCCATGTAGCGGGCACGTGTGGATCCAGAGTTGAAGTGCTGGTGGAACGTCCCGTCTGCAGGCACGGTAACGATGGAGCCGACCTGCCAATCGCATTTGATCATGTCGGACCGGTCGGGCTTGGTCCACAACAGCGAGAACCCGGCGTCACCGCTCAACAACACCAGGTGGGCGCCAGGGCCGTGGCGGTGCGCTTTCTTGTAGGTACCGATGGGGAATTCAGAGATGTGGTTCCCCATGTCGTTCTTGCCCATCCTCAGGCTCACGTTGATACCGCCAGCGCCTCGTTCTCTCCAGCCGTAGAGGGCCATGTCAGGTGCGTTGGGGATGAAGTTCGTGTCCCAGACGCGCTTGTTGTAGAGCGTTCCGCCATTGAAGTGGTTCTCGTCGCCCGAGTAGCGCGTCTCGAACATGGTTGGGCAGTTGAACATGAAGTTCTCGTCGCGGAACAAACGCATCATCGGCGGAGCGTTGGTCGTCGCGATGTAGCGCACCTTCTCGCTGCCGGTGCCGTTGAAGTGCTGGTACCAAGCGTTGAGCGGTACCGTGAACAGGGCACCTGCACCCCACTCGAAAGTCTGCTTGTTACCCTCGTCCGTCCACACGGTTGTCGCGCCGCGCCCGGAGACGACGTAGAAATTGATCTCGTACATGTGGTGCTCGGGCTCGGACTTGCCACCGGGGTCGATATCCACGACGTGGAGGTCGTTGCGCAGGTGTGCGTTGTCGATGCGCACGACCGCGCCTTGGCCGCCCTTGCGCTCCCACGGACCAACCTCAATCTCCCACATATTGGGGACGTAGAAGGTCTTGTGAACGAGGACGTTTTCCTTCTCCAACCAATCCTCATAGGCGTCTGGAATGCGGAAATCGGTCAAGCCTTCTGACGGGGTGTCCGCCACCTTCATATCCGTGCCCTTCATAACCATGGTGCAATTCCCTCCTGCGGTATTGGCGGGAGCCTACTCCAGCCAAGGTCGGGGCGCAATCGTGCGTAGGACCGGGCGGGTCAGTGAAATAGCGAGCGCCGCCCAGTCCGTCGTCGTATCCTTCCACCATCACGTCCAGCGCGTTGCGGAAGAGGAGTGTTGCCCTTGGCCATCTGGAACTGGAAGCCGTCGCAGTGGGTGGGTCTAGCGCCCAACGGCATCGGGTCGGTAAAGCCGAACCACTACAAAGATCTGGCTGTCCACGCTTGGCGCAACAGGCGTCAGCTTCCATTCGCGTGGCGCATCCTCAAGAACGGCGTTTGCGACGGTTGCGCGCTTGGGACGACGGGCATCCGCGATTTCACGCTTGACGGGTTCCACCTCTGCACGGTGCGCACCGGCCTGCTGGAGCTGAACACGGCCAGCGCCCTCAACCCAAGCGTGCTGGAAGACGCGGGGGAGCTTTCGAAGTTAAGCTCGGGCAAGCTACGGGGGCTGGGCCGCCTGCCCTACCCGATGGTCCGCCGCAAGGGAGAGAAGGGATTTGCCCGCGTGCCGTGGGACGACGCCCTCGATCTGGTCGCCGGGCGCATCCGCGAGATCGATCCCAAGCGAATGTCCATCTACCTCACGTCGCGCGGACTGACGAACGAGGCGTACTACGTGGCCCAGAAAGCCGCGCGGTTCATGGGGACCAACAACGTCGACAACTCGTCGCGGGTCTGCCACGCGCCGAGCACCACCGGCCTGAAAGAGACGCTGGGGGTCGCGGCATCCACCTGCTCGTACATCGACTGGCTAGAGACGGATCTGCTGGTGTTCATCGGTAGCGACGTGCCCAACAATCAGCCAGTGACCACGAAGTACATCTACCACGCCAAGCGCAACGGAGCGAAGGTCGTCACGATCAACCCGTTCCGCGAGCCGGGGCTCGACCGCTACTGGATTCCGTCAATCCCCGAGAGTGCACTGTTCGGCACCAAGATCACCGATCGCTTCTTCCAGATCCACGCCGGCGGCGATATCGCCTTGCTGAACGGCACACTCAAGCACCTGTTCGCCAACAGCTGGGTAGACGACGATTTCATCAAGTCGCACACAGCGGACGTGGACGCGCTGAAGGCTGCACTGGACGCCCAGGACTGGGAGATGCTCGAGGCGTATTCGGGCTCGACGCGAGAGGAGATGCTGGAGTTCGCGCGCATGCTGGCGAAAGCGAAGAAGGCGGTGTTCGTGTGGAGCATGGGCCTGACGCAGCATCGGTTCGGCGTACAGAACGTGGAGGCGCTGGTCAACATTGCGTTGGCGCGTGGGTTCGTGGGCCGCAGCGGCTGTGGGCTGATGGCGCTACGTGGACACTCGGGCGTTCAGGGCTCTGCGGAGGTGGGCGCCGTGCCGTGGCAGTTCCCAGGTGGGGCCACTGTCGATGCTCCTGGCGCTGCCGAGCATATGCGCGATCAGTGGGGGTTTGAGGTGCCAGCCGAGCGCGGTATGACCGCCGTCGAGAGCATCGATGCCGCCCACGCGGGCGAGATTGACGTGCTCTACTCGGTCGGCGGCAACTTCCTCGAGACGCTGCCCGAGCCAAGGTTTGTCCATGAGGCGCTGGAGCGCGTGCCGTTACGGGTACACCAAGACATTGTCGTGAGCTCACAGATGCTGGTGGAGCCTGCTGATACCGTGGTGCTGCTGCCAGCCGCGACCCGCTATGAGCAGCGCGGCGGTGGCACGGAGACATCCACAGAGCGCCGGATCTACTTCAGCCCTGAGATCCCTGG
>Ga0114996_10001494_pt1 | contig 31386 bp, 31 predicted proteins | sample ArcticOcean_MG_C_4_FD_87039 | JGI IMG/M metagenome (GOLD analysis project Ga0114996, IMG submission 87039) | Marine microbial communities from western Arctic Ocean - ArcticOcean_MG_CB4_134 | ecosystem: Environmental > Aquatic > Marine > Oceanic | place: Arctic Ocean: Canada Basin | collected... | reverse complement strand
TCAAGAGCGGATGCGTAAATCTCCGGTTCAGGTTTTATCGAACCGAACGCCGAAGTGTTTACGACATGGTCGAACAGTCCGGTCAATCCCAGCGACTCAATTTCTTGATTCAAAGTCGAGGTGGCGTTGGAGAAAAGCGCCACAGGAATTCGCATTTTGCAGTCGCTAACAATTTCCAAAACATCAGGAATTAGTTCACCGTTGCGACTTGCCCAGAATCGCAAAGCGGATTCGACATCTGCGACCGGGAATCGCTCGGTAAGGACTCGACCAACTTCGGCACGCCAAGATTCCCCTGACTCTTTGCCGCGAATGGCCGATTCGTATCTTGAAGGATCAAATGCTCTCTCGACAAAGGCGTCGAGCGGGATTCCGGTATTTTCGTAAAGATCATAGAATTCGTGTTCCAATGTTCTAATTACCTCATCGAAGTCAAAGAACACGCACTTGATCGGCATTAACCGTCGAAGCCTCGTTGCATCCCTCTGATGTAGGCGACCTGGCCCAGATGCTGCGATTCCTCGGCGAGGATATGCCCGAGTATCCAGCCGATGTTCAGCGACTCGTTCCTGTACGCCGCAAAGACGTCTCGATCGAGATCTGATTGCTCCAGCGCGTCGATCATGCCCAGCATCGACGCGTGAGCCACGTCGTAATACTCAAGCACCAGGCCGATATCCACCGATGGAAAGTCGCGAACCTGCTCGGGCGTTTCGCCCCGACCGTATTTGTCGGTCGGCATGCCGAGTTTTTCTGCCCAGCCATAGCGAATCCACAACTCTTCGTTGCCGAGAACGGTCGAGTTGGCCCAGCGGTCAGCCACCCGCGCCATATGCCACACAGTCCACAGTACGTGGTTCGACTCCGAGTTCGGTTGCCACAGCAACTCTTCCGGGGTCAGCCCCTCAACAGTCTGCTTCAACTTTCCGTAGTACTCGTTCAGCCCACTCTTTATTGGATCCCTGAATGAAGGCAATTGTTTTTCCTCTTAGAAAAAGTCAATCTGATCAATTATTGAGCCCGCGAATTAACCCTCTCGCGAACGCCACCTGGCCAAGATGCTGCGACTCTTCGACCAACACGTGCCCGAGAATCCATGACCACGTAACCGATCTTCCGCCGCGAGTGAATACGTTGTCCATGTCCTCATCGTTCGTGCCGTCGATCACTTTGAAAGCGGCACTGCGAACATCTTCATAATACTTAACCAGATCAGGCATGCTGACATCGGGCATTGCCCGCACATCATCGGAACTCTGACCGTATCCCGAATTATCGTATGTGATCCCTGTCTTCGCCGCCCAGCCACCGGCATCCCAAACGCTTTCGCCACCCGCGATATTGTTGTTGATCCAGCTGTCCTCGACACGCGCCATGTGCCACACAAGCCACTGAATGCTGTTTGCATCGAGATTGGCCTGCCAGCGTAACTCTGCATCGGTTAGCCCATCGATTTTCTGCTTTAGTTCATCGAGATACTCGGTCATTCCGTTTTTGATGGCATCTTTGAACGAACCCAAAACTGTCTCCTTGCTCAAACCGTGTGTTACCTAATTCCCGACTCCCTATTTTCATCGGGATAAACTCAGCGAAGCAAAGTGCAGGGATCCTGAGGGAAATAACTGGCGATAATCCCGTCACACAAACTTCTTATGAATCTCGTCGAGATCGAACCTGTTCGCCGTATCGTTCAGCACAGTCATGTTCTTGTCGACTTCCTCTGGCGTTCGCATGCCGACAAGTGCGACATCGATCAGACTATTCGATAAAACGAATTGCAACAATGCTGGCGAGTAGTCGAAGTCGTCGTCGGGACGCGCTGCTTTCATCCAACGCTGAAACACGCTTGCGGTGAGCGACCGCATAGTAACGATTCCCATGCCTGCCTTGTCGGCTTCGTAGGTCGAACCGAAGGGGCGGGTTGGTTCGTAGGTGTGCTGGAATACGAGGTTGTAGCAGGTTTGCATTACGTCGAAACGACCCGACGCTATGAACTCGTATACCGGCGGGTTCTGGTCTTCTGTGGTGAAGCCGATATGCCTGATCAACCCTTCGTCGCGTGCCTGCTCTAGAACTTCGAGGGTACCACCTTTATGCAGGGTTTGATCACGAGCTTCGGGTGTGTAGGTCGTGCCGTGAATCTGTACAAGATCGATGACGTCGAGCCGCAGGTTCTTCAGCGAACGCTCGATCGATTCGCGTGGACTCGATTCGTCGTGGCTGACCTTCGTGGCGACATATATATCGTCGCGCTTGGCCGTGATCCCAGCCAAAGCAAGTCCCTCGCCGAAAATTTTTCACTCTCGCCAGTGCCGTAAGCCGCAGCAGTATCGAAGTAGTTAATGCCCACTTCGACGGCACGACCAATCGCAGCAATCACACCTTCACGCTGCTCCGTATCAACCGGAGAAAACGGATCAAGATAGTTGGCGAGGCCCCCCGGAGCGCCGCCAAAGCCGATGCGGGAAACGGCGGAGTTCGTGCGACCGAGGGTGGAGGATTCAATGAGACTCATGTATTCCTAATTGACCAGAATGCTCCTGATGGACTGCCTCCTTCGAGAGCCTCAGGATGGCACTAAAACGATGTAACCCACATTGCCCACATCACACCGGCTGAGGCAATCGAATCAGAATCGACCACCCCTGCCGGAGAAAACGTGCCTCAGGCACCCTTGGTCACTGCTTCGATCATTGCCTGGATGTAGCCGTTGGCGAAGGCTCGGCCTCGGTGGCCCCACTGGGTGTCCTGGTGGGTGTGTGGCACGTGATCGTCGATGAAGAAGCTATCGTAGCCGTTGTCGTAGTAGGTCTTCATCGCACGGTACATATCGACGTGGCCTGTGTTGATGAACTCCTCGTGGAAGTCCTCAGGGTTTGGAGCCGACACGTTGCGGAAGTGAACGTAGAGCACCTTCTTCTTCTGCACCATCTCGGCAATGAAGTCATACAAGTCGTCACCAGCAGAGTCGAACATCTCGGAAACAGTTCCCTGGCAGAACTCGATCGCGCAGTTGTCTGACGGGTAGATGTCAAGGTACCGTCGGTAGTTGGCGTACGAGTTGAACAGCTGTGGGATTCCACCGAGCTTTTCTGCTGGAGGATCACACGGATGAATACCGAGTCGGATGCCTTCTTCCTCGGCTACCGGAGTGATGATCTTGATCCAGTATTCGAGGTTCTCCCACATCTCCTCTTCGGTGTACTCCCGATCGTGAGTGAGGGGCATCTTTTTGGCTTCTTCGTAGTTGAACGCCGTGGCAACCGCGCCACCGCGAATCGACTTCGAAGGCGTACGCCATACGTGCGATGGCATCCAGTTGTAGCCAAAAATGGGAATTCCGGCTCGAGCGATGTTCCGCACGGTCGTGATCATGTTGTCGATCTGCTCGTCACGCTTCGGACCGTTCAGCATGATGTGATCGTAGAAGCCCGTCGGAACGTTTTCGAGCGCCGACAGTTTCAGGTCGTAGCTCTCGACGTTCCTGCGCAGGTTCACCAGATCGTGAAGTTGCCAGATCCCGCCATCTCCCGGCAGCGTAGGCGTGTTGAGCAACACATCGGTTACACCGAACTGCTGAGCAAACAGCAGATACTCGGCCGAGGCCTGTTTGAATTGTCCGAATGCCGCTCGCATAGTTGTCGTTTCTCCTGGTTCGTTCTATTTAGCGAAATCACACACGCTAGCCCACTGGCCCACGGCTAGTCTCATCGACTCAGCGCCAACAAGTCATGCCGTAGAAAACGTGCCTCAGGCACCACCCTGTTTGGTTACTGCTTCGATCATTGCCTGGATGTAGCCATTCGCAAACGCCCTACCACGATGCCCAAAACCAGTGTCCTGGTGAGTGTGCGGCACATGATCGTCGATAAAGAAGCTGTCGTATCCGTTGTCGTAGTAAGCCTTCATAGCACGGTACATATCAACATGACCTGTGTTGATGAACTCCTCGCGGAAGTCTTCAGGATTCGGAGCCGACACGTTACGGAAGTGAACGTAGAGAACCTTCTTATTCTGCACCATCTCAGCGATGAAGTCATAGAGAGCATCGCCCGCCGAGTCGAACATCTCAGAGACTGTTCCCTGGCAGAACTCGATTGCACAGTTATCTGACGGATAGATGTCGAGATACCTGCGGTAGTTGTCGTACGAGTTGAACAGTTGAGGAATACCACCGAGCTTCGCTACCGGGGGATCGCAAGGGTGAATGCCTAGTCGGATATTCTCTTCTTCAGCGATCGGGGTGATGATCTTGATCCAGTGTTCAAGGTTCTCCCACATCTCTTCTTCGGTGTATTCCCGACCGTGGGTGAGGGGCATCTTGTTGGCTTCTACATAGTTGAAAGCCGTGGCAGTTGATCCGCCTCGAATCAGTTCCGGCTGTGTACGCCAAACATGCGAAGGCATCCAGTGATAACCGAAGACCGGAATACCGGCTCGGGCAATGTTCCGGATGGTCGTAATCATATTGTCGATCTGCTCGTCGCGTTTCGGACCGTTCAGCATGATGTGGTCGTAGAAAGTGGTCGGCACGTTTTCGATTGCCGAGAGTTTCAGGTCGAAGCTCTCAACTCGTCGACGCAGATTCACGATATCGTGCAGACCCCACGTTCCGTTATAGCTGGGAAGCCCGGGCGTGTTGAGCACGATATCGGTCATGCCGTACTGCTGTGCATATAGAAGAAATTCGGGTGAGGGCTGATTTATCTGTCCGAGTCCCGGTCGCATAGTTGTCGCTTCTCCTGCTTTAAAAAGGCGATGGAATAACTCCACCGCTCAATGCTGCGGCAAACTTACACCCACTGGGATATGAACGGAAGCCTAACCTGACACTTGCCGCACAACATGCTTATGTCATAGGCTCCGCCTGAAGCTAGAAAAATTGGGCAGGGGAAATCAGCCGATATTTTCGGCGTGAGGAGCAACATGACCAGTGATACGCAACCACAGTCAACCTATCCGGTCCGATTGGATATCGATTACGCGGGTTCCGATCGCAATCGATTCAGCAACTTCTTCAGATCTATTACTGCTATTCCGATCCTGACAGTGTTTTTAACGTTTGAGTCCGCGACGAATTCGGTCATTGCCATACCTACGTTGCTGATGATCCTATTCCGCCAGAAGTACCCGCGTTGGTGGTTCGACTTCAACGTCGAGTACCAGCGATTTTCGATGCGAATCACCTCGTATATGTCGCTATTAACTGACGAATATCCGTCGAAGGACGAATACCAGGGTGTTCATCTGGAGTTAGACTATCCGGATGCAGCGCAACTGAACCGGTTCTTGCCGTTGTTCAAGTGGATTCTGGCAATTCCGCACTATGTGGTGTTGGCGGTGCTCTGGCCCATTGCGTTACTTCTAGTCATGATCGGCTGGCTGGTGATCCTGTTCACCGGCAAGTTCCCTCAGGGATTCCACACCTTCATTGTTGGAGTGAACCGATGGGGACAACGAGTGATGGCATACGCATTCATACTGACGACCGACGAATACCCGCCGTTCTCACTCGACTAGCGAGTCCAGCGAACTTTGCACTGCACTAATTCCGACCGAACCGGTCGGAATTAGTCGGTATCGTCGCGCCCTCATACGAACCCAACCGGTAAGCCCACGTTGGAAACCCATGGATCAACTACGCCATCGGTAGACTGCAGTCAGTGATCGCTTCGTCATACTTCACGGCGGCTATGGCCAACCTATCTCTTGAAGACACGGACGATTAGGGGAAGCCATGCCTGTCACAAGAATTCATTACCAAAGTAGCTCGCTATCGTTTTTTTAAGAGCATTTGGGGAGATGCGTACGCGATACTTCTTGCATCAATAGTTCGAAGCACGACTATCCCGGCGCACCGGCCTGGGGAGCTGTAATTGACCCGAGTCCTCGTCGCATATGCCACCCGCTTCGGATCCACGCATGAAGTTGCCTCCGCAATAGTTCACGAACTGAACACTGCTGGTCTTCAAGTAGAATCGGCAGAGGCCGGGAGTGCCCTAAGTCCTGATGACTTCGACGCGTTCGTAATCGGTTCGCCAATGTACGGGGCAAGTGGATGTCGGGGACGGCAATGTTCAAGGCGATCATGGCCCAACGCATTGGAAGTAAGCCGGTCGCCCTGTTTTCGATGGGAACGCTCGGAGTGAACAGTCCGGACGCCTGGTTTGCAGAACACAATACGTTCGTCGAGCGAATCGGCTCGGTTGCGCCAGGTCTCAACATCGTCAGTGATTCTGGCTTCAATGGCTATTTCGAACGCGCCAATCTGCCCTGGTACCTGAGGATAATTGATCGTTTTGTGACAAACCCACAGGGCGATCATCGCGACTGGACTGAGATCAAGCGTTGGGCGAGATCGCTTGTGCCGTTTTTCGGGGAATAGACCAAAATAGCTGCCATCCTGAGTCACATTTCACAATCTTCCGCATCAATCCATGTACATCGACACGCACGCCCACATACACCAGCATGATCCTGGCGAGACCGATGGGATGATCGCCCGGGCGGCGGCGGCCGGTGTCGGTGCGATTATTACCGCTGGCACCACGGTTGAAGATTCTCGAATAGCTGTCGAGATGGCCGAGAAATACCCAAGTGTGTTCGCTGGTGTGGGGGTTCACCCCACCGATCTTCAGCACTCGTTTACCGGGGAAGATCTTGCGGCGCTCTTCAAGCTTGCTGAATCACCCGAAGTTATCGTGATGAGCGAGGTCGGTATCGATCACCAGGACAGGTCGCCAAATAAAGAGTGGCAGGCGGAGTCGTTTCATGCCCAGATCGGCATCGCCAGAACACACTCGCTGCCGGTCATTTTTCACACTCGTGAACAGGGCGACGATTACGATGCCTGTTCCGCGAGAGACGCTACATTGTCGATTCTGAAAGAAACGAGCGCCGGTGAACTCGGTGGTACTGCTCATTACTTTCAGGGCAGATGGGACTTCGCTAAAGAAGTGCTTGATCTCGGGTTTCACATTTCATTCGCAAAAACTCTGGTACGTATTTCTGACCTCGCAGAGACTGCAGAAAAAACACCAGATGATCGGATCCTCGTTGAAACCGACGCCTACCCGCAGACCTTCAAGAAAAATCGAGATAACTGGACCGAGCCACGCGACATTCCGTTAGTGGCCACTAAACTCGCAAGTCTGCGGGGTGTTTCGGTAGACACTATTCAGCAGCTGGCAACCGAAAATACCTTGAGATTGCTTGGTGATCGAGGCGAGCGAGTACGTTCTGCCCTGGCTACTCTTGAATCTCAAATGTCTCAGTGAGCGCACGCAAGTGATTCCGCTATAAAATTCTCGTACTACGCGTCGTTACGCACAGGCGTTGCTTTTGGGTGAGCTACATCCTAGTAAAACAGCCAGGAAACGTTTTATGCTTCACAACTCATCGAACATAGGTCTTAAAGAATGGGCGGTCACGTCCGGTGCCCTCGGCCGCGGTGACCAGATTCTCATGCTGCGAAAAGGCGGCATCCGAGAAGACGGCCGCCACTTCAAGATCGAGCATGAACAGTTCCTGATGTACCCCGGCTTGTTTCACGAAGGCGAGCTACTGCTCAAGCCTGAACGACAAGGGCTACTCGCAGAAACCGCCGACGCCGACTTCAGCAAGGAAGTCTCGTTCTCGGTTTTTTGCGAACTGGTTGAGACGATCGAGATCTCTGAAGAGCATCAGGTACGCGCGCTCGATGCGTTTCACATCTGGTCTAAAGAATTCCCGGTGAAGCGATTCAGCTGGAAGCCCCGACACCCGCTCAAGCTGATGATTGTTCGTGCTTACCAGCTCGACACACCGGTTACCGTGAGTGTCACCGACGACTACGCAGGCTGCAAATCCTGGGTTGAGTTGGACGATGTGATAGATCTCACCAATCTAACGCCCGCACTGCCCGACGCAGAGTTCACCGCTCTACGATCAATCATCCACGAGGCGCTCGCCGCGGTGCCAGTAAACACATAATTAACCTGAGCCACCCAAACTCAAACACACAGGAAAAGTCCCTTGAAATACCGCCAGTTACAGTCGACCGACCTCACCGTTTCCGAAATAGGATTCGGCGTGTGGAGCGTGAGCATGAACTGGTGGGGAGAGGTCAAAGAGGAAGACGGTATCAAGCTTCTTCAGAAGGCCGCCGATGAGGGCATAACGTTCTTCGATACAGCCGACACCTATGGAGCTGGCTACGGCGAGGAAATCATGCCGAAGGCACTCGGTGACCATCGTAAAGACATTATCATTGGAACCAAATTCGGATACGACATCGAGGCACCGCGTGAAGGTCACAAGGAACGCCCGCAGGTCTGGGATCCCGACTTTGTTAAGCGTGCCTGCGAGGGTAGTTTGAAACGCCTGCAGACCGACTACATCGATCTCTACCAGTACCACAACCCTCGCCTCGACGTTATACAACGGGAAGACACACTAGGCGCTCTTGAAGATCTGAAGGCCGAAGGAAAAATTCGTCACTACGCAGTGGCGGTCGGACCAGACATCGGCTGGCGCGAAGAGGTTATGTACACGATCACCGAGCGCAAATTGCCTGCTGAGTTGATCTACTCGATTCTGGAGCAGGATCCCGCTAACGTGATGATCGAAGCCGCCGAGAAAGCTGGCGTCGGGGTCTACGCACGAGTGCCGCACGCCTCGGGAATGCTCGATGGCAAGTACACCAAGGACACCGTTCTCGACAAAATGCCATTCGATAAAAACGACCACCGGGCTTACCGGCGAATGCAGTGGCTGAAGACCTCGATCGAAAAACTCAAGCAGATCGATTTCCTGATCTCCGACAAGCCAGCAACCGTTGCTCAGATCGCCATCAAGTTCGTGCTAACGCCGTCGATCATGGCTTCGTGTCTACCGACGATGACGTCAATCGAGCAGATCGAAGAGTATGTGGCGGTCTCAGATATCGATGAGATTCCGCAGAGCGAACTCGACCAGCTGGCTCCGATCTACGCTGACAACTTCGGTGTCGGTGATCCGGATCCCCAGAAGTCGAGTACGTCAGGAACGGGCTGGGTTGATCATCATGGCAACCCGTTCGACCGCAAGCTGATGGTGCCCGGCGACTAGTAGGGTCGTGGCTTGTGGGTGCGACGGCCACTGTGCTGCCGTTTAGCCTTTTCGTGGCGTTTTCGTAGGCGATCGAACAGTTTCTTCGACCCGCTCTGATCAGCGTAGGTTGAGGAACTGCCAACTGCCGCCACAGTGATCGTCCCGCCATTTACTGCAGTTGTTGCAGATATCTCCACCGGATCAGGTTTCGAGGGTTTGGGCGGGGCTAGTTCACCGGTAATTCGCCTTAGCTCGGCCTCAACCAGGTTGAAATCTCGCTGCGGAATAATGTGCAGCATTCCGAAGAACGCCTGCGGCCAGCGATCGGGTGACCACTTCTTCACATACTCCAGCGTCGGGCCAACCTGGTAGCCGTCGATATAGTCGGGCTGTTCCACGACGACATCTGCTTCGATCTCGACACGGTGCGGGAACGTTTCCTGCTCACGGTGGTGCTTCCAGATCGGCTCATGATCTTCGAAGCTATCCGATGTCACAGTGGCAGTTGCAGCGAATCCCTTTTTGTCGGAAACGTAGTACAGCACGCGGTCTTCAGGGCCCATACGAACGGCCTTACGACGATTCTTTGTATCGACACCTTGAAGCGAAAATCCTTGGGCGCGAGTAATGTCCAGGTTTTCCTGGGTTGTCACAAGCATCCAGTAGGTCTTGCCCAATTACTCAACCATTTCCTGTGAAAGACACGTCCAATCGCATCGTCAATGATATTTCACAGGCGACAACTATGTGCAATCTCGGTAAGCTTCGACCCGCTTAACCCACTTCGTCGAGTGCCGTAATCAACATGCCTGACCCCTCACAACAACCCAGATCCGACCGCGAAATCGAGGCCCGCGTCATCTCGTTTCTCGATGGAACCGGCGTTCCATATGAAGTTGTCGAGATTGATCCGGAATTTGCCGACACCGCCCAGTTCTGCGAAAAGTACGACTTTCCACTGGAAAATTCTGCAAACACGATCATCGTGGCATCAAAGAAAAAGCCGAAGACGTTCACAGCATCGGTCGTAAGGGCAACTCACCGAATCGACGTAAACCATGTCGTGAAGCCGCTTATGGACATCGGTAAAGTCTCGTTCGCAAGATCGGAAGAAACGGCCGAACTGACCGGGATGGCTATCGGCGGCGTAACGGCGCTCGCACTACCACCCGAGCTACCGATCTTCGTCGATCCCGGCCTGATGAAGCTCGACTACATAATTCTTGGCGGTGGAAGCCGGTCGATCAAGATAAAGATCGCACCCGCCATTTTCGACTCCGTGCCCAACGCGAAAGTCGTCGAGGACCTTATCGGCGAGTAACTCCCCGGTGACCTGCACTGGCTACGCTCTGGCTACTGCTCGGGTCGTTGTTGGTACTTGCTTCGAATCCAGATCGCCACGCCGTTCATGCTGAGAAGCACGACCAGCAACACTATGATTCCCGCTGCTGCGATTCCTCGGAAAGCGTGCTGAGGCTGGCTGATCCAGGTGAATATTTGCAACGGCAGCACCGTGAACTTCGAGTCGGGGCTGGTCGGTACGAAAGTGACCCACACCAACGATGAAATGATCAGTATCGGAGCGGATTCACCTATTGCTCGGGACAGCGCAAGAATAATTCCGCTCATCATTCCCGGCAGCGCCTGGGGTAGTACGACCATCTTCACAACCTGCCATCGGTTGGCTCCCATTGCGTACGCCGCGTCACGGTAGCTAGAAGGAACGGCCTTTATCGCCTCTTGAGAAGCGATAACAACGATCGGGAGAACCAATAGCGTCATGGTCAGCGCGCCCGCAGTCACGTTGCGGGAACCGCTGAACAGGAACTGCACGAATACAGCCAGTCCGAGTAATCCGTAGATCACGCTGGGAACACCCGCAAGATTTGCGATGTTGAGCTGGATCAGGCGATTCAGGCGGCTCTTGCTTGCGAACTCATCGAGATAGATGGCAGTACCTACCCCGATCGGTATCGTTAGGAGCGCAGTCATCCCGACTATCCATATCGTGCCGGCCAATGGCGCCAGAATTCCTGAATCCAGTGGCTTCCTCGACGCATAGTTGCTCAAGAAATTCCAGTTCAAGAACGGCAGGCCGTCAACCATCACATCCACTAAGAGCGCTGCCAATCCAGCGATTCCAACGACCACGGCGAGTACAAATCCGGTAACAAATATCCGGTCGCGTAGAACCCGCACGGCGTGCAGGCGCTGGCGACGGCTTTTCATTGTCGTCGTCGTTGTCGTCGTTGTTTTGGGGTTATTCATACTGCTGCCTGAATCTGGAAATTACCCAGCGTCCAACGATATTCATTCCGAGTGTCATTGCGAATAGCAGCAGCCCCACGGCAAAAATCGTCTTGTATTCCAGTGAACCCTGCGGTGTCTCGCCCAGGCTCACCTGAACGATGTAAGCAGTCATCGCCTGGATGCTTTCGAGCGGGTTCAGCGTGAGGTTCGGCGTGGCACCGGCGGCTATCTTCACGATCATCGTTTCGCCGATTGCACGGGATACTCCGAGAATGAACGAAGCGACGATTCCGGAAAGTGCTGCAGGAATTACGACTTTGGTCGACACCTCGAACCGAGTGGCTCCGAGCGCATACGCCGCGTCTCGTAGCGAGCGAGGCACAGCGACCATGGCGTCTTCGCTTAGCGTGGAGACCATCGGCATGATCATCAACCCCATGACCAGACCTGCCGAGAGCGCATTGAATACGATCACCTGATCATGACCGAATATGCCCTGCAGGATCGGAGTCACAAACGTAAGTGCGAAGTATCCGTATACAACAGTCGGAATCCCGGCGAGAACTTCGAGTATCGGTTTAAGAACCCGCCGAAGGCGCTCGGGCGCATACTCGGAAAGAAATATCGCCGCACCAAGGCCAAGCGTAAGCGAAACTATTCCGGCAATTACTGCGACAAGTAGCGTGCCTCCCACGAGCGACAGCACACCAAACTTTTGCGGTGAGAACAGCGGAGCCCACTCCGTTCCCAGCAGGAATTCCCAAACCGACACTTCGGCGAAAAATCCTATGCTCTGGGCTACGAGAATGAGCACGATTCCGATCGTCGTAAGAACCGATATTAATGCCGCTCCGACGAGCAGTATTGATACTAGAACCTGCTCTCTTCGCTGGTTACGACGACGACGGGCAACGCGCTCGTGCAGCGCGCGATTTGATTCGATTTCAGTGGTCGTTGACATTCGGCTCGGTGCAGTTCGTGGGGTCTTCTAGATTCGCAAGAATCCGTTCGTCGAAATCACAAGTTGCAGGCACAAAAAAGTATCGGTGAATATGAAACTCCCCGGTACTCAAGATTGCACGCGAATTGTTAACCCTGCGTTATTGCTGATATCAATTCTTCAGGTTTGACCCGAATCAGTTCAATTTTGAGAACTGAGCCTGGTATTCGGCCTCAGGCAGCCCGACAGACCCAACCTCGTCGGCCAGTGCGCCGGCGTTGTTGAGGTAGTACTCGATGAATGCCCTTACGTCTTCCCGCTGAAGCGAGAAGTTGTTCACGTAGATGAACATCGGTCGAGAAAGTGGCGAGTAGCTGCCATCGTTGATGCTCGAGATACTTGGTTCAACACATCCGGATCCACCATCGACACCGATAACGTTAAGTATTTCGGCGTTTTCTGAGTAGTAGGCGAATCCAAAGTACCCCATCGCACCCTGATCGCCAGACACACCCTGCACCAGCACGTTGTCATCTGAAGACGCCGTGTAGTCGCTTCGACTTGCATCTTCCTCACCGTTTATCTCGGCAGTGAAGTAGTCGAACGTTCCAGAGTCTGTGTCTGGTCCGTAGAGTCGCAGTTTCTTGTCGGGAAACTCTGGTCGCACCTGGTTCCAGTTGTCGATCTTGGAGTCGCGGCCCCAGATTGACTTCAGTTCATCGACTGTGAGGCAGCTGGCGAAATCGTTAGCTTTGTTGATGACGATCGAGAGCCCGTCGTAGGCAATAATAAATTCGGTGAATTCGATACCGTTTTCCGCAGCCAGGGCACGCTCAGACTCCTTGATCGGTCGTGAGGCGTCTGAGATATCCGTTTCACCGGTGACGAATCGTTGGAAACCACCACCAGTGCCCGAGATACCGACCGGTATCTGGATGTCGGGTCGATCTTTTCGAAACTCCTCGGCTACTGCCTGAGATATCGCGAACACAGTCGACGAGCCGTCGATGAGAATCTCGTTCCCAGCGCCGCCAGAGGCCTGTCCATCACCGCAGGCACCGACGATAACGAGAACAAAAAATGCAGAAACAATAAGAGCCGTTTTTGAGTACTTCCGTAGTTCTTTCTTTATCACGTTGTTCAGAGCTCCCTAGCTCCTGAGAAATTGCATTTGAATTTGTCGAATCGTGAATGTGCGTTCTCACGCACTGATTAAAGAATCACTCTTCACCATTAAGTGGACGTTAACTGAGAATCCCAGCAAGTTAACGTCGAGTTAAATACTGGGATGGAGTAGTTGGGTTTTACAGGGGCAGCCCAGAGCGATGCGAATAAACGCCTACGCTTCGGAACTCCGAACGGTAAAAGCAAACTCGCTTCCTTCACCAAGAGTGCTCGTGGCTGAAATTACACCTTTGTGAGCATCGACTATGTGGCGCGCTATCGAAAGCCCAAGCCCTGTGCCGACCAGTGAACGTGAAGGATCGGTCTTGAAAAAGCGTTCAAATATGTGAGGCAGGTGTTCCGGCTCGATGCCCTGCCCCGTATCCGAAATGCTGAACCAGACGATATCGTCGTCGGCCCAGGCTTTGACCGTGACGGTTCCTCCGGCAGGGGTCCACTTCACAGCATTACTAATCAGATTCGTAAAAACATGATCGATCTTTTCCGGATCGACAGATACCTGCGGAAGATCACCCGGGATGTTGGAAATCAGTTCCAGTCCCGTTTCACCAGCAATCGACGAAAACTGCCTCAACGCCGCTTCAACGAGTGTGGATGGCGAAACATCTTGAAATTCAAGTACTGACTCGCCTGACTCGAGCCTCGAAAGCTCAAGCATCTCCGCGATCAGCCTGTCCATCCGATCAACGTCTTCACGAATCATCTGTAAAAACTGCGATCGACCCTCAGGATCGTCGATCGCCCCACGTTGCAGCGTCTCGGCCGAGGCGCGTATTCCTGCCAGCGGCGTCCGTAGTTCGTGCGACGCGTTCGAAACAAATTCCCGTCGCGTGATATCGAGTCGCCTTATGTCAGTTAGATCGGTCAGCAGCAACAGGGCTCGTGCGCTGTCAGTTTCCGGGCGAGGAAACGGAGTCGATATCGCCATCAGCGTTCGCTGGTTGTCGAACAGTTCTATCTCTGAAGCGACTGGCTTCTCACGCTCGATAGACGTCGTAACAACTCGGATCACATCTGGGTGATTGGTCAGTGATGTCAGCTGCATTCCCGGCTCGACTTTGCCTGCCGACCCAAGCATATCTTCGGCCGCCGGGTTCGCCGACTCGATGATGCCCTGCTCATCCACAACAACCACACCCTCACGCATGGAATCGAGTATGGAAGCAAGGCGAATACGCTCTGCAGTATCTTCGGCGATATCGTCGGCCACCCGGTCGACAAGCCGGTTCACAGCGCGGGCGAGCCGGTTGAGCTCTGCCGGGCCGGTCGGATCCAGCCTGTGGGAGCGATCTATCGACGTTGCCCTGATCACACCCTCTGTCAGGTCGGTAAATTGGCGGGTAATGCGGAGTGAAAGGAATACAACGGAAATAATAGCGAGAATCCCTGCAAGGATCGTTCCAACCACACCGAATAGTAATGTGCCGACTGCAACGAGCAGCACAAGACCGCCCGTCTCGATCAGCATTCGCCATCGCAGGGAGACGCTACCCAATTGCATTCCTAACTTTCAAAGCCGTACCGCTCCACGGGCGATACAAATAACCATCCTCGAATCCGAACCAGCCCCCAGACCCCAGACCAATGCCAACGTCGAGTATACGTTCGAACAGTAAGACATTCACGCGATAATTCGATACCCAACCCCTCGCACTGTGCCGAGTAGCACTGGCTCGGAGGGGTCTTTTTCGATCTTCAGCCGCAGCCACCTGACATGGACATCCACGGTACGCGTATCGCCGGAGTACTCGAATCCCCAAACATCCTGTAGCAGTTGGTCACGTGTATAAACTCGACCGGGATTGGCCGCAAGGTGCGCAAGCAGGTCGAACTCCCGTGGTCGCAGGTCCAACTCTTTTCCGTCCAGAGTTACGCCACGTGACCCCTTGTCGATCACGAGGTCGCCCAGATCGATTACCTGGTCTGGGGTCGATTGTGACACTGACTTGAGCATGTCCATTCGCCGGATCTGTGCTCCCACCCGCGCGAGAAGCTCGAGCATGCTGAACGGCTTGGTTACGTAGTCATCTGCGCCCGATTCGAGTCCACCGACCCGGTCGATCTCAGCGTCTCGGGCAGTCAGCATTATGATCGGAGTAATAGACCCGTCGCGGCGTAGCGCTTTGCACACATCAATACCACTCAGGCTCGGGATCATCAGGTCGAGCACCAAAACGTCGGGACTCTCCTCGCGAGCGATCATGAGGCCATCTCCACCATCGTCAGCAGCCAAGACATCGTAACCTTCTGCAACGAGATTGTAGCGGAGCGCTTCTCTCAACGTCCGATCGTCCTCAACTACGAGGATTTTGTGTTTGCGATCGGTCGGTGAGGTAGCAGGCAAGCGAGTCGTCTCCGGATTCGTTCGCTTTCAACATGGCTGGAAAAAGCTAACTACGAATGGACACGAGTATACGTTCCCATCAAACAGGTACGACTGAGCTGCAAAGATCAGGAAGCCACAGAATCAGGCTGCGACTGAATCTTCGATCTCGACACTGGCGAACTCGCGGGGCAGGCGCAGCGTGATAGTGGAACCCTCGTCGATCTCGCTGTGGGCGGTAATCTCACCGCTGTGGTACTCGACGATCATTCGGCAGAAGTAGAGACCAATACCGGTTCCCGACTGCGTCCGTATGCCTTCGTTGTCGGCTCGGAAAAACGCTCCGCACACATGAGCTAGGTCTTCCTGCGAGATCCCGATGCCCTGATTCTCGATCCTGATAACAACTTCGTCCTCGTTCTCCAACTCGACAACTGCTTTGATTTCGGTGTTTTCACTGGAGTATTTCGAGGCATTGGTAATCAGGTTCGAAACCACCTGCGACATTCGGATTTGATCGGCGAACATCTCGATTGAATCGTCCGGAACATCGACAACCATATTTTGATTTTTCTCGGACAGGATCGGCATGAACGACTCTGAAAGTTCGGTTACGAGTTCGCCGATATCGAATCGGGGTGGTTCGAGCTCAAATTTGCTCTGTTCGATGTGAGTCGCATCGAGGAGGTCGTCAATTAGCACGGCGAGTCGTCGACCGCTGCGCTGGATTATTCCGAGTTGTCGTTCCTGCTTGGCGACCAGGTTCCCCTGCTTATTTCGCTTCAGTACATCGGCGAACGCCAGGATGCTCGTCAGCGGAGTTCGCAGTTCATGAGAAACCGTAGTTAGGAATTCGGATTTCGCGTGCGCCACACGCTGTAGCTCACGGCTTTCGACTTCGGCACGTTCCCGCTCAAGACGTGTCTCAGCGAGTTCCATTGACCGAGCGTGCATTTCTGAAGTAGCGATCGCACCGGCGATGCTGGATGCAACTGTGTTCAGGAGTGAAAGATGGTGTCGTGTGTAACGCGCTCTCGGTCCACCGACGACGGTCAGGGTTCCGACTGGTGCGCCACCGACTTTCATTTCGGACTGCAATATACGTTGGTTAGGTGATTCGCTGGTAACTGGAGTCACACCGTAAGACCAACGGTCTTCAGTGTCGTCATTGACTCCAGTTGCCAGCGAGATTGATACACCGTGGGCTAGAACAATTTTCCAGAGGTCATGCGCGAAATCGGGCATAGAACTCTGTATGTCCAGCGATGAACTAATCGTTTTGGCGAGAGCGGAAATCGTCTCGCGTTCGATTAGTTCTCGACGCAGTCGCTTATGCAAACGAAGGTTCGCGAACGAACCGGCAACTGCGTTGGCCAGCATCTCTGCCGTGTGGACGTCAGAAGCGTTGTAGCTGTTTGGCAAACGAGATGCCACCATCAGCACGCCAATCACAGTCGTATCAGCGATGATCGGGGCACTGATCATCGAGCGCAGTCCTGCTCTATACATCCACCAGGCTGGAGACTGGCCACCGTGGGCGGCCTTGCTCAACCTCGCACATTGCTGCCAACTTGGTCGCAAAAACCTCGGGCTGGGGCACAGCGTCGATGCTCATGGACCATGATTCGGAAATTCCGCTAATCCTTGTTCTGCAATGGATCAAGTTTTCAACGGTCCACTCAGAATGATCAACGTGAGCGAGGCTGAAGTAGTCGAAATCGACTAATCTAGCCAGGTGCTTCGCAAACCTATCTTCGTGATTTGGTGACTCGAAGTTGTCTCCGAGAATATGTCCTGATTCCAGTAAAAGTTCAGCCTGTACGTTTCGACGGGTGGTAAGACCAACCAACTTTGAAAGCCAGTTTTGCAACTTGCGCAACTGGCCAGGTTGGTCTGACCGAGGGGTGTATGTCGAATCGACTAATGCCATCGGGTGGGCTATGACCGTACTCGTACTGAGAAAAGACCAGTGCCGTTACACCGGTATAAGTCCAGTATTTAGCCCAACAACCCGTTGCGCCTATAGCCAGTTGGTTTCACCGGGATCACATAAAGGATCGCTACAGGTAAAACTACTGGCTCATCGGGTCACGCGTGAGCCCACAGGCTCATTGCGGATTCCACATACGTGGCTGCACACACGCGGGAACAAGACCAGTTACACAGAAGCTGTTTGACCTGATTCTGCAGAACGATATGCAGCGTCGATCAGTTCAACAGCGCGCATGCCAGCCCAGCCCGGTGCCCAGTTGATTGCACTCTTACCGCTTACGATGTCGGCAAAGTTAGCCGTGGGACCACCGCCAAAATACTCTCCCGCATCGGGTTTGAGGTCCATGTTGAAATTATTACCGTCGTGGCGGAGCACCTCGAGCCTTGCCCGTTCACAGTCGAGGGTCATGACCCCTTCGGAACCAAATACTCGCACGTCCAGCTGGAACATTTGGTTGTCTGGTAGCGCACCGGCTCCGCTGAATGAGCCTATCGCACCACCCTCGAACCTAACGGAGAACGAATCGTACAGTTCGACCCTGCTTGTGGGAGCCGATGTGAGCGCTGAAACAGTCTCAGCCTTCAGTCCGGTCAACCAGAATGTCAGCCCGGCAGAGTGAGACATTTGGGCCAATGCGTAACCACCACCGGCAATCACGGGGTCGGCCCATGTTTCAGGCGCAGGGGTAAACATGTTGTCGCCCGCACCGCCGCCTGTAGAGAGAAACTGCTTACCCTCAAGCAACGCACGAACGGGTGATGCCATGTGGCACATCACGAACTCGATTTCGCCAACTGCGCCCTCGTCCATGCGCTTTTTCGCTTCCTGGACGAACTTGCCGTAGTGCCACCCGTAAGGAACCATCAGCTCGACGCCCTGTCGTTCCGCCTCTTCGACCAGTTCTCTGGCTTCAGCTGCCCTGGTTGTTAGAGGTTTTTCGCACAACACGTGCAAACCACGCTTCAGTGCAGCGAGGGCGTGCTCGTAGTGAAGCGTGTGCGGGGACGCGACAACAACACCCTTGAGACCCGGTGTATCGAGAAGTTCCTTATAGTCTTCAGTCGCTGAAGTGAATCCGAACTTGTCTTTGACCTGCTGCAACTCGTCGGCACCCAGCCTGCAGACGCTCGCAAGCTCGATATCGTCCCGCTCGACCAGCACCGGGAGGTGATTCGATGTTGCCCACCAACCTGCCCCGATCAGCCCGATTTTCGATTTCGACGATTCGGTCATTCTGTTAACTCTTGTTCTCGCTAGTGCCTTCGTCTGATAAGCCCAGCATGTCTATCACATCGCCAATCGCTGAATCTGCTACCTGCTTCTTCGAACCCTTGCCCCTCTGGGATTTCGGCTTGCGTTTCTTCTTAACTTTCGGTCGAGCAGCCTCGATACGGCGTGCCTGACAAGTAGTGCAGGTGCAAGTCTTTGGGTGCTTGCTATCCGTGCGGTGGTGGCGTTCTTTCATGGTTCGAGATTCTATTCGAAAGTTGAAGCCCACGAGCGGACGATGCCGTCGATGTGTCATGGCTAACGACGACTTCGAGCGCACACCAGTAGACTCTTCGCATGATTATTCACCTGGTGCGCCACGGTCAGCCTCTGGTGGGGAGCGACGGACTTTACCTCCCCAACGCTGGTCTTACAGAGTTAGGTCGCCTGCAGGCCGCACAGGTGGCAAAACACATTGTTTCACTGAATCCTGAAGCAGCGTTTACAAGCAATGTGCCCAGGGCGATCGAAACAGCAAGCCACTTTTCCGCCCACACGAATCTACCGGCAAGTCAAATTCCCGATCTTGGGGAGCTCGAAACCGGAAACATATGGGATGCCCCGGATTCGATAAAGCGAAGAATAGCGAGCGGTGACTACCACGTCGATTTCAAGGCTCTGGGTGGCGAAACCCTCGGTGAATTCAACGACCGAGTAAAACGCGGCTTTGCTGAGCTACTGGCTGCGAGCTCATCACTTCGGCTTACCCAGATCGTTGCGTTTCTGCACGAAGGCGTGATCGGGACGATCATCGATCACATGGAAGGCCGACATTCCTTCGATTCGAAGCGGCGAGAGATGATGCCATACGGCTCGCTAATCACGGTGAACACCGATAAATCAGCGCCTCACTTCCCCGGACAGTGGGACACGGATCACCTCGAATAAGCCAGATGCTACCGGAGGCTACGAAGATTAATGGAACGCAGAATGATGCCCACCAGCGTCGCGTTCGATCATCTGGTTTACATCTTCAACAGTCATAGGGTTTGTAGGCCAATCGTCTGGAGCGACGTGCGACAGTCGTAGCAGTATTCGTGCCAGCTGTCCCGCGTATTCCTTCAACTCACGCACGTTGAGCTTGTTGGCAGCATCACCAATCTCGTGATGGAAATTAGCATCCTCGTGGCGCCCAAAAAATCGCCAGCGCCACGTGATAGACGCATCGATCGCCTCTTCCACAAACGGGAAGTGATCAGAATGGGCGTCCATGTGATCGAGCACGTGACACTTCAGGCCGTCGTACATGGTGTCGAGTTGTGCTTGCATGAACTTCCTGAGATGCGGGAACGTGAGAACGATTCCCTTCATGTGGCCGGTCGACAGCTCATCGAGGTTGATGTTGAGTAGCGGATTCGCTTCTCGGGTCGGTGAATTCGGAGAATGGTGGCGCGCCACATAGGCCCTGGCGCCCTGCAGGTGCTGCTCTTCTCCGCTCCACGTGGCAAATCGAATCGACATCCCCGGCTTGATCCCGATCTCGCTACCCAGCGCTGCCATTACGCGCGCTGTTTCCATCACACCAATCGTTCCCGATGTGTTGTCGTTACCGCCCGGTGTGCCGAGCACGGTGTCGTGGTGCCCGGCGAGTATCAGGTGGCGTTCGGGATGAGTTGTGCCCTTGATCTCGGAAACAGTGTTGTACGCCTCGGAGTCGAAATATTTTGCATCTACGGACACGTGTACTGATGGTGACTTAGACGCGACCCGACGTAGGTACGCGCCATCCTCTGAACTCGTTTTTACGACTGCCAGAGCATCTTTCTGTGGCGATACGTTCAACCACTCATCGGTACTGGAGTACTCGATACGACCACCGGTTTTCGGCTCGATTCCAATAATGCAGGCAGCCCCCGCTTTGGCAAGCCGCGCGATCCTCGCAGTAAACGGTTCGGGGGAGGTGAACGGCTCGGGTGATATCGAGGCAAGTACGATCGAGCCTTTTACGCGATCGCCAAGTGCATCGACCTCGTGGGGAGAGGCGTGACCTGCGTCCACAAGCGGCGTAGTAATATCGATCGGCTTGCATCGTATAAACGGAAGCGAGGCGATCACCCGCTCCGGGTCGTCTTGCAGAGCGATAGTGACATCACCGTGGTTCCATGTGTCGATGGTAAACGGCTCGATATCCGCACGGTCGAGACCAGCAGCTTCCATCTGCTCGCGAATGTACTCGGCAGCGCGACGATCCCCGTCTGGGCCTCCCCAGCGAGGTCCAATCACATCGGCAAGCTCGGTGAGATGCTTTTTGATCAGGGAGCCTGACCACGCTTCGCCCATCAGGAATCGGTCGATTTCGTGCCAGTTCATTTCCAAGTCGTTCACCTACATGTTCGAACCGTAGAGGCGTCCGAAAAAGTCTCCGGACAGATGAAGGCGTTATCTTACTTGGCTAGATGTGGGTATTGGTCACGAATTCTTTACCTGTACAACATCCCAAATCACCAGAATCTCACGGCTTAGGCGCTATTCTGTGAGTAGCAAAGATTGTGTTTTGGATTACGTGTCTTGAACGACACAAGCAAGAAATGAGGATCAAGGTGATTGTCACCACTACTCAGGATATTCCCGGGCGCGAGATAACCGAGATAGTCGGGCTTGCCCGTGGGAATTCAGTACGAGCCCGCCATGCCGGACGCGACATCATGGCCGCTATACGAAATCTGGTCGGTGGCGAGATCACCGAGTATGCGAACCTGCAGGCTGAAACCCGAGAAATGGCAACTCGGCGAATGGTTGAACAGGCCGAAACGTTGGGCGCAGACGCTGTGGTCAGCGTTCGCTACACCACTTCGATGATCACCTCGGGCGCATCAGAAATTCTCGCCTATGGCACAGCCGTAAAGCTCAGCTAGCCGATCCCGCAGAAACTCGGCCTAAAACCTGATTTCCTGACCGCAGCGAAACGGAGTAGAGGGACCTCGACGGATTTACTTCACATTCCGGTGCACGGCGTTTCGCGACCCCACACCAGATCCCTCGACTCCGCAGACTCCACTCGGGAACTCAGCTAGCCGCTGTACGTCGTCTCGACGTAACTCTCGACCATGTCGATAAAGTCGGTCGCTATCTTCGGACCCGACAAGAACTTCACGCGCTCTCCGTCAACGAACACGGGTGCACGAGGGTCTTCACCCGCGCCTGGCAACGAGATGCCAATGTTGGCGGCCCTTGATTCACCCGGACCATTCACCACGCAGCCCATTACGGCCACCTGAAGCGACTCGGAGCCGGCGTATCGAGCGCGCCACTCTGGCAACTTATCGTCGATGTGCGTCTGGATATCCTGGGCGAGTTCCCTGAACAACGTCGACGTTGTGCGACCGCAACCCGGACATGCAGTTACGGATGGTCGGAACCTTCGGAGCCCAATAGCCTGCAAAATATCCTGGCAGAGCCGTACCTCTTTCGCCCTGTCACCACCCACTTCGGGAGTCAGTGAAGCTCGAATCGTATCTCCGATGCCCTGCTCAAGCAGCGTGCTCAGCGCCGCCGTAGTTGTAACGATGCCTTTCTGTCCCATGCCCGCCTCTGTGAGGCCGAGATGCAGCGCCAGATCGGATTTCTCAGAGAGTTCGCGATAGACGGCGACCATCTGGGGAAGACGTGAAACCTTGCACGAGATAATTATCTGTTCGGAGGTGAGTCCAATCTCAAGCGCAGCGTCGGCGCTCGAAAGCGCACTTTCCACAAGTGCCTTGTTCTCGACCTTCTCCGAACTTAGAGGATCTGCACTACGAGAGTTCTCGTCCATCTTGTCAGCCATAATGTCAGGATCAAGACTCCCGGCGTTGACTCCGATGCGAACCGGTTTACCAAGTTCTCTGGCGATCTCGATAAACGTGGTGAAGTTCTCATCGTGCCGCACCCCTCTGCCCACGTTTCCGGGGTTAATGCGGAACTTGGCAAGGGTTCGGGCCATCGCGGGGTAATCACGGAGCAGCCGATGCCCTATGAAATGAAAATCACCAACGAGTGGCACGTTGCAGCCCAGATCAGCCAGCTGTTTGCTGACCTCCGGTACCGCCGCTGCTGCCTCTGCGTTGTTCACGGTTTCGCGAACAATCTCGCTACCAGCATCGGCGAGTAGCTTGACCTGGGTGACCGTCGCAGCGATGTCTGCGGTGTCGGTGTCGGTCATCGATTGGACGACAACATGATTGCCGCCGCCGATCATCACACCGCCAACACTTACCGCATGGGTGTTATCTCTTGCCGCCAGTTCGCTATCTCCAACTTTGTTCGTTTGCTCGTTTGTTTGTGCCTCCGGGTAATTCGCACCAAACAATTTTACCGGTCGTCGGGCGGAACAACGAATCGTGAACAACAGGAATGAAGAATTATCCTCGGCCGATCAGCCAGACCGCACGAACAACTACCGCAGCCACTGCCAGCCCGAGTACACCGAACGCCACGTTCCAGCCACGTGAGCCGTCACGTTGTTTATGGGCTAATACGGCCGGGACCCATAGTGCGACGATCACTGGTGGCAGTGCGAAGTACATCGAACGGGGGAGATCGCTGATTGCCCAGAGGGTCGCAAGCAGAATCGTTGAAATCCCAGCAATGATCAGCTGATTTCTACGTGCCTGCGACAGGGTCAATTCGGGCGCTACCAATTCTTCGAAGGGCGAAGGGCGAAGGGCGAAGGACGAATGAACCGACTAGAAGAACGATTCACCCTTGATGATACGGGTTACGTCCTGCACTGATATCACAGCTATCAGCCCGATCAGCAGCGCAAACCCAACAAGGTGAACGAGCCCTTCACGTTCTGGTGAAATGCGTTTACCACGTCTTGCGATCTCGACAACCACGAAGAAGATTCGTCCACCGTCCAGAGCCGGTATCGGAAGAATGTTCAGTATCGCAAGAGAGAGACTGAGCGTTGCTGCCAGAGTTGCAAACGTGATGATCTTGGCACCGATCCCGGCATCCGCAACGGCGATCTCGCCGGTTAGCTGCCCAATACCAATGGGGCCAACCGTCGATGGGCCTTCGAACTGCGGGTTCGAGCTACCGATGATCGTTGTTGTCAGAGCGTTGCGGGTAAGCACCAGCGTATCGCTGGCGTGACGCCAGCCGAGTGGGAACGCCTCGAGGGGGCTCATCCCTTCGTTTACAATCTGGCGGTTTTCAGTTGAAATTTGGACGCCCGTGGCGCCTTCCTGAATCGTCGTCTTGATGCCGAGGCCGTTGTCGTGCAGACGAGCATCAGCCAGCGCAATGTGCTGCCCGGCGTCCTCGGCAATACCGACCACTTTGAGCTTGTCGCCCAACGATGCAGGTGGGTCGAGGAGCGCGGCATCTTCATTCGAAATCTCGTAGAGAGTGTCGGTCGGTTCATCGACGACCGTAAGAACGGTGTTGAGCCCGACGGAAACATCGAAAACCCTCGCCCTGGCAAGTGACATTTCGGTTTCGGTGTTTCTGACTTCCGCGACAACTGCTCGACTCGGCGGCTTCCAACGAGGGATGAGCACGACTTTCTCTACATCACCGGTGTACTGATACTGGGGCTCAGTCGGACGTGCGAAAAGGTTCGGGACACCCGACTCAATCTCCCAGGTACTTTCGGCTCCAAGCTTTACGGTTACTGCCTGTTGCAGTTCGGAAATATTGTCGATGTTTCGTCCATCTACTCTGACGATCTTGTCGCCCGGCTTGATGCCTGCCATATCGGCGGGCGAACCCGGGAAGACAGTGCCGATCGTGACATCACCAACTGGCTTTTCAGCCGGAATCATCAGTACCAACGGCAGCAGTATGAACGGAATAACTGCGTTCACGAACGCACCTGCGCCCATGACTACGATTCGCTGCCATCGGGGCTTGCTGCCCAGTGAATTGACGGCATTGCTGCTTTCTTCACCAACCATTCGTACAAAACCGCCGAGTGGCAGCCAGTTGAACGACCAGAGCATGTCGGCAACGATAATTTGATCGTCTTCAAGGGACTTGATCTTCCCCGTGACGATCATTCCTCCCTCAGAGGCCTCAGCGTCGTCACCCTTGGCACGTTTTCGAACGCTTACGGCAATCGATCTGCCCTGCTCGTCTCGCATGGTGCGGACAGTGGCGATTTTTCCGATTAGAGAGTCCCTGTCGATCTCGAACACCGTTTCGGAGTCGATAAGTACTGGTGTCTGACCGCTCCAGATACCACCGGCTCGCGGCGGGTATCCGAATCCGAATTCGAGCGTCTTAACGCCGAATTTCCGGGCGGTCCAGAGGTGACCTAGTTCGTGAAGGATTACGAGGGGGCCGAGCACGAGTAGGAACGTGACGACCCCGAAAAATACAGTTTCTGTCATATGGATTAATGCTAGCTCAGAATTGTGGAGTGATTGTGGCGGGCAAGTGTGATTTCAGTAGCCCATTGCGCCGCTTCAATGGTGTCGGCAATAGTCGGGGATGCTGTCGATTCGTGTTCAGCAAGGGTTTTTGCGACGAGATCCGGTATTTGTGTGAACTTGATCTTGCGGTTCAGGAACAACTCAACTGCAGCCTCGTCGGCACCCGCAAGCACTGCAGGAAAGGTTCCGCCCTTCTTACCGTGCTCCAGCGCCAGTTCGAAACATGGATACAACGACTGGTCCATCTCCTCGAACGTCAACGAGCCCATCGTCACGGCATCGAGCTTCGGAAGAGCACCGTTGGCCTGTCGCTCGGGATAGAACAATGCATGCTGAATTGGCTGCCCCATACTGGTCGGACCCAGTTGAGCCTTCAGCGTACCATCGGTAAATTCGACCATCGAGTGCACGATGCTCTGCCGATGAATAGTTACATCAATTTGTTCGAAGGGAATATCAAACAGCCATCTTGATTCGATAACCTCGAACGCCTTGTTCATGAGCGTTGCCGAATCGATCGTTATCTTGGCGCCCATCGTCCACGTAGGGTGTTTCAAGGCCTCTTCAGGCGTTACATCGCCCAGTGACTCCCACGTTCGATCTCTGAACGCTCCACCCGATGCTGTGATGATCAGCCGTGACGGCTCGCTGACTTCGCCCTCAAGGCACTGCCAGATCGCTGAGGGTTCGCTGTCGATGGGCAGAATGATCGCTCCGCCCTTCTCAGCCGTATCGATCAGCAGGTTGCCCGACATTACGATCACTTCTTTGTTCGCAAGACCAAGCGTTTTACCGGCCTTTAGCGCAGCGATAGAAGTAGGTAAGCCAACGCAACCAACTGTTGCGGCTACGACGATGTCGACTTCGGGGAGAGCTACGATTTCTTCGGCAGGAGCCAGCTTCGCTCCACCGTATCCAGACTCCATATCGCCAAGCGTGCTGAAATACGCCGGCTTGAACTCATCGATCTGTTTTTTGAACAACGGCGTGTTGTAACCGTTGCAAAGACCAACTATTTCGAAGCGGTCAGGGAATGCTCGGACAATGTCGAGTGTCTGGGTTCCAACCGATCCGGTCGATCCCATGATTACTAGCTTTTTTATAGTGCGCTCCATACTGCTGCCCAGTATACGACTGCGAGATTGGGAATCACGCTATCCAAACGGTCCAGAATTCCGCCATGTCCGGGAATTATCGCTCCGCTATCTTTCACTTTTGCACGTCGCTTTATCCACGATTCATACAAATCGCCCATAACAGCAACTACGCCAAGTACAGCACCAAGGATTCCAGCTGTGATAGTTGTGAACTGAATATCGAAGGCTGCATCGATTGCGATAGCTGCAATCACTCCACCGACTATTCCCCCAATGGCACCTTCCCACGACTTCTTCGGGCTGATCTTTGGTGCCAGCTTGTGTCGGCCAATCGACACGCCTACGAAGAACGCACCCGAATCGATGGCGAATGTTGTGAGAATGGCAAGCAGCATCAACTCACGCCCGTTGGTCAGTTCAACAAGCACCGGGGCGTGGGCCATTGTCAGACCCACGTATGCTGCAAAAACCCAGAAAACCCAATCGCTCGCTTTTCTTTCTGTTGATGAGTCGCCAAGCGCAGTCGTTCTCCTCAGCAGTAACACGAGAGCGAAGATGCTTGCCAGCGTGATCGGCAGAAAGTCACCGCTGATCCGACCCTGGGACAACATGTAGGCAGCGATAGCCGCCAGTATCACCGGCCCTGAGACGAGCGACACGATACGAGTGCTACCGATCGTCGTACCTTCTGACCGCGTCATCCTGTCGAGTTCAAATCCTCCGACAACGGCCGCAACTATCGCGAGAACTGCTATCCCGGGTAGTCCAAGCCAGATTGCGAGTAGGACGACGGGTATTCCGACACCCGCGCTAATTATTCGAATACGCAACGGAGATTCCTGTTGAGACTCTGCGTGACCCGCGTCTTGCACGGCGATGCGCCACGCGAGCCACGCGATGCGATAGGCGGTGATGACGGGCCAATTGACGGCGACAAGCTATATTCGCTTGCCGAATCGACGTTGACGTTCACTGAACGAATCAAAGGCCTGATCAATGTGTTCACCGTAGAAATCGGGCCACCAAGTTTCGGAAGAATAAAACTCGGAGTAGGCAGTTTGCCACAACAGGAAATTGCTGATCCTGAAGTCACCACCGGTGCGAATCAGCAGGTCGACGTCGGGCATGTCAGCGGTGTAGAGGTACCTGTTGAACTTTCTCTCGTCGATTTCGTCGAGCGGGACGCCATCTTCCATCATCTGTTTTACGGCGTTTACTATCTCTGCCCGGCCGCCGTAGTCGAACGCAATTCCAAGGCTGAGCCCCGTGTTATTTGCTGTCTTCTTTACTGCCTGTTCGAGTTCATCCTTGAGTTCGGGCGAGAGACGGTCGACACGCCCGAGATGCTTGATTCGGACTCCGTTTTCGTTCAGCTGTTCCGCTTCGTGGGCTATGACTGCAATCGCCAACTCCAGGATTCCGTTGACTTCCGATTCCGGGCGGTCCCAGTTCTCGGTCGAGAATGCGTACAGCGTCAGGTACGCAACGCCTCGATCTGCGAAATCAGCTACAACGCGGCGCAGGTTCTCGAATCCGGCATGGTGACCCTCGGAAACGTCGAGCCCGCGCGATTCTGCCCAACGTCCGTTTCCGTCCATGATGATCGCCACATGGTGAGGAACCTGTTGTTGAATCTTTTCGCTACGCTTGGATGTTTCGGGGTTTGCGGTCATTTCGCCCTGTAATGGTTGCCCGGGTAATGGTTGGCCAAAAAACCTGAAGAGATCGATGCAGAACTATACCTGCATCACCTCTTCTTCTTTGGCTGCTGCCTGGATTTCGATCTCTGCGACAGCATCGTCTGTCAGTTTCTGTAAATCTTTTTGAGCGCGCTGGCAATCGTCTTGAGAAGCCTCGCCCTCTTTTTCGATCATGCGAATCGTATCCTGTGCATCTCGTCGAGAGCTTCGGATCGAGACTTTACTCTCCTCACTGCGAGCTTTTACCGAACGAACCAGGTCTCGTCGGCGCTCCTCGGTGAGGGGAGGAAGATTGAGCCGAATAATAGCTCCATCGATATTGGGAGAAATGCTTAGATCAGAGTTCTGAATCGCCTTCGCAATCGGATCTATAGCGTTTTTGTCCCAGGGCTGAATGACCAGCAAGCGAGCATCACCAACGTTGATCTGGGCCAACTGGTTCAGAGGCATTTCGCTGCCGAAGTAATCGATCTTTAAATTGTCGACAAGCCCCGTCGCAGCACGGCCGGTCCGAACTCCAGACATGTCCCGTTTCAGCGCATCAACGGTATCCGTCATACGCTTTTTTGCGTCGCTGAGAGTTTCTTGCAGCATGATGTGCCCCCACGAACCTATCCGAACAGTGGATCAGTAATCCAGTCCATTGTCACAAAAAATACAACCAGCAGCCTGTGAGCGCTACCCGCAACACGGTGTTACGAGAAGGTTTACGAACCCGCTTCGTCGGTAATTAGCGTTCCAACATGCTCGCCGGAAAGGATCGAAGCCAGGTTTCCCGGCTTGAAAACATCGAATACGACGATCGGAAGCGAGTTGTCCATGCAAAGCGATAGAGCGGTGCTGTCCATGGCCTGCAATCGCTGTGAGAGCGCCTCATAGTGCGTCAGGCGTTCGTATTTCTTAGCCGATTTGTTCTTCTGTGGATCGGAATCGTAAACCCCGTCGACTCCGTTTTTCGCCATTATCAGCACACCAGCTCCGATTTCCAGGGCACGCAGCGCTGCCGGTGTATCGGTGGTCATGTACGGAACGCCAGCTCCACCGGCGAAAATCACGACTCGGCCTTTTTCCAGATGCCGAATCGCTCGGCGCCGAATATATGGTTCTGCAACCGACGGTATGGATATAGCAGACTGTGTGCGCACAGTTACAGGCGCAGTTTCAAGCGCGTCTTGAAGCGCCAGTGCATTCATTATCGTGGCGAGCATTCCTGCGAAATCGGCGGTCGAGCGGTCCATCCCACGCTTCTCGTGATCGGCTCCGCGCCACATGTTGCCACCACCGACAACGACGCCAACTTCGACGCCCATATCGACGATGCTTTTGATTTCGTGAGATAGGTACGCAAGGGTGTCGGCATCGATACCGAACTCCTTGTCACCCTTAAATGAGTCACCAGACATTTTCAGTATCACTCGTGAATATGCCGGTTTCGTCATTTGCAAACTCCCCTTGTTACACACCTTACAAAAAAGCCCGGCCAATTGGCCGGGCTTTCATTTGAATCAACTATCCACCGAGTTCGAATCGAGAGAAACGTTTTATACGGATATTCTCGCCGAGCTTACCGATCGAATCCTTCACGAGATCTCCGATCTTCATGCTCGAATCGCGGATGTACTCCTGCTCTAAGAGCAGCTGCTCGTCCTTCACGTCATCGACGCCTTCAGGAACCGAATCTCGATCCACATGAAGCGGGCTCATTGCGGCTATCTGCATCGCAAGGTTTCGTCCCAGCGCCTCGAATTCATCTGTTCGGGCAACAAAGTCGGTCTCGCAATTCAGTTCGACCAGTGAACCCACTCGGCCACCTGTGTGGATGTAAGAAACCACCAGACCCTCAGAGGTTGAGCGGCCTGCCTTCTTCGCAGCCGATGCCAATCCCTTTTCGTTCAGGAGCAATTCAGCTTTGGCGAGATCACCGTCGGCTTCCTCAAGGGCTCGCTTGGAGTCCATGATCCCGGCGCCGGTCTTGTCTCGTAGCTCTTTGACTTGCGCAGCAGTAACTGGCACTTTTTTATCCTCTTTCGGCAACCGACGCGATCAATGCGTGCGGAAGCCGACAATAACGTATTTCACTTCACACTCAAGCTTTAGCTCTGCGTTAACCCTGAGGACTACTTGGAGTCGCCTGAATCAGCGGATTCGGCAGTTTCTGCTTTTGCCTCAGCCGGCTTTTCTGCAGGTGCGTCGGCCTTTTTAGCTTCTGCTTTTGGCTTGGCTACTGCCTTCTTGGGAGCGGCTTTGGCTTTCGCAGCTGGCTTTGCTTCCGGCTTGGCGTTAGCGGCGGGTTTGGTTTCTGCTTTTGCTTCCGGCTTGGCGTCTGAAGATTTGGCTTCTGGCTTCGCGGCCTCTGCTTTAGGTTCAGCAGGCTTGGCGGCCTCGGCCTTTGCAGCCTCAGCTGCCTTCTTGGCGTCTGCGGCGGCTTTCTCTTTAGCAGCAGCGGCTCGTTCAGCAGCCTTCGCCTGAGCAGTGGCTCGCGCAGCAGCTTCCTGTGCTTCAAGTTCGGCTTCAGCGGCCATTCGCTCTTCATTAGCAAGCTTGGCAGAGCCCTTACCCGCAGCGATAGCCTCAACAATGTGCCGGGTAATCAACGTAATCGAGCGAACCGAGTCGTCGTTACCCGGAATGGCGTAGTCGACCTGGGTGGGATCACAGTTGGTGTCGACGATCGCGACAACAGGGATGCCGAGGCGCTTGGCCTCAGACACAGCGATGTTCTCTTTTTCAATATCTACGATGAACAGAACCTGCGGCAGTTTTTCCATCTCTTTGATGCCACCGAAGAACTTTTCCAGACGTACGGCCTCAGCAGCGAGCATCAATGACTCGCGCTTGGTCTGCGCAACAATTGTGCCCTTGGCAAAAGCATCTTCCAAGTACACCAATCGTTCGATACGGTGCTGTATGGTCTGGAAGTTCGTCATCATGCCACCAAGCCAGCGCTGGTTGATGTACATGGCGTCGACCTTGTCGGCCTGGTCTTTAATCGCACCTTGAGCCTGGGCCTTAGTCCCGACCATCAAGCACTCACCGCCATCGCTAACAATCTTCTCGATGAATTCCTTGGCGGCCTTCAGCATTGTGACTGTCTTTGAAAGGTCGATGATGTGTGCACGCGAGCGCTTGCCGAAGATGTATTCATCCATCTTCGGGTTCCATCGCTTGGAAGGGTGACCGAAGTGGACCCCAGCAACGAAAAGC